>Ga0172380_10000587_pt1 | contig 68638 bp, 99 predicted proteins | sample Leawe162metaG_FD_119747 | JGI IMG/M metagenome (GOLD analysis project Ga0172380, IMG submission 119747) | Leachate microbial communities from a municipal landfill in Southern Ontario, Canada - Leachate well 162 metaG | ecosystem: Engineered > Solid waste > Landfill > Unclassified | place... | reverse complement strand
GCTACCGGCATGGCAAAGAATTATCCGAATGCCACCGAGAGGCGTAGGCAAAGATTGCTGGCAGAGGTCAATAATTGGTTCGGTTGGCATGATGACGGTAGTTGGAAATATTACGTTTCTTGGGATGTAAGCCGCAAGATTCATAAGGATGATAGGTATAGTGCTAATTTGTGTTGTGACATCTTCAAAGAATCCTTCGAGAAATACAATCATTACGATGAGGACTGCGATCGTTACGAAGAAGGTAAATTTTGGACTCAGTTGGCTTGTTGTATTCGCGCCGGATTGGATTGCGCCGCCGAGCCAAAAACAGGTGTTATTGGATTTACAATATCAGACCTAAAGAGTTTTTTCAATGAATCCATACCAAAGTGGATTTCAATATCGTTTGGCACAAATCTAAATAAATGTGACCCAAGCGAGAGTATTTGGCTTTAATGATAGTGGTTCATTACGAGAAAATGAGCAGGCGGATAGAAAGGAATTGAGCAAATATGATCTATGTGACACTAACGGACGCAGAAGGCCGGTTGGCTGGACGAATCACCTTATGGAATGACGGAACCGGCACGCCCGAAAAAGGAAACTACGTCTGCAAAATAATACGTAAAAGTGGAGATTTTATCCAAGTAAATATTGAGGGATTTGATCGAGTCAATAACGACGCGATAGACCTGCTACGCGAGGCGTTAAACGCAGGCGGCGTGAGGTCGGTGAGGATTGAGGAGGAGAAGCAAGATGGGTAAGACGAAAATCCCGTGGGTTAAGAACACTGATGGATCGCAAGGCGAAACGCTGAACGTTAATGTCGGATGCACACCGATAGCTTCAGGTTGTAGAAACTGTTGGAGTGAAGATTTGCATGAAAAGCGCCATAAAGCGTATCTCGCGGGTAAGCTCCAGAACTGCCCGCAGTATGCCAGGCCGTTCTCGACAATTCAGTTTTTTCCTGAGCGGCTGGAGATACCGCTTCGGCGCAGAAAGCCGACGACATACTTCATTAATTCGGTCAGTGATCTGTTTCATCCTGACGTGCCGGATGAGTATATTGATGAAGTTCTAGCTCGCGTTTTACTTTGCCAGAGACATACGTTCATAGTTCTTACTAAAAGAGTTGCGCGTATGCAAGAATACCTCTCGGATACTGAACGTATGGGAATGGTCTACCAAGAAGCTGATGACCATGTTTGGAGTGAAGGGATAAATCCATCCGAACGAAATAAAATGATGATTGAGCATACGCCTGAATCTGAAATTGAATGGCAGGGTGATATGGCATTCGGACTTCGGGAGGTATGGCCACTCCCGAACCTCATCCTCGGAACCTCGGTATCCACACAGCCCGAAGCAGACGAGAACATAAAATATCTACTCCAGATACCGGCTGCCTGCAGGATCGTGAGTATTGAACCGATGCTGGAGGCCGTGAATTTGATGAGGTTGGAAACAAGCACAGGATGGGTTAATGCATTATATGGTTTTTCGCAATATGTTAGCCGCGGCGAATCACTCGACGGAATCATTTGTGGCTGTGAAAGTGGCAAGAAACGCCGACCGTTCAATGAGGACTGGGCGCGTCGATTGCGTGATGAATGTCACGCGGCAGGCTGCGACTTCTTCTACAAACAGGGAATTCAAGGCGGCAAGCTGGTTCGCATGCCTCTTCTCGATGGAGTACTGCACGACTCGCTCCCGTGGGTGGCGAAGGCGGAGGTATCCAAGTGAAAAAAGATAAATTGGAATGGCTCGCCCGACATTGGGCGGCGAAAATCGGTGTAAAGGTAAATCCAATATCAATAGTCCCGATGCTTGGCAAGTGGGCATCAATATCCAGTCGTGGATTAAAACTAAATATTGATCTATTGAATACTCCGCGAAAATTATGCGAATTTGTGATTGTCTATGAACTTGTGCGATCCATACATCCGCATAATAAATTATTCAATGCGTTCATGCTCACCTATATGCCTGATTGGGAACGCCGTAGGGATCAGCTTGATAATATCGGAGCACAATGCCCTGATAAGGTGGAGAAGGCGGAGGTAGTAAATCATGGCATGTGCTAAGCGAGAGCGTACAGGTAGTTGCGGACATTATCAATGCCCATTTCCTGCAGTTAGTGGTTATGAATGTGTAGATATTTTCTGTGGCTATTGTGAGGTCGGTGAAGGTTGTGTTGATAAATGCGAGTGGAGCTGTGAAGCTGTAGATAGCGACAAAGCATTGGAAGCTGTTTATGAAGCATTTCCTGAATTGCGTGATGTTATACCGGAGGTAACCAAGTGAAAACACAAATGACGTACGCGCACGAACTGGCACTATGTGGTCTCCGCAGGATAGCAGAACGCGAAGGATGGAGAAAACAATGTTGAGCAAGCGTAGCGACCGGCCCAAAATATCTGAGAATGCGTTCCAAGCGCAATTTATTGATCTAGCTCGTCAATTGGGTTGGAGGGTAGCGCACTTCAGGCCGTCGATAAATAGGCGCGGTAAGTGGTCAACCGCCGTGCAGGGTGATGGCGTCGGGTTTCCAGATAACATCCTCGTCAAAGGCAGTCGAATCATAGCAGCTGAATTAAAAAGTGAGGCTGGCAAACTCACACCGGAGCAACTTATATGGCTCAATGTGTTCAGGCTTACTGATGCAGAAGTCTATGTATTTAAGCCGTCCGACTATGACAACATCGTTGAGATATTGAGGCATAAGCCGGATAACCGAACAATCCCAGAAATGATGATGGACGCGGCGGCGAAGCGGGGGCAGATGTAATGGATTTAATAGGCAACATATTGTTTGGTGTAACCATAGTGTTTTTTATTCCAACCGTTGTCTTGATTTATATCTGGTTGCAAGATCGGAGGAGAATAACAACAGAGGCTGCTACTAAACTTACTTGCGAGTGTTGCAACTGCGGATGGATTGAGAGGCTCAATAGAGAATATGGGTTGAGTCTGGTTGGCACACAAGATTATATATGTCCACTATGCGGCAATAGGGGAGTTATTACAGAGAATAGACCGGCTGCGAACGGCGGAGAGGGCGAAGTCTAATGAAGATCACTACACGGAAGGACTATGATTACGACAAACGCGGAAAACATGCCAACGGTAATTATGCGGCTACTATATGGGAGAAGGACTTAGGAAAAGATATAGAGCGTATTGGCGATACTCCAATTGATGCACTCACACAGCTTTATATTGCCGCTCAGGAGCGCAGGCAATATTATGATAATGCCATGAACGCTATCTTAAAGAAGCGATGGAGACTATGCACGGCGGCTGCTCGCGCCAAAAACCATGCCATTTCAAGCGTGGGCGAGAGGGACAGATGACACCATTTTACACTGATAACCTCGTGGAATTATATCAAGGTGATGCGTTAGAGTTATTGAGACAGATACCTTCGGAATCCGTCCACATGGTTTGTACGAGTCCGCCTTATGACAATCTTCGCGTTTACAACGGCTTCACCTGGGACTTCGAGGCGACGGCGAAGGAACTCTACCGTGTCCTCGTACCGGGCGGCGTCCTCTGTTGGAATGTCAATGATTCGGTAGTAAACGGGTCCGAAACGCTAACATCCTGCAAGCAAAAGATATTCTTCCGCGAGTAATGCGGTTTCAGTATTCACGACACGATGATATGGCATAAGCTAAACCATGCAAACCCGGAATTCACTCGCTACCATCAATTATTTGAATACGTCTTTATTTTATCCAAAGGCAAGCCAAGATGCTTCAATCCAATAATGGACAAGCCGAATGCTCAAGCCGGGAAAATTGGCGCATTAGGGCAAAACACCTATATGAAACGCGATGGTGCGAAGTCTACCAGGCACACCTATATGACCAAAAAACTCGGTATGCGCGGCAATGTATGGAGAGGCAAAACGGCAGGTCAAGAAGTTGTTTGTAAAAAGCTCTGGCATCCCGCAATGATGCCACTATGGTTGGCTAAAGACCTTATACGGTCGTGGAGCAATGAGGGCGATACGATCCTCGACCCGTTCGCGGGCAGTTGCACGAGCTTACTTGCGGCCAAGAGTCTTGGCCGTCGCGCTATCGGCATTGAGATAAGCGCGGAATATTGCCGTATGGCGGTTGATAGACGCCTTTTTGGTCAGATGACGATGGATAGCAACGAATGCCCGCGCTCAGTGGAGCTTGCAACGAAAGGAAAGGGATAATGACAATCGAATCTTATGGCTTCCAAGAGGTCTTAAAAGTACTCGAGGCAGTTACCGGGGAACGTGACGATGACAATACCTGCGTCGTGTGTGGCTGCACTGATGACCGCGCCTGCCAGGAAGGATGTTTTTGGATCGCCCGGGGCCTGTGTAGCGCTTGCGTTGATAAAGCCATATTAACAGTCGCCCATGCAATCGAGAGGCAGTCAATATCAATTCCCTGCCAATATCGAGCCGGGCAGCCGGTCATGACGGATAAGGGACCCGGTAAGATCGAGATCGCTTTTGAGGATGACGGCGGGAACTGGTATCTCGTTGGGGTCATGGTCGATGGACTGCCGCTAAAGATGATTGTCGACGAACCGGATATCAGGATGATTGGAGATGAGTAAACGGAGGCGAATGCCGGGAGCGTACCTGCCCGAAACGAAGCTCCATAAGGGACCGAATGGTCGCAACTTGTGCCGTTGGTGCTTGAAGGAAGTGCCCGTTGGTCGCCGAACCTATTGTAGTGCTGAATGTGTCCATGAGTGGCGTTGCCGAACTGATCCCGGTTATGTACGGGAAGAGGTACAAAAACGCGATAAAGCCCTATGTAGTCGTTGTGGGCAGCAATGCCGAATAGTCACAAGCTTTCATGATGCTTATGTTGCGTTCCGAATGTTAGAGAGATTGTGCCGAGACTGTTTTCAGTATTTCCTCAGAAGGAATCGAGAACGCCCAACCTGGGAGGCTCATCATAAAGTGGCGGTTGCAGAGGGCGGCGGCGAATGCGGCCTGGATGGATACGAAACGCTATGCAGGGATTGCCATAAAGCCGAAACTTCCGCACTGAGGAAAAGATTATCTCGGCAAAATAAAAATACATCAGATCAAATGAGGTTGATATGAGTAAAAAATACTGGTTCGATGAAGATGGCAGCAAAATCACCATCACGATGAGCCTCGCGATAAAGTCGGGTGGAATGCGTAAATGTTTCTTTCCGTTCCTCTACTCGCCGGGATACAAGGGGATTCTAACCGAACCTGACCTGACAAATTGCGCGACCCGCCTTGAGGCTGAAGAGATTGTGCAGCTCCACGCCGATAAGCACGGATGGAAGACGTTCGAGGATGATGTCCAGGCGACGGAGGTATGTCATGTCAGTTAAATTGAAGCCGATCTTATATACACCATCTGGTAGAGCTGGAGAATATGCTAATCACGGTTATGCGTTGAATCTTTATAACGGATGTCCTCATGGTTGTAAATACTGCTATGTGCCGGATATAAAGCATATAGACCGTGAGAAATTTCATTCATCCTGCACACCGCAGCCCAATATATTGGAGCGACTAAAGGCCGATCTTGATAGACTTGGTAAACTTGATGAGCCTATATTTCTCTGTTTTTCGTGTGATCCTTACCCGCTAGGTTATAACAATGTGCTTACAAGGGATGCAATCACTCTTATAAAATCCAGCGAGAATAACGTCAGGATTCTTACTAAGAACGGTGGCGATGCACGGTTTGACTTTGATCTACTCGATCCAAATGATGAATTCGGAGTAACGCTAACAACCTTAAAAAAGCAATGGGAACCCTATGCTTCGACGCCATATCAACGGATCGATGCCATTGTCAAAGCACATGTTCGAGGTATTAAAACCTGGATTAGCTTCGAGCCTGTTATTGATCCTGATGAGACTCTCAGTTTCATGGAACGCATGGCTCCGTATGCCAACATCTTCAAGATCGGCAAGTTAAATTATCATCCACTCGCTAAAACAATTGACTGGCGTAAGTTCGCAATCGAAGCGTCGACGCTTGCAACAAAGCTCGGTGTGCCATTTATGTTGAAGGCCGATCTGAGGGCGTTTTTGAAGCCGGGGGATATTGACTTATAGCCGCCGATATGATAAAATAATATCGTCTAGGGAACGTGGTAAGACCGCTTCATATTGTGGTAAAATAAATCTGCACCCGATTCGGGCTACGTTCCCTAGACAAGAACGCGGTTCCTGAGTCGGGTGTTTTGCATTTGGGGGATAGGATGGACGACAAGGAAAAGCGACGGGATGACTATCCGGCACATTTACCGGATTCGCCGGAATGGTTGAAGAAGGGCGCGATCACCAAATATGATGATGGCAAATCCAGGCCGTATAAGGCCCGTATTGTGGATAATCATAATGCCAATGGTTGTCTCACTATAAAAAATTTTCATAATACTTCGTGGCAAGATATGCTTGCTCACCCGGAGGAACTGTGGCCTTGGGGAGAACTGACTCGGACGATCTATAAACGCGATACCGCCGACAGCCGGATTGAGATTATCTTCGTATCTCAGGGATCGGCGGCGAAGACGGTGGATGGATGACTGTCTATAAATCGCTTTTCGGTGGCCAGCATCGCATCAAATCACTGCCACTGCGCGATACCAGGATTGAGGCCCAGGCCGCGCTCGATGAATACGCCAAGAAGAAAAAATGGAGTAGGTACGGCGAATTCGACGAGAACGGCGAGATGCAGCTCGACCACATGAAGCCATATCGCGATGTAGTAAAAGCCGAAATGAATTACGAAAGGAGGTGATACCTTGCCAGACGTATCAGACATCGAAAAACGTTTCACTGATCATCCGCCGAAGGATGATCAGCCGCAGCGATACACGGAAATCAGGGATAAGGCAAAAGAGTTAGCAAAGCTCATAAATGGCCATTGTCCCGAAAGCCGTGAGAAGTCGCTGGCACTCACGAAGTTGCAGGAAGTTTCCATGTGGGCGAACGCGTCCATAGCCTGTAACGAATAAACCGTAGTGATGAAAACTGAATAAAGCCAGGGGGCGGTGCTAAGCAAGCTAAAAATCAGTTATCAAGCCGCTCCCTGGTAGGTCAAAAGATTAGCTAGGAGTGATTATTAGATGTCCAGAAAACCGAAAAATCTTAAATGTCCAACCTGCGAAGGCGCAAAGCGGGGGAATTGCTGTAGTTGTGGAAAGCATATTCCTCTTGAGAAACAAAACTTATCTCCAAATCCATATAGCAATGAAATCAATGATGATGATCGGTTACATTTGATATGTGCGGATTGCTATGAGGATTTTCAAGGGGATATTTAATAAAAATAGGCCCGATCCGTCGCCGAACCGAGCCAAGCATCACAAGGAGGTATCCAGAGTTGAGTGAAATATTAGCAAAAATCTTTATAACTTCTATTGTTCTTATGATAGTAAGTTTTGTCGGCGTAATGATAGAAGCTAGAACTGACGAGAAAATCTGGCTTACATTAATGATAATTTTTATAGTTATCGCCTCCATCAGCCTTATAGTTGGTATATGGGCGTATGGATAGAAAAGAAAAAGCGACTCCGTGATCCAGAGTCGCCATCAAGCACCAAACCATTAAAAACCTAACCATATTATAGCAAGCGAACGAGTGAAAATCAACGGTGGAGGGTGCAAATGGCGGTTAATAGGGAATCATTTTTAGAGCAGCAGGCGGATGCGTTATTAGCGGGAACGCCTGGAGTTTACCCGGAGGCGGAGCTTGTACGGAAAATGGCGGTTGAACGGACTGGGATCGACCTCGACCAGTTCAGCGCCACCGACAACTACAGCGTATGTCACCGCCATGGCAATATCACAATAGCCTCTATTATGCGGATGGCGCGACTCACAAGGCCGCAACGGGATATGTTCAGGCTGATCGTCAATGCGCGGCGGAATGGCATTGCTAAAATCAGGCCGTCAGTCGCGGCGCGAGTTATTAATATCCACCCAAACAACGTCAATCGCATGATCAAGACGATAATATCACGAGTCACGCCCGTCATCAATTCGCTGGATGGTGAGGCTGCAAACCATAGTCAAAGTATAGAGTGGCTATTCTGGAGGGAGAGTCGCTGTAAACTGGTACGCAAGCATTATATAACGCATAAGCGTAAGACCGTATCGGATACCATGTTTTACATCGAGGATGGTCAGGTAAAGAGGACAAAGAGAATCCCACCGCTGGAGCGATGACGGTGGGATTGTGGTAATGGTTCAGTATTAACAGGTGGCACCGCGCCGGTTGAGTTCGTTATATATTCGCTCCTGTTCAGCCTTGAAGCGTTCGCCACGTTCACCCTCGTATTCACCGAGTGGCATTTCCTCTAACCATTGCTGTATTTGACAATATCGGGACTGTAACTCTTCAACTGTCATTGTTTGTGTGCTCATTTCAATCCTCCTCTCCTCACGGCTGCCCTTCCGGGCGGGTTTTTAATTCTTCTGCTTCTTTCTGTGTCCAAATTCGTTTATTGCCTCTGCGTCGAGGCTCAGGGATTATTTTAGCTCTGAGTCTCGATATGAGAGTGCGACGATTGATGTTGAGATATTCCGCCAACTCGCCCGTCGATAGCTCGCCAGGTCTCGGAAAATGTTTAGGCATGGCATTCAACTACCGTTTCTCCACCCGGCCAGACTTCTAGTCCATTATAAGTTTTCGGGAGGTGCTCTGGAATGCTGATGAGATCAACATTGCGCATGAGAGAATAAAGATAACCATCAATTGGTTCAATGATGGCAAGAGTTTCACCGGCGCGGTCATTAGGATGTCGGTGTTTGTTGAATTCTCGACAGATAACTCGTGCCTCTTTAAGTGTTTCACAAGCTACCGTAACCAGCGTTTTTGAATCGTGTACGATCCATCGTTTCATTTTAATAATTCTCCTTTTCTGGATTTCCCTTGCGACCACGCATAAATGTTTTCGTTTCGTGTAGCTGCTGGTAATCCGTATAGTCATAAATCTCTGTAAAACACCGTCTCCGTGCGGTGACATGCTCATATTCAAAATCAATCTCATCTGGGCCAAGACCGGTATCATCGCAGGTATATTCGATCACGTGAAATACCAATTTACCATCAGCGCAACGCGTTATCGCTAATTCTGCTGTTGAAACTATTGGGGCGTATGGATGATTGATCTCCTCATCCTCGAATCGCTGATATACTAATTTCAATGCCTCCCCTAGCGTTTTACAGTCAATGGGGTGGCCATCGGGTCCCCAGGCTCCACCGCAACCGCCGTGTTTAATTCGATACATTTCAATTCTCCTCCTCTCAAATATCCAAATGACCGCCCGCGTCGATGCTGGCTTCCAACTCGTCTAGTTGTTGCTCCTGAACCTGTTTTGCATCCGAAGCCGTTCCAGGTATTACATGTATAGCTAAATCAGCTAAATGCACCCACTGATTTGAACCATCGTTCAGTATCACGGATATATGGCCCTCATCCGGCCATATCACAATTGCGTGATCGCATGGTATACTGGCTGATATTCCAGGCCATTCATGTACGAGCAGTAGGTTTGATAGATTCGTTACATCTATAACCTCTAGTCGCTGTAGTCCCTGCTGTAGTTTAATTTTACCTGTCAGTATGTATTTGCAGTCGCCCCACTCAACTACCGGATGACGACTGACCTCGGCATATGGTTTCCTTTCAGCTATAAATTCCTTCCAACCCTCTATGCTGTCTATCGATTTTGAATCAAACATTTCAATCTCCTCCGTTTCGTTATTGCGGAGAGCTAACTGCCCTCCATCAATAGTATAATACCCTAAATAATAACCTATGTCAACACCTATTTAATAATTATTTGCTGGATTGTTCTGCAATTTTATCCGCAGAATTGTCTATATTTACCGACAAATCCGCCAATACCCAAAACCACAATTCGTGCGTAAAATGATTGGCTTTACGCTCAAGCTCCGTATATAATTGGGTGAGCAAAATATTTTATTTCCGGCGTCACCTGCTTAGTGGTGAGAATGTCGAGCTGTCGACCGTTCACTTCTCCTTTCCTCGCAAGAGGGAGCCGGTGCAATGCTGGCTCCCTCGGTAAATAGACAGGGTAACAACAAAATAGGGCGCACTCATTGGTAATTGGGGAGTTCGGGTGTTACTATATACTACCAGAGATGACTTAACCTGCTCCCTGTAGTAGTATAAAATATACCCTAGGGGGTATTCAGTGAGCGTAAAAACTGAGTTTTGAGATAACCCTCATGAGAGTACCAAACGTAAAATGTAGAGCAAAATCAAAGCGAACAGGTGAGCGATGCAATGCGTGGGCTGTTACTGGCAAGGATTTATGTCAGAAACATGGCGGGGCTGACGGTTCCGGCGGAGACGGTCGCCCTATTGTCCACGGCCTCTATTCAAACTACGTACCTGACGACTGGAAAGCGGACTACGAGTATTTTAAGACAGACCCGCATATACTCTCGCTCAAAAGTGATATAGCAGTGGCGCGGGTGGCCTCATCTCGTTTCAGGCAAAAGATAGTCGGGCAGGCATTGACCGCTGAGCTATGTGACACACTGTTGGAGCATGGCATTAAAATTGGCAAACTGTGTGAGATACATAGTAAAATACAGTTTGGTGAGCGGGTGATCTACTCGCCGGAGACCTGGCAGGAAATGATGGGCAAGGTAGTGACAGCGCAGAACTCGGCGATTGATGCTGTTATAGCCGATCCAAAGCTGAGAGATAGACTAAAGGAGGCGATAGCGGAGAGGCTGGAGAAGAAGTAGCCTTATGCCCTACTGGTGCGACAAGAAGGATTGTGACATACCATCCGGCAAGGCTTACGCCTACTGCCTGCTCCATGACTGCCCGTTTTTGCGAAGATGCACGAAGAGGGCGCTGGCGAAGCGTAAAGGGAGATTGGCAGGGAAATGAGAGCCAGGGAGAAGACCGTTACGATGGCGGATATACGGTAATCGATCAACAAACTCATGCTTGATTGTCGGATGGGTGAGCATTTGGTCGCCAAAGGACGTGAACCCGAATCCGCTGAGATAATTGACGCATCGCGCGATATATTATTAGCTCAGATTAAACAAATGGTATTTGAGGCAACTCCTCCGGTTGGTCGTGGGCCGTACGGCGATTAGCAGATAAGAAATGAAAGCAGCAATAAAAGGTAGTCTTACGGTAGAGGTTGAGGGTATATCTAACGGCTGCCTTATATTAAAATACCTTGATTGTGGCAATAACCGTATTTCAATACCCGCTGATTTATTGCCATTCTTGCAGCCAGGCTCGATTGTCGAGTTATCCGTCAGGATACCCGATGTCGAGATAGACCCGGCTGGGTGGAGTATCCGCTATTTAAATACCCTGGAGGGTAAATAATGTGGTCTTGGAGACTGATAATCATTTTAATTGTTCTGATTTGTATTGCTTTGCTACTGGTAGCACTTGGTATTGGTGGCACGATGCTTATAGCATCCTCCAATAAGTCGTCTTTTGTGAAGGGTTTTTTAATTTGGCTACTCATGCTTAGTAACCTAAGCGGAGGTATTGCTGTTGGTATGTGTATTGCAAGAGTATTGATTAAGGGATAATGAGAGTCAACAATGTCCCTGTCGTCGAGGACTCGTTGCGCAGGTTTGCCGAGTTAACTAGGCAGTCAACGTCTACCCATTCGCCATTCGTGGATGAGTGGGATTTCCTATCACGCGCCGTGTATACAAAGGATGAAGCAAAGGGTGAGATCAGACAATTCCCTCAATATACTTATCTCGAATACCTTACTCGCACACGTAGAGAGAATTATTTAACACCACCCATTCACGCGTATGAAAAGAGCCGGAGAATGTTGATCTCCTGGTGGTTATTATCGCTTTATTTATACGATACACTCACTCAATATAATCATGCTAATTTTGTAGGTAGTAGAAAGCTAGAGGGTAGCGCATATTTTCTAGGCGAAGAACGCATATTGGGTGTCTATGAGAGGATACCAGCGGATGTATGGCCTAACAAACCTCAACTGATACACGGTTCAAAGCGCGGCATGGGTTACGAGACATTGACCTGTCCCGAAACAGGATCGTTTTTGATGGCGATAGCATCAGGTGCGGATCAGTTACGGCAATATACAGCAAGCAATGTGTTTGGTGACGAAATAGCTTTCTGGCAGTGGTGGGGGCGGTCTTACAAAGCCATGCGACCATGTATTGATGGCGGCGGACATATTGATCTTGTGACAACTGCCGATCTTGGTAGTGAGGCGGAGGAGGTATATTATCCTCGCCTTGGCAATACGCATGTGCTCAGAGAGGCAGTGAGCGAATAATAATGCAGGGCATCGAAGAACGCTTAACTGAGACAGGTATTCGAGTAGTGCGTGTGCATTATACCGCAGATGAAGCCAAAAGAAGCGAAGAATGGAAGGCTACCGCTAAGTCAGGTTACACAAATGATCGTGACTGGGAAAGGGAAATGGAGATCAACTGGTCAATAGCCAGTGGTTTACCTATCTTCGCCGATGAATTTGTAAGGGAATGGCACGTTGCTAAACAGATATTACGCCCGATACCTGGAAAGGTAATTGTAAGGGGCTGGGACTTTGGAAACACTCCAGCCTGTGTTTGGGCGCAGTTAGACCCTAATGGGCGTATATTAGTGCTGAATGAGCTTGCAACTTGGGATGGCAGGACTGACGAGCGCAGATGCTTCATTGAGACATTTGCACCTGCTGTTATACGGATGACAAATCAAGAATATCCTGGCTTCGAGTGCATAGACTTTGCTGACCCTGCTGGATGGTCTGCATCACAGACTGATGGCAAGAGTTGTGTTCAGTTGATGCAAAAGGAGGGTATACAGCCGCGAAAGGGGACAATAACGTGGACTGAGCGAAGGTCAGCGATTATTTATGCGTTGACCACTGCGTCAGGTGGTAGTCCATGCTTAGTAATATCGCCCAACTGCCACATGCTCATTGAGGGATTTCAGGGAGCGTATAGGTTTCAACAGATAGGTGAGACTGAGCGATTCCGTAACGACCCTGAAAAAAACGCATGGTCTCATCCGATGGACGCGCTGGAGTATGTTGTCGGCGCGTTATTTACACCGAAGAAGCATCAACGAAACCGTGATGAGGACGACTATCGGCGCAAGGTGAGAAAAAAGGACAAAGTGACGGGATACTAGGATGATAAATTACAACATAACACCACATCCGAGCGGCTTATTCTATATTGCAGTCGCAGAACAGGCAGAGCATTCGGGTTTATGGATACCGCCTTCGGCAAGAAAAGAACTGTCAGAGAAGGCATGTAGTAAGCCTGAATTGACCGTTGAGGCATTACAGCAGTCGTATAACAGTCTTGGTCAATACCAAATACCAGTCAGGTGGTCTTATGGTATATCCGAATGGAGAGATATACCCTGGTTTGAAATACAAAAGCTAGCCACGACTGGCTTCGATGTTGAAGGCATTGGCGCTTCGCCGATACCCGAATGCTGGTCAAAAGAGTGGCATGAGGACGCGCCCGATTGGTGGCCGGAGGAGTGGCAATATGAATAACAATGAAGATGATTATAATAATCATAGATACATACCTGGCACGAACAAAAAAGGTGACAGAGTTGCTATGACTGCGTCTATTGAGAAAATCATATCGCTGACCAGTCGCGGAGTATCCGACACAGAATATATGCACCTTGACCTTGATCGTATTATGATTGATTATATAGGTTGTAAGACATTGAATGATATTTTTGATAATTGGAACTTTTGGTGGGCGTAATGAATAACCTCGACTTCGAGGCATATAAAACCGAGTTTGAACACGAATATGCGAAGATAGAACATGGGCGAGTTGAGATTGCGTTAGTATCACCGTATGGTAAGTATGGTAAGGTGACTGCCAAGACTGACAATTGGGAGATCGCCGAGCCGATCAAAACCTATGCCGGTAAGTGGCCGTGGAGCAAGAGACCATCGGCAAAGAGGTTAGCGCAATCATGCAATGAATTGCTCAACTTGTTATGTCTTGATGAACCTTCAACAGTTGCGCATTGGTTAAAGTTAGAGTGTGAGTATTACCCTAAGAATCCTACTCTATTAAAATACAGTGGCATGTTGTATGATCCAACAAGCAAGATCGTCATCCGCATACCTTGGGAGTTAAGAATATTCAGAGCGCAATACATCGATCCACGAAGTGAACGATTCTGGTCTCATGTCGACGTACCGGACGATCAATGGCATGGTGGTCACGTGATCCGTATTCGCGGCAGGTTTGCTGCAATACCGATGGAGTATGAAATCGTGGAACCTGAGCCGAAATATTTATATACTCCAATTGCGGAATGAGTGAGGAGGGCAGATTGTGAGGAACATAAATAATGTGGCCTAAGAAAAAGCGTAAAACACTTAATATGTATTCCGATCTCTACTATCCTCTCCCGCAGGGAACGCCGAGATGGATCATTAGGGCTATGGAGACGAACGAATACCCAATGTATTCACCACAAACAGGTAGGTATGAACGCAATTCAATGTTGAGTAAATTTTTTGCCAATGCAACCGTTAGGGCTATCCGCAATGGTGATTATAGGCCATCTACTGCGGACATGTGGTGAGACAACCACGCGGGAAGGTATTATTAATGAACAGAATAGACAAATTAACCAAGCGGATTGAGGCTATAGAAGCAAAACTCACGCCGAAGTTCAAGGCGGGCGACAATGTAATAGTAAAAGAAAGTGAGATCGTCTGGACAATAGAAGAACCTCACAATATCGGCACTGAACCAGAAGCAACTTTATCACATCCTGATTATGCGTCAATAGTCAGACCTCTGAGTTGGTTGCATCTTGCTGAAAAACCAAAGTTCATAATAGGCAACCGGGTTATTATCAAGAATAGGAAAGGTGAATTGATATACCTACCCTACATGGTTGTTAATCCAATTCCCGACAGTTTAGGTCATATAGAAATATTCAATAAGTATGAGGGACATTTAAGATACATAGAAGAATCTAATTGCGAACTTATAACAACTACTGCAAAACCCAAGCTCAAAAAGGGTGATTTGGTAATTGTGAATAAGGTATTAGATTCTTCGCTTGATCCTAATATTCGAGTGCCTTTCGCAGGTAGGGTTGTCGATGATTGGGAAATGCCTGGTAATCGAGAAGAATATATATTCATAGCGGATGATCTCAACAATGGATATATAGCAAAAGCGACTGAGTGCAAACTTATACCAGATGAACCAACCACACATACACCTATCAAGAAGGGCATTAAGGTTCTTGTGAAGGGCAAACCGTACACAGCACTCGTGACTTCAGAGCCAAGTATAACGGGTGAGGTTTGGGTTTGCAGTGATGACTACTTTTTTTACAGGAAGATCAGAGCGACTGACTGTGAGTTGATTCAACAACCCGCTACCATAGGTCATAATACGAACTACACAGAGTTGTTTGACAACATCGAATCTCAGTTTGATCTTGTTAAAGCACTGTTGGATAAAGATATGATTGAAGAGGTTAGAGTCCAACTAAATGTATTGCAGAAGCTATTGGTAATCGCAATGACTCCAACAATGGTTTGCAGGAAGGATGTGGAGTGATGGGATATGGAGCGATGGCAGAGTCAGGTAATTGCAACAGTTTGCTAAACTGTAGGGCTTAACCGCCCCGTAGGTTCAAATCCTACTCGCTCCGCCATAATGAGACTCTACTATAGGAAGGACGCGAAATGAATGAGGTATCATAACCTGAACCAGATATTGTAAATGTCACAGAAGAACGCAGGACATTTAGACCCGAAGATCAAGGTATACCGCATGGATGGATTCAATGGAAAGGCAGTACTGCTTGTATGGATGTTACCTGCAAATGCGGCGCATCATTCCATATTGACGCTGAATTTGCTTATTATGTTAAATGCCCTGATTGTGGCTTGATTCTCAGCTGTTCGGGTCACATAGAATTGATACCGTTGACTGCGGAGGAAATGGATGCCGTCAAGGATAATCTTACCATAGCCGAAGCCATTGGAGAGTATTAGATAGTTAATATAAATACAAAATCGTGCTTTACCGTATATGTGGTGTCTTAGTATCTAAGCAAAATGGTTCAATTCCAGGTGGACTGGTGATTGTGGGAGTTCGATTCTCCGGTACGGTTTAACTGATCCACTAAGGAGCACGATTAACAATATAACATAATTTAACAAATGCCCGGTATGTGAGTGGGTTGCAAACCACGAATCATACTTTAGGATTCAATGACCCGGATACCTTGCAAGGGGGTATCCGGGTCATTTTTGCATTACCGGGCAGATCAAATTAGGAGCCATTAGAGAATGAAAATTGGGATTATCGGTTGTGGAATGGTCGGAAACGCGCTGTACGCCTACTACGAGCGCGAACATGACGTATTCGCGTATGACCTGATACCAGAACGGTCAAGGTGTGGCATTGGCCTGCTGAACGCCAATGCAGAGGTCGTATTTATCTGCGTACCTACGCCGTACGCTGGCAACGGTAAGGGCTTGGATTGCTCGGCTGTGTATGACGCCGTGAGCTTGCTTACAGGTGATAAGACGGTCATTATAAAATCCACAGTCATGCCCGGTACGACTGATAAACTTCAAGAGTTATACCCACAGCACAAGTTCTTTTTCGTACCGGAGTTTTTGAGTGAAGCGACGGCAGTTAAGGATTACGCAAATCCGAGAAGATCACATATAGTTGGTGTGCCACAAAAAGATTGGGACGAACCAGAAAAATATGGCGCAATTTACGGATCACATCGGATCGTAGAGAGCCTATTAACAGGAGAATTAAGAAGATATTATCTACCAGCCCGACAAGCCGAACTCCTCAAGCTTGCGACGAATAGTTATTATGCGCTAAAGGTCACGTTTGCCAACATGCTCTATGATCTCGGCATGACGCAAGAGACGCTTGACGCTCTAGTAGCCGATCCGTGGATAGTGCCGAGTCACTTCCAAGTGCATTTTAGAGGCACTAGAGGCGTAAGGGGTGCCTGCTTGCCCAAGGATACACAGGCTTTGATGGACTACGCGGGTGAAGAATATTTGGGTAGCCTGCTTGATATTGCCACCGAATACAACAAGCGATTGATAGAAAGCAAGCAAGAGGATTAGATACATGCCACTACCTGTGATGCCTGATATTAAAGTTAATATAGACGAAGCCGAACGTGTGAAACTTGGCGCGGAATTACTGGAGAAAATAGAGTCATCGCGCAATGGCATGAAAAAGCTCCTTGATAATATCAAAACGTGGGAACGGTTCTTCGAGTCGGACTTGCCGGAGAAAAATGATCCTTGGGAGAAGTGCTCTAATATCAACGTTCCGATCATTCAGCCGGATGTCGATACATTCCACTCGAATATAAACGGCGTTGTATTGGGTGTATCTCCTATTGTCAACGTAGTGCCTCCGCCATTCGCAGCCGACGCGACGCTCAAGCAGGTAGCTCAACGCGTAGAAGCCGCTATTGAGACTGTTCAGACAGCAATAATGAATTATGCGCAGGCAGCGGATCAGTGGCACTTAACGGCACTCATGCATCCGTCAGCGGTCATAAAGCTACCCTGGCGCGAAGAATACAGGACGGTAAAACGCCAGCAGGTCGATAAAAAAGGCACTAATGCGCTTATAGATGTGCAGGAGATCAAATACCGCGGCCCTCGCATTGAGACGGTCGATATAAACAACTTTGTCATATACCCATTGACGGCAAAGAGCATTGAAGATGCTTATCTCGTAGGCGACAGGTTTGTGCTTACCGAGGATGAAGTAAACAGGCGCGTTAAGGACGGTTATTTCGACGCGGTTCCCGCAAAAGAGGTAATGAAGCGACCAGAGAACGAACTGACAAGCTCTCTACAAGATTTTAGTAATGATGAGCGCAACGACCAGGTTGGTATCGAGAATGTGGATATTGAACAGTATTATTTTTGGGAGGTCATTGCGCCTTATGATGTAAATAAAGACGGGCTTATGGAGGAGTGCGTATTCGTACTCGAGGCTACAACGGGAACGATAGTTCGCGCCACGCAGTTCCCGTATTTCCACGGCAGGCGTTATTACGTCAGCATGGCTCCGTTCTTGAAAAGCGTCAAGATGTTCTTTAAGCGCTGCCTGCCTCAGATACTTGAGCACATGCAACGCGAAGCGAACGCGATACACAACCAGCGCGCGGATGCTACTACGCAGGCAATTAACAAAGCATTCAAGGTTCGTAAAGGATCGCTTGATAACCCAGACTCGATAGATATATCGCCTGGTGGCGTGACCGAACTTGATGACATAAACGATCTTGTAGAGTTTACACTATCGCCTGTTATACCAGGCGTTGATCTTCAAGAAATGAACCGCAGCAACTCTGAACGCGCCTCTGGGATAAACGACATGACTACGGGTAGGCAGTCTGAGGGCAACAAGACGCTCGGTGAACTTCAGATGGTCATGGCGAAGGCCGGCAGCAGGTTTGAAGATGTCATAAGGCGCGTTCAGGGCGCGCATGTAGAAGTCGCAAAGCAGATCGCGGGACTGATGTATCAGTTCATGACAGATGATGAGCTTAAAATGCTCAATATAGAGCGTGAAATGCTCATCTTCCCTTGGGATTTCATCCCACATGGTTCTGTCGGCACGGTTGACAAAAATATGGAGTTTCAGCGAGCAAGTAATGTGTATAAGACCATGATCACCGACAAGAACCCACTTGTGGTCAGCAACCCACTTCATATTTACCGTTTAACACGGGATTATTTGCAGTCACTCGGCACAACGGATGTCGAGTCGTATATCGGCACTGAACAGGAAATCCAGTTGCAGATAAAACAGGCGCAGATGCAACAGCAGGCGCAGGCGGTTGCGATGGGTATGGCGCAGGCTCCGCAGTTCGATGATCCGCAGGAGGCGCAGGCATTTGAACAGATGGTAGCAGAAGCCCGGAACGCAATCGCCATGCAACAGGAGCAAGGGCAGTCGCAACAGCAATTAGAACAGGCCAAACTACAACATCAATCGGCTGAGAATCAGGCCGATAGGGAAGCGAAGTTGCAGTTGGAATCCATGCGACAAGGCAGGAGATTGTAGTTGTCCACTGAATCGAGAGAAGAAGAACTAGAGTTTTGGGAAGGCATTGCGCGAGCATGGCCTTATATCGGCAGGATAATATCAGATAAGATCGCCGGTATAACCGACAAGATGATCCAGCACGGCACAATTAAAACACTTGAAGATTTATCTTATGAACAAGGCAGGATTGATGCTTATAAAACAATCCTCAGACTGCCTGAAGAACAATCGCGAATATTAAGAAAGAAGGGGAAATAATGCCACCAAAGACAGACGACAAACTGGAACTCGGCAATCCCGTTGAGGGATCGGGACAGTCCGTTACACCACCAATCGAAGGCGAGCTAACTACTCCGCCAGCCGACAAAACGAAATTGCCTGAACAGTTCAAGTCGGTTGAGGCTCTGATAGAATCCTACAAAGAACTAGAGCGAAAACATACAACAACAAGTCAAGAGCGGGCAGCACTTGAGAAAGAACGACAGAAACTCCTTAAAGCTGTGGATGCCGTTAAGCAAAACGGACAATGGGAACTAGACGAGGAGGGTAATTGGGTGCAAGTAAATCCGCCCGCCGAACAACCGGTAACGACAACAACTACAACAAGTGGCAATCCCGCCGCCGAGGACTTCAGGACAAAATTCAGCGATGAGTTCTACGAAGACCCTTTAGGTACGCTGAATAGGTATACGCAGGGCATAAAACAGCTAGAGAAAGCTGCTACGGCCAACAGGGAACGCGCGATGAGCAAATTCAAGAATGATCCGCTTTACCAACTGGTAGAGGGTGAATTCAAGGCTTCGTTGGTAGAACTGGATGATACCCAGATGGCTAATCCTCAACAGGCCGCGTACTTGGCCGAACAGGTCTATAACAACGTTACCGGTAGATATGCTCGCCAGGAATTGACCAAAGCCGGAGATAATCCAGAGGAACGGTTGAAGGTATTGAGGCATCTTGGCATAGAGGAGCCACAACCGACTCCAAGCAGCGGCATTGATAATCTATATCCCGCATCGCAAATAGGGAAAGTGCAGAACGGTTTGGGATTAAGCGAGGAACAAATAAAACGGGCAAAGGAAAGAGCGGAAAAGCTGGAAAAAGGTGAGATGTAATGGTAGATAAGAAATCAAGAAAGAAAAGAACTCCGAAGTCGGATGAATCAAGAACAGCCGGTTCTTTTGTAATTCCTCCTATTGCCACACCGGATGAGGCTATCGCTCCTGTTGCTGGAGTGGCGAAGGATAACGACATGATGAATCCTGATCCCATTCCCGATACCGCAACCGTAAAAACTACTGGCACTGAGGCGGAGGTATGGGAAGCTCCTGTCATGGAGCGGGTGAAAGTCAAAAAGGACGGGCGCAACCGGCGCGACTTCGCATTACCGAAAAACCCTGGACTCAACACGTTTCTTGTAGAGAATACAGAGGAAGGACGCAATAAAATGCGTCGCCTCGGTTATAAAGAGATACCGGCGTCCGAGATTGCTGAAACCGATGGCGTTGTGATGCATGACAACAGGCTCGGACACGATGTAGTTATCCATAGAGATCGCGTAGTCATGGCTTGCCGAAAAGAATACGCTGTGGAGCGTGATCGTGAAAACATAGAAGCGCATAAGGAAATGAATGCAAAACGAGATCGCCAATCCGATGAAGAAGGATTGCATAGATACGACGACGACGGTGAGACCACGACGGGCAGGATGTTCAATATTCCGTTAGATATAAGTGGGAGATAAACGACTAAATGGACGATAAACCTTACGGATTCCCAGTTGATAAAGTCAAGATATTTGCTGATGATTATAATGTCATTTGGGAAAACGCAGATTGGGAAATAGGTCAAAAATTATTCGGTCAATGCGTTCCTGATACCTGCGAAATACATATTACAACACGAATTAGTGGTTATAAATTAGCTTGTGTGTTTTTACATGAAGTGGCACATGCTCTCGCTGCTTGGGATGGGTGCTACAGTAGTGCTGATGGTGAGCAGGTTGCTAATTTAGCTAGTTACGATATGGTAAATTTCTGGCGGGATAACCCTGAAGTATTTGATTGGTGGATTGGTATTGTCAAGAATAATTGAATTGGATTGCGACCGAAAAACCCGAATTGACAAGTTAGCACATTCATGATATATAAAAGGTGATAACTACTACAACAATAATGATGGTAGTTATCACCGCACAACAATTGTGACTTCGGCCTCGACGAAACAATCACATTGTTGTACTTGGCGGATAGTCTCCCAAAGACTGCAATCCGCAGGTTCAAAGGCGGACAGCCAGTTATATCGCTATTTGCAATATAAACAGTGGCTACAATCCTCTAGTTAAAAGAACCATCAGTAAAAACACAACTAAATTCTGGAGGCAACCACTATGGCTAGAGAATACGCCGGGTTCCTGCCAGTACGTAGTGAAACTGGTGGGCCACCGCCTATCAAGAACTACCCGCTGGTGTCGGGAACCTATTATGAAGGTTCTATCCTTAGACTCAGCGCGACAACGGGTTCAGCCACCAAGTTTGCAGATGGTGGGACAAGTGTGCTCGGTGTTTGCGCGGCTTATGTGTCTACGGCGGATTCCACGACAGGTAAATATCCTGTTTATCTCCCAGTGCCGACTACAGAGTTTGAAGCCAAGATGCTCGGTTCGTTTGCGCCGCAAGCGAAGGTGGGCGACAAGGTTCCAATTCTAGTAGGCACGACTTTCAATTATAGACTGAGAGGAACAGTTGCGGGAACAGCATCGCTTGAAGTATGCGCTATATCGGGATTCCATCCTGATGAATCATTATCCGCGCATACAGGTAATAAGTTCCGCGTCAAGTTCAGCAGGTCTATCTTCGCGCAGACTAAATCGCGAGTAGATGACTAGGATTAGGAGGGAAATCAAATGACTATGACAAGAACAGGCTTCACTCCTCTCCTGGCAGAAGGACTGCGTGAAGTCTATTTCGACGCATTAAGATTGAACACGCTTGTATATCCAGAGATATTCGATATACAAAAGAGCACCAAGAGGTCTGAAACCGATCACTCGGTTACAGGTATCGGTATGCTCACTGAAAAACAAGAAGGCGAAGCCACGGAGTACGAGGACTTCGTAGATGGATTTGACACTGTTTATACACACAAAACCTTCTCTAGAGGCATTCGCATAACCCAAGAGTTGATAGAAGACGACCAGTACGGTGTCATGAAGAACCGGACAAAGGCGCTTGCCAACGCGACAAGGTATAGGATGGAGTACGATCACTTCTCTCTGTTTGTCAACGCGGCAGGCACTACGGTATTTACCGGTGGTGACGGTGAGGCGCTTGCGTCTACCGCTCATCCGCTTATCGGTGTCAATGGGACGACAATAGGCAACTATGTATCGAGCAACCTGACGCTTGGCGCGTTGGAAACAGCATTTGCGCATTTCAGGAACATGAAAAACGATCAAAACCTGTTCGTTTACACTGAACCTAGTGTGCTGTTGGTTCCGCCCGCACTTGAGTTCGATGCATGGGAGATACTCAACTCGACCGGTAAGCCAGGGACGGCAAACAATGACGACAACTATTTCAAGGCCAAGTTGAAGTTGGTTGTCAGTCCGTTCTTGACTGACACAAACTGCTGGGCGATTCTTGCCGACAAGGTATATGGCGCGCCGATTTCCTTTAACAGAGTGCCGGTATCGTTCAAAAACGATGGCGACTTCGACACAGACGACGCAAAAATGAAGGCTCGTGTCCGTTACTCGTATGGCGCGAGTGACTGGAGATGGTTGTACTGGTCGGCGGGTGCTTAGGAAGGAGCCGATAAATGGGAACTACAAATCTCGACAAATTGGAGCTTTCCGGCGTTGAAAGAGGCGGCACTACACTTAACGTTACTGGTACTTCTGCTTTCACCGGCGATATATCATTGACCGGCAATATAACGCAAACTGGCGACCTCGGAGTTACTGGCGCAATATCCGCGTCTGGAGATACGACAATAGCCCGGATGGTAGTAGCATCAGCGGCGAACGCGATGGCTGGGTTGAAAACCATAGCCGCTCCCAGTGCCGGATCGGGTGTTGTTGCTACGACTAAGGTTAAAGCCTCATCGCGGGTCATACTGACTCCGATCAGAGGCACTGCTTACGGCAATGCCAATTTGGGCGTAGGTGCTGTCATATCGACCATAGCATCAGGTACATCGTTTACCGTGAGACTATGGCGCTGTCAAACGGCGGGAACGCTTGCTACGGCAAGTGGGCGTGTCGCATGGCAGATTATCAACAAATAGGCGTTTAGCTTGAAGGGAGAGTGTTAACACTCTCCCTTCAATGTATGCGGGAGTTTGAAATTGAATCCATTCAATAACTGGAAGATTTTACGAAATCCAGAGAGGCTTGTAGAGTGGTTGAGGAAAGGCACTACGGATGCGCCCATAGGTTTTGACCTCGACCTTACAAATATATGCCCTCACAGGTGTCCTCGATGCTTAGGGTGTTGGACTGAGAATGTCACTGCGGAAACGGAGACTGATAAGGCAATTGCAATCATAGACGAGATGTGGTCGCTGGGATGCAAGGCGGTCAATTTTACGGGTGGCGGCGAACCATTAGCTCACCCGGATGCGGTAAACATAATCAAATATGCGTCAGAGAAGGGACTATCCGTAGGACTCATCACAAACGGTTCTTTATTGACTCCAGAGGGAGCAATTATTCTCGCCGACAGTTGCGCGTGGATACGTATATCGCTGGATGCGGCAGACCCATTACGATTTTCACTTGTTCATGGCGTAGAACCATCTGAATACGATATTGTGCTTGAAAATATAAAATATTTGGCTGGGATTAAAGACCGTAAGGCGGTCGTTGGCGTTGGAATATTAACTGAAGAAGCAATGAGAAACGATATTGTCAAGTCGGCGGGGATTGTCAAGAGTTTGGGTTGTGATTATGTCCAGTTCAGGCCGTTCGATACCTCAAGGGATGATGTAAGTAAAGAGATCGAGACGGCGAAAAGGCTTTATGAAAGTAACTCATTCTCGGTAAACAGCAATCTTTATCGTTATGCGAACCTTACGAATAATATCAAAAGAACTCATTCCACCTGCTACGCGCAAAACTTCTGGACGATCATAAATGCCCAAGGGTATGTGCAGATATGTTGCGACCAAAGACTCGATAATGGCAGGATTGGCGACCTGAATAAACAGACATTCAGCGAGGTGTGGCATGGCGATAGACGAAAAGCTGTTATCGAAAGCATCGATTGTATGCGCGACTGTCCGCCTGACTGTCGAATGAATGCACACAACGTAATGTTAGAACACTTTGCGGAACCTATATGCCACGAGGCGCACCTTTGATAGATGTGAGCATCGTAGAGATAGTGCCAAGCCCTAAACTGTCTATCGTAGTTGCCACCGACACTGAGCATGTGAACGGAATATATGAACCGATGGATAAGCTGTCGGTTGCTGATAACGCGGCGGTTAGTTATTCGGTATCAGTTGAAGATGAAATATTTAACCAGGCCGATGGGTGGAACGTGGCAGCCGAGTTAGTTGACACTCCATACATAGCGTTTTCATGCACCGGTGTGTTCATATCTTCACGGATCATAATGGATACAGTGGACACACTGAAGCAATATCCCGATGCAATAGTCATCGCGCATAGGACTGACGAACAGAAGGACGGTTCAACCAGGTTCAATCCTTATGCGGCTGGAGATTGGATGGCTATGTCTAAAGCTACCTTCATGGAAAGCGCGGGATTTGATCTAAAGATCGGGTACGGCGGTTATATCGAGTTCGACCTGTTATGTGATTTCGTGCTGCAAAAGCGACCTTTATTCGTGTTATCGGATACGGTAATGCATAAATATCATCCCGTGCCTGATCCTGAGAGATATAAAGAAATTAACGCGAAGAATACGCTCTATTCGATGAGCAAGGGCAAACCGCAACTATGGTGGAACTGGCCGAATGTATGTTTACAGAGCGATGGCAGGATGTTCCCGCTAGGAATAACAATCCAAGAAGAGGAGATCGCGTGTTAAAACTTACTGTTTACTGCATAGCTAAAAACGAAGAAATGAGTTTGCCTGTGATGCTCGACTCAGTGAAGGATATAGCAGATGAGATCGTAGTGTGCGATACCGGCAGCACGGACAGGACAATTGAGGTTGCAAAACGATATACCGACAAGGTGTATTCGATACCCTGGGAAGATTCATTCGCCAAAGCTCGCAATCTGGCGCTTGAGAAATGCACGGGCGACTGGATTCTATCGATGGACTGCGATGAGGTTCTGACCGAAGAAACGGCTAAGAATCTTAAACCTGTGCTTCGGAAAATACCTGATAATATCCATCTTATTTTAGTCACTATGCGGATGCTCAAGGATGACGGGTCGCTTCACCAGTCTTTTTTAGCTGAAAGAGTCATAAGAAATCATGTAGGCGTAAGATTTGAAGGCGATATGCACAACTGGGTAGAGACCGCGCCTGGTTATGACCGCATTGGAATACCGGAACTTACCATAGACCATAACCGCGCTCCCAAGTCAAAAGAGAGCCGGATGGACAGATGTTTGCAGCGACTCCAGATGTCGGAGAATATATTTCTGCCGAAGATCGAGGCCGACCCGAACGACCGCCGAAGCATATTTTATCTTGCCGGGACGTATTTTGACAGCGGGATGCATGAGAAGGCTATCAATTGGTATGAGCGACACTTAACGATAAGTAAATGGAATGAAGAAAATTATCAATCATCTTACCTACTCGCGCAGGCTTATGCGAGTGTCGGCAGGCCGGAAGATGCTCGCAACGTGTTAGCCGCCCATTGCATAGACAACTGGCGGCGCGGTGAAGGCATTCTGATGCTCGGCGAATTGGCTTACATCAAAGGCGATTACGAAGAAGCGGAGTTCTGGATGAAGACGGCAAGTTTGAAACCTATGCCAGTCGATCCGTTCTTCGTCGAAGCTGACGCATATACCTGGCGACCTCATCATGGACTGTGGCTAGTCTATAGGAAAACCGGCAATACAGAGCAGGCGATAAAGCATGGGCGCATTGCTATCGAACAAGGCACTCCTTATTGGAAAGAGATTATCGGTTATGAAAAAGACCATACCGATTATCCGTGTGACAGGATCGCATTCCTGGTAGATCGTGGGCAAATGGATTTCTTACAGTCGGTAGTAGACCATTTCATAAATATTGGCAAGGACGTTCAGATTTCCTCCGATATAAACCAAGTCGAACAGATTGCGGAAGAATCGGACTGTGTGTTTTGCGAATGGGCTGGCGACCTTGCCATAAAACTTACCAACCTCGAAAAGAAGGGTCGTATTATTGTAAGAATCCACGGATACGAGACGCACAGCGGCCACTTACAACAGGTGAATTGGCGAGTGGTAGACGACGTTATTTTTGTCGCGCAATATCTAAAGGATTTGGCCTGTGAACAAGTGCCTGGACTCGACCAGATGTGTAAATGCCATGTAGTTCCTGGCGGGATTGAGGTAGATAAGTTCTCTATTGCGCCTTCATTAGATACCGAATATGAACCCGGCAAGTTCTTGACGATTGAGGATGAGAAGTTGCCCGTCAAGAATTACGAGAAGATGCTTACAAGTCCTACTGGCAAGGAATGGTGGTCGAGGCCGTATGAATACGCGTGGATTCTCAATCATTTGAACAAAGGCGAGAAGGTTCTCGACTTTGGCGCGGGTTACAGCGGGTTTGCCGAACTCATGGCCGAGAAAGGTTGTAATGTTGCGCGGCAGGATGTCGATGCTGAAGCAATGCGAAAAGAGTCAGAGCGCAACCCGAATATTCCCGTAGTTATCGGTTCGGATATAGGACAGAACGTATATGACGCCATCGTATCATGCAGCGTTCTTGAGCATCTAAATGATATATCTGGTGTCCTGAAGAATTGTTATAACGCGCTTCGTCCTGGCGGCAGGTTGGTTATGACCTATGACGTGCCAAGGGTGAAAGTAGACGCATTATCAAAGATACTTCGTTCGATAGGGTTTGTTATTGGAGATACACCGGCAAACGTTCCATCCGGCGCAATTGGAGGCACTTGGAAAGACGGATGGGAGATAGATAACGAGCATGGACAGTTAAGGTGTTATGCGCTTGTGGCTACCAGGCCGGAGTATTTGAGCAAAACGGGCAAACGTATCGCGATGGCATGTTATGGGAATTACAAGAAAAACCTGCCGCTCGCATTGCAGATATTTGCCAAGTGTCCCGTGGATTACGAACTCCATATTGCAATTGATTGGCAGGATCACCGCACCTATGGTTATGTGATGCACCTGATAGATGAACTAGGGTTGCGGGAACGGGTGTTTTTCTATCCCTGGCAGGCTGATCTTAACACTTTCTATGCGGACAAAGACTATTATTTGTCAACTTCTATTGAGGAATCTTTTTGTTATTCATTAGCGCAGGGCATGGCGGCGGGACTAAAGCCGGTCATTCACTCTTGGCTGTCCGCAAGAGATTTCTACAAGCCCGAATGGATATTCAAAACGATTGACGAAGCCGTCCAGATGCTTACGTGCGAGTGTAACCCAGAACAGTACAGGCAGTATGCTATAGATCATCTGAATATCTCGAAGAACCTGAAGCGAATACACAGGATCGTCACTCGACCTAATATAGCCATTATCGACGACGAGGGTGGTGTCAATCCATACGGGTTTGCCAACAAGCTAGCCGTTACCCTGAATGATATGGGTTACAGTACGGAAGCGGGTAAGCCGGATTTAGTTATCCTGACCGGGCATGAACCAAAGATACCGGATGACATGAAGGGTATTAAGTCCGTTTTATGGCACTGTGAACAGGTTGGTATAAGCGATGAACATAGTCGCAATCGACTTGGGAAAATTGCTCAATTGATACCGAGCGTCGATCTGGTGGTTACTCATAATCCACTTGATGTACCGATATACAAAGAATTCGGCGCAAGACGGGTTGAATTCGTCAGTTGCGCTTGCGCTAGTCCTCCGTTCGGCAAGGCAGCAGTCGAAAAGATATATGATGTTGGATTCTCCGGCTGTTTATCTAATCACAGAAAAGCAATAATTGGCGCGTTATGCAAATCCGAGAAGTTCAAAGTCACGGTTTTCGAGGATTGCAACCATGAGGCATTGAACGAGTTTTACAACAGGTGCAAGATTGTCTTGAACCTGCATATATCGGCGGATGGACTCAATATCGAGTCAAGACTCGGAGAAGCGATGGCGGCAGGCGCGTTCGTTATATCCGAACCATTGCCTGAAGGATACAAGATACCGTTCATTATCGAGACCGAGGCTGCTAATATTGAGCCTGAGATTATCAAATGGCTTGATAATACCGATAGAGAAAAACTGGCAAACGCGGGACATTCATGGATATGGTCTAATCAGACGCTCACGGGACAACTTGAGAAGATATTGGAGTTAGCTGATGCGATCTAACTATACAGGACAACATGCGGTGGTGACAGGCGGAGCGGGCTTTATCGGTTCCCACCTGGCAGACGAGTTATTGCGTATTGGCATGAAGGTCACAATCATAGATAACCTTCTAACCGGCACTCGCAAGAATATCCCGCTTGGAGTTCAGTTCATAGAAGCGGATGTTTGTATCGTCAAACTACCGTATATGCCGACAGATTATGTATTTCATCTGGCGAGTCCGGCAAGCCCGATTGATTATGCCGAGTATCCCATCGAAACGCTACTTGTGGGTTCGGCAGGTACGCTCAATATGCTGAATTACGCTAAATCATCGGGAGCAAAGTTCATACTTGCGTCCACGAGTGAGGTATACGGGTGCGCCGAAATAAACCCACAGCCGGAGAGTTATTGGGGCAGCGTGAATTCCGTCGGCCCTCGCAGTATGTATGATGAAGCCAAAAGGTTCGCTGAAGCGGCAACTATGGCTTATCACGACGCGTGTGGACTGGATACGCGTATCGCCAGGATATTCAATAGTTACGGGCCGAGAATGCGCCCTACAGACGGGCGCGTGGTGTCTAACTTCATCAGGTGCGCGATTGAAGGTTTACCCGTTGAGATAACAGGTGATGGATCGCAGACCAGGAGCTTCTGTTATGTCGCGGATACCGTGGACGGACTGATAAAACTGGCTTTGTCCGATTATCATCTGCCGGTGAATATAGGGAACCCGAATGAGATAACGATACGCACGCTTGCGGAAAAGATAATGAAACTATTCGATAGCGTTTGCCAGGTTAGGTATTTGGAATCTCGGATCGATGAACCGTATAACCGCAGGCCAGATATAACGATTGCAAAACAGGTTCTTGGTTGGGAGCCTAAAGTCAACCTTGCCGATGGACTGAATAAAACCTATGGTTGGATGAAGGGCGAGTTAGATGTGCGCGAAAAATATCAAACTTAAACGTGAGCAAAGGAAAGTAGACTGCGACAGGTGCGGGTTTACATTCAACAAGCGTGATCTCTCACGAGTTCACGGGATGCTTGTATGTAAGACATGCCGAGACGAGCCTTCGTATAAGGAGCCTGAAGATGGATAGATCGGCTATTGCGACAGCAACAAGAGAACATTTGCATGAGCTTAAAGGTTCATACGTGACCGGTACGGTGCTTGTCAATGCTATCAACCGCTCGTGCAGGCGCATAAACAGGCTTACTAAGATAAACAAGGTTGAGGCGACTGTAGGTATACGCACGGGCGCAAGACAAATGTCACTCGGCACGGCCATCATGGACATTTACCGAGTCAGGTTGGGAACGGGCAGCCAACGCAAGCGGCTTATTCCTATAAGCATGGCGCGGCTCGACGTGGACGATGGTAGTTGGGAAGCTGCTACGGCGGGCACACCAAGTCAATATTACACGGACGGGTTAGTAATTGGATTCAATCCTAGGCCGCGTGTACGGGCATCCTGGGTGGCTGGAAGCGCGTATTCCGTAGGCGACCTAGTTGTTCCTACCGCCGCGAGCGAAAATGGGTTCTACTATAAATGCACCGTTGCGGGAACAGCGTCAGGCACGGCTCCAACCTGGCCGACTACGATAAGCGGGACTGTATCGGATGGCGATGTTACTTGGCAGCAGGCGGGAAGTACTCGAGTATATCTGAAAGTGCTGGAAAGCCCTAGTCCACTGGCAAATGCAACAAGTTCGCCCGATTGGTGTCCCGTGGCTTATCAGGATTCGATAGCAAAGGGCGCGGCGATAGACCTTGCGGGCGGTTTTTCGGCGGATATAGACAATAGCGCGATACGAAGAAGCGGATTATATCAGGAATACCTTGAAGAAGTGAACTCGCTGAAGGCACTCGGAATAAACAGATCACGCGAATACCAGGCCAGGATACGACCTACCGGATACGCGACTTTTAGGTCACGCTAGAGATAGTCGAAACTATCAGATTGTTCCTCTCAACTAAAAGTTGAGGAAACGATACGTCGGGTGACAACGGCGCATCGGAAGGGCATGTAGTCCAACCGACAAGGTATTTATCTCGGATATTCTTAGAGGCATTGAGATCAGCATTATGCTTAAAACCACATTGACGACAAAGGAACTCGGATTGAGACTTACGGTTGCCGCGATAGGTGAACCCGCAGCGGTTGCACCTTTGCGATGTATGCCGAGGATCAATAGCGACAATTTGGCATCCTTTGGCTTCGGCCTTGTATTCGAGGAAGCCCTTGAGTTGCGCGAAGCTCCAGGAGTGAAGTCTGCGTTTGGCTTCTCCGCGAGAGGCTTTGCACCGAGTTCTAATGTTCGTAAGGTTTTCAACTACAACCGTAGTTCCTGGTTGAATATCCTTGAGAATAGAGGCGGAGATAACGTGATCGCAATCGCGTCGGAAACGTTGTTCACGTCCCGCAAGGCGTCGCAAGTGGCGTTTAGCCGACTTGGAACCGTTCGATTGAAGATCACGTTTGAGGCGGAAGGTTCGTTTGACAACCTCCTTCCAATGGCGTTTGCCGTGGAATCTGTTGTCGGAAGTAACGGCAGGTCTGGTAACGCCGAGATCAACACCTATTGCTTTACCGTTGTCGATAAAATCAACATCGGGCAATTTGACGACGACATGCAGGTAGAACCTACCTTTGCGTTTGATGAGGTCGGCGGTAGACGTAGGACAGTCAATAGCATATTTGGCATATTCAGGAATGGTAAAAGGAATTTTGAGCCTTCCGTTTGTAGACGACATGCTGATAAGTCCTTTATCCCAGTAGATTTTGAAGGTGTGTCGCTCATACCTTGGAGGACAAGATTTGGATTGTGGGCAGGATGTTTTCTTTTCTTTCTTAGAACGAGTTATAGTTGCCTTTATGGCCTCAGATGCCTTGTGAATTGCCTGAACATGCAGATCGGAAACAAGATCGGGAAGAGTATTTTTACAACCGCGATAAACAATGTAATGAAGTTTGTAGGCGTTGCCCTCGCGCTTTTTCCAAGCTACGCGGCATATTGCGTTGAAGGACTCCGTGAATTGGCGGATCGTTTCAATCAAGGCGTCGGACTGTTCGCAAGTCGGTATAAGTCTCAACCTAACCGTTCTATTCATGGTGATATTATACCATACAAATATGAGAATATGCAAATATAGATTTAGGAGGGATTAACAATGGATACTTCAGGACTCAGGCAATTAAATAGCAAGAACGGCACTTTTGCCGCCGTATCGGGAACAGTGAACTGCGGCAATGCGCGTATTGTGTCGATGCAGGTAGTCTTGGATGGTAACAGCACTTACGAAGTAGCGGTAAGGGCGACCACGAGCGCAACCGGCACAGTCGGCAAGGACAGCATGGCGGCTTGCATTTCGGACAATGGAGTATGGGGAACGATACGGCCCTCCGGCGCTGGCGCGAACGACTGGTATCTTGCCTATAAGACGTATAACGGCGCGACGGCGGCAACCGCAACCAGCGCGAATGATAAATACGCGGTCGAAAGGTGGGGCTGATTATATGAAGAAGAAAACTCATCGCGGGTTTGAAACCGTGGCTAAGGAAATATCAAGGAAGCAAGGGATAGCTTTGGAAAATGCCCGCGCTATTTTGGCTAAATCGGGCAGGAACGCATCCGCCGCAGCCAAACGAAAGAATCCGAGACTCCTGAAAATCAGTGGAGCGAAGAAGCATTAGGAGGGTTTTACGGTGGCAAAATCAAGACCTGTGTCTGTAGACGAAAAGAAATGGCAGGTTGAAAGCGACTTGAACGCGCTTAAACAGGCTGAGGAGATACGGACGGATAGGAAGCGGCTTGCGGCAGTTCAAAAGCTGGCGAAACAGCAACAATCAGCACTCAATCGCATCAATCCGCAAGTGCAGCAAGGGACGAAAAAAGGACGGAAGAAATAATGAACGCATTGCTCATATTGTGCATGATCGTGGCTATGATCGCAGGAGTATTACACGATTGGCGATTATTGGCATACGGATTATTGACATACGGCTGCGTAGTGACGCTTTGCACAACGATACAGGACGCTTTGGGCAAGATAACAGACGCGATAAAGGAGGCCACTTATGGTAAACAACGATAGAGCACCGACCGGGCCGAGGGTGCTCGCGCTGGAGGCTGCCCGTGCTGTTCGTATTCGACACGACGATGGCACGTGGACTAATTATACTCCGACTGCGGATACAGACTTAGCTCGTGGAGCATGTCTTGAAGCTGCATTAGCAGCAGTCGCGTCGTGTGAAAGCATCTTCATCGCTCCGGGCAGGTTTCGCGGCGATTTTACCATACCGGAAACACTGAACGCCATTTCGATATTCGGATCAGGAAGAGATTCGACGGTTCTATTGCCAGATACCAATGTCCTGCGCGGTACGGCAGTCCTGACGATTACTCAGGATGTAGGCGGAGTGAGCCATATTATAAAAGACTTTACGCTAGGGCAGGATAGCGGGACACCGTTTAGAGCCTGCGCGTGCCTCAAGACTGATGTAACTCCTGCCAATACGGCGTATGGCCTCATCGTACGCGCTGAGAATATCAAGTATAGCTGGAAACATGGCGCGGCTGTAATTGGCGGGGCAATCGATCAGGTAAACCCTGAGATTTACGCATATAAAGATTTAGATACCGACCCACCGCTTTACGCTAAGACAATACTTTCAGGAGAGGAAGCCGTCAATCTGTGGAGTGGTGGAGCCGGTTATTCCGCCGCCCTGAGTTATTCCTGCCCGAAGTGGAATACCGGTCATAAAATCAGTGTTCCCGACACGGCGACGACTGACGCGTATAAATTTACTCCCGCTAGTTTCCCAAGCGTACCGGTTACGGCGGATGCTATCAAGCTTTTTATGTATGTCGGGGCTTGCAGCGGCCTTAAAGATGGTGACTGGGAACTCCAGGTGCAAACTTCGGACAATACCAAGATCGGCGATTCAATCCCGCTTCCATCCCTAACACCTAGTTATGATACGACCTGGGTTCCGCTCATTCTGGCTTGGACGGGAACGAAAACAGGCACAGCGCATCATCTGGCGCTTGTCAAAGTTCGTAGTTGGGCGAATCCGGCTTTTGCTATTGGGTTTAATGACCTTCAGATGATCGACACCACGAGAGCCGATAACGATCAGATTTTTTATGACGGTTGGGACCCGACACAGGTCAAGCCAAAGGTAATGACCGAGGACAGTAGCGACCCTACCGTGCTCTATGGAACTGGCTCAAAAGGCCTCTGGGGTGGACGTTGGACGGGTGGAACCGCGTTGATGGCAGGAGTTGGGGCAGTGCCGAACACCGCATTACCGCGGTTTACGGTTGGTATCGTGCATATTGCACCTTTACCCGGACTCGGCACTCTCCAATGGACAAACCCTATTGTTGAAATTCGATGTAGGGACAATGGTTGCGGTGAAGTATTCAAAGCTCTTGGGCATTCGTCTGCCGAGAGCAATATGGCGATAGTGGGCGCTCAGATTTATCCAGAGATGGGCGGCAGTACCGCCGAGTTTTGGTATATGCAGACGCTTTTCGGTTCCATTTCCGCGCAAGGGATCGATATGAGCACCGTAAACGCTGAGTATCTGGCTCAAGTCCATCCCGTGCGTCAACTCCATGCCAATGTTATGTGGAATGGAAAGGTCTATAACAGCAACGATCTGGATATTGGCAGATATTGGGGTCATCGCACCGGTCTGAATAATCGGGTGCTCGATCTCGAATCCGGCATGTCCAAACAACAGGACGATACGATCAAGGCATGGCTGACAGAGAACCCGCGACGGATTATAACTCCGGTCTTGGACGCCAAGGGTGCGGCCACATGGCGATACATAAATGTCGTATATCTCACTACGAGGGCAATCAAGATCAAGGCCGCGCGTATCGTCTATACACAGGCCACAAACACAGCAAGTGGCGCGATTATTTGTATTGGTAAGCCTGGTGTGTCCGATACCTACTACGCGAACAATACCGCGCTTGAAAATGCAAAGGGCATAGGCGATTCCACTGCTATAGCACTTCTGAATGAGATTGTGTCCGATGGCAGCACTGTTGTAGTCGAGTTCAGACCGTCAGCTTCAACCGTGACCGGCAAGTTCTACGTTGAACTGGATTTCGATTATGTAACTCCATCAGCGATTCTCGGAGTTCCGACAATAACCGTAACCGGCGATGGTGAAGACGATAAAAACGTTGTCGTCCAACTGAAAGATGAGTTCGCAAATGACGTGATAGACGGGATTTACCCTGTAGATTTGTGGCTGTCGGATACTGCCGGAGGCGCGGAGATAACTACAGCGCCTACATCGATCGCAATCAATTATGGCATTCAGTTGAAAGTGATAACGGCGGACAAACACTGGAGTTATCTCACCGACGTAGACCTCATACAACCCGGATGTATCGATTTCACGATCACGCATACGGATGCAGCCGCTAAAACATTATTTGTGAACATTGCGGCGGGTGGCAAAATATACAGTTCGGAAGCGATAGTATTCCCAGCGGCGTAGGACGGAAGGCGTAAGGAACCCACCAATGTCATCATTTACTAACGAGCAGTGGCAAGCGGCGTTACGCAATATAGCCGACCCGAACCAGGGCGCGGCTTTGATCGGCTATATACGCGATGCCGTTGGCGCGGTCGGGCGAAGCCAGCATGATAAAGACGATGAAGAAGTCTCGATCATGGACTTCGGCGCGTACGGCGATGGCGTCCACGATGACACGCCCGCGTTTGTGGCCGCGCTTAATCATATTGTCAATTCGGGCAAGAGAGCGACGCTTAAATTGCCTGCGGTAACGGGTTGGAAGATAACTCAGCAGATAACCGTCGATATTTCCTACGTGGATATTGATTCAGAGCGCGCGCCTATCGACTGCTCGGCTATAACGTCCGGCGCGGCGTTTTATATAACCGGTTCGTCAGCAGATAAATATATGCAGCATGCGGCCAGAATACAGGGTGTGCATCTAAAAGGGTCATCCAGGTATTCATCGGTCATCGGCATGCAGTTTTCAGGCCCAGGTGATTCGCGCAAGTTGGGCGCGTCGTACGCGTCTATCGTCAACTGCATTGTGGAACTGTTCGGCACGGGTGTATCGCTTGAGAATTCCGCGTATCTCATCCAGTTCGACAAGACCGCCCTAATGCGGAACGGCATAGGTATAAGTTATCCATCCGGTTATGCGGACAACGGGGAAAATGTGACGTTCCATCTTGGTTCGATCTCTAATAACGAGTGCGGTATATATATGCGGACTGGTGTTATTTCGATGTATGGGACATCGATAGATTATAATCACGATCACCTTACCGAAAAGATAACCAAACAGATAGACGTTTCATCCGCAATGCTTTTCATGTACGGATGTTATATGGAAAGCAAGTACCATGACGCAACCGCAGACGGCTATCAACCGCCGATAAAATGCGCGGGCAATGGCGGACTGGTTCACATGTTCGGCGGCGCGATCACATTTGCCGCGTCGGGTTTGATTCAGCCGGACTATCTTATCTCCTGCGAGCCTGACGCGTCCAGTAGTGCGGCGATGGTAGTGTTGGATGGAGTTCATATACACAATGTAATGCCTACGAGTAAAAAATATGCAATAACGACCGCTTACGGCACTGTGAGGATAATCAATAGGGCAGGACTCAATATAAGCGCGAGCGCTCACCTGATCGGCGATGGCGCGACTGAAAACTTCATCAAAGACGGCAGTTTCGAGGGCGCGACCATCACGAGCAATGTGTTCATCTCAGGCGATACAGCCGCGATAACCGACAGGCTGAACGGCACGAATATAGACCTCGTGCTCGATGCTACGCCAGGTATGGCGCGAACCGGGTCAAAATGCTTGAAGGCGACCACGGGCGCGGGAGCAACCGGCAAGTTCGCGTTTATATGTCCCGTCACTCCTGGAGGACTTGGAAACCACGAGCTTTATTATAAGAAGCCGGGCAGTGAAACAGGCGATATAACCATAAGCGGTTACTACGGCGTGATCGACTACAACGCGGACGGAGTGCCGACGTATCTTACCCGCACCGCCGCGATACATACGGATAGCGTTACCTTCACATCGGCGGCGGTAGACTGGACGATCATCGAAGGGACTTACAACATAGCCGGCAAACGCGCACCCGCGTGGGCGACGCATTATATCGTAGAGATCGATATGGACGCGTTCCCTTCGGCTGATCTTTATATAGACGACGTGAACATGGCGGTGACTTGATGGCTGAACTTGTTGCAGCTTCAAATAATTTTAACGGCGGGAATAATCGAGCAGTACCGGAGCGCGTTGGCATGAATGAATCCAGTGTGCTTCAAAACCTCGTCCACGTTGGCGGGAATCTCACGTCCATTGACGGCAGGATAATAACCAATCCTGGCGGAATGCCTGGAACTGGCGCGATAACGTCACTTGAGCGCTTTTACAAATCCGGTCACAGGATAGACGATACCGCCGCGACAAGTAAAAAAGGATGGGCGCTTGCAAGCCGAGGCGCGTATGCATATCTCGCTTGTGAGGTTTACTGCACGCTTCAGTCGGCTGCGGCTACTACCGATGGCTATATAACCATCAGGACGGCGGACTCAGGCAATGAGGCGGGAATAAACAGGTTTCCTAACAGTAGTTATGTCCGCATTACACCGGCAAGCGGTGATACAACGCCGTATTTCTTATATTATACGGCTAAGACGGTGGCGACCGGCAGGTTGACATGCACTGTACCGCGCACTATCCCTAACGGTTCGCTTGTCGAATGCGTGGACTATAGACCGGTATTATATTCCGCTGGATATTCCGATCCCGCCGAGTATGCTTCCGCTAATGGGCGTTGTTATATTGCGTTCTACGGACTATATAGGTGGGATGGGTTTTATTACACTGTAGGTACAGTCGCTTGCACGGGCAACACGACGCTTACGGGAACAGGTACGACATGGAGCGGGTTCGTTCTTCCTGGCGATAAGGTTTACTACTGCAACCGCAACGGCGCGTCCACCGGCACGTGGTATGGGCCGTATATAGTGTCAGCAGTGGGTAGCGATACGTCTATAACACTGACAGGCAACGGGCAATCGACTGCGGCGTTCAATCCAGCAGACAAGGCCGATTATATCATCGTGAGGATGAATAACGCGGGCATTGCGCCACCTACGACCGCACCGACATTAGCGGCGGCAACCGGAGGAACCAGCGCATTAGACACTGGTGCTGTTTACAAATACCAATATCGCTATTTGCGTAAGATAAGCGGATTAACCAAGGCATCCGTTACCGCATCGCCACCAGTAACTACGGCAGTAACAGACGCGGGAGACTATTTTACGGTTGGAGTGCCTATCAACTGGACGCCTTATTCGTCCGTATCCGGTGACTTCGGTATACGCATAGAACGTACCGAAGACGGAGGAACCGATTTTCTTGTAGTTGCTGATTATTGGGATGGCTACGGGTTATACAGTCCTATGGGAAGCAATGTCTGGTATACCCACACTGATAAACTTATAGATACATCACTCACGGCACTTGGAGCCACAAGCGCATTAGTCCCTAATCCCAACATAGCGCCTACGGTTACTGAATACGCGTCGGGTTCCAACTTGACTGCCGGAACACGAGATATGTATTTCACTCTTTATAATTCAGTAACAGGCACGGAGTCCAATCCTTCTCCGAAGGCGACCGTCACTACAACCGCAGGGCAACAGGTCACAATAACGGCGGCACTCACGGGTGAGGATCGGCAGGCGGATTATATCCGGTTCTATTCGACGGCGACTGATGGCAGTTCGACGGCTTATCGCATAGCGCAGGTGGCTTGGGCTGCCGGGGCAACGACGGTAAGTTATATATACACGAGTGCCGATGCTGACCTTGATTCGACCAAGATAATGTCGAATGACTTTGATCCTCCTCCCGCATCGGTAAGTCATGTATGTTATAACAACGGAAAGATGTATGTTTGGGGCGATCCTAATTATCTGCACCGGGGCTATTTCTCGACCGTAGGCGATCCCGAACACTGGGCGCGTTACGAGTGGGGCGGCCCCGATGAACCGACTTATGAAGACCCGACACTGGGCGGTTATTTCACAATCGGGCATTCGGGAGATGAGATTCTTGCAATAACTCCGAGCAATGATATGTCCATAGCAAGCCTGATTGTGCAGTCGAGATCGAAGACCTGGTATTGGATAGGCAGCAATTGGGTCGACCATCAACTTATAGAAGCGTGGATGGATGGCACTTCAAGCGCGAGAGCATGGGCGAATTATAAGGGTGTATTGTTCGGATTATCAGCCGATACGGGAGTGCAGAGGAAATTACCGGGTGCGATGCCGGAGGGTGTATACGAGAAGATTTTCCCGTTAAATAGATACCCGTTCCGCGACCAGGTGACGGCAGGCGGGAGTTACGCGGATTATTTCGAGAAGTGTTCGGGGGCCTGCTGGAGGGATTATTATGTATTCGTATGGCCTCAATCTCCGAGTGCTTATTGCAATAAGATGATGATGTATCACATACCGACAGGCACGTATTGCGAAATAGGTACGACATCGTATCCTGTCAACGCAAGTTGTCTATCCGTATGGAATGGCCCTGGCGATAATGGCGAACTATATTACGGTAGCGCCGCTGATGGTTATATATACAGGCTTCATGCAAAAACGGGCGCATATACTCTCTGGAGTCAGGATGTTCCCGATCAGACAGGAACGGGAGTCGAATGCGTATGGCGGTCGGGTGCTATACAGCATGGAAGCAATCCAGACAAGGAATTCAACGTAAAAAGCCCGGTCAGGATGTTCATGAATTTTCACCAGCCCGCAAGCGACCAATCAATAACGGTAAAAGCTTATACGCGTGGAGATGAAACGACGGCAGAATGGTCGGGTGTCTCGAAAACACTATCCGCTTCGGTAGATGGTGAACGTAACTACGTCGATGTTGCGCCATCGGCAAATGGGCCGTCGTTTATGATGGAATGGTCTGGCATATTCACAAAGCCAGTTGTTTTTGAGGGATATTCGTTGACTTATATAGAAAAGGGAAATCCCACGAGTTAGTGTTTGGAGGTATTGACATGAGTACGTTTTCGGCAATAACAGGGCAGGATGCAAGCCATAACGCTGGCAAGGCGGCAGGTCAGGCACAACAACAGATGGACTTGCAGCGACAACAGCAGGAGTGGCAGAGGCAGTTGTTCGATCAATGGATAGCACCTTATATGCAGGCCGGACTCGCGCAACTTCCAGGACAGACGCAAAATTACAATACGCTCATGGGTTATATCCAAAATATGATGAGTGGTAATAACGCGGGACTGCCTGCATACCTCCAACCTGCCGATACGTCAGGACTTGAAAAAGGGTTATCGACGTTATCGCGCCAGGGACTAGATCAGGCCACACAGGGTATGCAGGGCAATATAGCGCAGTATTACGCACAGCGTGGAGTGCCGATTTCACAGCAGCAGACGAACCTTATACCGAGATTCCAGAACCAGTTCAATAACGCGCTTGCCACCGAGAATGCGAACAAGGCGACTACCATGTATGGCGTTAATCAGGCGAGTAAGGCAAACCAACTCGGCAATTTCTTCAACATGCTTGGCGCTGTGAACGGTATGGTTATCAATCCGTCACAATATGCCGGAGTCGGCATTAACATGGCAGGTAATAATATTAACCAGGCTGGCAATAACGCGAATTATTATAACCAGTTAGCCCAGCAGTATGCGCAGCAGAGTGGCGGCATGATGGGCAACCTGGGCAGTATCATTGGGTCGCTTTGGGGCGATGCCAGCAGCACGAACGGTGTTAATATCTTAGGCGCAGGCAATACAGGTCTAAAAGGTAACAACTATTTATACGGAGGGTAATGATATGGCAGGAAATCCTTACGGCGGTATTGCGCCGAATATGTTTATATCCAACCTGTTTACCTCGCTCATCAATGAGAAGTTGAAGAAAAAGCAGGAGGAGCAACAGGCGGCACTACTCGCCAATGAGATAGCGCAACAGCAGTTTGCAAACCGCATGGCCGAAGATCAGGCGCGACGACAACAGCAGTCATTAGATTATCAACGCAAAACCCAACAGGAACAGCAGGATTATGCTCGTCAGCAAAATGCGATGAAGGATTATTATGGTCTTGTCGACATGTCTGGCGATCCGAATATAACACCCGAAGCGTATGGCAGTGCCGCGAGTATGTTTGGTCAACAGTATCCACAATTCCTGGATAAGATACCAAGTTATCAGGTTCCGAGGCCAAAGCCGATGCCCGATGAAGACATGATGAAATTGTCCTTGGCAGCTTACGACACTGGTGGTGCTTCGGCGGGAAATCTGATAAATGCAAAATATGGACTTACCACACAACAACCAGTGCCTAATGCAAATATTTTATCGGCACTGACTGGTGTTGGGCCATTACCAACCCAGAAAGTTCCTTTAGTATATCCTCCTAGCCTGAGTGAAAATGCCGCGACTACACGAACTCAGATTGCTACTGATAAGCAATCAAGAACGGATTATGCCAAAATCCTCTCAACCGTAGCGGCCAGTTCATTCGGGAGATTAGACCCAAGACAGCAACAAACAATGTTGAGGGAACTGGACAATAAACAGCAGGCTCTTGGTATGGCTCCGTGGCCTAAAGATTCAAGCGGAATGTATGTGCCACCTGAGCGCGTACCTAATTATGGAGCCTTGCAGTCGGCGGCGTTGATGATACAAGCCGGAGCCGATTCGGGTTCAGACTGGGTAACTCAACAGGGACTTGCACTGCTTGATAGGGTATGGCAAGACGCGGGTATGTCGCCATCGCCGGGTGTGCAGGTCGCTCCTGGCGGTGTTGCGCCTGCTCCCGTGACTAATTATCAACCTACCGGCCCGGGTACATTGCCGAGTTTCCCTAACCTTCAGCCTCCGAGTGGTGGATATAATATACCACCTTCACCCAAAGCTGTATTAGATAGAACCGGAAAGGTATTAGACATAACCAGTAAAGAGCAGGACATTGCCTTTGGTGCTGAAGATCAGGTAGCAAAAAGAGAAGCGTTAAGACAGGCGGAACTTCAAAGAAAAGCTAAGGTGAAAGCCGAGGCAGCCGCTAAACGTGATGACGCTTTTAAGCGTGTTACCGACCTGTATAGTAAAAGAACGGGTGCTAAATTAGCATTAGACGAAGCTACTACTGGTGAAAAACCCAATCCAGTAGAAGCGCAACAGTTCAGACAGTTATTAAATCAATACGATGCTGAGATTGGAAGATTAGAAGACAGTCTTATTACATTCAGACTACCTTCAGCGCAGGGTGGGCCAATCAGGGATGCCATAATTGCCGAAGCTCGTAAAGGTACGCGTCCGGGTGTTGTAGGGCCGAAAGTGAGAACACTGCTTAAATCTTATGGTGTGTCTCCGCAAGATCAAGAGTTGATCTGGCGAAAATACGCAAGGTTATATTATTATCCTAACCAGAGGAAGAAATAATGTCAAAGACATTAGATCAATTGATAACCGAATCTAGGAGAGGCCCATCACAAACCTCTACCGGGAGGACTAAATCACTTGATGAACTCCTCAAGGAATCTAAGGGTGGTGGATCGATTGGTTCTTCCGCACTCCCGCGTCAACGTACCGAAACTACGCCTACGCCAAAGACTGGCCCGAAGGCAACCGACATCGGCAAATCGGGACTTACGAAGCTATACGAAGGCACACTGCTTATGTGGCTAAATAATAACCATCCCGCCGACATCGGGAGTGCCATCAAAGGAATTAAGAAAGAGTTCCCTGGGCTTAGCAAATCAGATCCCGCGATAAGCAAGGTATATTCGATGTGGCGCAGGAATAACCAGCCCGTGCCATTGTCACAGCGTACCGCAACACAGGCGGAAAGAGAAATAGCATCAGGCGCGCGTCCGTTATCCACTACTGAAAAGTTTATGGTTCAGACTACGCCGGGACAAAAACAGCGGATAGAAACAATTAAAAAAGCCGAGCATCTTGGCGAAGGTTATCAACCTACCGAAATGAGCAGTTTCGATACTTTGATGAATCTATTGTTTATGGTCGCGCCACTCGGTGAGGCCGGTAAAGCACTTGCGCCAAAGCTCGGTAAGCCCGCGCAGGTTGTGCAGGCGGTCGGTGAAAAGGTTGCTAAAGTTCCTGGTACTAAGGGTATTGCAGGACGCGCCGGTTATCGCGCTGTCACTGGTGGCGCTGAGTTTACGGCGTTGCAACCGATATTCGCCATACCGACACTCGCGCAACAAGGCCCGAAGGCTTATATCGACCAGATGATAGGCGGGTTACAGCAGGCCAATATCAATAATCCACTCATCCTGGGCGCATTCTTAAAGACCGTGCCTGCCGGAATACTTGACGTGCTGAATAAGCGCAAGGTAGGCACTCCTGTAACTGCCGAAGAAATAGAAGCTGCCAAGAATATACATAAAGCTGTTAAGGAATACGTGAAGAAGGCGGAACCGGTTGAAGCAACACCAGAGCCTACACCTGCCACTCCCGCCGTTGTTGCGCCCAATCCTGAAGTTGCCGCCGCACGTGCACGTATACAGGCGAACAGGGCGAATGTTGAAGCTGAACCGGTAACGCCTGCTGTCGAGCCTGCACAGCCTCCGGCAGTCAAACCCACTCCTACCACCCCGGAGCCTGTGAAGCCCGTAGAGGCGAAGGCGGGAGCGAAAGAACCGTGGGAGATGAAGTCCGACGAGTTTGCTAAGGGTGTAGACTCTTATCATGAAATGAGGACTGTGCTTGGTGATACTCCTTATAAGGCTGAAGGTGACTATTCCGGTATGTCCCTTGAACAGGCAAAGGCTATACAGGAAATTGAATCTCGAAAATCTATTGACAGTGCAATGTGGAATAAAGCATACAATGAAGTGCAGGATGAACTACTCCAAAAGTACCCCGAATATGCCACAGAAATAAAATACGCACAAGTGGAAAGAACTGCCGATACACACCAATTGCTCGTCGAAAAAGCATTGCGTGAAGGCAAGCGCGTACCCGATTCCGTAGTTGATGAATTCTTGGCTAATGGTGGCAAGTTACCTGAGAGCGGACTGCATCAAGAGATACAATCCAATTACGCACCGACCGCCGCAAAACCAGTGCCGACACCCGCCGTGGCTGCTCCCGCGAAGCCGAACGTTGAGGTCGCGCCGACGCCTCGTGTCAAGACGCGGTTTACGGATGCTGCTGACGCTGCCAGGAAGCGGTTGTCTGAAATAGAGTCCGAAGCCAAGCGGAATATGCCCGAAGCCGCCAAGCGCAAGCCGGGGCAGTTGGGCGCGGTTCGCAAGATGACAAAAGAAGAATTCGACCTGCATGTTATTATTGCTGCCGACCATATAGCAAGGGGAGTCAAGACTGTCGCTGAACTGGCGAAGGTCATGGCTACTGAGGGTTATAAATTCAGCAAGGCGCAGGTGGACACTATATGGGAAGCATCGCACAAGGTTGCTAGAAGCGGAGGCGGTGCAAACGTATCTATCAAGAATGCTACTATGGCCGAGAAGTCAAAAACACTGGGCTTAGGAGAATTGCCACAGCCTAAGAAGGTGACGGCGCAGGAACGTTCGCAGCAAGCCAGCCAACTGGTTAAAAGCGGGAAGGTGACTGGTAAGGCGTTAGTTGATGAACTCGAACAAAACATGCGACCGCTAGATAAGATCGAGGATGCTGTTGTACACGAATATCAGACGCGACTTGAAGAACAATTAGCCAAAGCGCGGGAGAGTCATGGCAATGATTCGCCGGAAATAACGGCATTGGTCAAAGAGTTTGATAGAGCAAGGCGTATTTACAAAGCTACCGGCACGGAACAAGCTCGCGCACTTCAAGCTAGATCGGTAACTACTACTCCCGAAACACTTGACCAATGGTTAGCTAAAGGGCGTGACAATCAGGGTGATGCGTTCAACAGTTCAAGACAGGATAAGGTTATAACGCTTCACGAGCGGCTTGAATCCGGTATGGCGAAGGAGAAGTCGTTAGAGCAGCAGATAAGACAGCCTAATAAACCGATGGTGGCTAAGTCTCCTGCTGACTTCAAGACTGGCACATGGGGCGCGAATAACTCTACTATCACGGTTGCGATGCGTGATGCTGCAAGGGCGCGTAGATATGCCAAGATGACCAGTCAGTTAGGTTCTATTCCTGATCCCACAATAATAGCTGATTTAGCTATTGAGATAGGGTTTCATGTTGAGGCGGGCGTTAAGTTTACTACTGCTGCAATAAAAGCCTACCTGAAAGAGGAGTTTGCCGCAAGCGATAAAGACGTTGACGCGGCATTGGCTATAGTGAGAAAGCAGGTCGCAACCGAACGGTCGTTGGAACGCTCAATAGCTGGTAAAGAGGCTAAGTTGAGTGGAGAGTCTAAGCCGGTATCCGAAAAGCCTGAACTTATCACTACTCCTAAGATAGAAGCGTTAAAAGCCGAATCCACTCGGTTGAGCGAACAGATCAAGGCTATAAAAACTGCCGAACAAGAGGCTCGTAAGGCTGCCAGGGATGCAGAAAACGCTGTCTTGGCTGCACAAAAAGCCAAAGCCAAACACGTAGCCGATATTGAGAAGCAGGGGTTAAAGGCTACACAAAGAGAACTTGCGACTGAAACACGGCAGATTGCCACTCAATCCAGAATGTTGAGTGAAAAAGAGATCGAGGCGAGAAAGTATGCACGACAGATAAAGGGAATGGAGACGCGGGCTACTAACATCAAGGCACAGATAGCGCGCGGTATGCCGAAAGAAAAGGCTGAACCCATCAGATGGACTAACGAATGGGTGAAAGTGCATCAAGAGAATGTTAAGTTGCGGATGCAACTAGACAACATAACCTCACCTAATAAGTCACTGACACATAAATTGTGGGATGTGGCACTCGGTGTCCCGAACTCACTCATGGGAATATGGTCTGGGTTCGATGATAGCTTCCTAGGTAGACAGGGCTTGTCATTGTTATATCGCAATCCCAAAGCCTGGTTGAAGGGTTGGCCGGTTAGTCTGAAGGCCATGTTCTCTGAACGCAATACCTATACAATACATACTGCAATTACCGAAGACCCTAGATTTGCGAAGGCGCAACAAATGGGCGTAAGATACCAGTCGCCTGATGATATTCCTATGACTGGAGCAGTCGAAGAGAATGTTCGATATTTGAAATTTGCCGAAAGAATCCCATTGGCAGGAAGGTTGGTTCGACCTTGGGAAAGAGCTTATACAACAGCGGCCAACTACATCAGGCATGAAACTGCCTATGCTATCATTGACGCATTCGGAGATAGATTATCGGTAGCCGATGGTAAAGCCTGGGGTAGGCACATAAATATTTTATCCGGCTATGGAGATTTAGGCAGATTATCCTCATGGGCTCCATCGTTAAGAGGCTTGTTTGTTTCCGCAAGGAAGATGGCCGCTGACGTGCAAAGACTAACTACCTTGTTTGATCCTAATGTGCCATCTTTTATAAAGAAGGACATGGCCAAAGTGCTCGCACGTGAAGCAGCCGCTATCACTACTATTGCATTACTGATAAACAATTCACCTTGGGGAAAACGCAAAGAGATTGAAGTTGGACTTGATATGGATTCTCCTGATTTTCTTCAGTTTAGGGTTGGCAATACTCGTTTCCCCATGACTTCGGGTGAAGCGCAAGTATTAAGGACAACATTCAAATTATGGAAATATTCAGCAAGCTATACGCGATGGGGGACACATAAATATGGCAGTCCCCAGGCGCATGATGCACTGCTTCAGTTCCTTAGCTCGAAACAAGCTGGCGGGTTAGGTGTTGCCTCCAGATTCATCACAAAAACCGACTTCATGGGAAGACCAACTACCGACAAGGAAACATTGCGTCAAATGATAACACCGTGGAACCTTGAGGGCGTAAGAGAAGCCTTCGTTGGAGAGGGTGCAGGAGTAGCAGCACTTGCAACAGCCACTCAATTTGTGGGCATAGGTGCGAATACCTATGCCGATACGCCGAAGAACCCGAAGAAAACGACGTTAGGTAAACCGTCAGTACCTACTCCCGCTTCATTCAAACGCAGTTTGATGCGGGGGTTACGACCATAACGATAAACTCTCCACGAAGGAGGGCTTTTTATTAACTGTTACATGGAGGGACCGATATGGGTGATGATGATCTGAGGATGGGGCAAGTAATCCAGAAATGCACAGACCTAGATACTCGGCTTACGAATATTGAGTGCAAGGTAGACAAGATACTTGCGATAGTGAACCAATGGAAAGGGATGATAGCCGTATATGGTGGGATCGCCGCAATCGTAGTTACCGTAGCAATCAAGCTTATTTGGAAATAGGAGGAAAATAAAATGGACAAATGGACAATCGTCGGCTACGCAGTCGGTATTATATTCAATATCAGCTTCGTAGCAGTAATGCGGGCAAAGCTATATGATAGCACTGTCGAATTCTTAAAATCCGGCAGGTTTGCATGGTTTATCGTATTCCTGTTGAGCGCCATTGAAATGGCGATAACGGGAGGCATGGAAGCACTCAAAAAACCTGACGCTTTCATGGCATTGCTTCAGGCGGCGGCGGCTTATGCTACTACCACGCAGGCGGCTTACGCTGCCGGTAAACCGGTGTGGACGGCGGCTGTAAAGTCTGGAAATGCAGTAAAATGCCTTATTTTAGTGCTTATAGCCGTTATGATGACTGTTTTACCGACTACAGCGCACGCCGATATGACTACTGTATATCAGGCTCAGATCGGCATGACACAGGTATCGCTCGCGAGTGTTGAATCTGTGGGTCAGATCGAACTTAATATAATCCAACCTATTGCACAGATTGATACCAGCGATGGTGGGATTATCGAGAACGTTCAGGACTTTATAGACAAGTTCGGCGGGAAGATAATTTATCTACAGAGTTTCAAAACGAAGGAAAGTTGCGCCGCTGGGGATTTGTCTTTTAAGGTCTATCAACCTCAGAAATTGCCGACTTTCACCTTCAATGCTGACGTGATCGCGCGATTCGATGACGGTATTAAACTGAATCCTGGCGCATCTATCAACATCAATCAGGGCAATGCGGTTGTGCAATTCGGAGTCGCTTATGTGCCTGATGAACGATACAGGACAAGTTGGTTTATAAAACTTGTGGAAGTTATCAAGTGACCGAACTGTAGGGGCCGGATGGAGAGGTTTACGCACTCCCTCGTAGACCTCTCCGTTTATAGAGGTGCAACATGCCAAATAATGATAGTGGAGTTACTCATTGCAGCGAATGTGGAGCCGTCTGTATTGTGGTCGACGGTAAACTGCAACCTGTCGGTGACACTGCTATGGCGCGGATGAATAATTATCTGCAGGAGGAAAACGGACGATTATTGAATGCGTTCGCTGAAGTCAGCAGGATAATTGATGAGCCGATAACAGGGGAGAGTTTGTTAGAGGAGTTGAGAAAATAATTATGCCAACACCATTAGTAATTCATCACAATGATAATGACGGGTTCTGTGCCGCCTGGTTAGCGAACAAGGCATTAACTCAAGGCGGATTAGTTCCCGAATTCTTTGAGACAAATTATGGACAGGAACCTCCAGAAGTCAAAGATCGAGATGTGTTCATACTCGACTTTTCTTACTCACGCGACGTGCTTTTGAAGCTCAAGGAGTATGCCAAGGCCTTATTGGTCATAGATCACCACAAAACAGCTCAGGCAGCATTGGAAGGATTGGGCTTCTGCATCTTTGATATGAACAAAGCAGGTTGCCAACTGACTAGAGAATATTTCGGACTACCGCAACATTGGATTGTTGATTATGTGGAAGATCGGGATTTGTGGAAATGGTGCTTGCCACAGTCGAAAGAAGTCAATGCGACACTCCATAGTTACCCGAAAACATTCACTGGCTGGGATAAGATAGCATCTACTAAAATAAGTGAACTTGCTAAGGAGGGTATCGCTATACTACGTTATCAGAATAGGCTCATTGAACGCGCAACTCTGTATCCTGAGACAATAAATATTGGTGGACATACTATACCTATAGTTAATTCCACGGTCTTGCAATCCGAGATAGCTCAAAAACTCGCTGAAGGTCAACCGTTCAGTGCTGTGTATTCAGATAAAATTAATGGAGATCGAACATTTAGCCTACGTTCAACTGGAGACTTTGATGTATCTGAGATAGCAAAACAATTCGGCGGCGGCGGACATAAGAATGCTGCGGGATACACCATAACGCAGGTTCCAAACAGGTGAAATATGAAAACAATACCAATCGATCGAGCCGAACTTGTCAGACGGATGAATGCTTGCTTCGGCGTCGTAAAGTACCGACTCGGAAGCAAGCCGAATCTGTATCATCTTCCACCTGCGTTCAAGACTTCGGATTGCAGTGGGTTTGTACGCTGGCTGTTATTCCAAGCAAGCCATGAAACCGTCAAGATCGCGCCTGGATCGTGGTATCAGCAGGAATGGTGTAAGGCACAGGGATTCAAGAAGGTAGTGTATAAAGACGTAGCTGGACTTATGGACAGTCGTTTGCGGATAGCGTTTATTGACGGTGTCGGTAGTAAGGTGGGTCATGTTTGGTTGGTCTGTAATTCAATGACCATAGAGTGCTATGGCGGTCACGGATGCGGCAGGCGAGCGTGGGATACTCCCGTGCTGCTCAATAACGTGGATGCGACCTATGTGCTTACTGATAAGATTTGATTTAAGGAGTTGATATGTATACAGTAGACGAATTAAAAACAAATACAGAAACACAAAAGCATATTAACAATGTGGTAAGATTTATGACCGAATTACTCGAAGAAATTAAGTTACGTTGCGCGGATCATGACAAGAGTAAATTCGAACGTCCAGAGGTAGAAATATTCACAGTGTATACACCCAAATTAGCCGGTTGCACCTACGGCAGTGATGAATATAAGTCTTATCTATCAGGAATGAAACCCGCATTAGATCATCATTACAATCATAATAGGCATCATCCTGAGCATTTCGCAAATGGCATAGACGGCATGACATTGGTTGACTTGATAGAAATGCTATGCGACTGGAAAGCAGCAACCATGCGACACAATGACGGCAGTATGGATCAATCACTGGAAATAAACAAAGCCCGCTTCGGGATGTCTGACCAGCTTGTGAGCATGCTACGCAATACTGTTGAGGGAATGGATTGGAGAAGTTAAACATGGAATCTATCTTTCTCCTTGTTTCGATCCTGCTTAAAGTTTTCGGCGATCCTACCGGCCAACCGCTCGCCTATACCGATACCATTGTCACTGACGCGGGCAGGACACAGGCGATATACCGGCATTGTAGCCCTTGTGAGATATTTCAGTTCAAGCCGTCCGGAAAACTCCTCTACCGATCCCTGCCAGTTGATGACCATGAGCGGCGTTATTATCTACTTTCATCAACCGAGCAGCCATTTTTACAGGATGTGATGCGCCGAATACAACGTGACGATCAAGGCCGCGTCGACCATGTGCAGATCGACAACGACACCGCCTATGGCACAACGCCACCAAGCGAGGTCACGGGCTGGGAGTTTCATGCTTACGGACAAGGCATAGAAACCGTAACGGCGTTTGACGGCGCGGGAAACTGGACTGAATCCACACTGCGGACGCTGGATGCTCGCGGCCTGGTCACTAGGCAGTTGTCACTCACAAACGTCGGCGCGATACAAAGCGATATCCGGTTTACGAGGGATGAGGCAGGCAGGGTTGGTGGTTTCACTTATAAGGGCGTTAGCTATACGGTTAAGTATACCGTAGACAGTAAGGGTAACTGGACGCTGGCCACCGTCACAGGCCAGCCACCAGTGATTCCGGTTGCAGCTCCGGCAGCCGCGCCGGTTCCTAAGTTGGTTGAAATACCAGGATCATTTAGCATTCAGCGGAAGATCATCTACCCGGATTAAGCCTGCCGTCATTTCAGCCACAGCCGCATGGCCTGCTGGCTAGAATCCGTCTGTCGGGCAGCAAGCCACCACATAGACGCGGATTGAATGCTGAGGACGTAGAAAACGATTGTGGAGCGATTTATGAGGTTTGGCGGGTATGAATGAATGCTTGCATTATGCACCGCACTAGCTCTTGAGGGCAACATAATACAAGCATTTGTGCCACATTATCCGTTATCGGGTGTGGCACTTTGCTTTTTTGTCCCTCTACACTCTGGATAAACAACCCTGATCGGATTCAACGATAAATTGGAATATAGATCAATCCACAGTGGCTGTGCTCCTGTGTTGACCGTTATCCGAGCATTGATGATAGTCATCAGTTCCCGCTTGTCTTCATCCGACATTGTCGTCCAATTTTCTTCCAAGTTTTCAATCCACTCGGTTGCAAGTTTTAATGTAACCATGGATGCAACGTTGACATTAGGAATACTCTTTATTTGATTTTCAATCTCATCCGTCCTTGCTGTAAACTCCGCAAGGTCGATATGTCCCGTGATATATAGGTTTTTAACGCGACTTTTCATTGCTTCGAGGTTTTTGCGCTTAGATGATCCGTTATAATGCTTCGGTTTTTTCTCGGTTGCCGCTTTCGCTATTTCTTTACGATATATCGACACGGCACTGGATACGGCCATGCCCATAAGCCGATCAATATACCTGTTCGATACGGATTGCCCTTTGCAGAGTTTATCAGCACGGCCTCTGCACATCCATCCGTCAATTCTCCTCTGACAATTATGAACCCAAAGTCGACCTCCGCAAAGACTACAGTAGAGGAATCCGCTAAAAGCAAGTTTGCGTGGTGAATTACGGCGATTGTTGTTATCTACTGGCATCAACAATGAATCGACCATATCGGTAAGTTCGACCGGCACAATACGCGGGATGAGTTCCGGCGCGTCGATTATGCGACCGTCATATTTTAATTGCTGGCGGTAGACAGTAGATCGCAAGAGTGAGAATACTGTCTTATTGCGCCATGCATAACCATCTCGGCTGGGTATCCCTTCGGCATTCAACATCCTTGCGGTCGCCGCCGCATTGCCGCCGTATCTGACAAACAACTCGAATACGCGGACGGCTTCACCGGCGCGGTCATTCGCGGTAACAAGTTTGGTCGCTTTGTCGTAAGTAAATCCGAGTGGAGGCAGTCCGGCAGGCCAGCGACCAGATAGAGCACGATCCAAGTTATGAGCATACACACGCTCTCCCGTATGTTCTCGGTCAAGAGCAGCTACGCCCATCATAATATGTAACATGAATCGACCCGAAGCACTATCCCGGTCTATCGTTTCAGTCACAGAGTAGAGAGTGCATTTCGCCTTGTCCAGAATCTCAAGCCATTTGTATTGTTCACTTGGATTGCGGAAGAGTCTGTCTAGCTTCCAGACTACAAGGCCATCGAAGCCTCTCTTCGAAGCATCCATTCGAAGCATACTTCGAATCTCGGCAAGCACCAGTCGGCGTTCTACGGATTTCGATCCTGATATTGGAATCTCGTGGTAGATGGCGACTAGTTCATGCCCTTCGCGCTCGCACCACTCACGGGCGAATCTCTCTTGGACGGCTTGCGAGTCCTCTTGTTCATCGGTCGACCGGCGGGTATAGGCTATCAGATTCATTTTCTTTTATTGTGATTTCAGCGTTTCAAATAACTGATCCAAGACTGTCTTATGGTCAACGATTTCTGTTATTGAGTAGATTGCGCAATCCGTTTCACCGAGAAATCGAAGCCATGCAACCTGCTTCACGCAATCCCGAAACAGACGATCTAACCTTAAAACAATAAGCCCGTCAAAATCCTTTTTTTCACTTTGGAGCAATGATTGGATTTCTTTAAGCGCAGGTCGTTCATCGACACCCGTCAAGCCGGACATTGGAGCTTCATTATAGATACGAATTAGCTCATGCCCTTCGCGTTCGCACCATTCGCGGATCGAGCGTTCTTGGATAGCCTGCGACTTACCTTGCTCATCAACCGCCGATCTGGTATATCCGATAACTTTTGCCATTAGCTTGCCTCATTAGAAATTCACCGTATAGTAACTTTCGGTTCAATGATCCATCAACCTCCTTTGCCGTTCCCATCCCGTGGGTATAGGAATGGCACTAGTATTCCATATAGTGTAAAAACCACGAATGCCCAAACCAATACAACTTTTGGTGCAAATATTACCACTATGAACGCTATTAATGTTATAAAGAATTCCTCTTTTTGCTCATTTTGTTTCACTTCCCTTTGCCACATCCTCCGCATCATAAGTAATACTATTTTTAATATTGGCTATAAACGGAACCATTATCAGGAAAGCTATAGGGTAGATTTCTAGGAAATCGCGCACTTCCGCGAGCCGACAGAACATAATCCACCCAGGTATTAAAAACACAAGTCCGGCAATGAGCGAATGACGGAGGAAAGCTGGCGCAGAAGCCCATCCTTTCTTGACAGGAATCCAGAAAATAATAAATATCGTGACTATGTATAAGAGGCTGATTTTGCTACTTTTTAAAATATTGTCCATCAAATGGTATTCGAGTGTCGATCCCGGGCTGAAGCGGAAATTCCATCTTATGGATGATTGTATTGCAACAATAAGCGCAATTTGGACAATTGTATGTAACGCAAGTTTACCCGGCCTCATCAACCTTAACTCATGCAGAAAAAAGAATACGGTCAATAGAAACGCTGTCTCCTTGTTGAGGAGTGCAAGCGCAAGAACCGGATAGAAAATCATGAATCGGCGCTTGATTATCAAATATAATCCCAGGGTCATGAAAAAGAGTGTAGAAGGATCGTATATGTAACCCAGGCCGTAGACAAATCCAAGTGTCAACAATAATAGGGCGACCACTGGCAGCAAATCGGCCATAAACTCAGGCAAATTGTGTATGGTCTTGATAAGACGTCTGATTATTATGGCAAATCCGATCAAGCACATCCACTGCAAGATAATGACTATCAGATACATAGATAACCGGTGCGGATTCCATTTAAGCATCTTACAGGTGTCACTCAGCCTGTTATTGTATTTGCCTCTCGCGTCGGCAATAGAGTTAACGCGAGCACTTATGCCATGAGGCACGGCCCTTTCGACCAGCCTGGCGCACTTCGGTATCAGGGTGCGGTAGATGAACGGACGGTGTGCCGTGCCATCCACCATAGCAATAGTGTTTCGTCTCGAATCGGTATCTGTCCCAGGGCGCATCGTATACATATAAATGACCACGCCTGCTGTGAGCGAATACAGAAAGATTATTATGATTGTCTTTATGGCCAGATTATTCAATCCGTCAACCTCAATTCTACAATCCGTTTGTGCATTATTTCTTCACCAATATTGAATCTTTCGGCGAGTATTTGTAAGCGGAACTCATGGTTATATTGAAGCTCGTCATGCCACTTTATAACCAAGCTTTGCGGCATGAGTAATTCTTCCGCGAATCGGTCACACTTATGTTCAACCTCTTCGTCATCTACCATGCCCAAGCCTGATCTCAATATGCATATCCTGCCATGAACAGGAAGATTATTGAGCAGGATATGGTGGTAGATTTCATGCGCCATGCTAAACCGCTGCTTCCATAACGAATCCACGACGTTGACCAGGATAATAGCGCGGTGACCGTTTTTGATATACGCCGCTGATATATCCTGAGTCAGTTCGGGAATATCGCGCCTTAGAATGCTGACTCCTAATTGGTCACAGATGAGGTGTAGATCAACCGGAGCTTCGAGTCCGAGGCCAGTCCAGAGTGCTCTTGCTTTCTCAATCTCCCGCTTTGCTCGCATCGGTTCGTACCTCCTATCCATCGAAGGTAACTGAATACCCGGTGCTCACTTCTTAACTGCCTCATCTATATTATTCCCTGTTTTAAATCTCCTTTCTTATATAATTATCAATCTCTGTGCGTTTTTCTTCTGATATATCGCGTTTTTTATTCAGAGCGAAAGTAATTATGTTCTTTATCTCAGAATCGGATAACTCCCTATCCTTGAGGGCGTTATCAAGGATTTCGACGGGATCGGATGGCTGTTCAAAGCCGGCGGCGATTAGTAGATTAATACCTCGTTTGGAGTCTTCGGCACCAAGTCCTTTAACGAATTTCCGTAGTGTTGTTTCTGAAACCTTGTCACCACGGAAAATATCGTATATAACCGTGCGATGCAATTCTGATTGCATCGCAGCCTTACGAACATCCATCCCACTATCTTTTAATAACTCTTTTGCTTGATTTGCAACTTCTTCTGAATGATAGGGCATAAGCCAATTCCTTATTTCCGTTGTATTCTATCCTACTAATCCAGATATGTCAACACAAAAATATCTTAATAATATCTCAGTTTTGTAGTTGTATTTTATTCTACAACTGCCTATAATACTAATGTAGTAGCATCTACTACTAATGGAGGATTATATGCGACGTTCTTTACCTCCCAGAAACCAGAGACTCTTGAACGTGAGAATCAAAAAGGTTTATGGGCGCAAATATAAAGATTGGTACGATTACGCTCTTGAGCTTGAGAAGGAAGGTAAGAGGCGGGATGAGATAACAGCCGCTCTAAATGAATTACTCTTACCAATCGGCAAACAACTCAGCGAATCTACCGTATCAATCTGGATGATACGACGAATGAGATTAGAGGAGCGTAAAACGGAAACAGTCGCCTAACATTTTCATTCATAGCAGGCAAACACACGCTTGTCTAGCTAGCAAAAATACGGGTTTTTAATGGAGTAACGAATGACAGAGATAAACGACGAGATTTACATACCGGAGTTTGAGGAACACGAGCTATCTGCTGAGTTGGATGTGGTAGACGGTGGCAATGCTCTTGCCGATCCAGTATGGCGGCATGTCCGACTCAAGCCGAACTCAATGGAGTTTGTGACCAATCCCACGTACGAGGAGTGGGAGAGGTTGGGAGAACGGCTGAAATATATCAATGGCTCCGTCCAGTTTTGGATTGGCGACTGGGTGAACTATGGAGAGAACCGATACGGCGATAAGTACGCACAAGCCATAGATGCTACGGATTATGATTACGGTACTCTTGCCAATGCCCGTTATGTTGCAGAGAAAGTTGAATTTTCACGACGTCGTGAAAATCTACCCTTCTCGCACCATCAAGAGGTTGCATCACTCCCACCAGAAGATCAGGAAATGCTTCTCTCTAAAGCAGAGGAGGAACATTTATCACTTGCAGCCTTACGAGAGTTGACCCGTAGTTACAAGCGTGAACTAGCGATTCAGTCCATAGAGCCATTGAAGGGCGTCAAGCCTCAATTATATAGAAAAGACGCTATCGAATGGCTCAGGGATATGGACGATGGCGTAGCCGATCTCTTACTCACCGACCCGCCGTATATGACCGATGTGTCCAACATCCATGAGTTTGCGGAGTTATGGTTGCCGCTCGCGCTTGCGAAGCTGAAAGACAGCGGTCAGGCTTATATCTGCATAGGCGCGTATCCTGATGAACTGTGGGCATATCTTCGGGCAGCGAGCATGACGCAAAAAAGGTTCACGGTTGAAAATGTGCTCGTGTGGACGTACCGCAATACGCTTGGCGTTCAGCCCGCCGAATCCTACATACAGAACTGGCAAGCTATCCTCTATCTTCGTGGGCTGGACGCTCCCGCGCTCAATTGTCCACGTGCCGTAGAGCAGTTCGCGGTTCAGGACATTAATGCTCCCGACGGGCGGATAGGCGACCGCTATCACAAATGGCAAAAGCCTGATGAATTGGCCGACAGGTTCATACTCCACAGCACCGAGCCTGAAGCCCTGGTTATCGACCCGTTCGCGGGTAGTGGCACGTTTTTAGTCAGAGCCGCTGCCCTAAAGCGTGTGGGAGTCGGTTGCGATATAGACGAAGAATCATTGCGAATAGCTGAGAAGAGAGGATGTGTGATCTTTGGTAACTCAATGGCAAGTTGATCTCAAATGGAGTGCGGCGGCATTCATTAAATCAATATGGCCTGCAATCAGCTTGAATGTGGGTGGCGGTAATCTCATACCCGTAGAGGATACCACTGACAATAAGGATTTTATGCGGACGTTAGACCAAGAGGCAGGTATAGACGCTTGGCAAGTTATAAAGGACAAGGGTGTTGTCAGAGGTATAGCAAGCCGTGTGCAAAAAATTGAGCGTAACCGCGATGGGATATATAAGCCATTCAACTCTTTTACTATTCGCTATCGACGAACAAGTGGCTCGAAAACAGAATATGAGAAACGGCTTTATGCGATAACTCATAAATCCAGTGGCAATCTATTCCCTGGTTTTACAGTGCAGGGATACATAAATGCCGACACCGGGCAGTTAATATCGGCTGCTATAGTCAAGACCTTCGATCTATTCAAGCATATAGAGCAGGGCATTGAAGGCAAAGACAAAGACTACATAATCCAGTCCAATGGTTCAGACGGCAACGAGTTTATTGTTGTCTACTGGTCAAAGTTGGTAGAAGCAGGTCGCAATATCAAAATCGTGCAGCAAAGAGTTGGAGTAACGCCATGACCAACACAGCATTCATCACTACACCGTCCGGCAAGGGACGACTTACAAATAAAGGAGAGGAGATATAAATTATGTGTCAACCAGCATCGGGAGTATTGACGAAAGACCATGCCTTTTGGTCTAAAAAAACCGAGTCGCACTCGGAGATCATACAGGAATTCAACCTACATGCGGACGGCGTTGGTGGGCCGAATGTCCTGCAATTCGAGATAACACCGCCTAATGGCGACTTTACGAAACCGTTAGAGGAGTGGAGATACAGGGTCGATCAGGATGTAACGCCGGAGTGGTACGATCCCGCGAAGGATGAAACAAGAGCGCGGAGTATATTACAGGACTGGATAGCCGCGAAGGTCGTGTTGCCTGGTCAAATACGAGTTGTCAATCGAGGCGAAATGGTAATTGCTTGTTACGGCACGGTGCAGTATGTCAACCAGGGCGGCACGGTGCAGGATGTCAACCAGGGCGGCACGGTGCAGGATGTCAACCAGGGCGGCATGGTGCAGTATGTCAACCAGGGCGGCACGGTGCAGTATGTCAACCAGGGCGGCACGGTAATCACTTATACCCCATTACCACAGATAAAACTTCACGGCAAAACTGCCGTGTTAATTGATCGCAGTGTAGATGGCAAGGTCACGGTTCGCAAAGGTAGATAAATGACCAACACAGCGATCAATCTTAACGATATACCCATACCCGTAGTCGAGCGGAGCGACCAGCGCACGCGGGAGCCGGCATTGACTGACACTCCTTTCCCCGGCTCCCGCGAGCCTGTCATTAAACTGTTGGGCGCGTTCGTCGGGCGGCAGGTTGAGAAGAAATTGAGGGAGGCAAGAGAACGATGATACCCCATATAGATATTACCCGCTTGGATGATGGTGCGTTTTTTAGCACAGGTTGGGACAATAGGTCATTTTTTGTAGCGGCACTTAAAGATCAATACGGTTTCGTGCAATCAGAAGATGAGATAGCCCATTCTTATGCTATCTGGTCTGATGAAATCGACCCTGCGGGTTACCGGAGCATTGGGACTATTAATGGGAAATGGTTATCCGTTTCTCCCAACAGTCACACGGCGGATACGTTAATTACCTGGTCTCCTGCACCATAGAGGAGGAATCGAAATTGAGGGAGGCAAGAGAACGATGAGCAAGCATATGGCAGGGCAGTGGAGAATTGAGACTAGAGAACCTGATAATCGTGACATTCGCTTCAAGCGTCGATATTGGCGTATCGGAGGAGGGCCAGAAAATAAGGGAGTGGCTTTTGTATTCGGTGAAGATGAAGCCAACGCCCACCTGATAGCCGCCGCGCCTGATTTGCTGGAGGCGTGTCGGGCGATGCTTGAGCCATTATCAGACGACGGCGACCGCGGACAGTATACATGGGTCAGACCTACAAGCAGACCAGGCGACCACGAGTTTATCTGTAATTACTGCCAGGAGCAAGGCAGTCATCCTAATGCTATTTCACACCTTGACAATTGTCCCGTGCTACAGATGAAGGAGGCCGTAAATAAGGCCGAGGAAGGTGGACAAGATGCAAAATGATGTTGAAGAATACGACCTTGACGAATGCGCCGACTGTGGTAAGCGATGTTACCTTGCAGGGCATTCAGTTATCGAATGCCAAGAACAACAACTAGCGAACAAGGACGCCCTGATCGGCGAGTTGGTAGAGGCAGCGGAATTTCTCAATTCACGGGTAACGAATACACACCGCTACATCCAAGACAGAATTGGCGGTTGGGAATGTACGGTTTGCTACAAGCCACAGTCAAGCAACGCTCAAATTGAACATAGTGCCAAATGCCCTTACGGTAATGCGCTGAAGAAGATAGCCGAAGCAAAGGAGGCTCTCAATGCAAGGTGAATATTGGCTAAAAGTAGTTATATCGGCAATAGGACTATTGTCATTTATAGCATCAATAGTCTTGTCCAGTATGAATATGCCAAGTAGTGCTGGCTATTTGATTTACATATTTTTATTATTCTCCCTCGTATCCACAACTCTGCTGTTGTGTGAGGGCATTGAAGGCATTATCAAGGCCAGGAAGGCGATCCCTGATGATTGACACGATCTACTCAAAACTCGAAAAGATGTTCGACAAGAAACTGTCGAACAAGATTACTTGGTGGCTATTCATGTTCATTCTGTGGGTTATAGCGTTTCAGTTCGTGCGTGCCGTAGTGGGCAGCCAGGCGTGGGCGACTGCCATTGCTACGGGCGTGTGCCTTTTCGTTTATCTGGCGGCGCGGTTTGGCTGCTGGCTATTCGAGGTTGACGACGAGCCTGAATGCTTGCGTGAGCCGACGCACCCGCAGCCGGTCAATTGGGACTTATTAGACGCGTTGGACTATCGACCTGCAACCCATGCACATGAATGGAGGAAGCGAAGATGACTACGATTTACAAATACCCTATTCCCTTTAAGGATTGGTTTAGATTGCAATTGCCCGCCGATGCAGAAATCTTGAGTGTACAGGTTCAACGCGGGATACCGTGTATATGGGCATTGGTACGGGTCGGCAATCCTCTAACGATACGGCATTTTCGGATGGTTGGAACCGGATACCCAATAACTGACGGTGATTTACATTATATCGGTACGGTTCAAGTGGCCGACGAGACGCTGGTGTTTCATCTATTTGAGGATTTGACACAGCATCCTAATGGCGAAACCGATGAAAGGAGTTAATCTATTGAAAGTCAGGGACAGGACGTTAAAAATCAGTGAATACAAAGGCCATCCGTGTGAGGCATCAGACGAGTTATGCCCATGCTGTCCATGTTATCATCCGCACGACTGGAAAACACCAGTGAAAGTCTTCAGAAACGGTGTCCACGTGAGTAACGAATATCCATCGGATATGCGATGTGCGACACGTGAGAATAATGGCTGTCCACAGCCTAGGCCGGAACCGGAGCACATATACTCATCGGATAGGGCGAGAGTCTGCAAGCGGTGTGGATACCGCAGGAATCTTAAATAAGAACTCAGCCCCAACCGCTGCATGACAACGGCCAGGGCCAAGTCAACTAACAAGGAGAGTATACCGTGAAAACCGAGAAAACACAAGACCAAACAATCCGTGACCTGATGCGTGAGGCGTTTGAGGCAACCAAAGCTTACGCGCCTTGGGAAATTCAACGCATACTCGATATGTCAGTGCCGGTAGTTGAGCGGATAGTGGAGAAGGCCGTGGAGAAGGCGAAGGTTGGTGAACGGTCATGAGTGGGATCGGCGGTTACAGCGATGCGGAATTCGAGAAGGCGGAGTCCCGTTGGGATGCCGAGGACGAATTAAAGGCCGCAGGGTACGGACATTTAGTTCCCGGCTATGTACCACCGCCGCAAGAGATACCTGTCGGCTATATAGTCAAACAGACCAAGTGGCCGGAGTGGTATCGCGTGATAACACCAGCGGGTGAGGTATACGCAGTGAATCCGTCTAAGCCAGGATGCTCGTGCCGTGACTTCAAAACACGCGGCAAGCACCGTGTCTGCAAGCATATAACATTAGTCCGCAGTTGGATTGATCGACTCGCGGCGGTTGATACAAAGGAGTAGCGAAATGAACAAAGAATGTTTAGGTCGGCAGTCGCCTTTGGACTGGGATAAGATACACGAAGCGTTGAGTGCGCCGTTCAACCGTAATGCAATAGACTTCTTGGTGAAGGGTAAGGGCGAACAAGTAATGGCATTGCCCTTCATAGATGCACGGGCAGCAATGAATCGGCTCGATGAAGTAGTCGGCAATGAGAACTGGAGTTATGACTGGAGTGTAGTCGTTGCAGATGATAAGATGGTTGCGGTTAAAAGCATACTCACTGTTCTCAGCAAAACAAAGTCCGACGCAGGCGAAGCAGCCAAAGAAGATGAAGCCATAAAGTCTGCTGTTAGTGATGGACTCAAGCGGGCGGGAGTGCATTTTGGTATCGGACGGTACTTATATGCTATTCCTCAAATATGGGTGAAGTCCAAGAAAGTGACCCGCAACGGACAAGACTACTTCTCAATTGCCGATAAGAACGAAGCGTATACAGCACTCGAAGCATTTTTGTCTGGTAAACCGCCCTCTACACCCAAACAGCGACCGCCACAATCGGGAGCCAAACCAGAACAGCAGTCAACCGAACCTGATGTCACTTGTGAGTGGCCTGGTTGCGACAAGCAAATACGCGGTTACAAATCAAAGACTGGTAAGGTCTACACAACTGAGGATGTTGTCAATTTCTCGCGCAAGGACTGTGTTGGTAAAGCATACTGCTATGACCATTGCGTAGCCTTCAAAGAGGGTAAGCGGCCTGATGTTGTAGGAGAATCGGATGTCGAATAACACTGACGACCGCACACGCGAATTACTTGACCGTATCCACCAGCAATATCTCGACTCAATAAGTGGCGTCAACGACGTTGACCTGGATGAGGCCGAAGAGAACGGCATGACGAAACCTGGGCGGCGGGTGGATGACGAGGAATGGCAGGAAATTGAGAGAGAACCAGGAGCGGATAGATAACACACCCTGCCTGCCTCAGCGTAAAAACAAACCAGTGGATTATATCAAACGACTGAGGCAGGCAGAAATTGGAGGAAACGGAGGAAGCCTATGTTGAGTAAAGAGCGCATTGAGAAGATGATGCGGATACTACTTGAGAAGTCACTGGAAGGCGAATCGCAGGAGAACATGCTAACCAGTATGATTAACCTTAACCTATCGACAAGCATCTGTAGTAAATGCATTTGTATCGTGGATGGCTATTGTAAATATCCTGATGATATGAGTTGTACCAAATCGGTGCGTGCCGAACTTGAAAAACTCGTACCGGAGGAAGTCGAGGAGCCATGAACACGAAAACTATTGAACCTGAACAGGCGGTAGAAGTTAAGGCTGAAGAACCCAAACCAGCTTACCGTGTTTGTTGGTACGGTTCAGCGCCACTTGAGGACGCGCGGTTGATGGCGGCACAGAAGCTAGGCACCGGCGAGTATTACTTGCTAAGTCCGACAAAGCGCGGGAAGAAGCTGCTGTCCGCCGCTGAACAGCGGGAGTGGGCTTTGTTCATCGTCCGTTTGCTGAAAAACTGGAGAGTCAAGGGCAGGATCGAGGAATTGCCATGCTCTACCGAATAACCGCGTATAGCAGTCCACCGAAGTCCGGCGATGAACCCGACTTGTCGCTTGAAGTCGATTGCGCCGGGCCGAGTGCGGCATTTGTGGCACTTCACAAGAAATATAACCGCAAAGAGTATTTTAGCGTTCGGCCTATTGAGATTGAGGAAAGGAAAAAGAAATAATGAGAACAAAGAAAACGGAAGAAATGACGATAATTCTACCGCAGTTGTCCATTGAGACAATGGAACTAACGCTTACAGGAGACTCACCGCTTATCTGTCATAAATGGAGCGAAAAGGCAAAGAAGGAAATGCTCGCCAAGCAAATGAAACAGCCACAGCAGGCAAAGGAAGCGAAAGACCCTCGACAGGACTATGAAGACTCGCTTTATAAACTCCCTGATGGTGGTTACGGTTTCCCTGCTGTCGCGTTTAAGGCCGCTGCTGTTGATGCTTGCAGTCACATTGACGGCGTGACAAAGGTCACAGCTCGTGGAGCATTTCACATTATCGGCGATATGGTCAAGATAGACGGCGAACCTTCAATGCGCGAAGATATGGTGCGAATAGGCATGGGTACGGCTGACATCCGGTATCGTGGAGAGTTCCGTGAGTGGAGTGCTACATTCATAATTCGTTACAATAAAAACGTTATCTCGCCTGAGCAGATTGTGAACCTGTTCAACACGGCGGGATTTGCTGTTGGAATTGGAGAATGGCGACCGCAGAAGGATGGGTCATTTGGTATGAACTCTGTTGCCAAGTGGAAGAAACTCTGACGAAGTGTGTATGGCAGGCATGGCGCGTTATGTCCTGGTTCGGAGGGGTACGGTAAGGCAGGCGAGGCGAGGGTAGTACGGTGGGTCTAGTCCAGGTAAGTTATGGCAGGCATGGCGAGTTGGGTTGTGGTGTGCTTGGATGGTTCTGGCAAGGCAGGCGGGGCGGGTTCCGGCATGGTCAGGGTGGCCGTAAGAGGCATGGTTTGGCAGGCTAGGCGGGTCGGTATGGGGCGGGTCTTGGTCAGGTGGGGACGGTTCTGGTAGGACATGGCAGGCGAGTCACAAGCGTAGGGTGCATAGTTAGTGCCTTTGCCCTCCAAAAATTCAGGTTGGCGAATTGCAACCGGTTTAACTAGCAAGATAGCAGATGGGACAGAAGGGAGTAGTTGGAGAATGACGATTACAATATCAGAAGTGAAGCGTAAATGTATGATTCTGCCCGCTGACACGATTTATGATACATCAATCGGTAATCTTATAGCCGAGATGTTGCCAGCGTTGGAATATACACTTGCCGATGCTTATCTATCGGATACAGGGAATCTGAATCTACAGGCGGCTCTCAATCTAGGTATGCTTGAGATTATATCGGGCGAATTCCTTCATCAATTGAGCAGGGAAATGCGTTGTGATAAAGAATTTTCAGTGGGCGGACTTGCCCTAGAAGAGATAGGTGAGCGTGGGCGGGAATTGATAAAGCAGGGAGCATCCAGGCTGGCTCCATTCCTAAGGACGGTTCGATAGACTTTGCCGCCCAATAAATAAACCCGCTGACGGCTCAGGGTGGCAAAACGGGAGGCTGGTTGGGCGACTGGCCTCCCAACTTAACAAAAAATTGACAATCATACATTCCACCTGGTATAATGGAACTAGCGAAAACAAGAACAGTTAAATGAGCGGCGCTTTTTTATTAGGTAGTCTTATAACGGCTGTCCATACCACTAAAACGGTCATGGACATAAATGGCGGGCTTGTACGGCTGTTCTTGTTTTCGCAAATAAGGCGCGGCTCAGTGCAGGCCCGCCGTTTTATGTACAGAGGTAGATGTTATGCCATATAAGGACAAGGAAAAAACGCCGCGAACATGATAAACAGTGGAGAGACAACAATCGTGAAAAGATAAGGAAATATCAAAAGAAATATAGAGATAATAATCCCGATAAAATAAAAGAGAGGTTGAGGGTTTACCGAGATACTCACTTACAAGAAATGCGGGAATATTCAAAACGTTGTCGGGAAGCACATCTAGATTGCATCAAAGAACGCCAGAGGTGTTATCGCGAGGCAAATCGTGAACGCATAAATGAATCGCGAAAACGTTGGCGCAAGTTACATTCCGAACAATATAATAAAAAACATTGCGAAGAATCGAAATGTTACCGGAAGGCACACCCAGAACAAAATAAGCTCTGGCGCAAGGCACATCCAGAGCGAATTAAAGAATATACGAGGCGTTATCATGAGTCGCATCCTAATAATTATCGCAATTGGCAAAAGGCAAACGCTGATATATGCCGAGCAAACAATCATCGCAGGCGGGCCAGGTTCACAGAAGTAGAAAATACTCTTACTGTCAAAGAATGGCAAATCATAAAAGATACTTATAAGCACAAGTGTGTCTACTGCGGCAAGAAGCTGAAGAACCTGACGATGGATCATGTCATACCAATCTCGAAAGGTGGAGGGCATACCAAGGAGAATGTAGTGCCCGCTTGTAAGTCATGTAATTCTCGTAAGCGAGATCGTGAAGCACCCGCATTTCAGAGAGCGTTATTATACGCTGAATAAGGAGTGGAAATATGAGATGTAAAACTTGTGAAAACACCATCCAGAATGTACCGGCGCACCTGCGGGATGCTGCGACCTGGATATGCCATCGGTGCTCGTGCAGCGACCATACGACTGTAGTTGCCGCAATGGTCAGGGCGGATGAGATAGAGGCCGACAAGCATCGCCACAATGGCAAAAAGCGCGGCAAGCCGATAACTATTGCGCCGAGAGGTGCAGGGATACCGACGTGTAGGCCGAGAGGAAAGGTATGAAATATACAAAAGCAAAACTTGAGAGGATGTTGTCACTCCTACTTGATCGTTCGGTATTCATACCTTGTAAGCATTGTATTTGCAGCGATGACAAAGGTCACTGTGAATATCTTTTTGCTGGGTCTTGCCCGCAGTCTATTTGCGCCAAACTTGAAAGACTGGCTGATGAAGCGGCGAAGAAAGGTGGTGTGAAATAGAATGCGAATCGTTATAGATGGCACAGAGATTGGTTTTGCCATACAGACGAAAGATGATCTCGTGAAGTGTATCGAAGAGTGTAAAGATAGGGTTGTGAATGAGATATATAGCAATCTCTCAAACGAAGAAATACGTGACGTTCTCGTATCGAGCGAATACCGTGTGGGAGAACGCTTGATAATGGAAGCAGGCAATAGATTAATGGAAGGTGGTGTGAAAAAGTGAGCATTAAGGAAAGAGGCTTTGCCTCAATGGACGCGGATAAGCAGCGCGAGATAGCGCGTAAGGGCGGTCGATCCGCGCATGAGAAGGGAACGGCCCATGAGTGGGACAGTGAGGAAGCCAAGGCAGCCGGACGTAAGGGCGGCGAAGCGAAGAGAGCCAAGAACGGTACGGCTTAATTTTTTTTGGCACTAAGGTTGAGGCTGTGGGTGTGGGTGTGGAAAATGAGTGATTGTACGCGTTGTGGTAAATGTTGCCGCGAAGAAGTCTGTTTTATAGGGAGAATGGCATTGCTCTCAGATAAAACACCTTGCCCTGCGCTGTATCAGGAAGGTGACGGAAAATATTCATGCGCATTTGTCTCTTTCGAGAGGGATATGGGAGTGGAGCCGTTAATAGCTGAAAGCCTTGGTATCGGTAAGGGATGCACCTACAATTGTGAGTTTGTAGAACTTGAGCAGCATGGACAAATAGCACTTAGTATTGATTGTTGACGGGCGGCGGGAGCGGTCAGGAAATGCTTGACAGTTGAGCGCGGGATGCGCTAAAATATATGTAGCGAATAGAAGGACGGTTTAAGGATGAGCCGCTTTTTTAATGTAAAATTTAATATTAGTCATGCCATTACACCTGAGATAGTAGTGGCATTCAATGGCGAGTTTGCAGAACCTCCTTCTATTCGCGTATTAGGGCGGCTCATTGCAGACTCGCCTTTATTTATTGTACGGGTGTGGGGGTTAAGGGATGGCTAGGAAAAGAATGATTGATCCTTCGATATGGGATGATGAGGATGTGGGATCGCTTTCAGATGGAGCATTTAGAGTTTTTGTTGCCTGCTTTTCAAATGCGGATGATGAGGGACGCTTAGAAGCATCCCCTCGGAGAATTAAGGGAATTGCATTTGGTTTTAAGGATTCAGTAACAATTGAGGATGTCGAGAATTATCTTTTGGAGTGTGCGAATGGTATCCGATCATTCGTCTACTATTCGTCGAATGATCGTCGAATAGTAGAATTACGAAACTGGCACACTTATCAAAAAATAGACCGTCCCCAAGCTTCAAAGTTACCTAAATACGATGAGAATTCGGTAATCGTCGAACGTTCGACGAATGATCGACGAATGATCGACGACCGTTCGTCTGTAATAGAAAAGAATAGAATAGAACAGAATAGAAGTAGTAGAAGTGCCGCAATTGCTTTCGATGCTAGCGTACCAGGAGACCCGGACAACAACCCCCACTCTTGTTTTATACAACTTATAAACATACACCCGACGGGAGCCGACACCCAAGGTATATCCACATGTATGAAACTTCACGGCAATGAGATAACCATCGAGGCCATCCGCGAAGGAGGATTACAAGGTAAAGACCGTTGGAGTTATATAGCAAAGGACATTCTGCCAGGGATTATTGAGGCGCATAAACAATCCGAACTCAATGATTATACCGCCGATGGCACATACAAGCCGCGCAAACCGTCACCAGGCATGAAGTTAGTTGAAGCTAATTTAGAGTTAGAACGAAAGCATCTTGCGAGATTGGAGGCTAAACGTCTTGAGCAGCAAGAAAAACGCGACACCGAATGAAATAGCCTCTATGGGTTATGAACCTCCGAACAACATTGACGCGGAGCAATGCGTGCTTAGTGCAATGATGCTTGATACGAAAGCCATACCCGTAGTTGCTTCAATGATCGGAAAGAATGATTTTTACAGGCCAGCTCATGGAGAAATATACGAGGCTATTTGGGCGCTATTTCAAGAGAAAAAGCCCGCCGACACAATTATGGTTCAGGAGGAGTTGAGAAAGCGCGGCATCCTCGATGAATGCGGCGGACAAGAATATCTCATGGCGATAATATATCAGCTTCCTTCTTCATCAAGGGCGGAATATTATGCTGAGATCGTTAAGGACAAGTCTGAACTGAGGGAACTTGCCAAGCTCGGTCGTGAAATACATGCCGATTGTTTCTTGACCAACACGACCGCCGCCGAATCGAGGGAAATGGCGATAACAAAACTACTGTCACTCAATAACAAAACAGCGCGTAGCGGACTCGTAAAAGTGGCTGAGGTCGTCACGGAGGTACATGAAGACATAGATAAAGCCGTCAGTGGTGAGAGTTTACCACTTGGACTAATGACCGGTATCAGGTCGGTTGATTCTATCACCACAGGCTTACAGGTCGGCTTGAATGTCATCGCGGCAAGGCCAAGCGCCGGTAAAACCGCGTTGATGCTTCAGATAGCGCGTAATAATAATGTCCCTATTGCATTCTTCAGCCTTGAAACTACCGCAAAGCAACTCGTAAGGAGGCTTATCACGGCGGGAACGGGTGTAAGTAATTATCAGATGCGGCGCGGATTTCTCGACGAAGAAGAAATCAATATTGTTACCGACACCGTAAACACGATTTATAACATGCCATTCTATATTTACGATAAAGGATGCGATATAAGCCGAATCATCGCTATGAGTAACCGCGCTAAACTCCAATATGGGATCGGCGCGGTAATGGTGGATTACTTACAACTCATCACGACAAGAGGCAATTTCGGCTCGCGGGAACAGGAAGTGACCTATATAGCGCGTTCACTGCATGATTTGTCAATGCAGTTGGATATTCCAGTTATTGCCGCAAGTCAGTTAAAGCGACTACCCGAAGCGCGAAGAATGTCTAAACCATCCAAGGATGATTTACGCGAATCAGGTGAGATTGAAGCTGTTGCGTATTGTGTCATCCTACTGCACAATCCTAAGCCTGAAATAGACGAAGGCAGTCCAAGGGATGCTTCTATTATAATCGCCAAATACAAAGACGGTACGACAAGCGATGTAGATGTTAAGTGGGAGGGCAAGCGGATAACATTTTACGATATTGAAACCAGACACGAGGAGGATCAATCGGATGCAGAAGACAAGCGAACCGCCTATTGGCGAAAATAGCACACTCAAGCTGGTTATCCATACGCAGTTTGGGTTGATAACATTCGAGACTGACGACAAGGATGAGATTAACGCCGCTATTACAGCAATAGCGGACTGTCGGAGGGAACGGCAGAAGGGTTTGGATAGCAGGAAAGAGCAGGCAGCGTGAATGAAAGGATTGAGATATGAATAAATTGCAATACAAGCGATGGAAAGAGTTTGCTACCGGCATGGCAAAG
>Ga0172380_10000586_pt1 | contig 68649 bp, 70 predicted proteins | sample Leawe162metaG_FD_119747 | JGI IMG/M metagenome (GOLD analysis project Ga0172380, IMG submission 119747) | Leachate microbial communities from a municipal landfill in Southern Ontario, Canada - Leachate well 162 metaG | ecosystem: Engineered > Solid waste > Landfill > Unclassified | place... | reverse complement strand
TACGCTCTATGGAAAAATGGAACTGCTTATGATCCAAATTATAAAATGGCATAGAAGTAAAATAATATATTGCAAAACATACGGTATGTTTTGAGTTGACTTTTAACACAGTATCTTAGTGGTTAAAGCTCTTGCTCTTATCAATAAATTGATTTTCTCTCTGCGCTCTCTGCGTTCTCTGCGGTTAAATTTATTTTTCTGTATCTCTTTCTCATATCAATAAATTAATTTTTCTCTCTGTGCGCTCTGTGCGCCTCTATGGTAAAGTTTTTCTTTGTCCTGTCTTTCTTTCCTTCAATATAGTGTGTTTTACATTGTACGAAATAGCTATTTTTATAAACTATGCTCATAAACGGTAAAAAATACAGAACAATCTGGATCAATAAACAGAAAAAAGAAGTTGTGTTTGCTATCAACCAGAACATGCTTCCTTTCAGATTTGAAATTGCAGAAATCAAATCCTCACAAGGTATGTTCGATGCAATTAAAAACATGACAGTAAGGGGAGCCCCGTTAATTGGTGCTGCAGGAGCTTATGGAGTTTATCTGTCTTTGCTTGAAGCAAAAAGGAAGTATAAAAGACCTGACGACGTTGATAAGTATGTATTTGAAACTTGTAATCTGATTATCTCTGCCAGACCCACCGCCGTAAACCTCAAATGGGCTGTCACGATATCTCTTGAAAAAGTTCTGAAACAAAAAACCATATCAGCAAAAATAAATAGTGCTTTTAATACAGCATCGCGAATATGTAATGATGATGTGCGAGCATGCAGAAAGATAGGCACGTACGGCAGAGAAATAATCAGGAAATTATCTGCGAAAAAACAAAACGGTTTAGTCAATATCTTAACTCACTGCAATGCAGGATGGCTTGCTGTCATTGATTATGGTACTGCTCTTGCCCCTGTTTACCTTGCTAAAGAAGCAGGTATGAAGGTACACGTCTGGGTTGAAGAAACACGTCCGCGAAATCAGGGTGCCAGACTCACTGCCTGGGAGCTTGAACAGAACGGAATAGATTACACACTTATTACTGACAATGCAGGCGGTTATGTTATGCAGAAAAGCATGGTCGATATGGTTATCGTTGGTTCAGACAGGACAACACTTACGGGAGACGTGTGCAATAAAATAGGAACATACAAAACCGCACTTGCTGCTTTTGATAATGGAATCCCGTTTTATGCTGCTGTTCCTTTGTCTTCTTTTGACCTGAACATGAAGGACGGCGTTAAAGAGATACCCGTTGAAGAAAGAAGCCCCGATGAAATTAAGTTTGCTGAATATTACGATGGTAGAAATATTAAAAAGGGTTTCATTACTTTTGAGTCGGTTAAAATCAGGAATTTTGGTTTTGATATAACTCCCTCAAAATACGTTTCCGGAATAATTACTGAAAGAGGTGTTGTCAAACCGAATGAAAAAAGCATAAGGAAACTATTCTGGCAAAGATGATATGAACAAACAGGAAGGTGTTATTAAGTTTAATTACGAATGGGAAAAGAAACCTCTTCCTTCTTCTTTGGATATTCACGATTTGGTTTCCTGCCGCAACAAACTTTACAAACATAATCTGATTGGAGCTGATAAAGACGGCATCGGTTATGGCAATATCAGTGTTTTGCATAAACCCGCCGGAGCATTTATAATATCTGCTTCGGATACCGGCAGTATAAAAACAGCACGCAAATATCATTTCTCAATTGTTCATTCTGTCTCAGCAAAGAAAAATTTTGTATCCTGTTCAGGTATGAAACCGGCTTCTTCTGAATCAATGACTCATGATATAATTTATAAACTTTCTCCTGAAATAAAATGCGTTATACATGTTCACAGTCTAAAACTCTGGAATAAACTTCTAAATAAAGTACCAACTACTCCAAAAAGCATACTTTATGGTACTCCTGAATTGGCTTACGAAGTAAAACGGCTTTGGGAAAAAAAGGATTTAAAAGAAAAGAGAATCCTTGTAATGGGTGGCCACAAAGAAGGTCTTATCGTTTTCGGTGAGAGTATTGCCGCAGCATATAACCTCTTAATGGATTATTTTCAACAATTGTCGAAATTCTAAGAAACTTGTTTAAAATTTATAATTTATCAACATCAATTTTTTAATGATATAAAGAAATTAAATCTTACGTTCTTAGCCTAAAATATTTTCTTCTAAGTGTTCTTAGCCTTCTAAGTGCTCTAAAATCTTCTTTTTTTCTTAGTGCTGCAATCCGTAAAAATGATATAATAAAAACAATCTTTTTATAGAATAAAAACAATGTGATTTTTGTTTTTGTTAATCAATTTATAACTTTTCTTTGCTCTCTTTGCGTCCTTTGCATCCTTTGCGACCCTTGCGTTTAAATCTCTGCGTTAAAGTTCTTTTGCTTTATACATTAGATTAGTTTTTTATCTCTGCGCTCCGTATCCTCGGTTGTAAAAATTCTAAAAAAGTTCTCGTTCTTCTTTTCATCAGTGAAAATCATAATAAAATCAGCTTTTTCTGTGTGCGCTTTTGTTATCTCTGTGATCTCCGTGACCGCCTCTGTGCTTCTCTGTGGTAAAATTTTTTCCGCGAAAATCTGTGTTCTATTTTCTTTCATTATCATTGTTATTTTGGACATATGCGGATTATTTTCTGTAGGTTCAAGTTTAGTTTATATTGTAAAAACATTTTTAAATGACTAAATTTGCAGCAATATAAAAGCAATTTTAATCGGAAGCCCCTCGTAATCCCATTAAAATTTTATTTATAAAGAAAATTATTAGGAGGAAGTTATATGAATAATCCCTTGTTCCAACCAAGTGATCTGTATAGAATTCCGTGGACTTTGCCGGATAATGGTATCTCATGGCTTGAACCCACTTCAAAATGTAATCTATCCTGCTACGGCTGCTACCGTAAAAATGTGCACAACTCTCACAAAACACTCGAGCAGGTTAAGCATGAAATCGATGTAATTCAAAAGCTCAGGAAGACCGATTGTATCTCAATCGCTGGAGGAGAACCGTTGCTGTATCCTCAGATAGTAGAAATGGTCGCTGAAATTAAATCACGTGGCATTAAACCTATTATAAATACTAACGGTATTGCACTCACAAAAGAACTTCTTGCGGAGTTGAAGAAAGCAGGCATCTATGGATTTACTTTTCATGTTGACAGCAAGCAGAAAAGAGAAGGATGGATGGGTAAAACAGAACTGGAGTTGAATGAATTACGTTATCATTTCGCGAAGATGCTTGCCAATGCTGGCGGAATCGCCTGTTCTTTCAACGCTACGGTCTATGGTGATACTTTTCAATACATTCCTGAAATGGTAAAATGGGCTCAGAAGAATATTGATATAGTTAACACGATTGTGTTCATTCTTTTCAGGTATGCCACTCCGGGACTGGGATACGATTTCTATGCTGGTGCAAAGAAAATCACTTTGGATGGCGTTCATTACCATTCTGACCAGGAAGAAGTTACAAGCATTATGGCGCCCGATGTTGTCAACGAAATCAGAAAATCCGACCCAGAATTTTTTCCCGCAGCTTTTCTAAACGGAACACATAAAGCTGATTCTTATAAATGGCTTCTCACGGAAAGAATGGGTACTAAGGATAAAATATTCACTTATCTTGACAGTAAATTCATGGAGCTTATAATGGCAGGTTACCATTATTTGTTCGGAACATATCTTTCTTATGGCTCTGCTTACAGCGTCAACAAAGGCAGAACAACCATTTTCACCTTGTGGCCCCTGAATAAAAGTGTTAGAAAAGCGTTTAAAAGATATCTTGGTTACCTATTAAAGAATCCTCTAAGAATATTCAAGACAGTTTATATGCAATCCGTCTTGATTATTCAGCCTGTTGACGTTATGGCAAATGGTGAGCAGAACATGTGCGACGGATGCCCTGATATTACGGTTTGGAAAGATAAGAACGGAGTTGACCAGCTTGTTTGGTCGTGCAGACTCGAGGAGCCAATGCAGTATGGTGAATTTCTGCGGACTGTACCGAAAGAAACTGTATCATCTAACTGATTATTCCAGATTAATTCTTCCTGTTATTTTTCAGTTCTGAATAAGTAACAGGAGGAAGTTCTGTATTGGTATTTCTCGAATACTGATATTCCCACATTTTAAGGTAAGCCGTGAATTTATGTATAGCTGAAAACGAAGCGAGTATAAATCCCTGAACCCCGTCTTTATAGCCTTTTGCAATGAAATACATTTTTACAAATTCAGCAAGAGGATTTAATATGAAATTTCTCTTTTTAATAATCAGGTTAGGAGTGTTTTGAAATTTTGTTTTTACATCAAGAGAGCTGTAAATGTTCATTCTTCCAATGTAATCATAGATATTGTCGTAAGTAAAATGATTGATGTAAGAATTTATACTCTCAGGCTGGAAATCTGATTTTGTTGACCAGTGCGCATCATGATTGTGCAGGAATTTTACGTAAGGTTTGTTCAGAAGCCTATACTGAAAGTCGTTTCCCCATCCGCCGTATTTAATCCATCTGTTAATAAAGAATGTTCTTCTCTGTATTTTATACCCGCCCTTGTTGAAGTTTTCACTGTTAAGGATTTTCTTTATGTCATTTTTAAGCTCTTCGGTTACCTCTTCATCGGAATCTAGGATTAAAACATAATCATACGTTGCAAGAGATACTCCATACTCAAGCTGTCTCGAAGAACCCTCATAAACTCGGTAAAATATTCTCGGATTATATTCTTCGGCAATCGCAATTGTTTTGTCGTTACTGTACGAATCAACAATTAAAATCTCGTCGCACCATTTAACACTTTCAATCGCGCGCCTTATGTTCTTTTCGCTGTTGTATGTTGTTATCAGAACTGATATTTTATGTCCCATTTACAAATATATCTCATGCAGTTTTTAATAACTATGTACAAACATTGTAAATTGTAGAGAGACCCTGTAAAAGTTCAATCATTCAATGTAAATTCACTGCATTTGTGACTACTCTCTTGCTCTTAGCATTAAATAATTTTTTCCTACGTCATTCTTGTTCTTTGTGGTAAAATCTTTTAAAGCACTGCTCTTAGCAATAAATAAATATTTCCTCTGTGATCTCCGTTTTATCTCTGTGTTCTCTGTGAATGTCTTTTAAAGCTCTTGTTCTTAGCAATAAATAAATTTTTCTTCTGTGCGTTCTGTGTACTCTGTGGTAAAATCTTTTCTATGTTTGATTTCAGTAGTAAAGCCTTTTCTTTGTTTGCAGTTCTTGTAGCGTCGTGAATCTTACAAACGGATTTTCATTTGTACTACAACTTAGCCGTCAAAAAACTCTCAACATCAGGATCACTGACAAACGGCTCTCCCGGTGAAACATTATTTACCTTTCCGTTTTTTACCCATTTTTCAAGCTCATCAACAAGCGAGAACAAATGGTCAAATGAATCAACGATAAAAAGCAGCGGCTGGTAGTGGTCTATTTCAAAATACTGGTTCACAGCCCATTCAAGCTGTATAGGATATCTCTGAACCTCAGGTGATTCTATAGAGTGTGATATTTCTCCATACGAACTTAAAAGCCCGCTTCCATAAACTCGTATGTCTTTACCTGAACGTATTAATCCAAATTCAACAGTAAACCAGAAAAATCGTGCCATTGCTTTTATTACAGACTTTGCTCTTTGTACTTGAAGTTCCTTATCTTTTAAATCCTGTATCACCATTGCTGCTGATAGTGCGCATTCACCAAATCTAACTAATGTATCGGCAAATGCTTTGTCTGTGTGCATCGGGACATGTCCCGCGACATCATGAAACATGTCAGGTTCCGGCAGGTAATCAAGTTTTGAAATATCACGAACAGTAATCGTAGTCGGAAAATCCCTGTTTCTTAAGCAATCAAAAAATATAAAGGCAGGTATGTATCCGCTTACGGGCTTGGCAGAAAATCCTGTCAGTGGTTTTAGAAATGTGTTTATCTCTTCAATTTTCGGAACACGGTTCGGGTCAAGGTTTAACTTTCCTACACCTTCCAGGAATTTTGGATTTGCGTATCTTTCCCAGCGGTCTTGAATGCGTGCAAAAAGGTTCTTCCATGCATTGTGGTTTTCCTCAGAGTAAAGCTCGTATGGCTGATTAATAAACCTCTGCCCGTCTTTCTGTGCTTGCTCAATGTATGGCGACTTTGTTGTTGTTAAACCTTCCATTTGATTACCCCTGCTATTGTTTAATTAAATATTATGAATTACTATTTCGTGTATTGTTGCTGTCGGACCTAAACTGAGTAAATATCTTATTGATAAAGCGATATCGTCTGTTTGAATCATTTCTTCCGGTTTTAAAGGAGCTCTGCTTGCTTTCCGTGTGTTCACCCAGCTCGGGCACAGTGCAGTAACTTTTATTCCAAACGGTGAGAGTTCCTGGGCAAGCGACGAACTGTATCCCACTAAAGCAAATTTTGATGCGCAGTAACCGCCTACATCTGCAAAAGTTTCTACACCGCATATCGAAGCAATGTTAAATATGTATCCACTGCCATTCCTTTTCATTGAAGGCAGTACACTCTGTACGAACCTTGTAGCAGCAAGAAAATTCACATCCATCAGACGTTGTAGCTCTTCTATCGGCATGGTGGATGTTCCCGTAGGATAGTCTCCGGCATTGTTAACCAGCACTGATACGTCTCCGAGTTCGGTATTCACCCTGCGGACAAATTCCTCTGTACTCGCTCCGTCAGCGACGTCGAACGAATCTGAAACAACTTTCACTTCGGGGAATAGATTCATTATTTCCTGTGCCGCCTTTTTAATACCTTCTTCCGTTAGTGCCATCAATCCTAATGAATACCCCTGACGTGCCAGTTCGACAGCAATAGCATAACCTATTCCTCTGCTTGCACCTGTTACAATAGCAATATTTTCCTGTATGTCATTCACTTGTCATTTTGTAATATTATCCAAGAAATAGTTTTAATTATTTTTGAATATTTTAATTTTAAGTTAAGAAATATTGAAGTAAAATAAAATAGAAGAAACGCCGGGTTAATTAATTTTTCAACACGTTGTAATGATATTAACTTTATAGCATTTATGTCTTGTATTGTCCCAAAATTTTTATTCTGTTTAATCTTAAGAAGAAAGCAAACTACACTTATAGAAATTGAATGTATAATAAACATTTATTTGAGTAATTTACAAATATTAATAAAAATGAATTGTACAAATGAAAATCCTTATAGCACCTGATTCTTTTAAAGGGACATTGACCTCATTGCAGGCAGCGGAACTCATTTCTAAACCATTCATTGAAAGGAATCATTCCGTAGTTTTGCTTCCGGTTGCAGACGGAGGGGAAGGCACAGTTGATGCATTTATTTATTCTGCATCAGCCCAAAAAAAGGTAATTACAGTAAAAGATCCTCTTTTGAGGGATATTGAAGCTTACTTTGGTTTTAAGGGAAATGATGCTTTTATCGAAATTGCCCAGCCCTCAGGAATAACGCTCTTGAAAGAGAATGAACTTAATCCATTAATTGCTAATACATACGGATTCGGACAGATGATTATGGATGCTTGCAGAAGTGGTTATAAAAACATATATATTGGACTTGGTGGTTCTGCTACTAATGATGCTGGAATCGGAATGCTTTCTGCACTTGGCATGAAGTTTTTTGATAAAGACGAAAAATCCCTGCCGGAATTTTTGTCTGCTTCAGATCTTGACAATATTTGTACTTTTGATGATTCGCAATTAAAGAAAAATATATCAGGTGCTGTATTTACAGTCCTGTGCGATGTGAAAAATTATCTTACGGGTCCGGATGGAGCAAGCTTTGTTTATTCTTTTCAGAAAGGTGCAGATCATGACATGGCAAAAAAACTTGATGCTTCTATAAAGCGGTTTGCCGAAGTCTTAAGGGAAAAGACAGGAAAAGAACCCGATTTTCCTGGAGCAGGAGCCGCGGGAGGAACTGCATCAGTCCTGAAAGTCTTTTTTGATGCTGAAATTATTCCCGGTATTGAAGGTATCATCAAAATTCTAAACCTGGAACAGAAAATCCAAAACTGTGATGTTGTTATAGTTGGTGAGGGTTCTCTTGACAATCAGAGTGTTTTTGGCAAGGCACCCGTTGGTATTGCAAAGCTTGCGAAAAAATACAACAAGCCGGTTATTGCGATATGCGGAAAGATAGGGAAAAATACTGACGAAATATTTAATCACGGAATAGATGTCGTTTATGCCAGCTATGGGGATGTTAAGATTGATATGAATGTTATTAAGAAGAATACGGTTTTAAATATTACTAAGGTCTCGACTCTTGCTGCAGAAGAGATTTCAAAGTTATCAATTATCAAAAATAGAATAATTATATTGAATGAAACCTAAAGTCTTAATAACACACCCTATTCCCGATAAAGGTATAAAAATGCTCGAGACAAAATTCGACGTCGAACTTAATAGTGCTGTAGGAATTCTTGACAAGAAAGATTTAATATCTAAACTTAAGGATAAAGATGTTTTACTTTCACTGCTTTCGGATAATGTAGATTCGGAAGTAATCGAGTGTGCTACAAGACTTAAAATAATTTCTAATTATGCAGTCGGTTATAACAATATTGATATTAATGCAGCAACGTTACACAAAATTTATGTTACAAACACTCCAAGAACCCTTGATGAAACAACCGCAGATTTTGTTTTTGCTTTGATTCTCTCATCGGCAAGGAGGATTGTTGAAGCTGATAAGTTTATGAGAAGCGGAAAATTCATTGGTTGGGGACCGATGGATTTTCTTGGATTTGATGTGTTTGAGGCAAAACTTGGTATAATAGGAATGGGAAGCATTGGAAAGGAGGTCGCCAGACGCGGATACTACGGATTCAGTATGGAAATTCTTTATCATGATAATTTTGTTGCCCCTTCTGAAATAGGATTTAAAACTATAAGAACGGATTTGGATACACTATTTGCCGAATCGGATTTCATATCCGTAAATGTGCCTCTTACGAAAGATACCCACCATCTTATTGGCGCAACCGAAATAAAGAAAATGAAAAAGTCGGCATACCTTATCAATACGTCCCGCGGTCCCGTCGTTGACGGAAAAGCACTGTATAAATGCCTGGAGGAGAAAAGCATTGCAGGTGCGGCAATTGATGTTTATGAAAATGAACCTTCTTTTGCCGAGGGTCTTGAGAAACTTGATAACATAATAATGACTCCGCATATAGCGAGCGCCTCAATGCAGACGCGCAAACTCATGTCCGTAAAAGCAGCACAAAACATTATTGATTTTTTTGAAGGCAGGATTCCTGAAGGGCTTGTCAATAAAGATGTTCTGAGAAAATAATGTCGCTTTTTGAAGAATAATCAGATTATTTTGCTTAAAAGGAAACATTTCTTAGATTTTATATGTGATTTCAAGCTGAGATTATTTAGAAAAGTGGGATTTCTCAATTGATAATTAATATTAAAAATGATATATTTATGTTTGTCAAAATTTTATAGATATTTTTGTTATGTCAGAACTTATATTAAAAGCTGAAAAAAGAAGCGGATTTAAAAGATCAACTTCCAGACAAATGAGAACTGCTGGATATGTTCCGGGTATATATTATATTAATGGTGGTGAGAATATTGCGATAAAAGCAACTGAATTATCATTAAGACCTGTCGTTTTCACGGATGAATCTCACGTTATTAATCTCGAAGTTGAAGGTGAAGCAACACCATTCAGCTGTATTTTAAAAGGTGTTCAGTTTGACCCGATCACTAGCCGTTTAATTCATTTTGACCTGCTTGGACTTAAAGCCGGCGAGATGATTAACCTTGAAATCCCGATTGCATTAATGGGTAATGCACCTGGGGTTAAAGACGGCGGTATATTACAGCACATTTTACATAAAGTCGAAGTGAAGTGTCTGCCTCAGAATATTCCTTCGAACATAGAAATAGATATCAGCGCTCTTGCAATCGGTGATGCGATAAAAGTCAGCGATATTAAGATTGAAAATGTTGAAATATTAAACGAAGCTAATGCTACAGTCGTTTCTGTAGTTCAGCCAACAGCAGTTGAAGCAACTGAAGAAGCAGCTCCGGCAGAAGAAGGTACAGCAGAGCCTGAAGTTATTACTAAAGGAAAGAAAGAAGAATCAGCAGATTAATTTAATCATTATAGTTTTAACTAACCCTTTAACTAAACACAGGTTAAAGGGTTTTTTAATTTTTAAAATTGTATGAAACTGATAATCGGTTTAGGAAATCCTGGCTCTAAATATGAATTAACGCGGCACAACGCGGGATTTATAATCATTGATTATATAGCGGAAAATCTTAACGCAGGCTTTAAAGCTGGCAAAGGCGAGTACTATTTTGCTCAAGCAAAATATAAAGGCGACGATATAATTCTTCTTAAGCCCTCTACATACATGAATAACAGCGGTATTGCTGTCGCTGAATTCCTTGAACTCCATCCCGAAATTAATCTTCAGGACATACTCATAATTTACGACGATTTCCAGTTAGAGCTTGGCACTATCCGCATCAGAGAAAACGGAAGCGACGGCGGACACAACGGCATCGCAAGTATAATCTATCATCTTAATACTATCGAATTCCCAAGAATGCGTGCCGGTATTGGCAAAGGGGAAGTTATGAAGAAGGAAGAATTCGTTGATTTCGTACTTTCAAATTTTGATGATTCCGAAATCGAGAAAATCAAAAAGCTGTTACCCATTTACAAAGACTGCGTATTGTCTTTCATAAAGCAGCCTTTTAAGATTGTAATGAATATATACAACAAAAATTTCCTTGAAGACGAAAAACCAAAACAGCCTCCAACTCCTATGCAGAAAGATGACGCACCGGATAAGGTCAAAGAATAAACACGGATATTTTTTAAAATCTAATTGGACTTCCGCAAAATCTTGCATTTCTACTTCCTTTTATATTTTCTTTATTCATATTATTTAATTACATTTACGGAATTTTACTGGGTGTAAGCACTGTAAAATAATAATCTTAAGCGAATAAAGAATCAATTTTATATATTTATAAACTAAATTAAAAATCATGTCACAAGAATTACTACTAATTTTTGGCGTTAGTATTTTTGCTATGGCATTCGCTGTTTATCTTATTAAGAATGTCATGAAGCGTGATACAGGAACTGCAAAAATGCAGGAGATTTCCAATGCTATCAAAGAGGGTGCAGAAGCATTTCTTAGAAGACAGAATAAGACAATACTCTGGCTTGCTCTCGTCACAACCCTTCTTGTTTACTTGTTGTACACTTTCCAGAAACCTGAACTGGCTTTATGGGCTTCCTTATCCTTCATACTCGGAGCATTAAGCTCGGTCGTATCCGGATATATAGGAATGTGGATTGCAATCAGAGCAAACATCCGCACTGCAGCAGCAGCTATGACATCAATGAACGGAGCTCTTCAAACTGCATTAAGAGCAGGAGCTGTTTCTGGTCTCTTTATCGTTGCTTTATCTTTGTTAGGCGTAGTAGGATTATTTACGATTGCTCTTTATTTAGGTGGATTAGAATCCGGTAAGATTCCGCTTTATATTGCCGGTTACGGTTTCGGAGCAAGTTTCGTAGCACTCTTTGCACAGCTTGGCGGCGGTATATATACTAAAGCTGCTGACGTTGGTGCTGACCTTGTTGGTAAAGTTGAAGCTGGTATTCCTGAAGATGACCCGAGAAACCCTGCTGTTATTGCAGACCTCGTCGGTGATAATGTCGGTGACTGCGCGGGACGTGGTGCTGACCTTTTCGAATCAACAGCAGCCGAAAATATAGGAGCCATGATTCTTGCAGCTATGCTTTATAACGCTAATTCTGCTATGTTCGGAAATAATCCCGAAATATTGCTGCTGGTTATTTTATTCCCTCTGATTGCACGTGCTTTCGGATTAATATCTTCCGTTATCGGTATTATGTCAGTAAAAACAAAAGAAGACAAAGACCCGATGGATGCTCTTAATAGAGGTTATTATATAACATCATTTCTGGCAATGGTTGGTTTTGCAATAGCTTCATACTGGGTGTTCGGTACCGGTGTCGTTGCTTCAGCAGCCCCAAATGCATGGTGGCATTTCTTACTATGCGGAATTATTGGTATTTTAACATCGGTTTTATTCTTATGGATAACACAATATTATACAGAATATAAATATAGCCCTGTGCAGTCAATTGCCGAGGCATCGAAAACAGGTCCTGCAACTAACATTATTTCAGGTATTGCCGTAGGTCTTGAATGCGTTGCTTATCCTGCTATCGTAATATCAGTCGCTATCATCTCATCCTATGCACTTGGTGTATCAAGCGGATTAGAAAATGGTGGTTTCTTCGCAACAGCAGTAGCAACGATGGGAATGCTCGGACCCGCAGCTTACGTTCTTGCTATGGATACCTTCGGACCTATTACTGATAATGCTGGAGGTATTGTTGAAATGTCACAGCAGCCTGAAGAAATCAGGGTAAAGACCGATAGGCTTGATGCAGTAGGTAATACTACCAAAGCTTTAACAAAAGGATATGCAGTCGGTTCAGCCGCACTTGCAGCATTCTTACTCTTTCAGGCTTTCATAGTTGAAATAAAAGAATACAGTCATGACTATACTTTCCCCGGAGTTGATATTTCGCAGCCTCCTGTATTCGTTGGTGCTCTGATGGGTGCCATGCTTGTGTTTCTGTTTTCTGCATGGGCTATTAAAGCAGTTGGAAGAGCAGCTCAGGCAATTATTCAGAATGTTCGCGACCAGTTTAAACGCGATCCGGGTATTCTTGCAGGTACTTCAAAACCAAACTACGGTGAGTGCGTTGACCTTGTTACTAAGGCAGCTCTAAGGGAAATGGTAAAGCCGGGATTGCTCGTTGTTCTTACTCCGGTACTTGTTGGACTTATTTTCAAGTGGCTCCATAATATGGATCCTGTTGTATTTAAAGCAACAGGTGCAGAGGTCGTTGCAGCAATGCTTCTTGTTGGTACTATCGTCGGTGTTATCGTCGCACTCTTCCTGAACAATGCGGGAGGTGCATGGGATAATGCAAAGAAGTTCATTGAGCTTGAACCAAGAGACCTTGCAAACAATATGGGTAAAGGTTCAGAAAAGCATAAGGCAGGTGTCGTAGGTGATACTGTCGGTGATCCGTTCAAGGATACAGCAGGACCCTCATTGCACGTTCTTATAAAACTCTTATCAACTGTAACACTTGTATTAGCTCCTCTGTTTATTTAAAATAAGTTATTCAATATTTATAACCAAACCCCGCTCTGCGGGGTTTTTTGTTAACCGTACTATTTCCTTTTATAATTGCAGTACAGTGTATAATTTATGTAATGATATTGCTGAAGAAGTTTCTTGATGAGTATAAATTAGCAGACGAACAGAAATACAAAGAAATTTGCCTGTACAATACACTTGTACTTAAATGGAATTCGAAAGTAAATGTAATATCCCGAAAGAATACTTCGATCGAGAACATCGTATTAAACTCGGTTTTCTTCCTTACAAAATATGATATAAAACCGAAAGCCAAAGTTCTGGATATAGGTACCGGCGGGGGTTTCCCCGGAATTCCACTCAAGATATTGTATCCTGAAATAAATCTTACTCTCTGTGACTCCATTCAGAAAAAGATAAACGTCGTTGATGATATTATTAAAACCATGAATTTGAAAGATTCGGAAGCAGTCTGCTGCAGGGCAGAGGAATTGAAGGAAAATAAGAATCATTTCAGTGCTTATGACTACATAGTCTCGAAATCAGTTGCCCATCTTTCCGACCTGTATAAATGGGGTAAGGATTTGTTAAATAAGAGTGGATTGTTTATCTGCATTAAGGGGGGCGACATGTCTGATGAAATCAGGGATTTAACAAAACGTAATAATAATGTAGAAACTGAGATGTTAGAATATATTTTTCCCAAAGAATACAACATTGAGGGCAAAAAAATCATATTAATAAAAACCAAACAGATTGTTATATGAAGTATAAATTACTTGTCATAATTCTGTTGTTTGCAGCATGTGTGCATTCACAGAATTACAGAATTACCGGTAGAATACTCGATTCAAAAACGAATAAACCACTTAGTTTTGCTACGATCAAAGTCCTCGAAACAGGTTCCGGGACTACAGCGGACGACAAAGGCGAGTTTATTCTAAACGTTAAAGACGGTTCGTATAATATAGTTACTTCGTACATAGGATATTTTACTGACACCTCATCCTATTTTGTCGAAGGCGGAAGTACAGAAAGAAACATTTTTCTTAATCCAACGGACATATTTACAGATGTTATTGAAGTCGCAGGAGAAGATCCCGCTTATGAAATCATTCGCAGGGCAATTAAATACAAACAGACATTTAAAAGAGACTTAAATGAGTACAGTTACGATGCGTATTCCAAGTTTGTAGCAAGGTCTAACTTAAACCTTTATAATGACCCGTCTTTGAAGAAAGATTCATCAGGAATGAATATAGTAGGAATACTTGAATCCGAGACTGTCGGATATTTCAGGAAACCTGACGAAGAAAAGCAGATAGTAAAAGCAAAACGCGAGACAGCTAATATATCTCGTGGATTTGCAATCCCATTAATAGTAAATTTCTACGATGAGACAATAGACCTCGGCGACAATAAAATTCCTGGACCGATAGCGGACGATGCTTTTAACCACTATGAGTATAAACTGATTGGTACGACATCAATAGACTCTACAACGGTATTTAAGATAAACGTTATTAACACTTCGTCGCTGCTGCCGCAGTTCCTCGGTAATATATATGTTATTGACAGTCTCTTTGCTCTTATAAAAGTTGACCTCGAAACAAATAGTGAGGTTGTAAAAGGTATCAATAAACTGGCTTTCAAACAAAAATTCTCGCAGGAGTCAGACAAGGAAAAGAAAAATTTCTGGATGCCTACAGATGTTGAAATATTCGGTGACGGCAGGTTTGCAGGACTTGTAAAAATCAAGATAGACGTCTTTACAATTATTTCAGATTACAGGCTTAACGAAAAAGCTCCACCCGATATCTGGGATGATGTCATAGTCAAAGTAGAGAAAGAAGCAAAGAAAGACTCAGCATACTGGAGTAAAAATCAACTGATAAAGAATACATCCGATGAAAAAGCTGCATATAAAGTAATAGAAAAATCCATTAAAGATAAACCGGAAATTTCTTTAGGGATTACGGGACTAAGTTTCAGTAAGAATTTCAATCTTGACTTGCTTGAAACTTACAAATTTAACAGCGTTTCCGGGCATCAGCTCGGACTGAAGCTTAATTATGCAAAAGATTTCGGAAGAGTGAACTCTTCCCTGTATTACGGATACGGCTTTGATGACAAGAAAGCAAAAGTTAAATTTGATTTATCAACGCAGCTTTTAAAAGACAGGAGTCTTCGAGTAAATGTTTCGGGCGGCAGTTATCTTTTCTCACCATTTATGAAAAGGGGGATGATGGACGATTTATTAAACATACTTTATACGCTTGGTACGAAGAAAGACAGGTACGCATATTATAATTATCTGGGATTCAACGCAAATGTTATCAAAGGAATAATTCCTCAGATTGCTTTAGGACTTGGATATTATCAATCCGAAAGAACTTCTGCTACCGTTAATACTGATTACAGCATCATAAAGCGACCCAATAATTATTCAATACAACCCGTAATAAACAATGACTTAAGGCGATCACTCAGCCTTTTTCTGAGAATTGACCCTAACAGTTACCGGGCTATTGACTGGGGCGACGGTGATTTCACAAGGTTCAGGATTACTAATTTCCCTTATATAACAATGTCTTATGAAAATGCTTCTAAAGATTTACTGAACAGTACTTTTGATAACAGAAAATACAGCATTGAGATTTACGGTTCGAATAAATTCTCTTCAAGGATACGGCCAACTTATAAGATGGGATTGAAATTCATGAACGGATCTGTTCCTTATCAGGATTTATTATACTTTGATGTGTTTAAGTCCGTTGATGATGCCATGACCTTTGCTGCGATGGATTACAATGAATTTGCAGGAACACAACTCGCATACTTTAATGTAGAGAACAATTTCGGGAAATTCTTTCCGAGGAGCATACCATTGTTAAACACAATTGATTTAATACTATTCTTTAATGCAGGACAAAGTTTGATATCCGATGATGCTAAGAAGATGCTGCTTAACGATTTTGTGAAAAGTACTGACGGCACATTTATGGAAGCAGGCTTTGCACTTGCTAACGTACTGGATGTAGTACGTTTAAACTTTGGCTGGAGAGTTAATAATTTCAAGCAGGGGAGCAACTTTATATTCTATCTTAGTTTCTTCTAACATTATTAAAAATATCATTGTTTCTCTGTTTAATAATTGGTGAATATTATATATTATAGATTAGAAAGTGTAATTAATACACACATTGTTTTTATTAACAATTTAAATAATATAAACCAAGCATGAAAAAGAACATCGTATTTTCAATTGCTGTCTTACTAACAGTTTTTTCCTTTATTGTTTCTGATTTACATGCATATCCTGGAGGAATTGCCGGTAGGACAAAGAAAACATCTACTGCAGGCTGCGGAGGTTGTCATGCACAGGGTACTTCAATTACCGGAGTAATTACCGGACTCGACACAGTTACTGCAGGACAGACTTATACTTTTACTTTAACCTTAACAACTACAGGTGGAAGCGGTAAGTATGGAGTCGATATTGCTGCAAAAACGGGTACATTAACGGCGATTTCAGGGCAGGGATTAGTTCTTATGAGTAATGAACTGGTTCAGAGTTCTGGAATAACATGGGTAAATCCCAAAGTTTTAACATTCAGCTATACTGCACCTGTTTCAGCAGGTACAGATACATTATATGCAACGGTTGACAGAGGACATACGGGTATTTACAACTGGGCACCGAATAAGGGTGTAATTGTGAAACTTGCAACAGGAATTGTAAATAATGAAATACCTGTTAAATTTTATTTGTCTCAAAACTTTCCGAACCCGTTTAATCCTGTTACAAAGATTAACTACGGAGTTGCAAACGCAACAAATGTGAGCGTTAAAGTTTTTGATTTGCTTGGTAAGGAAGTTGCGACACTTGTGAATGAATATCAGGCATCGGGCAATTATTTCACGACTTTTGATGCAACGTTATATCCGACAGGAATTTATTATTACAGGATACAGGCAGGCGATTTTACTGAAGTAAGGAAAATGAGCTTAATAAAATAAATAAATGTTATGAGTTTATCTGGAAGGTGCAGAAATAAAATTTTGCACCTTTTTTGCTTTAGTTTACACAAACAATCAGAATTGTAATAAAGATTAAATCGTTATATTTTGAATAAACAATAGAACTGAACATGAAACATCTTATTATTTTTGTTTTAATGATAACTTCCAATATGTTGTTTTCACAAGATTATAAGTTAACTACTGATGAGAAAAAGAACGTTCCGATGCTGGTCGGTACGATTACTCGATCATTGCTGACTGAGGAAACATTCGGTGAATGGTTTAATAAGAGTTATGATATACACAAGCTTGATCAGAGAACACTTGATAATGTAAACAGGGATTTCTCAAACCTGAACATTACAATTGTGCTTGGAACTTGGTGCGGCGACAGCAAGGAGTTTGTACCGCCATTTCTAAAGATACTTGATTCGCTTAGCTTTCCGGTAGCAAACCTCAAGCTTATATGCGTTGACAGGCAAAGGCAGGGAATTGCCGATGAAGTGAAAGACCTTGATATAAAACTTGTACCAACATTTATATTCTACAGGGACGGAAAAGAAATCGGCAGGATTATTGAAAGTCCAAAGCAGGGACTTGAGAAGGATTTTTTAAAGATAACTACAGAATAAATTTACAACATGAAAAGATTATTATTGGTAATATTACTTGCTTCGTTCGTTTATTTTGGGTTTAATGATAAACCTGAAGTAAAATATGCAGGAGTTGAAAGGATTAAATTCGAGAACCTTATTAAAACGGTTGAATATCTTGCTTCACCGGAATTAAACGGACGGCTCGGCGGCAGTGAAGGATATTACAAAGCTGCGTCTTTCATGGCAGATGAGTTCAAGAAACTCGGACTAAAACCGATTGGAGACGAAGGATACTTTCAGAACTTTAATGTTGAGTACAACGAAATAATTGCACCCTGCAAATTTGCTATGGTGAATAAGGAAGGCTCACTTATTAATTATAAACTGGGTGACGATTTTGTCTGCAGAGGGTTTACAGGTTCGGGCAATATAAATGCTGAAGTGGTATTCGTGGGATACGGATTTTCAGAAAAGACATACGACTTTGATGAGTATGAAAATACAGATGTAAAGGGAAAGATTGCAATAATGTTTAAACAAACTCCTAGCTGGCAGCATGGAGAAAACAATTGGAATCAATCATTAAGGTACAGGGCAAAGATTGCTCAGGATAATGGGGCTTTAGGTGTAATATTCGTTTCAAAGCCAAATGACAAATATCCGCAGAAACCTATAGGCAGTGTCATGGACGGTGAGGGCGAGCATCTTGAAAACTTTCCAATGATACACGCTGACATTACTGTAATAGACCAGTTACTCGCAGCTAATGGAAAGAACTTAAAAGACATTCAGACACAAATTGATGAAAGCAAAAAGCCAGTATCATTTATTACTACTCAGAAAGTTTATCTTGAAGTGAATGCAAAATACGATAAAGCGAGAAAAACTATGAATGTCGCCGGTCTTCTCGAAGGCAGCGATGATAAACTAAAGAATGAATATTTAGTAATCGGTGCACACCTTGATCATGCAGGCGGACAGGCAAGTGAAATATACTTCCCCGGAGCTAACGATAACGCATCGGGTTCTGCTTCAGTGCTTGAAATAGCAAGAGCATTCGTGGGATCGGGAGTAAAACCAAAGAGGTCAATACTGTTTATACTGTTTTCAAATGAAGAATCGGGATTAAACGGTGCGAATTATTATGCGAATAATCCTTTAGTGCCTCTCGAAAAAACAGTGGCTATGTTTAATAACGACTGTATCGGACATGGGGACAGCATACAGATTGGAAATGGTAAAAGCTCACCGATACTCTGGCAGATAACTAATTCAATAGATTCAGTGAATACTAATACCATGATATCGAGGACCTGGAATGGCGGCGGGGCTGATGCGGAGCCGTTTCACAAGAAAGGGATTCCGTGTCTGTACTTTGTTTCATATTTTAGTTACACACATCTTCATTTACAGAGCGATAAACCCGAGACTTTGAACCCTGCGGTATTTGAGAATATAAGCAGGCTCGGTTACATGACTGCTTATGAGGTAGCTTTGGGCAATTATGGCAAAGAAACAGTGATAAATTAGAATCGCTTTACTATTTAATATTTAGTAATATCTTTTTATCTTATTAATTAATATAAATCACAAAACTTTAAAAATAAACTGGAGAAAAAATGAAAAAGATCTTTTCAATTCTGTTATTATTAGTAACAGTATCAGCTTTTGCTCAGACAGCACAATGGTCATTCGTTAGTAACTTGCTGCCGCCAAATCCACCGGTAAATTCTATCACTGTACCGGATGCAAATACTATATGGGTTGTTTGCGATGCCTCGGGCGGAGCGGCAAGAGTGTATAAATCAACAAACGGCGGTGTAAACTGGCTTTTAAGAAACGGTGGTTTACCTGCGGTTAATGGTTATGGTATATTTGCATTTGATACGACTACAGCTTTAGTTGGTAATACAAACGGTTCGCTTTTCAAGACTACTAACGGCGGTAATAACTGGACAAGCGTTCTAACAGTATCAGGTTCATTCAGTAACGGTGTTCACATGTTTAATGCAAACTATGGAATCTATTCAGGTGACCCGACAGGTAATGGAGCTCCATATCAGTTCAGAATTACTACTGACGGTGGAAATACATGGAATCTTGCACCTACAGCACCTATTGCATCAAATGAATTCGGTGTTATAAATGCATGGGACTGGACAGATTCATCTCATATTTGGATTGGTTCAGCTAACACAATAGCAAGTGCACCAAATGCCAAAGTTTACAGAACTTCGACAGGGTATTACGGAACATGGTCAAACGCAGTTGTTACAGGTACGGGCGGATCAACCGGATGCTACTATCAGGCAGTTGGATTTGTAAACCCAACCAACGGAATGGTTGGTTCTAGCGGCGGTGATTTAAGAAAAACTACTGACGGCGGTGCTACTTTCACAACAGTAACACCTCCATGGACTGCGGGAACGGTTGCCGTAATAAACATGAATGCATTAAAAGACGGTTCAAACGCCATCAGGGTAACAGTTGCCGGTGATACGACCAGAATGTTCAGAACGACAAACCTTGGAGTTTCATGGATAAGAGAACCTTTACCTACAGAAGCTACGTCAGGTCAGGTGCAGCATATTCAATTCCTTTCAGCCAACGTTGGCTTTGCAGGTCTTGGTGCAACGGGTGGTATCGGCGGATTCATGAAATATTCAATCCCGACTGGAATTACACCTATAAACAGCAATGTACCGGCAGAATTCAGTTTGTCACAGAACTATCCAAATCCATTCAATCCTTCAACGATGATAAAGTTTTCTTTGCCGAAATCAGGGAACGTTACTTTGAAAGTTTACAATACAATCGGTAAGGAAGTTGAGACACTTATTAGTGAAGATATGAGTGCAGGAACTTATGAAGTGACGTTTGATGCTTCAAAGCTAAACAGCGGAATGTATTTCTACAGACTAAACACAAACGGATTCTCGGAAACAAAGAGAATGATGCTTGTTAAATAAATTATCTTTTAAATAATTCTATAACTTTCACGGAGGGGCATCTTTTAAAGGTGCCCCTTTTATTTAAACACAAAATTATGAACAACACAAAATATTTAGCAATTGGTTTACTGTTGTTATCATTATCAGTGATGGGTTTTAATGATGCATACATGCCAAAATACAAGATGGTTAATGAAGTAGTGATACAGAGGAATGACGGGGCGCTGTACATGAAGGGTATGATAAACATAAAGTTCAAGAAAGATATCGGCGGCTTTACTGCTAAAGCGTTTAATATAGATAAACTGGATAAATCACTTGCTGAGATTTCAGTAATAAAACTGGAACAGCGTCATCCTTTAAATCCTGTAACAGCAAAACGGATGATAGGAGATCAAGAGCTTGCGAAGGTATTTGCAGTCTATTACACGGGCACGCTGGATCCGACAGAAGCATCGATAAAGATACTTGAAGAGAACAGGGATATAATTGAATGGGCTGAACCTGATCTTGTTTATGAAGCAGATTTTGTCCCTAACGACCCTAATGCTGCAAGTCAATATCATTTATCAAGAATAGCAGCATATACGGCATGGGATATCTCGCAGGGAGATACGAACGTTGTAATTGGGATAGTGGATTCAGGCAGTGACCTTGACCATCCAGATCTTGCGGCGAACATAAAGTACAATTATGCTGAGATACCAAATGACATGATAGATAACGACGGGAACGGATATATTGATGACTGGCGCGGATGGGACTTTGCAGGACCGAATTATTTATCGCTTTCAGAAGATAACAATCCTAACATAGTTTCTTCATACTGCGAACATGGGTCACACGTTTCAGGATGTGCATCACAGGTAACGAATAACGGTGTTCATGGAGCGGGTATAGGATTCAATTGCAAGCTACTTATAAGCAAACACGGTGCAGATAACGATAACACAGGCAGCGGTTACTCTTATGTTTACAATACAAACGCAGGACTTACATACTGCTATCAAAACGGAGCCAAAGTTATGAACTGCAGTTTCGGCGGCACAACACCAGCCACATACACACAGCTTGTTATAAACAATGCATGGGCAAACGGTGTTATAACTGTAGCGTCTGCGGGTAATGAAGGTTCGAATGTGCCGAGGTATCCTGCATCATACCAGAATGTTATATCAGTTGCTTCAACAACATCATCTGATACAAAGTCATGGTTCTCAAATTATCATACGACTGTAGATGTTTGTGCACCGGGTTCAAGCATACTGAGTACGTTGTATAATAACAATTATGCGGTGTTTGACGGTACATCAATGTCGGCACCTATTGTTTCAGGGACTATATCTCTTATTCGTTCGAAGTTTCCAGAATACACACCTGCACAGGTTGTAACAAGACTGTTGACGGGTTGTGACAGCATTTATAACTTAAATCCAAGCTATATCGGATTGCTCGGTGCGGGAAGAATCAATGCATTCAAATCATTACAGCCGCTGACTTCGATAGCACCAAACGGATTGGAAGTACCTTCTGCATTCAGGCTGGAGCAGAACTATCCAAATCCTTTTAACCCAAGTACAAAGATTAAATTCTCTTTGCCTAAATCGGGAGTTGTAAAACTCACTGTTTATGATTCAAAAGGAAGCGAAGTGCAAGCACTCGTAAATGAAAGCAAGCAGGCAGGAAATTACACTTTAAGTTTTAATGCATCGATGCTTTCGAGCGGACTTTACTTCTATAAACTTACAGCAAACGGTTATTCTGAGGTTAAAAAAATGACACTAATTAAATAAGGACATGTGTCCTATCAAATTTGTTAAGTTAAAAACAAGGAGATAGGAAATGAAAGAAAGGACAGAAAAGTCTTAGAAAGAAATAAGACAAAGATATTTGAGGAGAGTTCATTTGCGAGTTGTTTAACTTGAAATAACTCTCTCTTGTTTCAAATGAACAAACCTGTTGAGCGCAAAAGAGATATTAAAGTCGAAAAGGAAACAGGCAGTTTATAACCGGGGAGAGGGAAAGAAATTACAAATATGATTTTCATTTAATAAATCAATTGGAAATGGGGATGAAAATATTTATTTTTGTACTTATATTCTTTAGAAATTAAAAATTAACAGATGAAACCTTTTATTGCGATAGTAATAATTATTAATACAATATTTTTTGGGGCGATGGCTTATTATTCAAAGCTAACTTATGAGCTTACAGAAATACAGACAATAGTTGTTAAAGCGGGAATGGATACAACGAATATCCGTTTACGGCAGATAAACACGGCGCTGGACGACAAGCTTTTCGGGATAATGCATAATATAGCAAATCCGAATACGGGTAAATAGTAGAATGTACAAAGGCTAATAATTGTGTTACTCTGTAATTTAATACAGGGTAACACAGCGGTTTACACATAGAGCAATTCTTTCCAGACATATCGTTTATTGTAAACACCCTTTTTTTTCAATTGAATATCTTGATTATTTTGTGTATTTTACACAAATTAATTTCTTATAGATGGCTAAAGGGTACAACGTTCTTTTTGTTACCAGTGAGGTATTACCATATTCCAAAACTGGGGGTTTGGCAGATATATCAAATTCATTACCACAGGCGATGAATTCCTTAGGGAATGAAGTCAGAATCATAACTCCGAAATACGGTCCGCTCGATGAAAGGCGCCTGCAAATTCACGAGATTAAAAGACTCAAGGACCTCAGCATGACGATGAACGACAGAAATTACAAGTTTAGTATCAAGTCTTCATTTATTCATGGAAAAAACACTAAAGCCCAGATGTACCTTCTGGAAAATAATGACTTCTTTAAGAACAAGGGCATTTATCTTAACAGCAGAACTAAAAGAGATTTTGATAATAATGATGACAGATTTCTTTTCTTCTGTAAGACTGTCATAGAGATTCTTGAAGTATTACAATGGAAACCCGACGTCATTCATTGTAATGACTGGCAAACAGCGCTTATACCCGCTTTGCTGAAAACTGTCTATAAGGATAATGAACACACTAAAGGTATAAAAACAGCGTTAACAGTTCACAATCTTGGCTATCAGGGTGATTTTCCTTATTCAACTTTTGAGAAAACAGGATTATCTGAAGAAGTTTATAAAGAGGTAGGATTTGAAAAGGGACGCTTTAATTTTCTAAAAGCAGGTTTACATTACGCCGATAAGATTACTACTGTTTCAGAAAAATATGCCGAAGAAATAAGAACTGACAAGGAATTTTCATTTGGTTTGGAGGATGTCCTCAATAAAAGGAAGAAAGATATTTCAGGAATACTTAACGGTATTGACAGGGTTACATGGCATCCTACATTCGATAAGATAATTACTTACAGATATACATCGCAGGAAATTCCCTTAAAGTGGGAAAACAAAAGAGAACTCCTACACAGGTTTAAGCTGGAGATGAAAGAGGATGTTCCTCTTATAGGTTTTATCAGCAGGCTTGTTGAATCTAAAGGATTTGAACTTATGAAGAAAATCCTTCCTGCTCTTATGAAAGAAGATATACAGCTGATAATACTCGGTACTGGCGAAGAAGAATACCACAAATTCCTTATGCAGGCAAAGAAAAAATATCCGAATAAGTTAATTATTACTCTTGATTTCGACGAAGAACTTGCCCATCATATTCAGGCAGGTGCGGACATGATACTGACTCCATCAAAGTACGAACCATGCGGTCTTACACATTTATACAGTTTGACTTACGGAACTATTCCTATAGCAAGAAATACGGGCGGGTTATCAGATACGATAACAGATTACAAGAAACCGAACGGAAACGGATTCCTTTTCAACAAGTTTGATGCAAACGAATTTCTTAAATCTATTCAGACTGCAATAGGCGTTTACAGGAAGAGTAGGCCGAAATGGAATCAGATGATTAGGAGCGCAATGGGTCTGGACTTTTCATGGAAAGTATCAGCTGCGAAATACATGCACATGTATAAGAGCTTAATATCCTCGAAATAGACTTAAAATACTGCTTTCATGAATAAGGCTGTTTTTCTTGACAGAGACGGGACTCTGAACTATGATGTCGGCTATCTTTCAAAACTTGATAACATATACATTTTTGAGGGAGTAGTCGATTCGCTAAAGCGGCTAAAGGATTCCGGTTATCTTAATATAATTGTCACGAACCAATCTGGAATAGCACGCGGGTATTTAAGTCTTTCAAATCTAAAAACCATTCACGAAAAATTTCTTAACATCCTTTCATACAATGGGGAGTGCTTAATCGACGATGTATTCTTTTCGCCTTATCATATAGACGGTGTTATTGAAGAATACACAAAAGAGAGCGATTGCAGAAAGCCGGGAACCGGAATGATAGAAAAAGCCATGAAGAAACATGATATTGACATTTCGAAATCGTATTTAGTTGGTGACTCACTTGTCGATATGCAATGTGCGCTGAATGCAGGATTGAAGAAGATACTTGTAAAGACAGGATACGGCATAAAAGCTTTAAACGAATGCAGTAAGCTGGGCGTAGAGATTGATTTTATATCGGCAAATTTTTCAGAAGCGGCATCGTACATCTTGAAACAGGATAAATAGGTAAATATCGGGTTATAAAAGTCATGTCAAAGTCTCTACAAATTAACAATTGATTATACTATCTTATCTGTTTAATATTAATATTTTACGTCAAAATTTGGGAAAAACAGCAAATTTATTCAATAAAATTATAACATTAGTTATAGTTACCGCAAGTCTGACAGCAATACAGTCATGCGAGAATAATCCGAATGATTTGGGGCTCGAGTTTATTGTATCAGATACTCTAAACACAAAACTTCTGGATTCAAACAAGGATTCGATACTAATAACAAACAACAACTTCAAATCGTATGTGAACACTTTTCCATCTCCGTATATGCTTGTTGGTTCGTATCAGCAAAACGGAGCAACTTACACATCTAGAGCATTTGTTAGAACTTTGGGAGTTTCGGATTCATATGCAGGAGCTACGGTACTTTCGGCGAGAATCAAGATAAATTATGCTTCTTATGACTACAGAGATTCGACAGGTACAGTGGGTTTTAATTTATATTCGCTGCTCAATCAATATAATTTTACAACGATTACGAAGGACAGTATTTCTGATGCCAGCATTGGAACGACGGTGCTTGGTTCTTACAACGGAACGGTAACAGACACGAATTCTATTTACATTCCATTTGATATCGTAACTGCAAAGAACTGGCTTGAATACGCGGCTGATACGAATTATGCTCAGAAGAATTACGGATTAGCATTAGTTCCTAATGCAAGTTCAAACACAATAAAAGGGTTCGGCGGATATTACAACGGCGTCTCTAACTTAACGCCGCAGGTTATTATAGTTGCTAACAAGAACAGTGTAACGGATACGTTATCTTATCCACTGGAAAATATTTCGTTTCCGGATGTTATAAATCCTTACATTCCTGCTGACAGAATAGTAGTACAGAACGGAATAAGTTTTAACAGCATAATAAATTTCAATCTTGCGAAAGTTCCACCGAGAGTTATTATAAACGATGCATATCTAAGGCTTAAAATTGATTTATCAAATTCATCATTGAAGTCAATATCCTCAAAAACGATGCAGTTCTCAATGATGACCGATACTTCAACAAAGACGAATGACGGTACCGCATACGAAACATTACTGGAAGATTCAATGACTGTATCAATTCATCTTACGCCATACTTTCAGAAATGGAATTATGGAACAGCGGTGAATTACGGCGTACTGCTGAGAAATGTATATAACGTGCTGAATCTTGACAGATTTATTTTCTATGGACCGGGTGTACAGGACACAACCCTAAGACCCAAGCTATTAATCAGATATACACCGAGGGGATAAGATGATGAAAAAGACAAAGATAATAATAGCAGTTATTTTAGTAATTACGGCAGTGAACCTGCTTAAAGCTCAGGAAGAATTCAGTATGGGTTCTTTGTATTCCGCATACGGCGTGGGATTGATGCGATACTCGGCAAGCCACAGAACAGACGCGATGGGAATACAGGGAATAGGATTGCTCGGGAATTACATTAACAATCTTAATCCCGCATCGAACACATACTTAAGAAATACTCTTGTGACTTTAGGCGTATCTGGACTTTTGCTGAAAACATCAAACGATACGAAGTCTGTGTCAATGTCGGATGCAAACGTAACGGGATTTAATCTCGGCATACCTGTATGGAATAATTACGGAATGGTTTTATTGTTTGGATTTAATCCTATGTCAGCAGTACAGTATAAGATTACAGGTATAGTTAATCAGCAAGGAACAACTTTTACAGAAACGTTTGCAGGGCTCGGTGGACTTTCAAGGATAAACTTTGGTGCGGCAGGAAAGCCTTTCAGGTTTTTAAGTCTTGGCGCTGATTTTAATTATACATTCGGAAATGTAAAGGAACTCTCGTTTTTTAATTTCAATTCATCGACCACTATAAACACTTATATAAGAACTGAAAACGACCTGAAAGGAAGTTACTTCAAGGGCGGTGCAGTTCTTGAGCTCGGCTATGTATTCCCTAAAAGTGTTATATTCGATAATCTTAATCTTGGCTTTTACTACCAGACAAATTACAAACTTTCTTCATACGTTGATAAGATAAGTTTAACAACACTTGGTTTTGATACGACGAATTCAAGGTATCCTGATGTTGAAATGCCCGAGAGTTATGGTTTCGGAATATCGAAGAAGATAGGCAGGCAGCTTATTATTTCATCGGACATTATGTTTCAGAAATACAGTAAGTTTAAATCGACCTCACTGCTTCCCGGAGATTATGCGGATAATTACAGAATCGGTGCAGGGTTTGAAATACTGCCGAATCCTGAATCCGATAAAACATTCTGGGAGAGTTTATATTACAGGGGCGGTTTCTCGTATGATAATTCCATAATGAAGATTAACAACGAGCAAGTTAATAACTACTCCGTAAGTCTTGGTGTTGCAGTACCGCTTAACAATGAGGCTGCAATTGATTTTGATGTTACAGCGGGAACGCGCGGCAGAACAGATATCGGATTAGTAAAGGACAATTATATAAAGTTTAATCTCGGACTGAATTTCGGAGAATTCTGGTTCTTAAGGTCAACAAGAGAAGATTTATAATTTTAATATAGAAATGAAAATAGTAATAGGCTCTGATCACAGAGGGTATCCGCTCAAAGAGCAGATTAAAAAATATTTTGATAACAGCAAAATCGAATACAAGGATATAGGGACAAATTCTACTGAAAGTGTTGACTATCCTGACTACGCAAAACTTGCCGGTGAAGCCATCAATAATGACAATTATGACTACGGCGTATTAATATGCGGCAGCGGAATCGGTGTATCGATTGCAGCGAACAAGGTTAAAGGACTTAGGGCTGTAAATGCAAACAATAACAACATGGCAGAGATGTCAAGACAGCACAACAATGCCAACGTTATTTGTTTTGGTTCAGATTTTATTGACTATGAAAAAGCGGTAAGATTTTTTGAGATATTTATTAATACGAAGTTTGAAGGCGGCGAACGTCATGAGCGTCGTATAAGCAAGCTTGAAAACAATTAAAATTTATTTATATGGACTACTTAAAGAATAAAGACCCCGAGATTTTTGAAGTAATTGAAAATGAAACAAACCGTCAGGCGCAGAAGCTTGAAATGATTGCCTCTGAAAACTTTACATCAGAAGCAGTAATGGAGGCCATTGGTTCAACACTCACAAACAAATATGCCGAAGGATATCCGGGTAACAGATATTACGGAGGCTGCGAGCACGTTGATGTAGCCGAGAATCTTGCAAGAGACAGGGCTAAAAAGCTGTTCGGAGCGGAATATGCTAACGTGCAGCCCCATTCAGGAAGCACTGCAAACATGGCAGTTTATTTTACGTTCCTGAAACCGGGTGATAAAGTTATGGGTATGGACCTTTCACACGGCGGACACTTAACGCACGGGTCGCCTGTTAATTTTTCAGGGCAGCTTTATAATTTTGTTCCTTACGGAATAAATCCGGAAACAGAAATGCTTGATTATGATTTAGTTATGGATGCTGTGATTAAAGAAAAGCCAAAGATGATTACCGTTGGTGCGAGTGCATATTCGAGAAATATAGATTACAAGAAATTCAGGGAAATAGCCGATAAAGTAGGAGCATTTTTATTTGCCGATATAGCTCATCCGGCAGGACTGATTGCAAAGAAACTTCTTAACGACCCAATTCCATACTGTCATGTTGTTGCAACAACAACACACAAGACTTTAAGAGGTCCGCGGGGCGGAATGATATTAATAGGAAAAGATTACGAAAATCCGTTCGGTAAGGTAGCACCAAAATCAGGAAGAGTAAGAAAAATGTCAGAACTTGTTGACTCAATGGTTATGCCGGGAGTACAGGGCGGACCTTTAATGCACGTAATAGCCGCAAAGGCAGTCGCTTTTCTGGAAGCCTTGCAGCCTGAATTTCTTGAATATGCAAAGCAGGTATTAAAGAATGCGAATGCTTTAGCAAACAAACTTGTATCGCTTGACTTTAAGATTATTTCCGGCGGAACGGACAATCATCTTATGCTCGTTGATTTAAGAAATAAGAACATAACCGGAAAAGCAGCACAGGAAGCACTCGACGAAGTAAGCATTACTTGCAATAAAAACTCGGTTCCGTTTGATGACAAGAGTCCGCTTATCACTAGCGGTATAAGGCTTGGAACGCCTGCTCTTACAACGAGGGGAATGAATGAAGCAGATATGGAAGTGATTGCTGAACTGATTAACAGGACGGTTATGAATCCGAAAGACGATAAAATTAAAGCAGAAGTAACAGAAGCAGTGGCAGCGCTATCATCTCGTTATCCGCTTTATGGCAGGAAATAGTGACATGGGTTTTCTCGACCATCTTGAAGAATTAAGATGGCGTTTAATAAAAGCTCTGATCGGAGTTATAGTTGGTGCAATATTGACCGGTATATTCATCGACTGGATTATGAATAACATACTTTTTGCACCGGCAACAAAAACCATACCTCCATTATCCATAATAAACCTGAGACCTTACGGACAGTTTCTGATTTACATGGAAGTAATTTTTATCGGAGGTGCTGTTATCAGCGTACCGAACATTGTTTACCAGTTATGGAAGTTTATAGAACCTGCTCTGAAACCTAATGAAAGAAGGTATGTGACAGCCGTAGTTATGTTTACATCGGTATGCTTTTTAGGCGGAGTAGTATTCTCTTATTATCTTATGCTTCCCGCGGCTCTTGGATTCTTTGCGAATTTTGGTTCGACAATAATTGAGAACAAAATATCTGCTGATGAGTATATGAGCTTTGTGATTTCAATGGTTTTGGCAGCAGGGATAGTCTTTGAACTACCGATGCTTTCATTCTTTCTTTCAAAGATAGGTATATTAAAACCTGAATTCATGAGGAAATACAGGAAGCATGCAATTGTTGCGATACTCCTGCTTGCGGCTATTGTTACACCGGGACCCGATATTACAAGCCAGCTCATGCTCGGGATACCATTATTGTTCTTGTATGAAATCAGTATTATAATTTGTAAATATTCTCAAAAGAAAACGACGTGAATTTAAATAAAATAACATCGCCGATAAAAAGTGAGCTTGGAGAGTTCCAGAAAATATTTTCAGGTGCGCTTAAGTCAAACGTTGCACTTGTTGACCTTATAACAAAATATATTCTAAAGCAGAAGGGAAAAAAAGTAAGACCGATTCTTGTACTGCTATCAGCAAAACTTTGCGGTAAGATATCTTCAAGAACGTATGTGGCTGCAACGCTTGTGGAGTTGCTTCACACAGCAACACTTATTCACGACGATGTTGTTGACGATGCAAAGACAAGAAGGGGCATTGCATCGATAAACGCTGTCTGGAAAAATAAGGCATCAGTATTAATGGGTGATTTTCTTCTTTCAAAGGGATTACTTGTATCACTCGATAACAACGAGCCCGATTTTCTCAAAGCAACTTCCGAAGCCGTTAGAAGAATGTCGGAAGGTGAACTTCTCCAGATACAGAAAGCACGCAACTTTGACGCAACAGAAGAAACATATTTCCGTGTTATATCAGATAAGACTGCTTCGCTGATAAAAACATGCTGCAAGATAGGTGCGATGAGCTCGACAAACGATAAGGATAAAATTGACAACATGGCGTCATATGGGGAAAACCTTGGTATAGCTTTTCAGCTTCGTGATGACCTGCTTGATTACACAGGCAGGAAAAAGCTGCTCGGTAAGGCAACAGGAAATGATTTAAAAGAAAAGAAGTTTACATTGCCGCTGCTCACTGCCTTGAAAAATGCACCAACGAAGAATTCAAAAGAGATTATGAAACTGATAAAAAGTGAATCACACAAGAAATTTGATTCGGTTTATTATTTTGTCGAGGAATACGGCGGTATTGATTACACACAGAAAAAGATTTCAGAATATGCGGAACAGGCTCTTGCATCACTCAAAAGTTTTACAAACAATGAATCAAAGGAATCTCTCTCCGAGCTTGTATCTTTTGTTTCAACAAGGGAATATTGATTCAATATTTATTTTATGATAATTTATCGTATTGCAGAAATTACTAATTTGAAATGGCAAAAAAAGCTTTAATAGTAGGGATATCAGGACAGGACGGTTCATACCTTGCCCGGCTCTTGCTGGAAAAAGGATTTGAAGTATATGGTTCTTCACGCGATGCGGAGGTGACTTCTTTTTCAGGATTAAATAAACTTGGGATTATTGAAAAGGTAAAGCTGGTATCCATGTCGCTTATTGATTTCAGGAGTACAATGCAGGTGATGTTAGACCTGAAACCGGATTACATATTCAATTTAGCGGGACAGTCATCAGTCGGACTTTCATTTATGCAGCCGGTCGAAACATTAGAGAGTATAAGCTTCGGCACGCTTAATATTCTCGAAGTTATTCGGTTTCATAAGCTTAACGTAAAATTCTACAATGCCAGTTCGAGCGAATGTTTTGGAAATATTAAAGACGACTCTGCCGATGAATCAACGCCGTTTCATCCATCGAGTCCGTATGCTGTGGCAAAATCAGCCGCATACTGGCAGGTTGCAAACTACAGGAGTGCATACAACCTTTTTGCGTGTTCGGGTATTCTGTTCAATCATGAATCTCCGCTGAGACATGAAAGATTTGTTACTAAAAAAATTATTAAAGCTGCTTGCAGAATATCAAAAGGCTCGGATGAAAAACTTAAACTCGGAAATATCTCAATAGCTCGTGACTGGGGATGGGCACCGGATTTTGTTCAAGCAATGTTCAAGATACTGGAAAATGACATGCCGGAGGACTTTGTTATTGCAACGGGCAAAGCTATTACTCTCGAAGAGTTTGTAAGAATTTCTTTCGAACATTTGAATCTGGATTATAAAAAATATATTCAAATTGATGAAAGTTTGTTTAGGCCGGATGAATTAATGTACATAAAAGGCAATCCCGATAAGGCTTTAAAAATACTCGGATGGAAGCCATCATTTTATGTTGAGGATGTAATAAAGAATATGATTGAAGATGAATTAGATAGCTGTGCCGTTTGATTATCAAGAGACATATTTTTCGAATATATCCGCTCTTAAAGTTTTTAAATCTTAACCCCGTGCATTATAAATGATCAGGTTTATTAAATATCATCTTCCGCTTACACTTTTCCTCGTGTTCATATTTGTTATGTCCTCGCTTCCGGGTGAATCAATTTCCGGTATCTCTTTTGAAGTAAGCGATAAGATACTGCATGCGGGAGCATACTTCTTCTTATACTTTCTTTTTCATCATTCGTTAAGCAATCTTGAAAAATTCCAGTTCATCAAGGAAAATGCTTTCTTATTTGCATTTCTGTTTACGATTCTCTACGCTGCATCGGATGAGTTTCATCAAATGTACAATCCCACTAGGAATGCCGATGTGTATGATTTGGTCGCCGATGCCGTAGGCGGACTCATTGCTTATATTGTCGCAAAACTTCTTATCTTCTTTAAAGGCAGAAAAACTGATAACGTATCTGCCTGAATCTATTATTTAAGGATTTTATTCACAAAAACTTTGTTTAATTGATATGAAGTATTTTATATTAATATTCATTTTAGCGGGTATTATCACGCTTAATTCTTGTTCTGATAACCCGCAGAATTCCAATTCAGGTAATCAGTCGCTTCTATATCAGAAACAGGGACTTGTTGACAGTCTTGTGGGGACGTGTTCGTCATATCTTATTAGAAATTTCACTCTTGATACTATTGATTTCAGTGGTTACTCAAATGGTGTTTTTGAAAAGGATGCTTATACAGACGGGGATTTATCGGAAATTATAGTTTATTATATAAATGCTGATACAGCGGTGAATGTAGTTAACCTTGAAGGACAGACACAAATTAATTCAGAAACTCAAGTAAAGTTTCAACCTCCAAACAACAAGAAACAGTATTACCTCAGGCTAAAACTTTTTTCAAGCGTTTGTACAGGCCAGCTGTATCATTTAAAACTGAGGAACATCCGCATTTACGGGGAAGATTAAGAGTTACAGGCTCTTCTTTCGAATAATCAGATTTATGTATGTATTTATCCTGTCGTTAAGGTCAAAGGACATCCTAGTAAAATAAAGAGTAGCTATAAAAATCACAGAGATTATTCCGCTTCTGAATATTATATCAAGATAAATGTTATTTAAATTAGGTATAAAATAATTCACGCCGAGGCACGCGAATCCGAGGAGTAATACAAATAATTGTCTGAAATCAACCGGCTGCATTTTGTACTTTATATAAAGGAACAGCCATTTGCTGAAGTTGAAAACAAAGAATGAAATTGCCGCAGCTATTGCCGCACCAACACCACCGAGTATCGGTATGAATATAAAATTAGTAACGATGCTTACAACGAGCATAATAAGATTAAACAATGCATCGTACCTGTAATATTTTGAACTTGAAATGATTTCAGAATTCAAACCTACTGCTACATCAATCAGAAAAGCAATTCCAAGGAAATAAAATATGTCGAAGTTGTTAACGTACTCGGGCTTTTTAACAATCAGGAAAAGGTTATGTTTATTTATTATCACACCTATATATAATAGCATACCGAATATCATCTGTATCAGTGAAGTCCTTTTGTAAATATCATTTATTTGTTTGACATCATTTTCTTTCCACGAATTTGCAATAATCGGAATTGCAATTTTTGCGAATGCTCTCATCGGAATGGATATAACAGTAGCAATAAAAAGGTAAAGCGAGTAGGCTCCGACTATAGATAGTCCAATCATTGAACCAATCATCATAATATCCACTTTTTGCCCAACGAACATCGCAGCGCCCGAAAACAGATTGTATGTACCATATCTGAGGAATTCAATGAAGTGCTTCTTCTCCATCCCTTTTATTGAAAATACAAACTTAAACTCTTTTGATAATATTACCTGAATGACAATTATCAGTGCGCTTAAAATATATATTCCGACGAATATGTATATGAATCCTGTAAAGTCAACAATGTTATACATGAACAGTACTATATCTACTGTAGTGAGAACACGTATTACAACCTCTCGTACAAAATTTGCAAGAACCGTCTTGAATATAACTCTTGCCAGTGTTTCAAAAATTATATACACAAGCAATGAAAACGCAAGAGGAATAAGCAGTAAAAAGTATTCAATAAAAAGTTTTGAATTGTTAATATACGCATCAACAATTAAAGGCTTGAAAATAAAGAACAGCAGAGTCATTATAGAAAACCCTGATACAGATAGGACTATTATATAAGTAAGAAAGAAGTTATGTCTTTTATCTTCTGTCTTGAAAAAAGGAAAATACTTTGAGATAGCATTTACCAGTCCAATTGAGGAGAACTGCGTGTAAACAAATGAAACACTTATCATCAGGTTTATAAGACCGAACTGTTCTGAAGTAAAATATGCAGGGAACAGCAAGATAACATTTATGTAACCTAGAACAACTCCTGTGTATGCAGAGAGCATGTTCTTTATGCCCTGGTTACGAACTATTCCCAAGTCTATGCTCCTCTGGATTTAAGGTTCTCAAGCACTGTCTTGTAATCAGAATCAAGAAGTGATTCCTTTCCTGATAGAAGCGCGAAATAATTTGCAATTACAGGATAAGTAAGCAGCTTAAAAAACCCTCCCTGAATCTTTTTTCCCGATAATAAGTGAATATTCTTTCCGTTAGAATAAAAATACTTGTTGAACTTCTTCGCAAGTACCTCGAGTGATTTTCTTGAATAAAGCGATATATGCTGCCCGTGATCTGTCGTGTAATACCACCATTTATCTGGTTTTGGATTATTGTTCGGTATAAGATAAGTGCTGAAAAGTATATTTTCCGAGTGTTGTAACATTTTGTTAACTTCTGTAACAGGGTCGGGAAGATGTTCAAACACTTCGTAAGCTGTCAGTAATTTGTATTTTGTTTTTTCATCATAAATAAAATCTTTTGCGTATAAATTCTCACAGTATTTATCCTGCCAGTAAAAATCGTATCCTTTATCCCTCATCATTCTTACAAACACACCGTATCCTGCACCATAATCAATGAACTTTCCTTCATTATAGAACATTGAAATGACATTTGATGTCGGGGAAACCAGATCGGAATTTCTTTTAAGCAGTCCAATGTCACTGTAGTTTATAGCTTCACTGTATGCCTCTTCAAGCCAGTATGGCTCTTCTGTTTGTATAAACCCGCAGCTCGGGCATTTAAAGTACTTAATATCATACTTAAACAGTATCTTAGCTTCTGAAAAGAACTCGGTTGTATTTTCACATATTTTACACAGCATTTCTAAAAATAAGGAATTTAAGTAGAAGAAAATAGGAAACTTATAAGTAAACAAAAATCCTTTGGCTGTCTTAATGAAGTTCCTGGAATTTGTACTTTAATCTTATTTAAGCAATAGAAAGTGCGCACAAAGTGCGCATAAAGTACGCATAAAGTGCGCATAATCTATTTTAAAAAAAGTTATTAAGCAAATGTTATTATGATGTACAGTTTAATAATCTGTGAAATTATCAGTTAATTATTCTCTGATACTTTTATGGTCGTCGAACCTGGGGAAATTATACAGTACCGCACCAATCATTACCAGAAATCCTGCGGATGCATAAATCAAATTCTGGTTTACGAATAAAGAGGTTGTTATGCATAAAAGTCCGCCAAGGTCACAAAGAGCAAAAGGAAGAACATGAGCATTGAAATACCCTGCTTCAAATTTTTCGGCTGTAACTTTCTTTATTAATATGTTTTTTAGAAGTATTGAAAAACCGCAGCACGCAAGGCAGAAGATAAAAGTTGAAATATTCAGGTATTCAAGATGCGGATTAATATTTGTAGATGACACAAATATTCCTGATGCAAATATTAAAAATACACCAAACAGAATTATTAGCCCGAGATAACGAATCTTTCGCGCTACAATAAGCATTTCAACTTCTTTGACAATATTAAGCTTATTCATAATATAAATTAATTCTTTGTTTATGAACAAATTTAACATTATTTTTATACATATTTTATGACAAATGAATAAAGAAAGAAAAGGCATAAACAATCCGAACATTCAAGCGGACGACGAAAAAGATTATATTTCACAGGTTCGTCCTAAAAGTTTTAAGGATTTTACGGGACAGTCGAAAATAAAGGAAAATTTATCCGTATTTATTAAAAGCGCAAAAAAACTTGGTGAGTCGCTCGACCACGTGCTTTTTACCGGTCCTCCGGGTCTCGGCAAAACAACTCTTGCAAACATTATTGCAAACGAAATGAAGTCTGATATTGTCAGTACTTCAGGACCAGTAATTGAAAAGCCAGGTGACCTCGCCGGGATGCTCACTAAACTTAAGAACAATCAGATTCTTTTTATTGACGAAATACACAGAATTCCTAAAGTGGTTGAGGAATTTCTTTACTCAGCTATGGAAGAGTATAAACTCGATATTATGATTGACCAGGGTCCCGCAGCACGCAGCATTCCTATAAAGCTCGAACGCTTTACATTAATAGGCGCTACTACAAGACAGGGTTTGTTATCATCGCCTATGCTTGACAGATTTGGTATTACATGCAGACTGGAATATTATTCCACCGAAAATCTTATTGATATAGTAAACCGTTCTGCAGGTATCTTAAACATTAAAATCACTAAAGAGGGGGCAACTGAAATTGCTAAACGTAGCCGTGCTACTCCTCGAATCGCAAACAGACTGCTCAGAAGGACCCGTGATTTTGCTATAGTTAAGGGTGATGGTACTATTGATACCGAAATAGCAAGGTACGCTCTTGAATCTCTCGGCGTTGATGAATATGGACTTGATGCAACAGATAAAAAGATTCTCGAAACGATTATATCAAAGCATAACGGCGGTCCGGTAGGACTTTCAACGATTGCGGCTTCTATAGGAGAAGATGCTGGTACGGTTGAAGATGTTTACGAGCCTTTTCTTATGATTGAAGGATTCATAAGACGTACTCCCAAAGGGCGCGAGGCTACACCTCTTGCTTATAAACATCTGAATCTTTCAAAACATAAGGGAAGCACACTGTTTGATGCTTAATTTCAGTAAGAATAACACTCAAAAACTTTTGCTTTATTCCCTTAAAAATAAAACTTAAAGTTGTTACTTTTGGTTATAATTATTAATGGCAAAAATCTATAAACAAATATTAATTATCATAGCTATTAGCGCTGCATTAGGACTTACTGCTAATGCTATTAATTCTGACGGTGTAAAACTGGTACTCTATAAAAACATTTATGCTCTCGATACAGCAAAACAAAAGAAGTCTATAACTGATTTCGTAAACGATCCTTTTGATACAACATCCAACAAGAAACATAACAACGTTCTCAGCGGACAGATGAACAAAGAGGGGTATATAGAACCCGAGAATATAACGGTCGAACTAGCAAAGAATATATTTGACCGGAATGCACTATTTGTTGATGCCCGAACAAAGGAAGAATTCGATTCTTTGCACGTTAAAGGAGCAATTAATCTTCCTTACGAAGAATTCAGAAGCAAAACTTACTACCAGAAAATTGAAACAATGAAGAAGTACAATAAAGACGGTCTCATTGTCGTTTACTGCAAAGGTGATAAATGTGAAGTGAGTATTGACCTCGCTTATGAAATTGCTCGTCTTGGATTTACAAGCGTTAGTATTTACCGCGGGGGAATTAAAGAGTGGAAAGAAAAAGGATTTCCTACGGAACCTTAGCATATGAAAGAGTTTATATCAAATAAATATGTAGTTATAACGTTAAGAGTCTTACTTGGTTTGATTTTCATATATTCATCCGTTGGTAAACTTTTTAATCCTGCCGATTTTGCAAAGGCAATATTAAGATATGATTTTCTGCCAATTTATTTCGTAAATCTTTTGGCAATAGTTTTGCCTTGGCTTGAGTTTGTTGTCGGACTGCTGCTAATAGCAGGTATTTATAAGAAAGCATCCTCCCTACTGGCAGGTGCTTCACTGGTTATGTTCTTAATAGCTTTAATATCAGCGGTAGCACGCGGGCTTGATATAAGCTGTGGTTGTTTTTCACTTGAAGAATCATCCTCAAAAGGTGATATTATATACAGGATAGTTCAGGATTTCTTCATGCTTGCGGCAGTAATTATAGTATATAAATTCGGAGACGCAAAGAAAGAAGAAACTCCCGAAGTATCAACTGAAATTTCAAATTAAATAATTAAATAATAATAATATGAACAAATTTCTCGAATCAAAAGCAGGAAAAACATCATATTTCGTCGTGGGACTGGCAGTAATTTTCACGATTATGTTTTTCGTATTGAACAACTCAAAGTTAACTGCATCATTAAAAGCACCCAAAATTGTTTTTAAAGAAGATGTTCACGATTTTGGTAACGTTCCAAGAGGTCCTGAGCTTCAGTACAATTTCAAGTTTACAAATAAAGGAAATGCAAACCTGATAATTGAAAGAGTACAGACTTCATGCGGTTGTACAGGCGCAACTGTCGGAGAAAAGACTGAATACAAGAAGAATGAATCAGGTGAAATCAAGGTTAACTTTACTACTCAAGGCAGGGAAGGTCATCAGGAAAAAACTATCATAATCTATTCCAATGACCCTGAAAACCCGCAGAAAGTTATTACAGTCAAGTGCGATATTGATCCAACAATGACTTATTAAGATTTTTCTTAATACAAAAAAGCCGTCTTCAAGACGGCTTTTTTGTTTCTAATTCCCGTTCGAAAACACTTTGCAGTTTTCTATGAATTTATATGATAGTGTTACAAGTTTTGAATTTACGTTCTGCGAGTATTTTATAGCACTGTTAAAATCTTCTTCTGCATGAGTAAAATTCCTGAGTAAGTAATAATTAAAGCCTCTCCTGAAATATAGAAAACTCTCCTGAGGATATTCCAGCATCAATCTTGTAAGGTTCACAACGTTTGTGTTTATATTGTCAAGAATTAACACAACATACTGGGACTTGTAATTTGAGAAAAACGAGCTTGCGTATAAATTTGACAATAAATCAAGGTCTCTGAAAAAATTTGTGGTATCACCGATGGTCGTATAAAGCACCGCCCTAATATAAAGATACATCGCGTTAGAAGGGTCTATATTTAATGCTGAGTTCATATCCTTTAATGCCATATCATATTTCCCTAAATCCACATAAGCATTCGCCCTGCCCCAGTACCCTTCAGAACTAAAAGCATCTTTCTGTATTGCGCGGTTGAAATCGTCCAGAGAATTCTGCGGCATGCTCAGTTTTAGATATGCATAACCCCTGCTTTCATAATACTTGTTGTAGCCGGGGCGTAAATTAATTGCTGTTGAATAGTCCCTCAATGCATCGTCAAATCTTCTCAGCGATTCGTAACACATTCCGCGTTCATAAAAGGCTTTATCATCATTAGTGTATGATCTCAGGTATTCATTGTAATATTTTATTGCCTCATCAAAATTCCCGGCAATATAGTTTCTTCTGGCATTATCGTATGCATTATTTCCCGTTACCTGTGCATTTAATACCGAAACATAGAATATTGTAAAAACTGTTAGAAGTAGAATTAATTTCATTATTCAATTTAATTATTTAGTTCAATATAAAAAATCATCTGCCCAATAATCAGAGAAATAATTATACCCGAAACCCGTAATTAATCAATTTTTATGTACCTGATTATCTCTTTCCCTTTGTTTCTTAATGATAGTTGCATCTTTTCCAGTTTCCATGAATCGACATCCTTCAGTAAACTGATATATTTATGTTCAAATTCCCCTTCACATAACTTCTTCGTTTGTAAAAAGTTGTTGAAATAAATATATGAATCGCCAACTTCAATGTTTCCGGTTAACTCATTGCAGTTTGTCTTTCCGTAAAACTTTCCGTCGTTCAAATGTAATTCTATATACGGTATTCCATCCGGAAAATCTTTTCTGTCAATATCTTTTCCGTTCATCGTCTTAAGTGCCCAGATATCGTTTAACCTAAGCGTCTCCCTTGAAATCAATGGATTGTTTGACGCAATTATGAATCTTCCGCACCCTGTATATTGTTTATCTTTTATATAGAGCTTTACCGAAAACACATTCTTTTCACCGCTCATACTGTTAATACAAGTCTCTCCTTTTATACTTAATGTTACCGCATCATTGAATTTATATATAATGCTTTTTGCAGCAGTATCAATAACAGGTGCCGTTGCAGAGTATCTTAGAGTACTTTCTCCGGCAATATATATTCTTATCGAATCCTCAGCATCCAGTTCTGCACTCCAGAAAGGCTCATTACCCGAAGCAAAAAAATCTATTCCCATCGCTTGTTTTTTGCTGTAGTCAATGGATTCTGTTCTGCCCGTATCCTTGTAATCCTTTTGTGTCGAACAGCCGCCAAAAACAAAAACCAAAATTAATATTATTACATATTTTGCCAAAACTCAGTTTTCCTTTCCGAAATAATATTCTCTGTTATTTCCCATAGCTTTCTATGAACCTCTTTGTTGTATGTAAATTCCTTCGATAACATTTCTTTTCCCTTTATAAAGTATTTACCCGTAACATTCCTATATTCTTTCGATGATACAAGAGGGAAGATATATCCTGCTGATTTATCAGACGATATAAAAAACGGTTTTATCAGAGTAATCAGTATCTTTGCAAAAAATGGAACGTTGTCATATATTCTCGACCTTACTGCACCTGGATGCAGACAGTTTACAGTTACATCACTGCCCTTAAGCCTCTCAGCAAGTTCGTATGTAAACATTATGTTTGCCGTTTTTGAACTACCGTATGTTTTTAATTGATGATATTTCTTCTCTGACATAAGGTCATTAAAATTAATTTCGGAATGGGCTTCAGATGCAACATTGATTATTCTTGAAGGTGAAGATGATTTGAGTAGGTCAAGCAGGAGTTCTGTCAGATAAAAATAGCCTATGTGGTTTGTAGCAAAAACTTTTTCAATTCCGTCTGTGGAAAGCTCTCTCTTGGGAAGGCTCAATCCTGCATTGTTTACAAGCACATTCAAATTTGTATAATTCGAAATGACTTCGCTTGCAAGCTTCTCGATTTCCTTTAAAGACGAAAGGTCTGCAAGAATCAACCTCACTGATTTATTACCCGAATACCTGATTACATCTTGATATGCCGCTTCTGCTTTCTCCTTGTTTCGGCCCGTCATAATTACTTCATAACCTGCCTTGGCACACATCTTTGAAAGCGATTTCCCTACACCCGAGGTAGCTCCTGTTATCAGTATTGTCTTCTTCATTAACTACAAATTACAGGAAGAGTGAAATCATCCAGTAAAAAGCAGCACCCGATAGCATCGAAAGCGGTATCGTCAAAACCCAAGCCCAGACTATCTTCCCCGCAACGCCCCATCTTACTGCTGAAAGTCTCTGTATGCTTCCTACGCCCACTATAGCGCCGGTTATTGTCTGAGTTGTGCTTACTGGTATTCCGAGTAAGGCTGTTCCGATTAGAGTTGTTGCACCCGCAAACTCCGCACAAAAACCGCCTATCGGTTTCAACTTCGTAATTTTCATGCCCATCGTTTTTACTATTCGCCAGCCTCCGTACATCGTACCGAGTGCTATAGCAGCGTGGCAAAGAAGCACAACATAAAACGGAATGTAAAAAGAATCTATAAAATTCGCCGAGAGTAAAACTCCCGCAATTATTCCCATCGTCTTCTGCGCGTCATTCGTTCCGTGCCCCAGACTGTAAAATCCCGCCGATACAAGCTGAAGCTTCCTGAAGACTTTATCCACCTTCACTGGTTTCATATCCTTTACTATCCATGTTGTAACATACATGTTTATTACTCCCAGTATCAAACCAATCGCTGGCGCAAGAACGATAAAAGCAATTACTTTAATCCAGCCGGGTAATATTAAAACACCCCACCCGAGTTTCATTACCGCAGCTCCGCCGTATCCGCCTATTAGCGCATGTGATGAGCTTACTGGCAGTCCGAAATACCATGTGAAAAGATTCCAGAAAATCGCACCAAGCAAACCTCCCGTTAAAACCCATGCATCTATATTAGTAATATCCACAAGACCATTACCAATTGTTTTTGCCACTGCCACATCAAACGTAAAAGCCGCCACAAAATTAAAAAAGGCAGCGAATAAGACAGCTTTCTGTGGTGTCAATACCTGTGTCGATACTATCGTTGCGATAGAATTTGCGGAATCATGAAATCCGTTAAGAAAATCAAAAATCAGTGCTATGAATACTACAACGAGTACAATTTCTATCATTCTACATATTTTTAATTAGTGCTCCCTCTATTGCAAGAGTTGCGGTCTGGCATTTGTCAACAGCTTTTTCGTAATTCTCAAGTATCTCTTTCTTCTTTATCAGTTCAATCACATCACTTTCGTTATCAAAAAGATATATTATCGAATCTCTGAATATAGTATCGCCTTCTGTTTCAAGATTTCTGACTGAGATAAGTTTATCCAGTGTTTCACTATATTTGTTGTTAGTCATGCTTCTCACAGCAGAAACAAGCAGTTCTGTTTGAGATAGTAATATAGAAGCAAGCTGTGAACCGTACTTCAAGCTAGTCTTAATCTTGTACAATTTAAGCTTAGCCGCAATCCTGTCTATTCCGTCAACAACATCGTCAAGACTGTTTGTAATCGCAAATATATCTTCTCTGTCAATCGGGGTTATGAACGTATCGTTCAGTTCTTTCTTGACTGTATGAGTTAGGTCATCGCATTTGTTCTCTATTATGTGTATCTGTGAAGCGATGTCCTCTATGTTCTCTGGTTCCTTTACTATCTTGTCAAGCAGCTTTGCCGCTTCAAATGATTCTTCTGTTATCTTAAGGATGAGTTCAAAAAATTTGGGTTGTTTAGGTAGAAATCTTTTTAACATTTAAGCCGGGATTAATTATTAAAACCATTTTAATACCTGCAAAGTAATATTATTTGGCAATAAAATACATGTATTATTTCACCTGTTCTTTTGCAATAATTTATCACTTTCATTATAAGTGTAAGTGCCCCAAACAAGTATTAACTTTTTCAATAGTTCTCTTTCCCGCTGGCAATAAATCATTTTTCCTTCTGTGTCCTCTTTAATTCCCTCTGTGCTCTCGGTGATAGGTCTTTTCATTTGTTTGCAGTTTTCTTCATCGCGCACTCAGTATATAATCTTTTTTCTGATTTAATCTTGTATTCTTCTATCACTCTTTTCGTCTCTTTCCCGCGGGCAATAAATCCAGTCTTTAATCTGTAATAATCCGTTAAACCGGTGTTAATCCGCGTTCCATTTATTTTAAGTTCTATATCAGTGCAAATCATAATCCATCAGTTCTTTCAGTGTTCAATACTTTATCTTAAATAAATTATATTACACGTTCTTTCCGTTTTCTTTCCCGTGGGCAATAAATTCAGTTCTTAATCCGTGTTAATCCGCTTCATCCGTGCCAATCCGTGTTCAATTATTTTTATGCTTTAAATCAGTGCAAATCGTAATCCATCAGTTCTTTCAGTGTGCGTTCTTAATAGTCTGTTTTCATCAGCGTCCCATTATTAATTGAATTTTTCTAATCATTCTAATTCCTTATTTTTATTGAAACATTTATTAAACCTATCAATTTAAAATATGAAACTTGAACATTTAGGAATCGCCGTTAAATCTCTTGAAACATCCGTTCCCTTATTTGAAAAAATATTCGGTGTTAAAGCCGGTGAGATGGAATATGTTGCCGAACAGAAAGTGAAAGTAATAAAAATTAAACTTGAAAATTTTGATATTGAACTTCTTGAAGCTACCTCTGAAGATTCTCCAATAGGTAAGTTCGTCGAGAAAAGAGGCGAGGGAATTCATCACTGTTCTTTCAATGTCCCTGACGTTGCAGGTAAACTGGAAGAGCTAAAGCAAAACGGTATTCAGCTAATCGATCAGCAGCCAAGGATTGGGGCAGAGGGAATGTTGATTGCATTTCTTCATCCTAAATCAACTAATGGTATTCTCATGGAACTGGCACAACACAAGCAATAGTTATAATAACAACCTGCTGCTTATAAAAGCAGCAGGTTTATAATCTAAATATCAAGATAACTCTGTTCTTCTTCTACAAAGAGTTTCAGCACCTGTTGTTTGGTCTCAGCAGCAAGTAATTTTTCCCTGAACTCGTCTTTATTCATTAATCTGGATATTCTGCTTAGAAGTTTTATGTGTAAATTCAGCATGCTGTCTTTTCCGACTAAAAGAAACACAAACCTTACTGGCTCTCCGTCAATCGAATCAAAATCAATAGGATCTTTAAGCAGTGCAAAAGCCGCCACTATTTCTTTTATCTCATCCGATTTGCCGTGCGGTATCGCAAAACCTTTGCCAACGCCCGTTGATACCAGCTTCTCTCTCTCAAACACACACTTGCTCACTGCTTCAAAGTCCAGTATGTTGCCTGAATTTTTTGCCAGCTCTAACATCTTTGTTATGGCATCGTTCTTGTCTTTTACTGCCAGATTTACCTCTATTATCTTTTCAGATAATATGTCGCTTACTTTCATTTCAAATTAATTAAATTTCTAAAATTAGATTATATAGTCTTGTATTATATTCTTGTATAAATTTAATAAATTATCTGTCTTTTCTTCTGTGTCTGTTTCAACGTTAAGATGTACTATGTTCCTCGTTTTATCCGGTATGCAAAGAACGGTGTCTGTCTCGTTTAGAAACACCTTTACTCCGTCTATCAACTGTTGTTTGTACTGAATCGTGTCTTCCATAAACAAACGCATTATCTTTCCCTTGTCCTCTCTCGTGCAGGGAATGTTTACCTTCTTCATTACAAGGTTCGGAATAAGTTTGTCAACATCCTCTACCGTCATTTTAATCTTTGCCTGCATCTCAAGTATTTTTGCTATCGCAAACATTCCGTCAGTTGCATATATAAAATCAGGGAAAAATACTCCGCGTCTCGTTCCGCCTACAAACCTCACTTCCTTGTCATTGCAGGCTGTCATCATGTTGTAATGCGAATCTTTAACCCTTATTACTTCCGTGCCGTATTCGTTTGCAACAATATCAACTTCCCTCGAAGCTTGTACTGGTACGGCAACTTTCTTCACTCCCGGTGTCGCCATCAGGAACATCTTCAGCGTTACAACAAGGAATCTGTAGTCGTTCAGAACATTTCCCTCGTGCGTCGCCAGCCAGAGCTTCTCTCCGCCCGCATCTATCATAAACCCAAGGTCAAAGTTCAGTGACTGGACAACGTACCTGAAGTTATCGAATGACTTCTTGAATTCTTTCTCTTCTCTCGTAATTCTATCCTTGTCAAGGTGCGCCGAGAGTGAGACAACCTCGCAGTTGAACTCTCCCAGTATATTCGGAAATATTGTTGACGCAATTCCGTGTGAATAGTCGATAACGATTTTGAACTTCCTTTTTCTGATGCTTTCTATATCCAGCGAGTCGATGAAATGCTCTTTGTATTTCATGTTTGTTCTTTCAGGATATTTCAATGTCCCAACGTCTAAATAATCGGCTCTCTGATATTCCTCACTGAAAAAAGACCTTTCAATTGCTTTTGTCTTGCTGCTCGATAAGTCCTTGCCGTCTTTATCAAGAAATATTATATCCGTTGAACCGGGGTCAAACGGCGACTTCCTTACAAAGATTCCGCCCGAGTGTCCTCCGCTTTTCAGCTCCTGTCTTAAAATCGGAATCGGTATCACCTGTAAATCCGAAACGTTAACTCCCGCCGATAGTGCACCGGATGTTATCGAACGCTTTATCATGTTTGAGATGTCATCTATGTCGCGTCCCGCAAGCATGCTCTTATTCTGTCCTAAGAATGCTCCGTAAACTGAACCAAGCTTTGCCGCAAACTCAGGATTTATCTGAAGGTTCGAAAGCCCCGTAATTCTTGAATCCGTAAACAGGTCGTTGAAGAATGTATCTTCCTGTATTAAACTTCTAGTAATCTTTGCGTTGTTGTCAATCGTCTTCTTATCCCATATCTTAATGCTCGAACTGATAAACACATTCTTGCCTATCAGACAGTTGTCGCCGATAAATACAAAGTCGTTGATTCTTGTGTTTGCTCCGACCTCGCAGTTTTTTCCTATCACATCATAAAGCACTTTCGCATTCTGATGTATTATTACGTTGTTCCAGATTATCGAGTTTTTTACTTCCGCACCCTTTTCAATCAATACTTCATTTCCTATCACAGAGTTTTCAACATTTGCACCTTGCTCTATCATCGCAGTGTTGCTTATGCAGCTGTCATTTGTATTGTTAAAAGTAATGTGGCTCAGCTTTCCCGCAAGCACATCAAGGTTCGCCGAAATGTATTCTTCAAGGTTACCCACGTCTCTCCAGTATCCCGTGCTTTTAAATCCGTATAAAGGAACATGATTCGCAAGCAGATAAGGAAATAAATCCTTCGAGAAATCAAAGCTCTCACCCTCCGGTATATATTGAAATACTTCCTTGTTAAAGCAGTATATACCCGTATTTATAGTATCAGAGAAAACCTCTGATGAAGATGGCTTCTCAAGAAACCTGACAATCTTATTATCTTTATCCGTTAAAACGATTCCGTATCGAAGCGGATTCTCTGAGCTGTATAGTGATAAAGTAGCAATCGATTTTTTCTCACTGTGATATTTGTGTATTGCGCCAAGGTCAAAATCCGTTAGCACATCACCGCTTATAACAAGGAAATCATCTTTTATGTACTTCTCTGAAAGTTTAACCGCACCTGCTGTCCCGTAATCTTTATCCGGTATTTCATATTTTATGCTGACTCCGAATTGAGAGCCATCATCAAAATATCGTCTTATTATTTCAGGCTGGTAATAAAGAAGCATTACAAAATCGGTAATGTCATACTTCTTAAGCAGTGTTATAACATGCTCAAGCATTGGGACATTTACAATCGGTACCATGGGTTTTGGAATGCTGTTGGTCAAAGGTCTTAACCTCGTGCCAAACCCGCCCGCCATTATCACAGCTTGCATATACGTATCAGATTATTTTATTTAATATCTATATTTATTTCTTATCTTTCTTGTTAAAGTCAAAGTTCACGTCAGGTGCGTTCTCGCTGCCTTCCTTGCCTTTGAAGTATGGCTTTTCTTTGAAGCCGAAAATCTTTGCTGTTATTATCGTTGGAAAACTTCTTACTTGTGTGTTGAATGCCTGAACTGCTTCGTTAAATTTCTTTCTCTCAACTGATATTCTGTTTTCTGTTCCCTCAAGCTGTGACTGTAACTGAAGAAAATTATCGTTTGACCTTAACGACGGATAATTTTCCGTTACAACCAGAAGTCTCGAAAGTGCGGAGGAAAGTCCGTCCTGTGCCTGCTGGTACTTAGCAAATTTCTCGGGATCGTTTAGATCATCTGCGCTTAGCTTTACCTGTCCAACCCTGCTTCTCATTTCTGTTACTTCTGTCAGAACGCTTTTCTCAAAATCTGCCGCTCCCTGAACAGTCTGCACAAGGTTTGGAATAAGGTCTGCTCTTCTTTGATACTGGTTCTCTACCTGAGCCCATGCTGAACTAATTGTCTCTTCGGAAGTGACCAGTGAGTTATAACCGCACCCTGAAATTGATGAGGCGATGATAAATAATACAACTACTGATAATAAATACTTCGTAATTTTCATATTAATTTAAATTAATTTAATTATTTAAGTTAACAAACAAAATATTAATTTTAAACATTATAAAAACTGTAAATCGCAATTATCTATATACAAACAAAAGATCACCCCGTTTCGTTTTTTCACCCTCTAAAAACCACTTCTCGTCTGCATATTATAATATAGACAATAATAAGTAGAATTAATTATAATATCTATTGACAATCACAAAAAATCTAATTATATTTAAATATATCAATCTTCAATTAGATATTCTACTCAAAAAACATCCTATTATAGCTAATAATGCTATAGATAGCACAATTTATAAAACTCACTCCAAACCCGCTATAAACCCACTCCATATCCACTATAATTATACTGTAAATGGTTTTTACTTGGTTCTCACTTGGCTCTCACTTGGCTCTCCATTACCTTTGGCTCTTTCCGTCTCTTTCTCGCGGGCAATATTTTGTTTCTTAAATCCGCGATAATCCGTTTTATCTGTGCAAATCCGTGTCGAAGATGCGCTGTGGCGTATTCCATTTTCTATCTTTATCTTAATCATTATAACTAATTAGATTTTCTGCTATTTATGTTTTTAGTAAATTATTAAATGAGAATACTCTACGATAATGAAATATTCCTGATTCAAAAGTACGGCGGGGTCTCACGTTATTATTTTGAACTAATCAGACGAATGCCGGGATTTAATACTGAAGTATTGCTTTATATGGGCAGATTCATAAACGAATACGGTCTCGAAAAATATTCCGATAAATTCACAGTGTTCTCAGGCTCTAAGATAAAGCATATTCCTAGAACAAAGTTTCTGTCCATTACAATACAAAAACCTCTTTTCGAAAGATTTGCCGAAAAGCAGAATTTTGACATAATGCATCAGACTTACTTCGGCGATATCAACGTAAGCAAAAAGCACAAGAGAGTCGTTACAGTTTATGATTTTACCCACGATAAGTTCTCCGAAAACTTTTCAAAGCTCGATAGATCAGCCAAGCTTAAGAAAATAGCCATCGAAAAAGCCGACGGCATTATTTGTATCTCGGAATCCACACGCAAAGACCTTGAAGAAATGTATGACCTCAAAAGCAAAAAAGTTAAAGTAATCTATCTCGCTAATTCTCTGAGGTATGACATTAGCGAAAAGTCTATCATAGACGGGAAATACATTTTATACATCGGCGATAGAAGAAGCTACAAGAACTTTGCAATCATGCTTAAGCTGTTCGAAATAAATCAATCTCTCAAAGTTGATTATAAGCTTATTTGCTGTGGCGGCGGTGAATTCACAAAAACTGAAACAGATATGATTTCAAAAGCAGATCTTCAAAATACTTTTGTCCAGGTCGGAGCTAACGATAAGAAGATGGCTAATCTCTATAAATATGCAGCCGCATTTGTTTATCCGTCCAAATACGAAGGTTTCGGAATCCCTTTGCTCGAAGCCATGTTTTATGAATGTCCCATCGTTGCATCCAATGTCGGCTCCTTGCCCGAAATTTGCGGTAATGCAGGTTTGTACTTTAATCCCGATTCCCCCGAAGAGCTGTCCTCATGTATCGATTCTGTTATTAATGACACAAACATCCGTAACGACTTAATTCAAAAAGGTCGCGACAGAGAAAAACTCTTCTCATGGGATAAATGCGCCCATGAAACATACGACTTTTATCAGGAGGTTCTTTCTTAAATGAACAATTTCAACCCGCATCCCAAAGTCAGCATCATTACAGTTGTCTTTAATAATAAAGAGAACCTTACAAAAACAATCACCGCTGTCCGAAATCTGAAATATAATAATCTCGAATACGTTGTTATAGACGGCGCTTCAACTGACGGCACTTTCGATGTTATTAATTCCAATAAAGATATCATTAACTATTTCATAAGTGAAAAGGACAAAGGCATTTATGATGCCATGAATAAAGGACAAAATGCTTCTACCGGTAATTATGTTTGGTTCATTAATTCAGGTGATATACCCGCTGAAGACAATATCCTGAACAAAGTATTTGCCGAAGTAAAAGACGCCGACGTATATTACGGCGATACAGAGATGGTTGATGAAAGCGGACACAGTTACGGAAAACGTACATTAAAGATTCCGCCCAAAGATCTCAACTGGAAAAAGATGATTGAAGGCATGCTCGTGTCACATCAGTCTTTGATAGCAAAGCGGAGCCTCTGCGAAGAGTATGATATTAATTATAAATTTGTCGCCGATATAGACTGGGCTATCAAACTTCTAAAGAAAAGCACCAGAGTTATAAACACAAACCTGACTCTCTCAAAGTTCTTAATCGGCGGATATTCGCGGCAGTACACGATGAAGTCATTAAAAGAAAGATTCCGTATGCTGTGCACACATTTCAATCGTTTCAGCGTTATGCTTAATCACGTTAAACTCTCTTACAAATTCACTGTTTATATCATCAAAAGAAGAAAACTATTATAATATGTCAAAACTAAAACTGTATAAGATTAAGTCTGAAATGGCTTTAAGAAAAATCGGCAATAAGTTTGGAGTCGATGTTAAAATGACCGATGAAGAGATTCTTGTTAAACAGCTCTTGCACAACAACGTTGATATGATATTCGATATAGGCGCAAATACAGGGCAGTTCGGTGAATTGATTTATAAACTGGGATACAAAGGAAAGATGGTTTCGTTCGAACCGCTAGAAAGTGCTTATAAAGTCCTGTCGGCAAACAGCAAGTCCTATCCTGACTGGACGCCTGCCGAGAGATGTGCAATCGGCGATGAAGACGGAGAAATAGAAATGCACATCTCCGAAAATTCTATAAGCAGCTCTGCTCTTTCAATGCTTGAAGAGCACGAATCCGCTGCTCCTAAATCAAAATATGTTGGAGTTGAAAAAGCAAAAGTGTTTAAGCTTGATTCAGTTCTTGATAAGTATTCTTCAGGATGTAAAAATATTCTCGTTAAAATTGATACGCAGGGATATGAAGATAAAGTGCTTAATGGTGCTGTGAATTCAATGCCTCGAATCAAAGGATTTTATATGGAAATGTCTCTGGTAAAATTGTATGACGGTCAGGTTCTCTTCAAGGAGTTGTACGAAAGAATTATTTCTTACGGTTTTGAACTCCACGGTATCCAGCCCGCCTTTGTCAATAAGGAAACAGGCAGGGTCCTTCAGGTTGACGCTACATTTTTTAGGTCTTAGTTAAATAAAGAAGCGGATCTACTTTCGTAAACCCGCTTCAAGGAGGACATAACGGATATATATCAGCTATGAAAGAAACAACTCTAATTGTTAGAAGGAAGCAGTATCTCGTTTATTGCCTGTACAAATCCTTCTTTTTGCATTGCACCTGCCGACATTTGCGGCTGCCCGCTTTTAGGAATAAATAATATCGAAGGAATACTTCTTATTCCGAAAACTGCTGCAAGTTCCTGCTCAACTTCGGTGTCAACCTTGTAAATATCAACCTTGCCGTCGTAATCAGTTGCAAGCTCTTCTAAAACCGGAGCTACCATCTTGCACGGTGCGCACCAATCAGCGTAGAAGTCAATTATCGCAGGTCTATCACCCTCAAACTTCCACTCTTTATTCGTTTCGTAATTAAATACTTTTGATTTAAATGTTGCTGCTGTTAAATGTTCCATTTTACCTTTTTTATCCTTTTGATTATTTAAATTTGTATTGTTGTCAGTTTTCTTTTCTCCCGTCTGTGTGTTTGCATCCTTAGAACAGGAAGAAAACACCGTGAATCCGGTTATGAGTAAAACTGCGGCTATTATGTAATTGATCTTTTTCATTCTAATATTTGGTTTTAATTAGTTGCTATTAGCAAGTTATATATAATAAGACATAAAATCAATAGTAAAAGTTCCAACAATAATATTCAGCCAAAACATGAATCGTCGTCTTAAATTATATTTTAAAATTATGATGTATATTGATAAAAATTATTGACTATTACAGTTATAATGTTATATTTGTTAAAATTAATTTTAGTTAATTGTAATTATTTTTGAGATTAGCACTAACATATAACGTTAAAAATGATAACGGCGGAAATGCAGAGCAGACAGGCGTTGCGGCGAATGCAGCAAAATACATAAACCGTAACCTTGTAGAGAATTATCCCGAACGACTCGATGATACTTATGCTGAATGGGATTCAATGGAAACTATTGATGCAATAAGCAATGCTTTTGTGTCAGAAGGTCATTCTGTTGAGCTTGTTGAAGGTGATGAAGATGCATATGAAAAGCTCAAAAGCCTTAAACCAGAATTTGTATTTAACGTTGCAGAAGGTTTTAACGGTGCTTCAAGGGAGTCGCAGATACCCTCAATGCTCGAAATGCTCGACATTAAACATACAGGTAGCGATTCTATAACTATCGGTATCTGTCACGACAAGGCACGCTGCAAAGAAATACTTTCTTACTACAACATTCCTAATTCTAAGTTCTTCATTACAGATAAACCGGTTACCAAAGATAATGGATTTAAGTATCCTATGTTTGTGAAACCTTTGCATGAAGGCTCGTCAAAAGGTATTTATGATTCATCTCTTGTTAAGAACCTCAATGAACTGAACAGTGAAATAGAAAGAATCAAGGATAGTTACAGACAGCCTGCATTAGTCGAAGATTATATTCCAGGAAAAGAGTTTACAGTTGCAATGCTCGGTAATGGCGGCGATGTCAGAGTTCTGCCTGTCGTTGAAATTAATCTCGACACCGTTCCCGAAGGATTTAATAAGATATATTCCTATGAAGTGAAATGGTTCTTTGATACACGCGAAAATCAACTCGATATATTTAAATGCCCGGCTGAAATAGACAAGAACATTTATCAGCATATTGAAAAAGTTTGTAAAGATGCCTTTAATGTTCTAAGAATAAAAGACTGGGCGCGTATTGATATACGTCTTGACGAAAATAATATCCCTAATGTGATTGAGATTAATCCGTTACCTGGTATTCTTCCTAATCCTCAGGACAATTCCTGCTATCCAAAGTCAGCAAGGCATGCAGGAATGGATTACAATACAATGCTCAACACAGTTTTAAGTGAAGCAGTTAAAAGATACTCAGCATTATAAATGAAAGTAAGCATATTATATAACGATCCGCTTCAATACACAAAAGACCGCATCTGGGATGATGGTGTTACTGATATCGACAAAGTTGATGAAGCAATAGATATGAGTGAGTACGGTGTTCTCGATGAAATGAAGTCTGTTCAGCGTGCACTTAAAGAGAGCAGCCACGAAACTAAAATTGTTCCTGTCGCACTCGACCCGTTTAAGCTCATCGATGAACTTCGTGACAACAGACCCGATATTATTTTCAACCTCTGCGAATCACTCGATGGTGACCCTACTCAGGAAATGACAATCGCTGCTTTGTTTGAAATGCTGAAGATTCCATATACAGGCTCGCGTGCATTAACTCTCGGACTCGCACTCAATAAAGCCCGTGTAAAAGAAATACTTAACTATTACGATATACCCACAGCATTACATTTTATATCGACAAGTCCTTCAAAACTAAACGAAGAAGGTTATTCAAAGCTAAAGGATAAATATCCTTTAATAGTAAAACCTTCACGCGAAGATGCAAGCATTGGCATAGAGAATAATTCAATCGTACACGATGAAGCACAGCTTAGAAGCAGAATTGAATTTGTTCTCGATAAGCATAAACAACCCGCATTGGTTGAACAGTTTATCGACGGACGTGAGATAAACGTAAGCGTCGTTGGAAATGTTGTCAAAGATATTAACGACCTAATAGTATTTCCGATTTCCGAAATTGATTTCTCTGCGCTCCCTGCCGAACTGCCTAAGATAGTAAGCTACAACAGCAAGTGGATGTATAACACCGTTGAGTTTGCAGGTACAAAAGCTGTTTGCCCTGCAAAGAATTTGTCTCCGGAACTTGAAGCATTGATTCAAAAGACTGCAAGGACAGTTTATCATCTCGTTGGAGCATCCGATTATGCACGCGTCGATTTCAGAGTCAAAGACGGAGTTCCTTACGTGCTCGAACTCAATCCTAATCCTGATATTTCTTCAGACGTCGATGAGGATACAGGATTTACAAGAAGCGGTAAAGCTTATGGCTGGACCTATGAGCAGATGATATCAAAAGTGATTGACTATGCATGGGAAAGATGGCAGAGAATATTTGCAGAAAAGAATTAATTTAATGATACGTAAACTTTTAAATACTGACAGGAACAAGATTGAAAAGATTCTCATGGATACGAATAACTTTAATCCTGAAGAGATAAAGATTGCAATGGAGCTTGTAGATGTTTATATTAACGATTCTCATCAGAAGGATTATGAAATATTTGTTGATGAAAGCGATACTAATGATATTAACGGTTATGTCTGCGTCGGTCCAAGACCTTTAACAACCGGCACATACGACCTGTACTGGATTGCTGTTAATCCGAATGTACAGTCAAAGGGTATTGGAAGTAAACTGATTGATTACATAGAAAATTATTTAAAAGATAAATCTGTAAGATTAATTCTAATAGAGACAAGCGGAAAACCTTCTTACGAGAAAGAAAGAAAGTTTTATCTTAAGAACTTGTATAAAGAGTTAGTTGAAATAAAAGATTTTTACAACATCGGAGATTCTCTGGTAGTTTACGGGAAGTATCTCTGATAAAAAGTTTAAGATTATTTAAAAACTAATATAAGGAAAACTTTATGGAACTTTGGCAACAAATGATTCGCGACAGTGTTCATTCTGTTGACCAGCTCGTCGACAAATTTGGGATTAAACGTGAGGTTGCTCTGAAACTTGATAAGTTCTTTCAGGCAAGGATTAACCCTTACTATTTATCCCTTATTAGAGAACCCAACGACCCTATCTGGCGTCAGTGTGTTCCCGACGAAGTTGAGCTAGAAGATATCGATGCACCGGAAGACCCATTGAATGAAGATGATATGAGTCCTGTTCCGAACATCACTCACAGATATCCCGATAGAGCTCTCTTTCTCGTGACTTCGCAATGCGGACTCTACTGCAGGTTCTGCACCCGTAAGCGTAAAGTCGGCGACTCGCATAAAATATCTATGAGAACTTTCGAATCTGCTTTCAACTACCTCGAGCAGCACACGGAAATAAGCGATGTTATACTTTCCGGTGGTGACCCGTTAATGCTGACGGATGCCATGCTTGAAAAAATCCTTGTTCGCCTCCGTGAAATTAAGCATATACAAATTATTCGGCTTGGTACGAAAATGCCATGTGTTCTTCCTCAGAGAGTAACGCCTAAACTTGTTAATATGCTTAAGAAGTATCACCCTATCTATATTAATACTCACTTCAATCATCCCTGGGAAATTACAGAGGAAAGTAAAGCCGCCTGTGCAATGCTTGCTGATGCAGGCTGCCCGGTCGGTAATCAGGCAGTATTGATGAAAGGCGTTAACGATAATGCCGATACTATGAGAGAACTTATGAAAGGTCTCCTCGCTATGAGAGTCCGTCCTTATTATATATATCAGGCTGACCTTACAAAAGGTGCAAACCATTTCAGAACACCTTTAAGCGTTGGTTTGGATATTATGGATAAACTCCGCGGACATATCTCCGGACTCGCAGTGCCTCAGTTCGTTATAGATGCTCCGGGAGGCGGCGGCAAGATTCCAATGCTTCCGAACTATGTTATTTCAAAGGATGAGAATAAAATTATACTTCGTAACTTCAAGTATAATATTTATGAATATCCTGAACCAAAAGACGAATCTCAGACAACAGATAAAAATGCATATCTAAGAAAGAATAAAAGAAAGAAACAACAGCAGGTTATTACTGATGCCGACCTGGTTAAGAACCTGAAACAGCCTGTTATGAGCGACTAAAATTAATACTTAAAAGATATATTACTTATACAAAAGGTCATCGTTTGATGGCCTTTTTCATTATTACTTGACTTTACAAGACATTAACTTTAAATTTGAGTCAGGTGTTGTCCAACCAAAACAAAATAATATATTATGAAAAAGATTATTATTTTTACTCTGCTGCTATTCTTATTTGCCGGATGCAATAAAATTAAATCATTGTTGCAGGACAGCAAGAAAACTGATTCAGACAAAAAGGAACAGGTTACAACTGACAATAAAGAATTACCGCCCGACAAAACAAATGAAAACGATGCACTTAAAAGGAAAGAACTTGAGCTTAAGGAAAAGGAGCTTGAACTTAAAGAGAAAGAGCTCGATATGGAAAAGAACAGAAACGACTCTCGGGAAGATACTCGCAGAAATACTTCTTCAAACCGGAACACAAGAGTTGAAAGAAATAATTACGATACCCCCGGAAGTTACCCTGAAGGCTCTCTCAGGTATTTGAATTATAATGATATTTCGGGCAGGACAAGATGGGAACTTAGTGTAATGCGGAATGAGATATACGCCAGACACGGCTATATTTTCACTTCAAATCAAAGCATTAAACAGCATTTTGAAAGTAAATCCTGGTATGAACCAATGTATTATAATGTTGATAACATGCTTTCCAAAGTTGAGAAGTGGAATGCTAATTACATTAAATCTTATGAGTGATATGAAACCTTTTGCTTTAGTATTACGTCTCAACAAGAAAAAACGAAAGGAGATTTAAAAATGACAGGCAAAGATTTAGAAAACATAGTTGTCCCGATATTTGCATTTATTTTCATATTCGGGTTTCCGGCAATAATAATTCTTTGGGCAATCTACACCAAACATAGAGAAAGAATGAGATTGATAGAAAAAGGAATCTCACCGGATGAAGCAAAGAAATATTTTACGAATGTAGATAAAAAACCCCGCAATGCTTTCGGTGCATTAAAATGGGGTATCTTATTCCTCTTCCTCGGAGCAGGAATATTCACCGCCAACATTCTCGAACAAATGTACGATTTAAGCGACGGCGTTACATCTGGGCTTGTGATATTCTTTATCGGATTAGGATTTGTAGTTTATTTCTTAATCGCAAACAGTAAGTCAGACAATAAACCGGCAGAAACAAAACCAACTTTACCAAACAATTAAACCTTACAAAAATGGAAAATAAAAAGAGACTAATCGTTTGGGTTCTACTTCTTGCTCTAACATCTGTCGTCCTGATTTCCTTCCAGGGTTGCAGTCTGTTTAAGAAAAAATACGAGAAAACCGAATCAAGAGAGTATAAGTTCAAAGCTTCAAACTTTCAGAAGTTGATTGTAGAAGATCTGAACGGTGATGTAAAAATTAGAAAAAGCGATAATGACAGCCTCATCACAGTAAAGGCTGAAATAACAAAGTATGTTACTAAAAAAGAACTGGATGAACCTTTAAAGGGTATAAACATTGATATAGACTCTACTGGAAATACTTTAAGACTTGGTGATGTTCTTAATAAAGATAGGTCGGATTTTCATATTCAGTTTAATATGCATCATTCAACACAGATTAATTATGTAATATACATTCCGGCGGAAATAAGTATCGAAATTGAAGGAACGAACAATATCGTTGATATGAAAGACATTAATAACGACGTTAAAGTAGATATGACAAACGGAGACATTAAATTGAATAACGTTTACGGCATGATTAATGTAGAGATGACTAATGGTGACATTTCCGCTAAACTCGACTCGACAAAAAGTCTTGATTTTGAAACTACAAACGGTAATATTAAATTAGTAGTAGGTGAAAATTTCTCAGGTGTGTTTGATGCAAAAACAACCAATGGACACATCAAAAGAAGGAATTTAAATTTCGGCGGTATTGATGAAGATAAAAAAGAATTTAGAGGAACGCTTGGAAATGGTGATGCAAAAGTTAAATTGCAAACAACAAACGGTGAAATTAAAATTAATAAGGATTAGATGTCTGTGAACGAAGTGAGTCCAGAAATAATCCACAGAATCCAGAAGGGTGAGACTAATCTGTTCGTCGAGATTGTTGATACCTATAAAGATAGAGCGTTTTCGCTCACCCTTAAGATTCTGAAAAACAGGGAGGAAGCAGAAGACTCACTTCAGGAAGCATTCTTAAGATTGTATAAAGCTTTAATGAGCAATAGTTTTGAAGCAAAAGCAAAGTTCTCAACGTATTTTTATACAATTGTTTATAACTCGGCAATTGATCTGTACAGAAAGTACAACGTTAAGAGTTTTAATGTAAGTTCTATAGAGATTAATGATGCCACACACAGCGACGGTGATGAACTCGTCAAGAACTATGAGTCGAAAATTGATAAGACGATGTACAACTCGGATGATTATTCAACCGAGAAAATTATCGAACAGGGTGAGGTGAAAAAGATAATTAATGATTACATAAATTCTATTCCGGAACAGTATTCGGTAATATTGAATATGTTCTTCCTTAATGATTTGTCGCACGAAGAGATTTCTCAGATTTTGAAAATCCCCGTTGGCACTGTTAAGAACAGAATCTTCAGGGCAAAGGAAAAATTAAAAGATTTGCTCTTCCGTGCTTTTAAAAGGGAAGAGTTACTGGATTACATAAAAGTTTAATATAAATGAACGAATCAAATAATATAAACGAATTTCTCGATAACGGAATGAAGTCCTCGATGCTCGAAAGAACAAGCGATGACTTCACTGCAAAACTTATGCTAGAAATCGAACTCACAAAGGCGTTTCAGAAAGAAGATAAGAAAACTTTTAGGGCTCTGAATATTTTTGTGATAGGAATTATCGGTTCAATAATTATATCGGCAGTTATTCTTGCTGCTTTGTTGGGAAACCAAATTCAGGAAGAAAATCCTGCTGCCGAAGGATTCCTTTCTACGATATATTCTTTCATCAATGGAATTAGCCAGAAGTTTTTCGGATTGTTCGGATTGTCGCTTTCTGGTGATACTGTCCTGTACATAATGGGTATCGGACTGGCAATTGTACTTTTCACTGTAGTGGATAAGTTTGTTCTGAAACGTACTTACAATAACTAACTGAAGTGTGTCAGAAAGAACCTAAATGCACCGTCTATCAGTAGAAATGTAGCTAATACTCCTCCAAGCGCTCCGCCCAGATGTGCCTCGTGACCTATGTTTCCGAACTTATTCTTAACTCCATAAATTGATACCCCCACATAAACAAATGCAAACAGGAATGCCGGCATCGGTATAAAGAATACCAGAAGTTTGCTGAAAGGAAAAAAGAGAACATAAGAAAATATTATTCCCGAGATTGCCCCCGAAGCTCCGACTGCTACGTAACCCGGATTTTTATAATTAAACACCAGCGTTAAAAGCGAACCCGATAATAAACTTATAAAGTAAATCAAAAAGAAATATAAACTTCCCTGAATCTGTCCGAAGTTCATTACAAACATTCCCTCCAGTACAGGTCCAAACGAAAACAGCGTAAACATGTTAAAACCTATGTGCATCAGGTCTGCATGAAGAAATGCCGAAGTTACTATCTGATAATATTTATGATGATTAACTATTTCATACGGCCGCTCTGCAAACTTCTCAAAGAGTTCAGGCTTCATGTATGTTATCCATACATAAATAGCAATGTTTGCGAAAAGTAATGTATATGTTACTGGTGAGTCCATTCTTTATTTTAATATATTATTGGTTATTCCGAATCCTTCATATATTAATCCTGTGTAAACCTGAACTATCTCAGCGCCGAGTATCATCTTGTCTTTGTAGTCTGACTTATTAAACACTCCGCCCGCTCCTATCAATACGAAATCCTTATTTCCTTCATTAAGTTCATTCAGTTTCTTCAAAACTGTGTCGGACATTCCTTTTACAGGCTTGCCGCTCAGTCCACCGTCTTCGTTTATTGTTGTAACCAGATTCTCTCTTGTTATGGTAGTATTAGTTGCAACAATTCCGTTAAGTCCGTAATTCAAAGCTATCTTATAAATGTTTTGTATCTCTTCATCGTTCAGGTCAGGCGCTATCTTCAGGAATATGCATTTCTCCGGAAGTCCCTTCGTCTTAACAATCTCATTTCGTTTCATTATTATCTCAAACAACAGACTGTTTAGCTGTTCATCTCCCTGCAATGTTCTAAGCCCTTCTGTGTTCGGCGAGGATATGTTCACAGTAAAATAATCACCCGCATCGTAAAGTACTTCAAGACATTTCACGTAATCTTCCGATGCTTTTTCAAGAGGTGTATCTTTGTTCTTGCCAATGTTAACCCCAACTATAAAATCTTTTCTTGTTTTCTTCTTTGCATTTAAAATATTCTCTCTTAGTTTCTCAGCTCCTTCATTATTAAATCCCATCCTGTTAATTATACCATCATCCTTGATAAGCCTGAAAAGACGCGGCTTTGGGTTGCCCTCTTGCGGAAGGGGAGTTACTGTGCCAACCTCAACATGTGAAAATCCCACAGCATCCCAGAATTCAATCAGCTCTCCGTTCTTATCGAGTCCCGCCGCAACGCCAAGTCTGTTCCTGAATTTCAAATTCTTTATCGTGAATTTGTTGGATACATCTTCAAAGGAATAAAAAGGTCTTAGCATAGGAAATGACCATCTTATCAAAGGTATAACCCTGAAAACCATGTTGTGTACAGTTTCAGGGTCAAACTTAAAAAGTATTGAGCGTAATATTTTATATATCACTTTTCAAGTTATTTTATCATCGGCATTCTTATTCCGAACTTTCTCATTTCGTCTTTTGCCTTTTCATATCCCGCATCCGCATGTCTCACAATTCCCATCGCAGGGTCGTATGTCAGGCATCTTTCAAGTCTTGCTTTTGCTTCGTCCGTTCCGTCTGCAACAATCACCATTCCCGAATGTATTGAATTGCCTATTCCCACACCTCCGCCGTGATGCAATGACACCCAGCTTGCACCGCCGATGTTATGCAATGCAAAGTTAAGTATTGGCCAGTCAGCAATCGCGTCCGAGCCGTCCATCATCTTTTCTGTTTCGCGGTTTGGCGAAGCCACGCTTCCGCAGTCTAGATGGTCACGACCTATTACTATCGGTGCTTTTACTTTTCCTGTTCTTACGAGTTCGTTAAATATAAGTCCTGCCTTTGCTCTTTCACCGTATCCCAGCCAGCATATCCTTGAAGGAAGTCCCTGAAAGTGTACCTTTTCCTTTGCTGCTTTCAGCCACTTGTGCAGAGGTTTGTTTTCAGGAAATGCTTCCATTATTGCTTCGTCAGTTGTGAAAATATCCTGTGGGTCTCCGGAAAGCGCCACCCATCTGAATGGTCCCTTGCCCTCGCAGAAAAGAGGTCGTATGTACTCGGGTACGAATCCCGGAATTTCAAACGCTTCTGCAAATCCATTGGCTTCGGCTTCTCCTCGGAGATTGTTTCCGTAATCAAAAGTTATTGCACCCCTCTTCATAAACTCCCACATAGTCTTGCAGTGAATTACCGCAGTCTTGCGCGCAAGTTCCTGATATTTCTTCGTGTCGGATTTTCTGAGTGCTAATGCATCCTCGAAAGTCATTCCCATCGGTACATATCCGTTTAGCATGTCATGAGCGGATGTCTGGTCTGTTACAACATCAGGTATTACATTCCTCTTGAGTATCTCGGGCAGCACTTCACCAGCATTGCCTACGAGTCCTACCGATAAAGATTTTCCTTCCTTCTTTGCGTCCATAATCAGCTTCAACGCTTCATCAAGGTCCTTTGCAAGTACGTCTGTGTAACCTGTATCAATTCGTTTTTGAATTCTTGTCCTATCAACGTCAATACCAAGTATAACACCGCCGTTCAGTGTTGCTGCCAGCGGCTGTGCGCCGCCCATACCGCCGAGTCCGCACGTCAGCACGAACTTCCCTTTTAAATCGCTGTTAAAATGTTTTCTTGCACATTCCGCGAAAGTCTCATAAGTGCCCTGTAAAATTCCTTGCGAGCCAATGTATATCCATGAACCCGCTGTCATCTGTCCGTACATAGTAAGCCCCAGCCCTTCAAGCCTTCTGAACTCATCCCACGTAGCCCATTTGGGGACAATCTGCGAGTTTGAAATTATAACTCTCGGTGCGTTCGTGTGAGTTTTAAAAACAGCAACGGGTTTCCCCGACTGCACGAGCATCGTCTCATCATTCTCCAGAGTCTTAAGGGTTGCTACTATTGCTTCATAACATTCCCAGTTGCGTGCCGCCTTGCCGCTTCCTCCGTAAACTATAAGGTCGTCGGGGCGCTCTGCAACTTCACCGTCAAGATTGTTCATCAGCATTCTCATCGCTGCTTCTGCTTGCCAGTTCTTGCATGACATCTTATTGCCTGTCGGTGCTTTTATATTCTTTGCCATTTTATATAATAGAAATTAAATTTTAAAGGTATGCTGCAAAATAACAGAATCCCCCCTCAAAATATATTTATAAATTCGGTAGTCAGGTAAGGCTTTAAAATTATTATCTCGTACTAAATAATTATTTTATCAGAAGCATTTTCTTTGTCTCCATATAATCCCTAGCCCTCATTCTATAAAAATACACTCCGCTCGTCAATCCGCTCCCGTCAAAATCCACTTCATACGTTCCCGATTGCATTCTCTCGTTCACCAGCGTCCGCACCTCTCTTCCCTGCACATCAAAAACTTTAATCACCACATCGCTGTTATCCGTCACCTGAAACTTGATTACTGTCGAAGGATTAAATGGATTCGGATAGTTCTGCCCAAGCGAATAAGCCGCAGGTACTTCGGTTGAAACGTTCTCAACGCCCGTCAGCAGCGTATCTCCGTATGTTATTCCGTTTATTCTGCATCCAACTAAGTATGTTGTAGAGCCCGTTATTTCCCAAGTATAAACACTCGTAATTCCAAAATATTTTGAGAAGGTTCTTTCCACTAAAATAAGCCCGTCTTCACGGAATGTCTTTTGCTTGGAAGGAACTCCCAACACGGATAAATTTGCAGTATCTATACAAATGGAACGCATGGGTCCATCGCATTTCCAGAGCGTATCGCCTTTCTTCGTATAAAGCGAATCTGCTCTCCTCTCGTTTGCTAAATTGTTGCAGCTGTAACCCTGCTGATATCCTGTTAAAAGCCCTGTCTGGTTGTCCACTCTGTACCAGTTCCCGTAATTCCACATTCCCGGCAAAGGATTCGAGAAATAGTAAAACTTCTTACCGTTCATTATGCTGTCTTTCAATATTGTAATCTTCTGTCTGGAATAATACGGCGGATATACAGTATAAGTATGATATACATAAATGTTACCGGTGCTCATCGGGAAATAATCCGGTGCTTCGTTTACATCTCCACCTGTATTTGTTTTATAAATCTTCCCGTTGAAACCCGCAGCCCAGCCCGTAAGATCATTTATAAAATACATCGAGAACAAATTTGTGTTGCCTTTCTTTTGCACAAACCAATTCGTTCCGCTGTTAGTTGTTTTTAATATCATCACAGAGTCAGGATAGTAATATCCCGCAGCCCAGCCTGTACTTCCATTCACAAAGTAGAATGTAGAAAACCTGTTATAAGGCATTGCTGATGTATCCCATGAAACGCCTCCGTTCGTTGTCTTCGCAAACTTTGTGTAAGTCCCCCTGTTGTATAAAGCAAATCCGTTGTTGGCGTCTATAAACATCATGTTATGGTTTCCTTGTGCAAAGGTGTTCAAAATTGATGAATCCCTGAATGATATACTCCAGTTTGCACCGCCGTTTGTTGTTTTGAATATATGCCTTTTCATCCATGGTATGTCTGTGCCGTAAGTTGTACTCACATATCCCGTCATCTCATTTATAAAACTTAGTTTATCACAACTTGAGCCATACATTGGTGTTATTGAGTTAAATGTTGCACCGCTATTTGTAGAAACATGCATACCCCCAACCGTACTCATTGAGCTGGTTCCTCCGTTAGTTAAATAAATCCTATCTCCGACCGGAAAGACGTCCGTGAAATTTTCATAAGTCATTAGACCTAACGATTGGTAAAGAAGCGTCCAGTTCTCTCCACTGTTTGTTGTCCTGAACAGATACTGTTTCGATTCGTACTGGTTTATATACCTGCCTCCGCATGCATATCCCGTCATTGAATTTAGAAATCGGATTGCAAGAATGCCCGATGTGTCCGGCAAAACCCTTTGCTGCCATGTGTTTCCGCCGTTTGTAGTTTTTAGTATTGTCATACCACCCGATGCAAACCCGGTCTGCTCGTTTAGAAAATATATTGCATTAAGAGGAGAAGTTGTCCCTGAATTCTGCTGAAACCATCCCGATTGAGAAATCGCTGTCCCGTTAAAGGATAAAAACAATACTACAACCGTAAAAATTTTTTTCATAACTAAATAAATTAATTTTTTTGTATTCCGGTAAAAAATCCCTTTGCCTATTATCTTCACCGTTTCTAAGGTAAGCATTTTAAAGGTTATGCTGTTAAATGGGTACTCTCTAAATAACGAAATAATTTTTACAAATTAAAGGTCAATTTTAATCACCTGTTATTGCTTGTATAATTTTTGCCAGAACTCAAAAATTTCAACCCTAATTCAACCCTAATTAGAGTACAAGGAGAGCGCAAGATTAAGAAAAAACGGAAACGCGATTTTCAGGGAAATTTTAGATCTTTTAAAAACAGAGAGTGATATTACCAACAAATCACAAAAGACGCTAAAAAAGCATCTATTGACTAAAATGATATAAGCACCTCTCTACTATATATCACAACAAAAATGAAAATGAGGTCATGTGGAAATTATGGACAAAATTTTTTTAAGTAGAACAGAAACAAGGATATACAAGTGAAAATCATCAAAAAAAGAAAATTTCGTTGTGTCACAATTTTAAAATTTGTTGTGATTAATAATGGGAGGAGGTAGCTGATAGCTGATAGCTGATAGCTGATAGTTGATAGAAAATAAACACCAAAACACCAAAACGCCAAGAACATTAAAACACAAAAGAAATAAAAATTATTTTATTTCGATATAAACACCTTTCATTAATAATCACAACAAAAACCAAAACTTGGACACGGTATATTTTTGTCGATTTTTTTGTAAGGGTTTTAAAAGGCAGAAAATACATGGGGTTATTTTAATGAAAAGATTTTTTTAAGGGGGAAAATTTTTTAGAAATGAGAATTTTTGTGGCACAATTACAAAAAATGTTGTGATTATAAGTAGGAAGGCATGTATTAGTTGATAGTTGATAACCTCCAATTCAAAGACTAAAGGCAGGTATGGAATTATGGAAGGAAGAACCTTGGGGATACAATGGTACATGGATTATGCAGATAAGACGGATCTGCTCAATAGAAGGAAGACAGGTTTGCACGGATTTAAAAGAAGTTGTATAGTGATTAAATAAAGGCAAGCGCAAACTGGAAGTACGCCACAGCACATCTGCGACTTGCGTTGCTCTAAAAGGCATAAATTTTTGATGCTGATTAAACATTTACTTATTTAATTTTCTTAGAAGTTGCTGGTTGATAGTTAAAATGCGAGCTGTAAACACCTATATCAAAATTTTTGCTCCTTACAATTTTAACCTTTAATTTATTTTTAAAAATGAACATCTTTCAAATTGTTTAAATAATGATAATATATACATGAAGTTAGCTACTGTTATAATGGCCGCCGGCAAAGGCAAGAGGATGAGGAATCCTGAAAAGTCAAAGGTTATGTTTGAGCTTAAGAGCAAGCCGATGATTGAGTACGTGATTGACCTTTCCCTGAAAATTCATTCTAACCTGATTATTCCTATAGTCGGACATCAGAAGCAGGCTGTGATTGATTTTCTTTCTTCAAAGTATTCACACGATATAGAAAGAATTAAGTTTGCTCATCAGGATGAACAGCTTGGGACGGGGCATGCTCTGATGCAGACAAGAGAACTGCTTGAGAATTTTGACGGAGACGTGCTGATACTCTCCGGCGACGTGCCGCTGCTGAAGTATGAGACAGTGATTAAGTTTTTGAACTATCATTTTGATAATCATTTTCAAGCAAGTATGCTTTCTGCAATATTCGAAAATCCTTTCGGTTATGGTAGGGTGATCAGAGATGAAAACGGAACGCTGTTAGAAACCGTTGAAGAAAAAGATGCAACAGATGAGCAGAAGAAAATAAAAGAAATTAATTCCGGAATTTACATCGTAAACTGCAAACTTCTTTTCGAAGCTTTGCAGACTCTTAAGACTGACAACTCACAAGGAGAGTATTATCTTACGGATATATTTAAGTATTTCAGGGAGAAGAAAGTAAACATCGGCGCTGTGCCTGTGGATAACAACGCAGAGATTACAGGTGTTAACACGGTTGAACAACTTGAAGAATTAGAAAAATTAATTGATTAAAATATGTCAGAGATTATTTTTAGTGTTTCGGGAGTAAGAGGAATTTACGGCGATTCGCTTACGCTGCCCGTAGTCGTGCATTACACGCTTGCCTTTGCAAAGTTCTGCAGGGACATTAGTAAAAGCCGGAAGATTGTCGTCGGCAGGGACGGAAGACTCATGGGCGATGAAGTTTCTGCTGTTGCAGTTTACACTTTATCAATAGCGGGGTTTGAAGTGATAGATATCGGTGTTGCACCCACTCCGACAGTACAGCTTGCTGTGGAGAAGCTAAAAGCTGCGGGAGGTATTGCAATTACTGCTTCTCATAATCCTCAGCAGTGGAACGGACTGAAGTTTCTAGACTCAGATGGAACTTTCCTGAAGAGCAAGCAGATAGATAAAGTTAAGAAGAACATTAAAACAAAGAAGTTCAACTTTGTAAATATTGATAATCCCGCAAAGGTGAAGGGTGATAAAACCTGGCTTGACAAGCACATTGATTTAGTTTTAAAACTGAAAAACCTGAACATCAGAAAAATACGAAGCAGGAAATTCAAGGTCGTTGTTGATGCCGTGAACGCATCGGGTTCGGTTATTGTGCCTAAGCTTCTTAAGAAACTCGGATGCAACGTTATAGAGTTTTACTGCACAGGCTCGGGGAAATTCCCTCATATGCCCGAACCCTTACCGCATAACCTTAAACTGCTTTCAAAAGCAGTTGTGAAACACAAAGCTGATATCGGTTTCGCGATTGACCCTGACGGCGATAGACTTGTTCTGATTTGCGATGACGGCAAACCGTTCATTGAAGAGAATTCAATCGTAACCGTAGTAAGAAACATATTGAAAACCACACGCACAAAAGGACAGAGAGTTTGCGTGAATATGTCAACGACAAGAGCCGTAGAAGATGTTGCTAAAGATTTCGATGCAAAGGTTTACAGAACGTCAGTGGGCGAAATTAATGTCGTAAACCAAATGAAGAAAGTGAAAGCAGTTGTCGGCGGTGAAGGCAGCGGTGGTATCATCGTACCGAAGGTGCATTACGGACGTGATGCAAGTGTCGGCGTAGCGCTTATACTGAACGAACTTGCGGATTTCAAGGGTAAGGTTTCAGAATACAAAAAGACTATACCGCAGTACCACATTGAAAAGGCAAAGATTGAAACTAAAGGAGACCCTTCAAAACTTTTGAAGAGGATTGAAAAAGAATACAGAAAGAAGAAGTGTAAAGTATCAACGTTAGATGGCGTAAAGCTTGACTTCCCGGAATACTGGATACATCTGAGAAAGTCAAACACAGAGCCGATAATAAGAATTATAACAGAGGCAAAGAGCAAAGCAGAAGCAGTAAAAATACAAACAACATTTTTAAAGAGTTTAAAATATTAATTGCAGAGCATTCTTTCGATAAAAGACTTACGTACATACTTTCATACCGACGACGGCATCGCAAAGGCAGTTGACGGCGTAAGTTTTGATTTGAAAGAAGGCGAAACTCTGGGTATAGTAGGTGAGTCGGGCTGCGGAAAGAGTGTAACTGCGCTGTCAATACTGAGGCTGCTTCCGAAGGATGTGGGCGTTATTGAAGGTGGTGAGATATTATTCGAAGGCAGGGATATAGTTAAGATGTTGGACAAAGAAATCAGAACCATACGCGGTAATAAGATAAGCATGATATTTCAGGAGCCGATGACGTCGCTTAATCCAGCTTACACATGCGGCAACCAGATTGTTGAAGTTATAAATACTCATCAGAATTTATCGGGCAGAAAAGCAAAAACCAGAGCAATTGATATTTTAAAGAGCGTCGGGATTCCTTCTCCCGAACAGAGGTTTAAAGAATATCCACATCAGCTTTCGGGCGGATTGAGGCAGAGGATTATGATTGCAATCGCTCTTGCTTGCGAGCCGAAAATATTAATTGCTGACGAGCCGACAACTGCTCTGGACGTGACTGTTCAGGCGCAGATACTTGAACTGATTAAATCACTGCAGGTGAAATATAACATGAGCGTTATACTTATTACGCATGACCTTGGTGTCGTTGCTGATACTTGCGACAGGGTTATAGTTATGTATGCATCGAAGATTGTTGAAGAGGGTCTTGTCACGGACGTTTTTAAAGAGCCAAAACATCCATACACTCTTGCACTGATGGAATCTATTCCCAAGTTGAATGAGAAAAGAGTTAGGCTTCAAACTATAGAAGGCATGGTGCCATCATCGCTGGAATATAACACAGGGTGCCATTTTGCAAACAGATGCAAGCATGCTGATGAAAGGTGTCATGTCGAAGAGCCTGAATTAATAAGGCTTTCGGATACTCACAGTGCTTCGTGTTTTAAAATTAAAGAGTTAGTATCATGATATTACTTAAGAACATTTCAAACCTTGTCACATGCGCTAATCCCGGGGGCAAATCAAAAAGGGG
>Ga0172380_10000585_pt1 | contig 68866 bp, 126 predicted proteins | sample Leawe162metaG_FD_119747 | JGI IMG/M metagenome (GOLD analysis project Ga0172380, IMG submission 119747) | Leachate microbial communities from a municipal landfill in Southern Ontario, Canada - Leachate well 162 metaG | ecosystem: Engineered > Solid waste > Landfill > Unclassified | place... | reverse complement strand
GGATTTGATTAATTAAGAACGGAATAATCTAAAGGTTTGAGAGGGCTTGAAAATTGTTCCGTTTTATTTTGAATATACTTTACCATTAAATACCATTATATTGTATTATTTTGTATATTTGCACACAACGAGCGGATCACGGTTTAGGGTATGATACGTTACTGATTAATAAATAAAAAATAAATTATGATAAGTGTAAGAACATTTTTAAGATTACTGAAGCGAGGATATAAAAAAAGTAATGGATTATACCCATTGTTATATGCTGATGTAAAATTACAGACCAAAGTAAAAGATACTGATGGCAATATTGGGATAATTACAGGGATTGCTACAGACATACATAATGTAGAAGTAGAATATTTAAATGGGGGGATGGGTTTATATTGCCTTGACATAGATTGTGATAAGTACGACCCTTTATACATTTGCATATAACTACTGTGTATAATCACTTATAAAATACAACCAATGAAAACATAAACAAACATCGAACGTTTTAAAAATGCAGTTGAAAACGGCAAGTTTACAATGACAGAAGAATTGTCATTTTTCCCCACCGAGCCTGTCGGCATCAGTGGGTTTTACGCTTAATCATATAAAAATTTAAAATTAAACACATGAAACAAACATTCAAATACGGATTCACCTACAAAGGAATTACCTACGGATGGAAGAACGAACAGCTTTACAGACTACCTTCAATAATCAGTGGCAGACACTTCCCTTTAAAGAAGATGAACCTCATACCAATAGGAATGAGTAAAGGTTATAGAGTAGCAAGTGATAGAAAAACAATACCTCAACTAACGGAACTAACAAAGGAAATAAACTTTGAATATGAGATTGTTGGTAGTGAGAGTAATGATTTACCAAAAATATAGAAACTATGAAAGATAACATTAGAGAAGAATCACAGCTTATTTTAGACCATTTTGGAAAAGATAAGCAAATTATTAAAATTGGTGAAGAATGTAGTGAATTAGCTACTGTAATTCTTAAATCACTTTGCTCTACCAAAGATAAAGAGCAAATTGAATCAGAAATGTATTCTGAATTAGCAGATGTTTATAACGTTATGAAACAAGCGTTATTGATTTTTGATGCTGAAAGAATTATGGATATTGCACAATCCAAAAGAACAAAGTGCATAAATTCTTATATAAAAAACGTATGATTTTCGTACAAGACCAATACTTTACAACCGAAACATTCAAAGCATTACAAGACTACTGTAACAACAATGAGTTTCAGAAAGTAGAAACAGAGGGTAAAGACTTCTTTGTTCTTGAAACACCCAAAGAATTGATTCCTTTATTGCAATTCAGTGGACACGAACTTGTGCTTTCGTTTATTCGGATGGCAGACAAAAATCACAACACCACGCCATCTATACACGCTGATAATTTGATTAACGGTCATAAAACAGCCCTCGCATCGGTACTTTATATAAACAACGAAGAAGATGTTTCAAAGAACGGGACAGCCTTTTATTCTCACAATTACTATAAAAGAGAACTTCCAGAGAACATTTCTAACGAAGAATTTGACAAGTTACTAAAGGAAGATAGCAACGACCCTTTAAAGTGGCAGATAAAGGATATAATCACAAGTGTACCAAATCGTATGCTTACCTATTCAAGCAATCAATTCCACGCAAAGTTTCCGAGTAAGATTGAGAGAGGCACTCGTATTGTCCTCGTGTGCTTCTACACTAAAAAATCATAGATTATGAAAAAAGAAGAAATATTAAAATCTATTGATTTAAGGCAAAGTATTTTTGATAGCAGGCGTAATCAAACTATGTTAGATGGAATTAGGCAATATATCAAAAGAAACAACGAACATTATTCTTTGGAAGAAATATTTGAATTTAACGCAACAATATTAGGCGCATTTCAATTATACCACGGTAATTCAAAAACACTAAAAAACTAAAACCTATATATCATTTCAGTTGCACCAACAGAGCCTTTTACAAACCCACATTTTTCATACATATTTATAAGATGTGGGTTTACGAGTGATGAATAGATTACTTTAGCACCGAGTTCATTCGTCATATATAAAAGACCTTTCATTAGAAACTCTAAACCCTCTCTACGTACTTCTCTATCTTTCACATTAGGGTTAGATATAATCCATTCGAGCCAAAACAATGACGAAGAAGAAGTCTTATAAACAAAACCACTACATAGTTCAACACCATTATAAGACACCATTAGACCGCTTGATATGTTGTCGGGAAGTATCAATCTATCAACAGGCGTCCACCGCCACGCTTTCCACCATTCGCATAACATTTCGTAGTCACTCTCTTGGGTGTTTCTTACGGTAAAATCCATACATTACTTTTTATAAACCAAATATAGCTAAATTGCATTATATTTGTTGGGATTACATAAATATATATTCTATGTTTGATTTAGAAAAATATCACTTTAAAGAAGCAGCTATCACGTCGAGCGTCGTGAGTTTAGGAATTTCTGCATACAAGATTTCAGAAGCCGAAAAACAGAAAAAAGATGCTAAAAACGCTATAAACGACTTTAAGCGTCAAGACCTTGTAAACTCTTATGAGAACATACAATTGGCTACTTTACAAGCTGACCAACAGACAGAAGCCAATACATCTAATATGGCTTCATCTATCGACGTACTTCAAAGAGGTGGTACAAGAGCTGTTATAGGCGGTATTCCAAGAGTTAACGAACAAAACATACTTTTACAGAACATCATATCACAGGATTTGCAGAGGCAGGATGCTGAAAGGTCACAGTTGATTGCAAAAGGAGAAAGTGATATAATGGCTATCAGAGAGGGTCGTGAATCAAACGCACTTCTTGGATTGGGTCAGCAGTTACAGACCGCAAGACAGGATTCGGCAAGTGGTATAGCAAGTGCTTTTAGTAGTGTATTATCTTTAGGGGATGCTATTATGTCAAAAAAGGACGGAGAAGATGGTGGTGATGATATAGGCGTAGGTAAAGGTGCGCCAATAGCAACAGATATACGTAGAGCAGAAGTATCGGCTAATTCAACGAATGCAAACCCAAATACTTATGTTGACCCAAGAAATCCCTTTGTCACCGACCCATTGAACAATCAATTATTATTAGACCCCCGAAATCCATTCTTTATAAGAAACTCATAATTCAATGGCTGAACAGAATACAAACGCATTAGCATACCAACAGCTTCGTCCTTTAGAGAACGATAACGTAGGTCTTTTATTAGAAGAAAGAAACCGTTGGTGGAGAAAATACAAAGACGACCAAGATGCTGAAAAAGCAAAGCAAGATGCTCTTAAAAATAAAGCAATAGCCGACGAAAAGAAAGCAAGAGGTGATGAATTTCAAAAACTAACTGCACCTGATGCCACTCTTTGGTTTCAAGACCAAGTATTGACTGATTACGATGAAAATGTTTCGGGCAAATATGCCGAATATAAAAGATTGTATGAGGAAACAAAAGATAACGTTTATCTAACTAAAGCCAACATTATATTCCAAAAACAGAAGAATCTTAACGAGACAAAACAGAATGTAATCGATACAGCGAAGTATTACGCAGAGCAAGCCGATAAAAGAAACAAATACACAGACCCCGATAAATTAGAAGAATTAAGTCAATATGCTGATTGGGATTATGTAATTAAAAACCAAGACATAGGCACTTATGATAAAGACGGCAAATTAGTATTTGAATCTCCATCTGAATTTCAGACCAATAAACTTGCAAAAATACCTTATAGCGGTTATCCTGATTGGGTAAAAGATGCAAATACTCTAAAAACAGCTATCGACACCGCTAAAAACAATGGAGAGATAAGACCGGGCGAAACAGAAGAAACCAAGATTAAAGAAATGGTCAAATCCTACTTCGACAACGATGTGAATTTAAGAACTTGGGCGGGAGAGAATAAATATATTGATGAAGAAACAGGACTTGCTTGGACTGCTGAAAGAATCAGGGAAAACCCGGGTACAATGGATATTCTTACTAATAAGTGGACTAAAGATTTTATACAGTTAGAGAAATCTACCGATGGTCTTAACAACGCTATAAAAGCTGAAAATTTAGATAAAGCAAAAAGAGACAACAAGAAAGAAAAACCTACTACGGAAGTTGCTACTAAAGAAGGTAAGGCTAAAGCAAGTGAAATATTTATAGACGGAAAACTTCAACCTTTAGGAGATGATGATGTGGTGTTTACACTACCAATAGACGCTAAAATAGGGGCTACCAATTGGAACGGAAAAGAAAATCAGACAGGCTTCCTTAAAAATCCTATTCTACGTGCTGATGGAAATGTAGAAGGTGTTGTAGAAGTAAAACAAACCACCATATCGCCTGTTTTAGATTCTAAAGGGAATCAGGTTTATGAAATCAAAAAAATCAATGGAGTAGATACGAAAGTTCCAAAACAAGATGAAAAAGAAACTACATTACAAACAACAATAGTAGATGACGATGTAATTTTAGGGAATATGATAAGAGGTGTTTGGAATCCTAAAACCAAAGACTTCTACAAAGACCTTAATGAATGGAAAGATGATGCAAGAGAAAAAGCACCTTTAACACCGAAAACAAATACACCAACAACTAAAGGAGTAGGCTCTAAATACAACAACTAACAAATGGAAGACGAAGCGTTAATCGATTCATATAAGCTATTCAAGGACACAGGCTACAAAGGAACTATTGAATCCTATAAAACTCTTGTTTCCACAAATCCCGATGCCTTAAACGACGCTCACAAACTATTCGTTGACACAGGTTATAATGGCGACTTAAACAGTTTTTCATCATTAATAGGCATTAAAAAAAAAAGCCAAGAAAATGTCAAATCCACTTCAACAAATCAAGAGTTGGTATCGCAAGCGAGTACTACGGATTCTTCGTCGGTTATATCGCAGGCTGGACAGAAAAGTAGTGCATCCTCAAAACTCGGAACAATACTCTCGCCATCACAGTCAGGTGTAACGACAGACACTAATCTTGCAAAGGGTCAACTCGTAAAGGATGGTGCTGTATTGACTGAAAAACCAAATAAATTCAAGCCAGAAGATAAATCGGACGGCTTTGGAAACGAACTTTACAGAAGTATAAAAAGAGGTTCTGAAAGAATGGGAAGGGATATTGCTGCAATCCCTGAATTTATATATGATGTATTTGCAATCCCTCAAAACGTAGTCGCTGAAACTTTTGGCATCGGTGGGTTAAGCGCAGATTCAGAATCCTTTAAAGAAAACCTTTCCATAAAAAATCCAGTCAAAGACTTTTATGCCGAAAAAGTAAAACAGACTACTGCCGAAAAAGAAATTTTTGATAAAAAGTACACAGGTGGTATAGTCGATAATATTCAACAAGGAAATTATGTAGATAGTTTCAGAATCCTCACAAGCAGTATTGCGGAATCATTGCCAACTACTTTATCGATAGCGTTAAGTGGTGGTGCTTTATCTACACCGTCGTTATTAGTAGCGACGACAGGAACTTTTGGAGCAGGAAAGAATGAAGACCTGAAAGAATCAGATAGCGGTCTATCCAATAGTATGCAAACCATAAATGCGCTTGGCACAGGGTTTTCAGAAGGTGTTTTCTCTACAATAGGCACAGGAACAATCGGTGTAGCAGGAAAAGAGATTTTAAAGAAAGAAGGTGTTAAGGAAGGTTCTGTTATATTTAAGAACGGACTGATAGAAACCTACAAATCACTATTGAAGAAATACTCTATTCCAACAGCAATGGTAGGTGAAGGTATCGAAGAAGCAGCGACACAGATAACACAAAATGCTATTAGCATACATTCAGGAGAAGCACCCGATTTAAACATAATGGAAGGTGTTGCCGATGCGTTTCTTATAGGAGTTGGAAGCGGTGGTGGATTTGGTATTGCGTTAGAGGGCATAAAGAAAGCTACAAGCGACAATAGTACTAAAGATGCGGTTCAGATACTGAACGATTCAAAACTTGACTCAAAACAAGTAAAAATAGAATTAGCACAACAAGTTATAGAAGGTAGCATTTCAAAAGAGGAAGCTAAAACCACATACGATAATTTTGAGGAAATTCAAAACCAATTAAGAGCAGTTCCAGAAGATTTGAGCGTAGAACAAAAATCGCAAGCGGTAGATATTCTAAAGGAAAGGACTAAACTTGAACAAGAAATATCAGGCAAAGACCCATCACTTGTAGTTGCCAAAAAAGCAAAGATTGAAGAACTAAACAATCAACTTAAATCGATTGCAGAAACACCAACAAACCAAGGAGTAGAAGACACTCTTTCACCTACGGTAGAGTTGAATCCTACAAATACAAAGTCAGCATACGACTTTGATGATACATTGTTCGACAACAAATCACAACAGTTGACCGATTTAGGTAAAGAAGTCCAATCTAAAGTAGCCAATGGCGAGGATGTAACAATCATATCGGCAAGAGAAGATACGCCTCAAAACAGACAATTCATTGCAGATAAATTGGGCATACCTGCAAACAAAATAAAACTTGTAGGGAAAGAAGACCAAAATACCAAAAAGGCACAGATTTTAGATGAACTTGGAATACCTAAAGATGATTTTGTAGAAGCAGACCAATCAAAAAAAGAAGGTGTTGTTAATAATACAGACTTCGACCCACTTGAAAGCGAGGGAGAAGCCATTGGAAGACTTGCTTCCACAATAACAACAGAAGATAAAACCCAAAAAGACCAACAGATTGACGCTATTGCAGAACAACACACCCAAAGCTATCTTGACTATCTCGAAGAACAGGGAGTGGAAGAAAGCGTGCTTAAATCCGATTTTGTAAACACGTTCAAGGAAAGATTGGTTAAAGCATTGAACAACCCATCAAAATTCGATTTTAACCAACCAAGAGCAAGAGAGAACGGTAGCCGTATAGACAAGGACGGTAATAAAATGACCGAAGCCGAATTTTTGGTACAGCAAGGCAGTATCAAACCACAAATGGTCAGCGAGGTTTTAGAAAATACACCAAATAATACTACAACCATTGAAGAAAACACTAATCAACAACCGCAAACCATTTCAGAACCAGAAGGACAAACAGCACAAGAAACAGATGTTGTTGAAACCCAAGAACTGACCAAAGACCAAAAGAAACAGAACGCATTGGTCGATAGGCGTAACGAGTACAACCGACTTTCCGATTCCCGAAAACGAAGCCAAAAAGGTAGAGAGCTAAAGCGTAACGTTACCGAACTTGCAAAAGATTTGGGTTTCAAAGTTTCTGAATCATCCAACAAACTTACCGTAACAAATGATTTAGGTAAAAGCGTAGGTAAAATAGCTTTTAAAGAACAGTTGCCACCATCAAAACCATCTGACATAGACTACGCACTTCAAGAAATTGACAGAGGCGTTCTATTATGGAATAACGACCCATCGTCACCAAGAATAGACTTGGAAATGACAAGGGCTGATATTGTCAAGGGCGAAGCAGATTTACTTAAAGGCAATAACAATACAGTACCTGCCAAACGTCTTGTAGAAGCATTAAGACAGGCTAAAGAGCGTGGCAACTACGAATATATTCAAGGAAGTGGAAAACAAATAGAAAGACTTTCAGTACCTTTAGCAGAGCGTATCGACTATGACACCGAACTTAACGAACAAGAACTTGAAAGACTGAATACCGAAACGGACGCTTTGTCTAATCAATATGAAGAATGGTTCAACAAACAGAGTACAGAAACTCAAACAGAAATATATGGAAACCAAGCAACAGATTCAGAAGTGGCTAAAAAACCTGCCGAAAGAAGAAAAGGCAAAAAGAATGTTACTGATACTACGCAATCAAAACAAGAGCGCAAAAAAATAGCCAATGCCAAGATTGATGAAATAGCCGATTGGTTAAAAGCATCATTGCCGTCAGCTAAATTCAATACCGATGATATTAACGCCAACGGTATCACGCAAGACCAACTTATAAACCTTATAGCATCTTCCGCTAAAAGCCTTGTAAGCGCAACCATAGACATTGATACCGCTATAAAACAAGTAGTGGACGCTCTTAAACAGAAGTTTGACTTTGATGTGGATATTGATAAGGTTAAGGAAAGGATGAATCCTAAACAACCGAAAAATGCACCTAATGATTTTCAAAGAAAACAAGGTGTAAAATCACTTTTTGCAAGAATTTATGAAGGAGAAACAAACGAAGATATTCTTGATGTAATTGAAGCAAACGGTCTAAACTACAAAATAGAAAACCAAGAGAAAGCACAAGATGCAGCACGTAAGTTTGTTCAAAAAGTAGGGATTGATAATGCCTTGAAAGCATTGGACGATAATCTTATAAAAGGCGCTGAAAGAACTTTTGTTTATGCAGAAATCCTTGACAGATTAAAACAAGCGTCAGAAGGGGCTTCTATTGAACAAATAGGAAAAGTACAAAATGATTATAGTACAACTTTAGACAAAGCACTAGTCGCTTTTGAAGACGAGGTTAGGAATGCAGGTCGATTTATAGGGGCTTTAAACAGGGTATTTCTAACTTCTGATACACAATACTCACTTACCAAACAAGTCGCTGATTACAAAGCTAAAAACAACGGTGTAATTGATGAAGAAACACTTACCAAGTTTAAGGAAGCCGATAAAAAGATAAAAGAACTTGAAACCAAGATAAAAGCACTTGAAGAAGAAAATCTTAAAAAGCAAGGCAACCAAGCGATTCAGAATATAAAACAAGCCAATACACGTAATCCAAATCCTAAAAAACCAAGCAGAACAGCAAGGTCACAAGCTAAAAAGATAGCAGATAACGTAAGAAAGGCTAAAATACACAGACCGAATATATTTTCATCAGCTACACCTGCAACTTTGGTATGGGATGGTGCAGTCGAACTAACAGCAAAATCAATCGAAGCAGGTGGCACAATAGCAGATGCCATAAAACAAGGCGTAGCTTACATTAAAAAAAGTGACTGGTATAAATCACTTTCAAAATCAGACCAAGACGAAGCTATTAACGCTTTCAACAACAGCATAGTTGATTCATCGGCAAACAACGTAGTCACATTATCATACGATGGAAAGATTCAGATTCCACAAAGCCTAATAAATGAGTTAGTAGCCAACGGCATCGAAGATATTGACGAACTTTCAAGTGCCATACTTGAAATAATAAAACAAGACGACCCAAATACAAGGCTTACAATCCGTGAAGTTAGGGATGCAATCACTAAATACGGAAAGACCATAAATCCAACCCAAGACCAACTTAAAGCGAAGATTGCTGAAATGAAAGGTGTAGGTAGGTTGCTTTCTGCACTTGAAGATGTTATAGGTGGCGATAGACCTAAAAAAAGTGGATTACAAAGACGTAAACCGACACAGACAGAGCGTGAACTCAAATCATTGATTGAAGACAAAATGAAAGATTTGCCTGTTGACGATGCTGATTTAGATGTTGCATGGAGAAACGCTCTTGATAAAATCAAGTCACGTATTAAAAACCGTATTGAGGACGTACAAAAACAGATTGACAGTAAACAGCGGACTACATTACAAAAAAAACCTACAAAACTTGACGCTGAAACAATTGCATTAAAGCAACAACTTGAAACGCTCAATGAAGAATTGGACAATCTTGTGGGTAAAAAAGAACTTACAGACCAACAAAAAATAAACAGGACTGTTACAGCACTCGAAAACGCAATAACAAAACTAACAGATCAGATTGCAGATGGGAATCTTGAATACCGTGAAACACAAAATACAATCACAAACGCTAAAATAGAGCAACTTAAACAGGCTAAAAAAGCATTGTCGGACGAATTGCTTAAACTTCGTAAGGACGCAGGTATCGTAGAAAAAAGACGTATCGAAAGTGCTAAAAAACGTGTCAACAAACAGATTGAGGAATATAAAAGACGTTTAAGGGAAAAAGATTTTTCAAAACCCGAAAGAAACCCTATAAAAGAAGACAACGAGTTAAGGGATTTGATTGCTGAAAAAATAAAATGGCAAGAAGTTTATGACAAGGAAAGCTATCAGTTAGAACTTAAAAACAGAACAAATGCTCAAAAATTCAAGGATTTAGCCATTGGAATATTGAATATCCCAAGAATACTTATGGCAGGTGGAGAAATGTCTATGGTGCTTATTCAAGGTGGAGTTCAAACAATAAGTTTGCTTACAAGAAATCCAAAAGCACTTGCAAGAACATTTGGAAAGGCATTTTTAGCAGTTGGCAGTCAAAGGAAATCAGACGAATACACTTCAAGGCTAAAGACCAATCCGTATTACGATACTATGAAGAAATTCAAATTGGGTCTTACAGAAGCGGATTATAAAATGGAACTTCGTGAAGAAGAATTTATAGGCAACAATTTGGTCTATGGTCTTTGGAATATGATAGGCAAAGGACTTGAATATGGTTCTGTAAAAGTATTTGGAGTTAAAGATGTGGCATCTGTTGGAAGTACTCTATTATCAGTTATCAAGAGCGATATTAAAAAAGAAAAACTTCCAATTTCAGAACGCTTCAAAAATATGAATCCTTTACTCGCATTTGAGCGTGGAAACACTATCTATATGAATGAAATCCGTAGTATGAGATACTTGGACGGAATGAAAATGATAGAAATGGAAGGTAAAAATGAAAACGACAATCCAGAAGATTACAGAAAACTTGCGAGAGCAATAAACACTTTAACCGGTAGGGCGGAACTTAATTGGAAGATTGGAGATAAAGCAACTAATTTAGAAAGCATAAACGATATTCTTAATACAATATTTTTCTCTTTCAAAAATACGGTTTCGGTTTTCAATCAACTGAATCCTGTTTGGTACGTTATGCAACATTCGCCAAACGACCCTATTTATAAACCATCAGTTGCACAAAAAATAGCAGTCAGAGATATGCTTACATTTGTATCGACTACAACTGCATCAATGCTTTTATTACAAGCCTTTGCAGGAAGTGATGATGATGACGAGCCTATCATAAAAATAGAAACCGACCCAAGAAGTAGTGATTTTATGCAAATGAAGATTAAAGGAAAAAATAACGATGTTAGATTTGACCCTTGGCACGGAATGAAACCACAAGTTGTGTTTTTGGCTAAACTTTTTGACGGCAACACCAAAAATAGCAAGGGCAAAATAGAAAGAATCGGCAAAGGATATAATGCAGATACGCAATGGGATAATCTCATGAGGACTTACGTAGAGAACAAATTTAGTCCATCTATGGGGATTGTATATAGATATTTGGATAGCGAAGTTAAAACTGTCAATGGAGAGGAAATGAGAGTTAGATATGGTCAACCTATTATGGAAACGATGAAAGAAAACCTTTATCCAATGTATATCAACTCTATTATAGAGATTGAGGGAGAAGACCCTAATTTAGTGGTAAGATACTTGGAAGCACTTTCGTTCTTTGGTATAAACAGTTCGGTATATGGGTCTAAAAAATCATCAGGTAGTACATCAGAAGCAATAGACCCTAACGATTTACCAATATACAACCCAAGCAATACACCAACAAACAATTTACCTATATTTAATAGTAGTAAAATACCGATTAAAGAAAAATAAAAACAATAAGTAATGGATATGCTTACAACAAAAGAACTTCTTACAAAGAAGCTAAACAGCCTGCATATAGCGCACGAACAGATGCTCGACATTCTCATAACGCCCATTGAACTTGAAGATATAAACGAGGATAAATGGAAGATTGTCGCAGAGGGAAAAGGTAAGGCACAGGAAATATCACGTAAACTGATTGACGAAATCAAGGAAATCAACAAAGAACTTGAAGAAATCAACAATCCAAACGCCAAGAAAGAGAAAAGGGATAACACGCCAGATAGAAACAAACACTTGCAATAATGGAAGAAAGAGATAGAAGTTACCGTGGCATCATTGCAACCGAAATAAGTCCGTTTTCATTAATGCCAAAAGACGACTACAAAAAAAAGAACGATTCTAAAAAATGGGCGTACAGACGTTATCCGGAATACGACCCAAACTTTATATGTATTTCTACCGACGGCACTCTTGGAGAGATTTGGCAAGTAGGCGATTTAAAGATTGGTCTTCCAAGTTCAGAAGGCAAAGAAATACTCAACATCGATAAGTCAGACGATGATTCCGTATGGCAACGCACCGAGATACCAAGAGATTTTATAAACCTTGAAGTCGAGTTCAAACGTCAGATGCGTAAGGTGAAAGGTCTTAAACGTAACGATGTTAAAAAGAAATACGTTCTCGATAGGGATGTGCTTGAAAAAAAACACCACAAGTTCATAGAGCAAGAACAGTACAGAAGAAAGAACGGTCTTTTTGTGAAGATTGACAACCAAATATGCTATATCACAGGGGAAAACTATATGTTCCTCAACTACTACTACCTTACGGAAGACAAGATTTACCCAAACTTTAGGATTACCGCTATGCACACTTGGTGGCATTGGGAAGCCGTTTGTGCAGACAGTCAGTCTTGGGGAGAGTTAAGGTTAAAATCACGTCGTGTCGCTTGGACGGTGGAAGCGTGTTCAATAGCACTCAACAAACTTACAAAGGTCACGTATGCGGAGATTCCGATAGTCAGTGAAACAGACAGGCTTGCATCGATGTTGTTCACCAATAAAATAGTAAACCCATTCCAATATTATCCAACATACTTTTTACAGTTGACGGATGATCCAAACAACAAGGCAAAGAACAACCTTGAAATAACATTTGATACCGACCAACAAGAGGTTTCCACAATATCATACTACCCTACAAAAGACGTAGCCTATGATAGTACAAAAGCAACCTATTCAATCAATGACGAGGTAGGAAAATATACCAACGTCACCTTTACAGAGTTTAGGGGAAACCATAAGGATTGCCATTTCAAAGGGATGACACAGATTGTCGGAAAAGGAAAGTTTGGTAGTACCGCAGGTTCGTTCGCCAACGGTGGAGAATCCTATCAGTACGAATTTGAGGAAGCAAGCGCAAAGAATCGTGACGAAATGGGAAGGACTAATACAGGTCTTATCTCTCTTTTTGTCGATGATTGTTACACTTCGGCTGGTTATTTCGATAAATGGGGCTATCCTATTGTATTTGACCCAAAAGAGCCAATTGAAAACGAAGAAGGTTCTTGGATTGAGTTCGGCAGTATCTCCGTATGGAATATGACTGCTGAAAAAATGAAGAAAGGCGATAAATCAGATTACAACAACTTTTTAAGACAGCATCCACGTACACCCGAACACGCATTTAGAAACGAAGGTGGCGTAAACAATGATTTTGATATTGACAACCTTAATACGCACTACGACTTTCTTAATAACCTTACGCCTATGGAAAAGGTCGAAAGGATATTCGTTGGTAATTTGGATTGGGAGGGCGAGGAATTTAATTCAAAGGTTATTTGGAAACCAAATCCCGAAGGACGTTTCAAGACTACTTGGATTCCCGACAAGGATTTGCAGAACAAATCCCATAAGATAAACTTTCACGGAAAAACCATTGTTGCACCAATGAACAACCATATAGGCGCATTTGGAGTGGATAGTTATGACATTGTAGGCACAACTGATGACGGCTCTGACGGTACGATTGTAGGCTATACAAAGTTCAATATGGTTGGCGCACCATCAAACTCTTTCATGCTCATTTACAAAGAACGTCCTAAAAAACGTAACGACTTTTATGACGATGTAATCAAGGCTTGTGTTTTCTTTGGATTCTACGCACTTATAGAAAGCAATAAACCTCGTCTTTTGGAATATATGTACGATAAAGGTTACACAGGTTATTCGATGCGAAGACAGGACAAAAAATGGAAAGACTTAAAGGACTACGAGAAACTTTGGGGCGGTATTCCAAGTAGCCAACCTGTTATCGAAGACCAAGCATCACTTCTAAAAGATTATATTGTAGATAACATCGGAGTAAATGTAGAGGATGAATGTAATGTATGGTTTATCGAACTTATTACAGAATGGATTCACTTTAACCTTAAAAAACGTAAGAAATTCGATTTAGGTGTGGCAAGTGGATTGGCGAAGATGGCAAGCCAATATCAAACACGAAAAAGAACAACAGTAGATTTCTTTGAGGGCAAAGGTCTTTCGCTTAAAGACTTTAGTGCTTAATTACTTAATAGATTGCAACGTAAATTATAAATACTTTATTTTTGGTCACTATGGCAGATATTACGAATACCACTTACCCAGACGAGTTCGCATCCAACCACGAAAAGGACAGCGAAGAATACGGTATGACCGTAGCCAAAATGTTCGAGAACCAATGGATAACAAGTGGTCTATTGCCAAGCCGTCGATTATGGATTGATACAATGCGTAGCTATGCAAGGGGAGAGCAAGACGTTTCAGCCATTAAAAGAACCATTGAGGGAGAGAGAAAGAACGAAAAGAACGGTCTTGATGTAAAGACACATAAGATTGACTACACACCTTTACGTATTTTTCCTACGTTTATGGACTTGATAGTAAACCCTATCGATGAAAGTCTTTTTAAACCACGAGCGCAAGCCATTGACCGTACAGCAGTAAACAACAAAAAGAACTACCTCAAAAAAATGGAGGATGATTTCTATACACAGGAACTTGCACAGCTTGTAAGCCAAGGTATAGGAATAGATATTGTGCCAAAGGATATTCCTGCCGATGAAAGAGGTCTTGACGTTAAAAAATTGGAGTTCAAACCACTTATAGAACTTGCACAGGAATTAGCGGTAGAGAACGTAATGAAGTCAGAGCGTTTTGAGGTAATAAAAGATTCCATAGACCCCGATTTGGTGGCTCTTGGAATAGGTATCGGACGGCACTATACAGACAACACAGAGGGCATCAAACTTAAATACGTTGACCCTTACAATTTTATATCCAACGCTTTTGAAATGGAAGACGGTCGTGATATACGACTTGCAGGTGTAATGGAAAAAGGCACGATTGCAGACCTTGAAAAACAGGCGGGCGGTCTTACAAAAGAGCAGTTAAAAGACATTAAAAACGTTGCAATAAACAACTTATCAAACAACGATGCCTACGTAGCCGACAATGACGCACATAGACTTGTTGAATATCTTTATTTCACTTACGAAGTCAGAAAAGAGCGTGTTTACAAACGTTTGAGAAAGAATAAGAATGTTACTCTTATAGACAGAAGCAAGGACGAAGAATCTTACAATCCATCGAACCCTGCAAAGAAAATGTCTATTCCTTACAAGGTTTGGTATGAGGGCATTTATATCCCTACCGCAAAAGTACTTATCAAATGGAACGAAATTCCTAACCAAGCCGCAGACGATGTAAATACCCCATTGCCACCTTTTGTAGTCTATGCGCCAAAGGTCAAGAAGTTGTCCGAAAAAGGACAAGTCCGTTTTGATAGTTTGGTAGCAAGGGCAATCCCTATCATAGATGATATTCACCGTGATTGGTACAAATTCCAACAACTTAAAATGGAGTTAAGACCGAGTACAGTAAAGATAAGTCCAAGAGCATTGAACAATACAATGCTCAATGGCGAAAAGGTAAGCGGTCAAGATTTATTGGATATGTATTTTGGTCGTGGTGTATTGCTTGCAGATGAATATGATGAAGACGGTATCAAGATAGCCGATGCAATACAGGAAAGAAGTGGTGGTATGTCAAACAACGCAATCAGTTTTCTTTCAAACGAGATAGTCAATGGTTATGGTAGGTTAAGACAGTTATTAGGTATCAACGAAGTCCGTGACGGCACTACAAAACCAAACTCAAAGACTGCGGTAACGGTTCAAAAACTATTGCTTGCAAGTTCAAACAACCAAACAAACCATATTGTAAAAGCGAGTTTCAACATATCATTGAGGTTTGCCGAAGCAGTATCTTCAAGGCTTGTCGATGTATGGAATACACCTGCGCTGAAAGACCGTTATATGGATATGATTGGTAGCGATAATGTACAGTTATTGAACGAACTTAAAAAATATCCTACGTCAAAATTCGCAATCTATTTCGATTTCAAACCAGATAACGATGAAAGGGTAGCTTTTGAAGGCTCTTTAATTGAATCTTACCAAAAAGGTGAAATAAACGTTGCACAGTACAATCAAGCACGTCAGATAAACAATGTAAAATCAGCCATCAAATACCTTGAATACGTCATTGCCGAAAACGAGAAAAAGAAACAGGCTGAAACCTTACAGAATATCGAAGCCAATGCACAGGCAAACGCACAGACAGGCGTAATCGTAGAGCAGACCAAACAACAGACGTTAACGGTAGAGTTTGAAACCAAGAAGAATCTTTTGCTCTTGGAAGCGCAGATTAGAAGCCAAGAGTTCCGTAACAACGCAATGATTACCGAACTTGCCAACCAAGAAAAGCATAAAAGGGATATGGAACTTGAACGGCTTAAATTTCAAGGTAAAACCTATGTCGATATGAACAAGGAAGACAGAAAAGACGAAAGAATTGACAAACAAAGTTCAAATACATCAGAAATAGTTGACCAAAGGATAAACAAGAAACCGCCAATAGATTTTGAGAACAGGCTATCCGATATATTTGAAAGTCAGCCATTACTAAACCAAAACGTTTAATGGTTCAAAATAGATTATTTTTAAACTCAATTCAAGACAATGGACTATAATATTTTAATAACATCGGGAGAATCAATAATCGTAGCGGTTGGGGAAACCTACACCATAAAGGATAACGAGTTGTTTCTCAACAATAGTCTTTACAAGAAGAAAGATTTGGAGATAGCCATTGCAGGCTCGGAAGCTACGAATCCACAGACAGCAGTTACGGTAGGCATCAAAAAACGTGACCCACTTGGTAACTTGCCTGCGGACTTGAAGAAATATACAGAATGGAAAATTAACGGTACTGTACCGACCTCATTGGGTCAGTTGGTAGAAAACATAAATACATCGTTCCAATGATTAAGAATACATTATTTTCGTCAGGACAGGTTGTTACTTTAGCGGTTGGACAAACATACACCGTAAAGGACAATGAAGTCTTTTTGAACCGAACGCTTTACAGAAAGTGCGACCTTGAAATAGCATTGTCAAATGTATATCCTACCAATCAGGCAGGGTTTATAGGCGTAGGTGTCAAAAAAAGAAACACGTTATCAAACCTACCTGCGGATTTGGTACATTTTGAAGAATGGCAAGTTGATGGCGTTACACAACCCTCTTTGGGAGATTGTATCGACAACGTTAACACGGCAATATACTGTTCGGAAACCACAACAGGTGGAGGTGGTGAAGACCCCGAATTGGTAGATTATTCAAGAGTGATATTAAAGATTGCAGGAATGGCAGTCAATAAACGCAGCAATACCAATTATCTTGCTATTCAGGTAAACGACTTGATAGACGGTGAATATCCTTTCGGAAGCGGAAGATATATCAAGGCAAAAGTAATTGCGCTACCGCATACAACAGAAGCTAATTTAGAAATCTATTCAGACCAATCAATATGAAAAAAATACTATTAATACTATCATTTTTAATCTGTTCAATATCTTTTGGACAGGTCAATACACAGACATCTACGAAGTATAAGCCACAGGCTAACTTTCCTTCAAGCCCTGTTAACGGTCAAATCATGTATAAGACAGACGGAGTTGTTTATCTATATCAAGTAGATAAATGGATTCCTTTGAACACTACAGAGATTGCCGATTTAGCTTCAACACAATTCATAAATCTTGGAAATGCCGGTACAACGGGTATTGTAGATGCTTTCAACGGTCACACGTTTACGGGAAGCGAAGACCCTGTTCAAGGACAAGAAGATGGTTATGTGCTTATAGATGTCACACAAAGAGGAGAAGTATTACAGTACTTATTTGTGGGATTGGCAGGCGACTATGGAGTAGGTGGAACTAAAACAGCAATAGAGGAGGATTTTATTCTTTTAACTGATTTATCACAATTGGCATCCACGCAGTTTATAGAAGTTGGAGAAATTGGCGATACACCCGTTGTAGATGCTTTCAATCTTTTAACACCTTGTTTTTTAGTCCAAGACCAAATAGACGGTTATGTAATTGCCAATACGCTTAACGATGGAGAACTTTTCCAATATCTTTTTGTGGGTAATGGAGGTACTTACGGAAGCACTTGTACCGATACTGCGGTAGCTGATGATTTTATAGATTTTACTCCTATTGTTACACCCCTCAATCCCGACCAAGTTTGGAATAAGGCAAATTCATTATTTGGAAATACAGGAGTGCCTGCAAGTTTAAACGTTGGAAGTATTATCCATAATGGTATAGTTGTGTCAGATGGTTTAAGAGTACCTGCCAACGGCACAGGTATAAACACCGTTGGAGCTGGTGCATTAAAAATCGCAGGTAATTACGGAATATCTTTTAACGGTGGTAATCCTAATCATACAGGATTTACTTTTGTTTCTGATGGTGTCGCAGGTGCTACTCAAAACAATTCTACAAGAAAAGGTATTTACGAAAGACGAGATTATAGGTCAAGTGCTATTTCTGATAACTATTTTGCAATAGGTATTGAAGCAAATGACTTTGTAAACCTTTCGACAAACACAAACTCAAAATACGCATCATTCAGAGCAAATCCACAAGTTACAGGAACAGGCTTTGATACATATTCATTCTACGCAGATAGAGGAGATATGATGCTCAACAACGCAGACATCTTCCAACCAAAGATAGCAGCACCATATGGAGAAACCTACGCACTTACCATTGATGATGCAGGTAAATATGGTTCACAGGCTATTGGTGGTGCATACATACCACTTACGGGAACAGAAGTTGGTAGTCCTGTTACTGGGGATATTGAAACAGAAGCAAGCGTTTTAATAAAACATATATCCGAAGATAATGAAGAATTTAGCATTTCTGCTTATGAAGATACATTTGGAGAAGTATCATCACCAGGAATGTTGCTAAAAGCAAAAGAAGCAGGCACAAACATATACAGATATTTAGCAATACCACATTATAGTTCGGATATTAGAATGGGGTATAAAGACAATGATTTGCTTATATATTCTGAAATATATGCAGGACTTGAGGGTATTTCTATTTATGCATCATTACCAACAAGTAGAGGTTTATATTCTGAAATATATTACGGAGCAAACTATGACGACAACACCTACGTACAAAAGAAATATGTAGATGATACAGTAAGCCTATCAGGCACAGTAGCATCAAGTGGTACAGTGCTTGATTTAGGAGATAACATTGTAGGTCAGATATTCAATTATACCACACCGAGTACAGCATCAGATTTTACGACATCCAATCTTAAAAGAGGTGGTTATGTAGTCAATTTCATAGATACTACAGGAATGGTGGCTTTCCCAACGCTTAATGGCTCAACAACGGGTTTAAAAACAGGCGCAGCTTTTGAAGCTGATGTTGTATTTGAAATGATCGTAACCACTTATGACGGTACAACACCCGTTTACTATTTTATAAAATTCTAAATAATGAAAATATGAAAAAACTAATTACAATCTTATTTCTCACATTGAGTACAATGTGTTTCAGTCAACAATCACCTTTGACAAATTATTTTGACGACCTTAAAAAAATGGTTGGAGAAGTAGAAAAGCAAAGCAATATAGCTTTAGAGAAGTGTGTAACACAGAATCCCACAATTAATTATGCTTACAACACTATTTCCAATGTCATCAATCCATCAAGTATGGATGCAAAGGCATATTTAAAGAATGAGCCTTTGAAAGCGGTTTACATATCCACAAAGAATAGAACAAAGTTTCCTACCATCTATAATTCAAAGGGAATACTTGGTGCTCCATTTGCAAAGAATACAACCTTTAGGGTAATATTCTCACAAGATAGCGACAATAAAATTTATCACTTTTTCTTAAATTGGAATTAAAATGAAAAAACTATTATACCTTATTTTCTTTGTCTCCATAGGATTGCAAAGTCAGAGTTTAGAGATATTTGAGCGTTTAAGACTTCAACAGAGTGGTGGTGAGGTTACACCTCCACAAGCTATAAAAGCATTTCCATCAGCAGAAGGTTACGGAAAGAACGCAACAGGGGGAAGAGGACATTCTGTAGTCAAAGTAACTAATCTAAATGATAGTGGTGCAGGTTCATTGAGACAAGCAACTAGTGTAAGTAACAGAACGGTAGTTTTCGAAGTCGCAGGATATATTGACCTGTTATCTCCATTAGAAATATGGAACAATATAACAATAGCGGGGCAGACTGCCTTTAGGAATGGGGGTCAGGGAATCACTTTAAGAAAGAGCGCAGTAAGCCCTTGGGATGGACCTTTAGTTGATGCTGGAAGTAATTTAATTATTAGGTATATAAGAATTAGACCCGGACAAAGAATTGAAGGGAGTTCGGCGGGAGATGCTTTTCTTTGTGTCGATCAATCAAATATAATATTTGACCACGTTTCTGCAAGTTATGGTTCTGACGAATTAATTGACATGACTGATTCTACTAATATAACTTTTCAAAATTGTTTATTCACTGAACCATTGAGCGAGGTAACTCCCGCTGAAGGAGGTAAATTATTAATGTTAACAGGAACAGATTTTGTATCAATTTATAGAACATTTCAATCTGAATCAGGACAAAGAAATCCATTGTTTTCACCAAAAGCAGTTAATTCAGCTACACCTGCTAAATATGAGTTTATTAATAACTATTCATCCAATTTAGGTTTCTTTGGTTTAGGAACACAAGCTTATGTAGGAAACTCTACTCCATTTGCTCTAAATATTATGAATAACTATTGGCAAGCAAACGAATCGGCACTTAATCAAAGTAGGCGATGGGTTCTATTTGAAGAAAATACAGGAAGCAAGTATTATGTTAATGACGAGAACTTTGACAGTCGTTACAGACCTACAAAGACAGGAACTGCTTGGAACTTAATAACTACATATAGTACAGATTATGGAAGTAATTTTACTACTCCTGCAAACACTTTGTATCAAACTTTAACACCACATGCTACTCAAATAGTAAATGACGGAGTTACTTTGATTCCCGGACTATCTGTATGGTCAACACTTAAGAATGATTTCGGTTGTAATCTTTATAGGGATGCAACTGATTTACGTGCAATTAGTCAAGCAGAGAATAATAATGGACCGGGAAACTCACCTAGTAAATTAGATGAAAATGATTTTGGTACAGCTTATTCTAGTTTAGCTAATATGTCAAGTGTTCCTGTGGATAGTAATAATGACGGTATTCCTGATACTTGGGCTACTGCAAATATGGGTGGTGCGTCTTACAATGACATTGCGCCAAGTGGCTACACATGGCTTGAAGAATATTTAAACGGAATATAAAATGGCACTACTTAAAATACCTATTGAATCAAATGAGTTTCCAAATCCCGAAATAAAGGAGGGCGATACCATCTTTGCCATAGAGTTTGACTTTGATGATACACCTATTAATCTTATAGGCTCTACAATCAAAATGCAACTTTATAACGAACAAGGAGAGCGTACAATGGATATTTCGACAGGTAACGGTATTACAATACTCACTGCAAAAAAGTTTAACATAGACGAAGTGGAAAGAAACTCTTTGAGAGCAGGAATACATAGAGGTGATATTGAGGTTACATTTCCAAACAACGATAGGGTGACTTACTGCGATGTAGTTTATAAAATAGTAAAAGAATACACAAAACAAGTTTAAATGACTACTAATCTAAAGGTTACACAGAGCGTCAATAGGGTAAACCTAAAAGTTACCCAAAACGGTAATTTCATTAAGTTGACACCTACGGTAGTTGTTAAGAACGGTGGTGGAGGTGGTGGAGGTGCTGATGGATTAAGTGCTTACGAAATAGCGGTAAACAATGGCTTTATAGGAAGTGAATCTGATTGGCTATTGTCATTAAAAGGTGCTGATGGAATAGATGGTACTAATGGAAGTGATGGAATCGATGGTATTGACGGCACAAATGGTTCAGATGGACTTTCAGCCTATGAAATTGCAGTTGATGATGGATATGTAGGTGATGAAACAAGTTGGTTGGCTTCTTTAGTGGGAGCAGATGGTACAGATGGAGTAGATGGAAGCGATGCTAATGTAACGACAGTAAACATTAAAGCGGCAGGCGCGGTGATAACCACAACGGATCAAGAAATTGATGGTGTTAAAACTTTTCTTAAAAGCCCTATTGTACCTACACCAACAACAGATACACAGACTGCAAATAAGAAATTTGTAGATGATAAAAATACAATTAAAGAAACAAGAGCAAATAACACACGTCAATTTTGGGACGGTACACAAGCCCAATATGATGCAATATTGACAAAGAACGCAAACACATATTATTTCATAATCCCTTAAATAACTCTAAAATGACTTTACAAGAACAAGCAGAATTAGTAGAAGATCCAATATTCAGAAAGAAAATTGCAATGGCAATGAACAACCGTTCACGAGAACTCATTATAGCAGGTGGCAGTCCTGTTTTGGTTAAAAAGTTTGCATCACACGTTGTCAATAATATTGGAGGTGCGTGGTTAAACTCCGCAGTTTATCAAGTAATTGCAAACCCTGTTATCAATGAATCAAGTACCGATGCTGATATACAATTTACAGTTAATTCAGCTTTTAATGATTTAGCAGAATCTTATTACGCAAATATCTAATGCCAATAAAACTAGGAAATACAGAAATCAATAAACTTTATCTTGCAAATACCGAGATAAAGAAAGCCTATTTGGGCAATACTCTATTTTATGATAAGACCGTAATCCCTGAAACAAGATTAGTCTATGAAGTAGATTCTAGTAAATCAGGCACTTCGTCTTCTAATCAATTTACCATACCAACTACCACTGGTGGCGGTGCGACATTTAATTATTCTGTAACAACCGATGACGGCTATTCCGCAACGGGCATAACAGAGAATCATACGATAACATTTCCTAGCGGTGCTGGAATACATAAGGTTTATATTAGTGGAACTTTTGAGCGTATTTTTTTTAACAATGGCGGTGACAGGCTAAAGCTCACAAAAATATTGAATTGGGGCACAATTGTACCAGTCCCAAATCAGACTGGAGCCTATTATGGCTGTGCCAATCTAACAGAAATAGCTGGTGATAATAACTTATGGGATTCAAATGTTGTAACCGCTTCAAATGCATTTAGGGGTTGCACATCTTTGCCATCTATAAAAGAAGGATTCTCATTGTCAGCAATGACAGTTGGTTCTTCAACTTTCAGGGATTGTGGAATGTCTATATTGCCAAGTACATTGACACTTGTTGGTATTCAAAATGGAAATGCATGTTTATTTGGCACGCCATTGACGGACTTACCTCCAAATATGAAGTTAAGTGCAATTACGGGGAATAATGGCAATTTCTTTAGCTCAACCATAAACACATCAAGATACTCACAACTTCTAATCGACATGAAAGACACTAACCCTAATTTAAACGTAACATTTGGAGGTGGAACTAGTAAATACAATTCTGCGGGTAAAGTTGCAAGAGACATCTTAATATCAAGAGGTTGGATTATAACCGATGGAGGTTTAGAATAATAAATAAAAACAATATAAAAATGAAAACATTACTAATCACATTACTCTTACTATTCACATTTAACAGTTACGCTCAACAACCAGATGACAAAGGATGGTTGTTTGTTAAACATAAAAATATACCAATGGATACACAGGCTCACATGTTGGGCGGTTTTGTTGTTGGTGGCACTAGTTCTTTATTTTGGAGAGAAAAAACAGATAGCTTTTGGTTAGGCGTTCTTGGTGGTACTGTAAATATGTTTGCTTTTGGATGTTTCAAAGAATGGACTGATGTAAACAAAGGCGGAAAGTGGTCATGGAACGATATAGGATATGGTACTGGGTCGGGATTTGTAGGTTCTTTTGTTTTCAATTTACGTGCTAGTTCTGTTTTAAAAAGCCGTGAGATTGAAAGGTTAAATCAAATGATTGAAGAAGACAATAAATTTCACGAATTAGAATTAAATTGAAAACAATTATGAAAGAATTTATAGAAGTATTTTTTGGAACAGAGGGCGTATTACAGACGCTTGGATTTGTATTCTTTACATTTATAGGAATGTATTTTGTAAAACTTTTGAGCTATAATTCGAGAAAGAAAAAGTACAATTTAGAGCATTATCCCGAACGTATGAAATTCAATAGGGCAGAATGGATTGACGATAACATCATCGATTTTGGATTGGCTTTTATGGCTGCGTTCAGTGTATTCAGGTTCTTTCCCGATGCAATGAATTTTTTAAGCACCAAGTTCGATGTGCCTCAATTGGGCGATAAAATGGCTTATGGAATCTTGTTGGGTTTGTTTTTTCAATATATTTTACATAAATTGATGAATAATGTCACTTTGGAGAAAACTATAGTAAAGATTAACAAGAAGGATTCTTGATTTGGGGATGAGTTTAGCAATAGCAAAGGAAATCTTTCTGGAGTTTCAGAAGATGACAACCCCAAAGAGATTTAATACGTTCCTTATCATACTTGTTGCATTTTTGATGTTTGCTTACTATGATTTGAGAAAGGAGAAAATAGCCAAAGAGGAAATGCTCAATGGTCAGATTTCCGCAATATATAAAAGTTGGATATTATTTGTGACAGAAAAGAGCGAGAGCAACAAGGAAACATACGAACGGACTTTGAGGATTGAATTTGAACTAAACCAATTAAAAAAAGATATTAAAGACAAAAAAAATGAGAAGACATTCGAGTAAAATATTATTCTATTTTTTTATACCATTATTGTTTTTTTCAAAAGTAGCCAATAATGATACCGTAAGCGCAAAAGATAAAAAGATTGTTGTGGAAAACAAAATGCCGTACGAGCTTGAACGGTTGATATATAAAGAGAAAATAAGACACGGTAAAACAATTTTATTGCAGAACGATTTACTATCTACTATACACGACATAAAATTATCACAGTCACAAATTAATACAGATGGCAAAGACAAACGTTAGAGGTTATTCTGATAAAGAACTTTTGAACAAGGCAAAATCAATGGATAGCTTCAATGGCTTTCCAAAAGATTATTGGCTAATGGGAATACGTTCTAACGAAAAAGAAGAAGATGTATATGACGATAAAATATATCTATTCAAGGACGAAACATTTATAGATGTCATAACAGCTACTACAGATTCAGGTAGTTATGGCTTTAAAAACTATTTAAAATGGAATCCCAAAGGTATTGGAGAGATTAAATCAAACGAATGGTACTATGATGTATGGAAACTTGGACTTCACAAGCTAAAAATGGATGCACTTACACAAGTCGGTGGGTTTAAGATTATAAGAAAAATATCAAATAATGATTGCAACACGGATTGGAGTTGGGAGCATTGGAAAGGGTTTAACTTCCATTGCAACACATACGATACTTGGAGTTCTGTTAAGACTTGGATAATCGGTGGATGGTCGGTAGGCTGTCAAGTAGCCAATGACAGACAGAAATATTTTGGCTATTGGATTCCTATGTTCAAGAAAAGCAAACAAAAAACATACACATATCTTTTGGTTGACGAATTTTGATTATATTTGAAACCTATAATCATCTAACAATAAAACATTTATTATGAAAAAAATCTTATTTATCGCATTTCTGTTCGTCAGCATTGGCGCATTCGCCTTTACTTCACAGGAAGTAGAACCCGAACAATTACCGTTCTTTAAATTTGTACTTGGATTTTTAGCGTCCATTGGCACAACGCTTTTGGCTTTTGCCGTAAAACACTTCTTGGCAGGTCAATGGAGTTGGGGTCAATTTTGGGAAGGCAACCTAAAACCGTTATTGTTTTCAGTAGTAGGCGCAATCGTTCTTATTGCAATCCAATATTTTGTGCCACAATATCAATTCCTTGTGGAAGAAGGATTGGGAGGTACATTGGATTTGAACACAGATAACCTATTGTTGCTCGGAGCAGGTCTTACAGCTATCATAAAGGCTTATTTCGATTCACAGAGATTGAAAGCAAGACAATAATGCAAAAAGCACAACCCTATATTATAATAGCCCTATTGATTCTTTTGATAGGGCTTTATTTTTACTTTGATTGGAAAACCAACAAGATACAATCCGAATTCTTGGAGTATAAGACAAAAGAAAAAGTAGAACTTATACGTGTAAGGGATTCGGCTTCGCTACGTATAGACCAAGTTATAGAAAAATCAAATAAACGTATCGACAGTATAGCAAATTTGCCTTTGAAAATAAAATACATTCCTTATGAAAAACCTTATTTTATTAATCGTAACCTTGACACCTCTTTGGACATTCTGTCAACGTACCGATATAACGCCAAGCCAACAGAAACGAATTGACAGTATTTTTACGGTAGAACGTATCATAGACTTGTCAAAATGTGTTTCCAATGAGAAAGTAATGGATAGCGTTCTTAAAGTACGTGATTTGCAGATTGACGAACTTATGGATAGGATTGAGTTTCTAAAAGAGGATTTTAAGAATACTCTTATAGAGATTGCGAAGTCAAAAAAGATAATAGACGATTCAAATACACGTATAGACGAAATATCCGATGAACAGTTTAAAAAAGAGAAGTTCAGATGGAAAGGCATACATCTTTACGGTGGTGTTGAAGTACCGAGGTTTGAGTTCGGAAACATCATACCAAATTCAGAGCTTATGTACGAAATGAAGAACTTTGATTTTGGTCTAAAGGCACAACTACAACCGATAGGACTTGAAAGCGGTTCAGATTACCAGTTCAATTACTTATTAAAGTTGAGGTACAAGATATTTTAATCTATTTTTGAAAAAAAAGTAACGTTATGGCATCCTTATTCGATAAACCTATAAAATTCCCTTTAGACCCAAAAGATAGATTTGCTATCAAAACACCTAACGGAAACATTCTGAATGCGGAAGTGGGTTCTATAATGAATCAGTTGTTCAATCTCAATGCGCTTGGCAAAAGTTGTCTTACATATCCAAGTACTACGGCTACCGATTGTGAAACAGGAGAAACGTACATACTTCCATTGCAATTGGTCGAGGTTTTATTGATGCACGAAAAAAAGCTATGCGAACTTATTACCGCAGTAACCTACATACAGAACAATTGTTGCAACGGTGGTAACGAAGATATTGTTTTTGACCTATACGACGAGTTTTTAGGACTTCCTACGGAATGGACTGTTACAGAATCAAGTGGTGGAAATAATATGTCATTGGATTCACTTGTAAATCCTTATTCTGGAATAAAATCGATAAGCATCAAAGAAACGAGAAAAGAGCAGCTTAACAGAATAACCTTTACTTCGGATATTATGCGTCCTGTTTTAAACATAAAGAATTTAGAGTTTATGTTCAGTAGAGGACAGTTCAGTCCTGATATGCAGATGAAAGTTGAATTTTATAAAGCATCTTCCGTTGTTGGTTGGCTATCTATATTTGAGGGCAGTTATGGATTCTCGAATCTTACTGTTGGCTATATGAAAATAACACTTCCTATTCCAGAAAACATCTTTACAGATTCGCAATTCGATGAAATCGTGATAATCGTAGAAACCACTGATGCAACAAAGACTGTTTCAAATACAAATATAGATAAAGTAACACTATCATATAAAAACACTAATGTAGCACCTATAATCTACGCTAGTTCAGATCAAATCATCCAACTGCCTATAGATACCGTAAACCTTTCTTCTTACACAGAAGATGAAGGTGGATTGCTTGTTCATTTATGGGAGAAAGTTGTGGGCGGTAATGCGGTTATTGCCGATGCGACTAAACCTACAGCAGTATTCACAGGATTGGTTGCAGGCAATTATGTATTTAAGGTAACAGTAACAGATTCATTCGGTCTTTCATCTTCCGATACTGTTTTTGTCAATGTTATTCCATAAGAAGTACATATCCTACAATATCGCCAACGTTATAGATATATTTGAGTTCGGTCTTGTACTCTTGGTGGTTCTTTAGACTTTTGTTCAATAAATCTTGGTAAAATTGTGGCGTTACGTTGCTCGGTGTAAATACAACCCTCATACTCTCTTTAGATAGCGCAGTAGGCTTTATTATAAGGTCTTTTCTGCATATATCATCACAACATAGTATAATTGGATTGATATTCTCTAAAACACCCTCTGAAAGCCTTACATTGTATATTATGGCGAAGTTGGTAAAAGATATGCTTTCCGCTATTAGTGCTATTTTTTTCATTCAAGTCGTTTTTTGAGTTCCTGTGCAATCTTGTAAAGACTGAATTTCTTTCCGGTAAGATATGTCGGTGGATAGTTGTAGATGACAGCCATATTCGATGCGTGTTGCAGTTTTTCCTCTCTAAAGACACTTTCCTTTTTCCTACATTCTTCAAGATGCTTGTTGAAACGCAGTAATTCAAACACTTTATCAATGTCATATCGGTATAGCAATGATTCAAATATATGCAACCTTTTGTAGTTTGTAGGGTTCATTTGGTAAACTATGTTAGAGCCAAGTACTTCTTTTGTGAGTTTGTAAGAGAGAATCTTGGTGTCGTAAACTTCGTTACCCTTTATAAGAAACCCATAGCGTACAATACCTTTTGACATTTTTAGGAAAGTTTTTTCAAATATATACATTATTTTATTTGTTTTAATAATATATTATATTACATTTGAACTAATTATGGCACGAAAAACTTTAAACATCGGAGTAACATTGAAACTAACCACATTGGATAGGTTGGACAATTATGTTTCAAAATCAAAATATAATCGTTCATCCCTTATAGAGAAGTTCGTACAAGACGGACTTGACAATGAAGCAAACCCACTTAAACAAACATTAAACTATATCAATGGCAAAAAGTAACAAAATCGATTTACCGAAAAAGATTATCAGACAGCACGTATCGATTGCTGAATCAAACTTGCACGAGAAACAAGTGCAGACAATGTACTCAAAGTTTCAGCATAAGATAGCAAAGCTGTTTAAACTGACACTTGCAGACAAATACCAGTACTTGTTCAAAGTGCGTTATGTAGGCAATGTAAGATTAAAACAGAACGATGTAGTAATTAATTCAGAGGGCGTTATATTCGTTGTCATTATGGAAACAAACCGTATAGCAATGATAGTCAGTAAGGATGCTTATATAGAGAAACCAAAGGTCTATGATAGGCTAACTGTATTGGAAAAAGGAAAACAAACAACAATTAAATAATAAATAAAAATGAGCGAAGTAACAGGCAAACTGACAGTAAAAGGAGAAACACAATCATTCGGTGCAAACAATTTCAGAAAGAGAGAAGTCGTAATAACCACAGAAGATAGTCAATATCCACAGACTATTATGGTTGAGTTCATACAAGACAAAACCGATTTAATGGATAAATTCAATATTGGAGATATTCTTAAAATATCTTACAACCTAAATGGTAGAGCGTGGGTAAATCCGCAGGGCGAAACAAAGTACTTTAATTCAATTCAAGGATGGCGAGTAGAAAAAATCGACGCCACATCACAACCTCAAAAAAGCGCATCGAAACCACAGTCTAATGATGGATTGGATTCTGATGATGATTCTGATGATACTTTACCATTTTAAATCGAAACAATAACCCATTAAAAACTTACGATATGGATTTCACTTACGAAGAAATAAAAGAATCTACCAAAATTCCAATAAAAGTAAATAGTCCTTTTGATATTGAATCAATTTCATCACAAATAAAAAAATTGGAAGATGAAAAATTTAAAATGAAACATTATATTGGTGTTTCTAAAGACGATTCATTTTGTAGTTATTCATTGGTAAGCAAATACGGAGGACATAGTACTTTTATTTTTTGTAATACTTACGCAATTAAAGAAGAACAATCATTTGATAAGGATGTAGCTGATTTGGTTAGAATATTTGATGCTATAAAAATTGAAGAAACCAATTAAAACAAACGATATGAAACGATTTACACTACTATTGCTTACGATTGCAATGTTCATCAGTCTTAATGCTTTTGAATCGAGATCTTACAGTGACTTTTGCGATGGATTTACCGAAGGATTTTCCGAAGGCTATAAAGACGTTAAGGGTCAATATGCAGTTGTTCCACCTACACCAACCTGTCCTATTGCAGAGATAGGTAAGAATACGTATAAGGGCGGTTATAATACGGGATTCAAAGTCGGAAGCAAAAAAGCGAAAGAGTAACATGAAAAAACGAGTTGCATTGCTATATTCATTCACTTTAGTTACAGTTGTTTTTATATTCACCACTGTAATTGTTTTTGGTGTTAAAATTCTTTGGAATTTATTATTTAGAAATGAATTATTAAAAGGTATTTACGCTTATGATAACAGGTATTGGTTATTGGCTATTTATGTAATCTGTATTTTATATTTTTATAGTTTAATTCATAAAGAGAATATTGGATACGCTAAAGGTAAAAAAGATGCAGAAGAATAGTGTATATTTACAAAGTATTCAGCAATATGTACCGATTGGAGAACAACGGAAAGATAAAGGACGTTAAGGTTATAAATGGCGAGATAATTGACCCAGAGAACGATTATAATTTATTAAGTCCTGTTGAACGAAAAGAAATTGAAATGTTATTATTTTAAAAACCCCACAACTAAATGAACAACGAAACATTTTTTGATTTCCATTCCGAGCTAATGGGATATAATTTATTCAAGAACGGAAAGTTTGTACCAAAGTACATAGCTTATTGGACAGGACACAATTCAGAAGATATACTTTGTGGCAGACACGATATTAAAGCTGTAAGAGGATGACAGAGTTTGAAAAACAAGAGATATTATTTGAATTAAAGTCTTTACAGTCTGTTTTGACTTCTGCTAAAGGATGGGAAGAAATTGTGACTAAAGGATTGACTTTAAATAATTCCTTAATAAAAAAAGTTGAATCTATTAAACCAATAAAAGAGGATGAAGACTAAAAATTGGTACGACCAAGACGATTTAAACCACAATGAAGGTGGTATAATGAAACATATCAACTCTATTGCTGTTCACGATGGCGCGTTAAACGAAAAAGACTTCGAGGATTGGTGGAACAAAGCAACCGAACAACATGAAGAGTTTTTAAAAAAGAAAAAGGAAACTATTGCATACAATATAGCGCACCTTAATAAACGTAGCAAAGAGTTGGAAAAACCTATACCAACTCAATTACTTTATATGGTTCTTTCTACATATCCTCTTATGGTTGGAACTCAATTTGTTGAACAATATAAAGAATGGTTCAATGATTAAGACTAAAGAAAAACCTTGCAAATCCACTGGTATCGCAAAAGATTTTGATGGTTGCGGTAAAAACGCATTGTTTCGTAATCGTGGGTTATGCCAAAAATGTTATGCCAAATGGCTATTAACTACCGATGAAGGTAAAAAAGTTTTGGATAAAGCTACTTTAAAAGCTACAAAGAAAAGAAGGGAATTTGAATCTTTTGAAAAAGAAACAAAAGAGAATACATCATTATCTTGGCTATTAAAAAATACAGTCATTGCTTGCCATAAATACATTAGATTAAGAGATAAAGGAAAGCCTTGCATAAGTTGTGATGAACCATATAATCCAAACCACCAAGCAGGACATTTTTATAAAGCTGAAACTTTTAGCACATTAAAGTTTTTAGAAACCAATATACACGGTCAATGCGTTGGGTGTAATATCAGAAAGGACGGAAACGAAAGCGAATATAGAGTAAGGATTCCGAAACGGATTGGTGAAGAAGATTTTATAGAGCTTGAATTATTGGCACAGAAAGACAAGTTGATTGACCATAAATGGGATAGGGAAGAACTTGTAAGAATAAGGGATTATTACCGAGAAGCATATAAAGAATTGACCAAGTGAATAAGAAACCACTAACATTCAACCAAGAAAACATATTCCCCAAAAAGTACAGACGTTATTCAAGCGGAATAATCAAATCAGTCCTTGTCCACGTTATGAAAGAGGGAGACTGCGGAAAGTGCTACGAAAATGAAGATGATTTATACACAGACCGAATGGAAGTTTGGAGAAGAATACCCTTTGATGTAAACAATAAATGAAATGAAGAATAAGGTTAGTTTTGATTTTGATAGCACATTAAGCAGAAACGATGTTCAAGGATATGCTCAAAGTTTAATTAAGAAAGGATTCGATGTTTGGATATGCACAAGTAGATTATCGCCAGAGAACTCGGACAAAGGATGGAATGACGATTTATTTGCTATAAGTGATAAAATAGGAATATCAAGAGAAAATATTATATTTTGTAACTACGAAAATAAATCTGTTAGTTTAAAAGACAAATCATTCTTGTTTCATTTGGACGATGATTGGATAGAACTTAACTTTATAAATGCAGAAACTGATGTCGTTGGCATATCTTGTTTTGGAAATCAAAAATGGAAAAGCAAATGCGATAAAGTTTTAGAAACAATAAATAAACAATAACACTATGACTATATTTTTCGCATCCACAACATTCTTACTTTTAGGTCTTATAATCGGTGCTTTTGTAAGCGCATACTTTATACACCGTTACTACGAGAACATTCAGTACGATGAATTTGACGAAGAAGAAATGGAAGACTTTTTTAACAACGACATAGGCTTTGAAAGAATATCACAGATGCTCGTACAGGAATCAAATACAGATATGACCGATTACATCAAAAAAGTAAAGCACAAGCTATCTGTATGCGAGAAGAACGAAGAATACCATAAGGCTACGTATTACAGGGATTTGCTCGATTGGACTATCGAATCATTTGAAGACCGTAAACTATGGTTTCTGGATAGGATTGGAAAAAAGGTAAGACAATCAAAGATAACGTGTCCTTGTGAAGAATGCAAGGATAGTTTTGTGAACGGAGCAATGATAAACAACAGGGAGTTTGCAATGGTAATCTTTGGAGAGGAAATGCAGAAGCGTTTGATGATGGATGATTTAAGGTTTGAGGAAGTTTAATTAAAAAATAGAAACCAATGAGCAAGTCAACAATAGATAAACTATAAAAAAATGGAAGCAATCAAAACACATCAGGTAACATTTACACGCAAGCTATCCCTACGGTCTTTAAAGAAAGAATGGAGGTGGCAAATTAAGAGTAAACACAACGGCAATATCATTGCATCGAGTTCAGAGGGCTATATCAACCGTTTGGATTGTGTATATAATGCGAAGTCAACGGCACAGTCTATTATTGAACATTTTAAAATATGAAACTATTTTACGACTGCGAATTTCTTGAAGGAAAACAAGATAAAAGGTTTCTCGGTATTAAATACGGAGAAACCAAACCTACGATTGATTTGATAAGCATTGGCATTGTTACAGAGATTAAACCTCTTAAATACAAAGACGGTAGTGGTGATTCAAAATATAGTTCATCAAGAGAGTACTACGCTGTATCAAAAGATTTTAACTTAAAAGAAGCGTGGAATAGACATGATTTAAAAAAAGTTTATCCAGATGATACAGATGAAGGCTCTTATTCGATTAAAGATTATTTGATTAGAAACAATGTGATAAAACCCATATTTGAAGAACTTTCTGTGAAAATGGCAGAAGAATCAAATATGGCGAAACGTATAGGGATTTATAGTGGCTTTGAGTCTTACGCGTTCAACTATAAGAATACTGAAAAATTAATCCAAAGATACGGAAAATCAAAAACTCAAATTCAGTTTGAAATATTGCAGTTTGCTTTAGATTCCGACGGTAAAGGGTTTGATAATTGGTTAGGTTTTTCTTCTGATTATTATTCAGCACTCAAAGAAGCAAAAGAGCCTAAAATAGAATTGTACGGTTACTATTCCGCATACGACCACGTTTTATTGAGTTGGATATTTGGCAAGATGAGTGACTTGCCTAAATCATTTCCTATGTTCACAATAGATTTAAAACAAATTCTTGATGAGAAACAAAAGTATTTCATTGATTTATCGAGAGCTAAAAACAGAAGAAAAGGGTTTGGCGTAGTTCCTACATTTGACTTAAAAAAGTCTGAAAATTACCCAAAACAAAAAGACGAACACAACGCATTGGCAGACGCTCGATGGAACTACGAACTCTATAAATTTATTCAGTCATTATGAAAATACCAAAGAACTTCAAACTGTTCGCAAACACTATAAATGTTGTTTTCGACACACCGTCATTACAAGCACAGAGCATACTTGGAGAATCAAATTTGTGCGGTTCTGAAATAAGTATTGCAACTTCTTATAAGGGCGACCACGTTACAGAAGATGTAATTAACGACACTTTCTATCACGAAAAAGTACACATGATACTTGATACAATGCGTGAGTACGAACTATCACAGAACGAAAAGTTTGTTGATGTGTTTTCAAAGTTGTTGAGACAAGCTGATGAAACTGCCCAATACGAATGAACCCAATAGACTTCATAAACCTATGTAACAACACCTTTGGAAGATACAAACCTTATTCCGGAGGTTGTTACAAGTTCCACTTGCTTTTAAAGTCGGTATTCGGTGGAGAGGGGTATTACAATTCAGACCACATCATAACCAAGATTGGAGACAAGTACTACGATATAGACGGCTATGCTATTAGAACGGATCGTTTCATTCATTTCGACGAGTATGGAGAAGAACACTTCAAGGAATCATTTAAGGAATATTTAAAGACCGCTACATAGAGTAACGGTCTTTTTTGTTAAACGTGTTTCCACTTTATAGGATTTAGTGTCTTCCATATTTCATCGTTGTAGATACATTCAGTTTCAGATTCAACATTCTGTTTTACATTGTATTTCAGACAAGGTATTATGATTGTTTTGTCCTTTGGTGGCAGAGCATATTCTGTTTCAATCCATTGGTTTTCATTTTCGATATGCTCTACAAATTTATCGATAGCTTCTTGCCTTTTTCTTGAATCTTTGAACCAAATAAGTTTATTTAAATCTTCATATATCCCCAAAGGGCTTGGATATGATTCTTTGGGTTTAAACTCTTTTGATATTTCGTCTTCTGTAAAATCAAACCCATCTGCTCTAACTAATGATGTATATTGTTCGAGAGTAAGTTTGTCTCCTGTATTCAATACCATGCCCTTTATGTTGTTCAAGTCTATACCTTCACGTTTCCTATCGATTCCCATAATCATATCAATCTTATCTGATGCGTATCTTATTTCATTCAGCAAAGGTTTGATATGGTTCAATAAGTCGGTATCTGCAAATGCGTGGTGTCCTACTGCATACTTAATAAATTCAATATGAAAATTCTTTTGTGTTTTCAGATGCTCGATAACATTTGTTGATGTGTCAAGGCTTTTAAGCCATTTGTTGAATAGTTCTTCCATTATTTCTGTTTTTTAATTATCTCTACTACTTCAAAATAAGAAACATTTTCACAGTCATCACATTCAAGTTTCTCGGAATCCTTATGATAAACCGCAATCCATTCGTAATTGCATAAATCACACTTTACCTTTGCGCTTATCCATACCTTTTCTGATTCCATGTCTATGTAAAATTAATATGGTTTACTAACCAAACAATACCTTTGATTATCCAAGCTATAATTGCTATGATTCCAATTATAAGGCAGATACCTAAAAATATCCAAGTACCACCGCTTATTGAGTTTTTTCCTCCGTACATCATAATACTTCGTTTTGATAAATATGTTTAACCATCCAGTTATGCAAATTTCCGCTACTGTATTTTGGAAATTCATATTCATCGCACAATTCATCCCTTCGCTTATTCGATAGTCCAGAAAACCAATCGTTAATTTTTTGAGCATTTAATAAATCATTTGTAAGTGTTCCCATTATTTCTGTTTTTTAAGTGTTGTTTATTGTTGAGTGTTTATTCGTTCAATAGTTTTCTAACACGACTGATTGTATTAAGATATTTAGGATTGAAAACATAGTAGTTTTTTCCGTAATCAATTATTATATTTAAGTCCAAGAGTTCTTTTTTGTACTTAAAGAATGTTGTCTTTCCGTATCTTTCCTTGAAATATGGCAATTTATGTTCTATGACTGCTCCGTTGTATTTATAAGGGTTATGCCCGTTTCGGTTTATTACTTTGTTAAGGAAAGCAAAACAACCATCTGACATCAATCCATTAGCATTTAATTTCTGCGTTCTAAAAGTAAAATAAACATTGTTGCTTTTAAAATACGACCAACCAAATTCATCATCGAATATCAAATCTATTATTTTATCAACTTCATTCTGGTCTAAAGAATACCATTCTAACTTTATATTTTTATCGGCATAGTTTATATGCAACTGTTTTTCAGATATTCCAACTCCACAACAAAGAAGGAATAGATTTATATTTGCAGTTCTTAACTGAACCAACCTTTTAAAAGGGTCTTTACTTTTCCCTATTTTATAGTTAAATCCATCTGTCATTAAATAAGTGTAAACCATAATTTTATTTGTTTAATAGTTTTTTAAATTCCACGGCAGTACTCTTGCTTATGTTCAATTGTTCAGTATAAAAATCAAGTGGCTTGTTCTTATCGTAACTTTCAGTGAATATGATATATTTGCGAATCGTTTCATCACTTTTAAAATACCTACGGTTGTTTTCATCCTCCAAAAACTGAACTGTCTTTTCCGATATGTACCTATTCATAACCATAACACTATTTGTGTCTTTTGTAAAATCAACTACACGTGGCTTTGTTATCTTTAAATACTTGTGAAGATTTTTTGAAGCTATTAAAGCTCCCTCGTGAATCAATTCAGCTCTTATGTTGCTTATCCTTTTGCTTCGATAATAGTTACTGTACCATTGCTTATCGTGCTTTGTAAGCATGCTTTCAAGACTGTAAAGTATGACCCTATTGTTCTGTATAATATCTATATCGCCACCGTGATATTTATCACACAATTCAGACACCCTCGGCAACAGTTGTTCGTGAGTTATAAGTTTTCTATTCTCTTTATCACAGCCAACAAAATAACTCACAATCCAAGAAACCATTTTAGATATTCCCACTTCCCCAATATTTGGATTGTAGAACATCAAATCACTTACAAGCCTTTCAAGAATAACATCATCAACAGTTCTCAACCTTGTATAGTATAGATAACTTGAATTAGGTATCACTATTGGCTCGTCAACGAAAGTCAATGCTTTTTCAGAGAAGTTTACACCATCCTTACTCAATTCATCGTTTGAGGAAAATACATCTACCAATACCCCATTGCCACGTTTAACATCTACAATACTCAATTTAGGTCTGAATACATCTTTACCGTAAACCTTTACCCTGCTGTCTAATAACATACTTTTTATTTATAGTACAAATATAAAATAAATAAATGTACTATCCTAATTTTACCAATAGTACTCATTCCTTAAACTATTTAGTAGTAACAGCCATTATTCTATCAAGTATTTTAACGAATGAGTACTGCGTTTAAAACAACTCTTTTAAACAACTATCTATCCACAAACTATACTAACTATCCACTTTACACTCAAACACGCTTAAAACACACTCAAATCAATCCACACGGCTTATTACACACGTTTTTAAAAGTATGCACGGTACGTATTCGGTGTTATATGCGTATTGGTTTTCAGATTTAAGGGATGATGTTCTGAAAATTGAAAACTCTATTCAGTTGGGTACTGCTTATATTTTAAAAAATATTATTCGTTTAGGTACTGGGGGTTAGCTATACAAAATTATCCCCAACATTCCCAAGGCAAAACCACATTCCCAAACGTAGGCGGGTGTCATTTCGGATCCATACACAAAATGTTTTTGAGATTCACATACAGGCTGAAGATGTTTCCAATTACACTACTATTTTATCTTCGCTGTTCACTTGCTGTTGTTAATCTTGTTGACTGTTAATCGTGAGGGTAAAACAGAATTTACTATACTATATATATTAAAGACTGTTGAAGATATTGTACTTATATATAGTGTCACTTACTTACTGTTTTACCGTTCCGGTGAGGGAAAACACTCCTATATATATCATCCATTGGTTACTGTTTTGATTGAAAATATACGTTTTCGACTAAATGCACGATTTGCAGGACGAAATGCAGGGTAAAACGTGGTTTTTGATGAAATAATCGATGAAATGCACGTAAAGGGGGTTGATTGTGCTTAAACCCACCCAAAAAACCAATAATCCCTACAATTTGCAGCAAAATCCTATTGAATGAATGAATTTATAGAATCGTACCTTATAACGTGCGTATGCGTGTATTAATGTAGATGATTGATATTAGTAGTTAAAGTACTGATATAGATAGTGTATTTCGTCGATGATTTGAATAGCAGCATTAAAATCTGACGTATTTTTACATTAAAATCAAAACAAAAAAGTGTTAAAGTTTTGAATATCTTTGTAACGTGTTGATATTATGTAAGTTACAACAAGTAAAAAAAAGATGAAAATTACTTGTTTATTTGAAATATGGTTATATATTTACAGTATTAATAACAATCAAATAATATATACCATGAAAACAAAATTAAAAATATCAAAAGACCTTAAAGAAGTATTAACCGGTGTAATATGTTTTATAATTGCATTCACGACTTCTATGTTAATCGCATCTACTTTTTTTAATTAATCAAATAATATATACCATGAAAAACTTCATCTCTTTACAAAACATTTTAGGAAACTCACAAGCAACTGAAACGACTGTACAGTTATTTAATAGTATAAGAGTTTCTAAAAAGGATTCAAAAGGTCGTTACCTGGTAACAGCGGTAAAACCTTATTTAAACGGAGTAATAACAGAAAAACAATATTTTTAATAAAAGAGTTAAAATAAAAGACTATGAAAAAGAAAGATTTTTTAGAATTAATTGAAAAGCATAAAGATATTTTTAAGTGTTTAATATTATCTGATGCCTCCGTCACAAATGTTTCAAATCATTCAAGTATAGAAGTCTGTTGGTACAATCAAAACAACCAAAGAACACCGATTAAATTAATGAGGGGATTAATTACTGATTTAAAGTGTATCGAGGAATTAAATAAATATAAAAAATGGTACAAACAAACAATTAATACTAAATAAATAAAACACAAAACCATGAAAACATTAAGCACATTAACAGGAACGGAAAACAAGGCAGTTAATTTAGTAACTGTATTAGTCCTATCATTCATTGCAGTAACTTTAATACTAGCAGTCGTTAACATCTTTAACAATCCTTTGACGCTTGAAAGAGCATTTTAAAACAAAGTTTAATTTAATAACACACTAAAATTTAGAAATTATGAGATACTTTAATTTAAAAACGAATCACGGAACTGAAACAGTTGACCAATTAGACGTTAAAGACTTCGCTAATTATAGAGAATTTAGCAAAGAATTAAAACGCCTTGCAAGCGAATACAGAACCGCAGGGATGAACGTTTACACGTCTCAAAGATGCACAAGCGACTGGAAGTAATTTAATAAACAAATAATAACACACTAAAAATTAGAAACCATGAAAACCGAACAATTAGTAAACCAATTATTAAACGGCAACCATTTAAGCCAAAACGAAATAAAAGAAGCTAAAGAGTTAGTTTATAAACTCAAAAATGCAATTGAAAGACTAGAACCGGAAGTTATCGAATTTACAAACATCAATTAACAATTTAAAAAAATAATCTTATGAATACTTTAGAAATTGAAAACAGAAAAAAAGAGATCGAAGATAAAAAAATTAAGTCTCTTCAGAAATTAGATTTAGAAATTTTAGGCACTGAATTAACAGGCTTAAAATGTAGCGCAATAGATGAAAATTGGCTAACTTTTGACGCAAGCGATAAAGGAGGTATTAAAAAAATTCTCAAAGCGTTTAAACCTTCTAAAAACAACGCTTTTTTGAAATTTGCAGGTAAAGATCCAGTATTTACAGATAGTCCGTTTTTACTTTGTATATCAAATTACAAACATGTAACAAACGATAAATATATCAAAGGAGTTTTAAAATATGAAACCTCAAACGGTTTAAATATATGGATTAATATTGATAAAAATGTTTTGTCATTCAATTGCATATATAAAAAAGTCGATGAAAACTCAAAGGCTAAAAATCCTGAAACATACGCTTTTTTTACTCTTGATAATAAAACAGGGTTAAATGTACAATCTTATTTCGGTGGTTCGCTAACTTATCACGGATCAAAGGAGCGTTTTTTAGAACTCTTTAACTAACACTTTAAATCCCTCGTTTGCATAGATGCAATTTATAAAAGCGAAATTTAACGAGGGAACTAATTTTAATACTAATCTTAAAAACACAAAAGCCATGTTAAACATATTTTTTACTTACAAATTCAGATACCTAAAAAACGGCAATGTTAAATTTACTTATTCTGTTTTATTCGATTTAGGCGAAGGAATGAAATTTTTAAACACTTGCGAAAGAACCGAAAAACAACACTCTATTTTAAACACTAAAATAAAAGACGATGTTTTAAAACACATCGGTTTGAAAGAAGATGATTTTAGCACGATACAAATTAACTCAATAAGCATTTAATTTAATACTAATCTTTAAAACTTATAACACTATGAACAATTTAGAAAAAGCAACCGAATATTTTAACAATCGTACTAACTTTTTAAATTAAGAAAATCATGAAAACCAAAACAGATGCACCAACAGGAGGATATATTATAAATAATGAAAATATCGGATATAGAGCCACAGCATTAGCCTTAATGAAAAGAGAAGGACTAAAAGAAGTAAAAAACAAAAACGGATTGATATATAGTATTAAGGATATTGAAAATTCTATAATAGGATATATTAAAACAGACTAAAATTTTAGATTAATAGCAACCACCACCCGCACGATTAAGTCGTATCATCGAAGCAATGCGGGTACTAACTTTAAATAATAACACGATGAACAATTACACCGAAGAAGAAAAAGCAAAGCAACTGGAAGTATTTAAAGAAGTTGCAGAAGAAAATTTAAGAACCTTTACAAACGGTTTTAAGAGCGCATTATTTGAATATGCATCACTTAATAAGCACCGCATAACAGAAGTCCTTACAGACGATGAAACAAGGCATTTAGCTATTAATTTTTTCACTACTCAATTAGCTAAAAAGTCATTTGAAAACCAAAACTTTTACTTTGATAAACTATTAACTTTTAAACAGTAAAAACATGAAGCCACACCACACAAAAGATGATAGTCTAGGCAACCTGACAAGAGCAGTTAATTTTGTTAGACAAGAAAGACAATCCTATTTAAAAGCTGAAAGTTTAGCAGCCGAAGTTGATAAGATGATTGATGAAAATTGTACGTCAAAAGAATTAGTTTCTTTTGTTATATGTCAAAACTATTGTAAAGGTAATTTTCACTACTGTAAAAGCTATGCGTCAGATAGGGCAAATCATAAAATGAAATGGAAATTAAGAAATCGTATTTTAGGATTAGAGCAAAAAGATTTTAACTAAATAAAACACTAAAACCATGAGCGCAACAGACCAAAAACAAGCATTAGAAAATCATTTGTCATGTGTAGGCAATAAGGAATTGAAATTGTATCAATACATAGCCTACGACAAAAGGAAAACAACACCTAAATTTTTTATCCAACACGGAAAACACACCATTTCACCCACTTTAAAATATAGCGATATGAATTATTTTATTTTGGGAATGAGCAGAGCAAAACAACTTTTAAAAACCGTTTAAGACCATGAAAACACAGACAAAAAACCTCCCATTTTGGGAAATACCTTGCAACCCAGTGACCATGCAAAAGGTAAACAGGGAAAGCGACAAATCGTTTGATAAGAACGCATACAACAAAAAGTACTACGAAAAAAATAACGAATGAAACCGAACAGCAACGAAAACTTTCAAGAGTTACGAGATAAGCAAATTTCAATACTCAACAGCTTCGACAACGACACGATCTTTAAAACCTTGCTAAACAATTTCAAGGCAATGGACGACAGGGAATTTACAAAGTCAAGGACAAAAGAAGATATTGATATACTGATTTACGCAACCTTCGGCATACTGAAAGAACGAAATATATCCTTTGAAGATGAAAACGGCAAGCAAGTTTTCGTGCCAGAGGTAAAACAGAGATTTACATATCGTGAAAAGTTGGTGCGCTTTTACGACGGACAAGATAAGCACTTTACTAAAATATTAATCTTAAACAATTAGAAACCATGAAAAACAACAAAGAATACTCGTACAAAGTATGTTTCATATCATACATAGCACTATTTATTTTAACTCTTTTGAGCATTGTAGCTAATGCACAGAACGTAAATTGACTTTATTTATTTACTTATGAAAACAAAGACCCCAAAACTTGACCTAACCGACAATTTCAACGCAATAGTAGAACGATATTTAACAAGACAGAAATGGCAAAGAGAAAATTATCCAAACACGACACAGACAACAAAAGACAGCACTATCTTTTGACAGATGTTACAAATGAAACCATGATATGCACCGACGACTTTAAAAAGATGTTCGAGTTCATCACAAAGAACAGAAACGCCAAGATTAGGACTATTGATTGGACAGCAAAACCCAACATCGTCGATAGGAATGTATTTCTAAAAAAATACTTGCAGAAAATCAAGAACAGCAACAACTTCTTTGAGCTTGCAAACATCCTTATCAAGAGGGATGACAACCGCAGAAAATTGATTAGTTCAGTTGATTTACTTGAAACATACGATTATTACGAACAACATAAAAACGATATATTATGACAACACAGACACCAACATTCAGATTTGAAAGAAAGTCACAAAACTTTTTCCATTGGTTCGGAGAGCGCATAAAAGCAAATGACTATTATAAATGCGAAAGCATCATCATTGAAAAACAAGAGAAATTATGAGAAGCTATCACGATAAACAGACCGACCTATTGCTTATAATATTCACAATCAGCTTTGCTTTTATGGTCAATACAATAATTGACGGAAACAAGATTGACGATTTGAAATGTAGTGTAGCAGTCTATAAAGACCGAATTGAATCTTCTGAAAAGCAATCGGCAAAATTAAAGGAAAGATTGAAGATTTGCGATGACTGGGTTAAATTTACAGAAAAGTAATGTGGAAGTTAAAGACTGATTACGGACACATACGCAAGTCGTACGACATCTACGACCTATGGAAGTTTATAATGTCTAATACCTTCTCTTATGAGTTCTACAAAGGCTATCAGCCAATGACAAAGAACGAGTTTTTGAGAGCGTTCTTTAAAGAAACTAAAAATTGGCAGGATTATATCTTGCTTTATAAAAAACTAAACAAAGTACCAACGTTAAACGAATATCTAAAATCACGATAATTATGAAAACAATTAAAGCAAAAGTAGATTCTAACAACTGTGTTATTGTTCATTCTATTAAAGACAGTTGGAACAGAGAAGAAGTTGAAAGATTAATTTCATCTGCTGTAAATAATTTTGCAGGTATGAATACCTATGATGATGATAATTTAGAAGATTGGCTAAAGGAAAACTTATGAAAATAACACAGTTCACAAAGATAAAATCGGCAACGCTTACAGATGTTTTCGATGCTGCAAAAGAAAAGTTCATTGAAAAAGGTTTGAGCATGGACGAGATAGCCATCAACACAAACGTTCCGGAAGAACTTTTGGCAATCCTATTCGACAACTCTAACAACATAGTGAACGATTTGAGCCGTGTTATAGAGTTTTCGAGCGTAGAAATGCACTTTAGATTGACTGACTTCAACAGCTACCGTTTCAAGGCAATAGAGGGCGGTTCTAAATTCCGTGTATGGAGAGAGATAAAACCTAAATGTATGATTGTCTATGACAATGCCGACGGAAACCTATACAATTTTAAGTCAGATGTTGAATTGAGCGAGGAATATAGGCAGATAATAATCAACGACTTTTATGACTTTTGCACTAAATATATCAATGTTTGAAAAAAGATATTTATTTTAAATAAAAATATATTGTAAATTATTTCTTTAGTATTAATATTTTTTATAAATTAGCCTAATTAAAATTATATATGATATGAATACAGTTACAGCAGAAACAATATTGTTTGAATTTTTTGATTTTAAAAACAACCTCGTTGTTCCAAGGGCAAATAAGCCAGTAGTTGATTTTGAAAGCGATTTAGTGGTATTAACCAATAAAAATTACGCAAAAGTAGTAGAAATAAAAACATCTATGCCAGACCTTCTTTCTGAAATTAAAAAAAATCACATAATCTCGATTAAAGACCCTGTTTTGTTTAAAAATTATTTTGGTAAAATAAAATATTTTTATTACGCAGTTCCTGAAAAAATGCTAAAAAAAGCATACGAAGTTGTACCTGATTTTGCGGGAATAATAAACCTTTCAACCAAAAGGTTGGTTAGAAAGCCTTATATGTTATTCGAGTACAAATGGAGTCAAAAAGAAAGATTGATTTTAGCTACACAAGGAAGTAAAAAAATATATCACCTTAAATTAGATTCTATTGATTTTGATAAATCACACAAACCATCAAGCAATAGAATAATCTCTAGGTCTTTAAAAGATTATAAGGAAAAAGTAAAAAACGAACACAAAATAAAAGTTCTAAAATTAAGAAATGAATTAAAGATAATGAAAATAAAAAAACCTTTAGAAAAATTTCTTTTATATCACAAGGATACTTATGATACAGATCAAAAATGTAAAAGGGCTTACAATCTTTGGTATTGCGCCATAACAGATAGACAATTCACAGAACAATTGGAAGCGTTTGTAAACCATAAACAAAAAGAGAAACAATAACACATAAAGCCATGAGAAAATTTCAAGTTTACATCCCCAACCGTCCAGAGTATGACGGCATCAAGGAAAGTCTATTATTATGTAATACCGATTCAGACCTTGTGAGGTTCGCTCATTATTGTTTAGACCGTAGCGAAACATCTTTAGGAGATTACAGTAAAGCATTTTTTAAGACCGCCAACGGCATATTTTATTTATTCACAGCAAGAAACTTATACGAGAAATTATGGATTTGAAACAGATTAAAGAGGTCGAAAAAAAGAACGAACTCAAATTGAGGGTTGAGATTTGCAGGGCAAAACTTATAGAACTCGGCATCAAGAAAGTGTTGGATTGTTTTGTAAGGAAATATCCAGAGTATCAGAACGAACCGCACAAGATTAACCATTTGTTCTACGGTAACAGTACCGATGAAGATTTTACGCAGAAATTAGAAGCGTTTACAAACTATAAACAACAAGAAAAAAATTAGATTATGGAATCAAATAAACCAAAAGATTCGCAAGCATTTCCATTAGAATATGAAGAATATAATTCAGTAGGATTACTTGCTAAAAGGCAAGAGTTCGGAATGACATTAAGAGATTACTTCGCTGCAAAGGCTATGCAAGGAACATTTTCAAATCCAGAAGCCACAGAATATATGAGTAAATCTTACGGCAAAGACCTACCAACTGCATTTGAAAGAATAGCTGACAAATCATACCGAATGGCGGAGGCAATGCTTAAAAGACGAGAACTATAATAATGGCTTACGTTTATTTACATAAAAAGAAATCAGATGATGAATTATTCTACGTAGGAATAAGTAAGTCAAACGATGATTTATACACAAGAGCAAACGATATCAGAAAAAGAAGTGATTTTTGGAAAAGACTTGTTAAAAAATATGGTTTTTATGTTGAGATATATAAATCAAATATTTCTTGGGAAGAAGCTAAAAAAATAGAGATTAAATTAATAAAAAAGCACGGCAGAATAAACTTGAAAACAGGTATATTATGTAATTTAACCGACGGAGGAGAGGGTTGTATCGGATTTGAAATAACAGATGCTTATAGAGAGAAATTAAGCAAAGCCAGTAAAGGCAAAGGAAAAAGATTTGGTAAGGAAAATCACTTCTACGGCAAAACTCACACGAAAGAAACAAGAAATAAAATTAGTGAAGCATTATTAAAATCAGACAAGAACAAAGGAATCAACAACGCTAATTACGGCAAAAAGATGTCTGACGAACAAAAGCAAAAATTAAGCATAGCACATAAAGGCAAAAAACTTTCCAAAGAACACAAGAGAAAAATTAGCGAAGGAGGAAAAGGAATACTAAAAAGCGAACAATGGAAAGAAAAAAGGAGAGGCGAAAACAACTTCTTTTTTGGAAAAAGCGAACTGTTGTCAGGAGAAAATAATCCAAGAGCCAAGAAATGTATTTTTATTGAAACAGGAGAAATTTTTGAATGCTTAAAAACCGCTTGCAAAATCAAAAAAATGAGTTATGATACTCAAAGAGCATATATAAACCCAAACCACAAAAGACATTCAAACAGAAAATTTAATTACTTATAAAAACGAAATACCATGAAAAATTTAGCAAAAGCCGTTATAGCGGTAATGAAAGAAGTAAAAGGAATGGAAAAGAACAGTCGAATAGGCGTAGGAAACAGTGCTTATGACGGTACAAAAGACAAGGACGTCAAAGAAGTTTTTAACGATGCAATGGCTAAACACGGTCTTTGTATTCTACCTATCGGAATCGAAGAATCAACACACATAGACAGATGGGAAGAAGTTGACCAATGGAGTAAAGAAACGCCAAAAGCCACAAAAACAAAACAAAGTGTTTTCACTAAAGTAACCACTAAATATCTTCTTTTACACGAAAGTGGAGAAAGTCAAGAGTTAGCTGGATATGGTCACGGAATTGACCCGCAAGACAAGGGATCCGCCAAGGCAACGACATACGCACTTAAAAACGTACTTCTTTACACGTTCCTTACACCTGTTGGAAAGATTGACGACACCGACACAAAACATAGTGATGAACACGATACGCCAAAAACAACAGAGCCACCAAAAACAGTTGCACCACAGCCAAAAGCGAAACCTAAAATGCCACAAGCAAAGTACGACGAAGCAATGGAACTTGAAGACTTTACAAAGTTGGAGAAAGCACTTGCATACTACGATATGACAGAAGACCAAGAAGGCAACATCGTATTGAGGATTGAAGAACTGAAAGCAAAAACAAAATAAACAGAAATTATGAAAACCAAAACAATTAAAAAAGTAATTACAGGCAAAATGAATGCTTGGCTTAAATCTATTAATGATGATAGATTGAGAGATAAGGTAAAAGATAATTTACTTGTTTCAGGTGGATGTATAACATCTATGTTATTGAAAGAAGATGTAAACGATTTTGATGTTTATATTCAAGATATGGATGCTCTTTTGGAATTAGCACAGTACTATTGCAAAGATCGTGTTCTCGATGGAAGAAAAAGGGATGAACTAATCAAAGATAGATACCCTAAATATGAAGAATTTGATGGTAAAACTATCGATGGGGAAGAATACCAAGCCGAGCTTTTTGTAAGGATTAAAAACCTAAAGGCAAACCAAATAAAACTTGATATACCAAGCGTAGGGATCAGAACAGAGCAATTAGTTCAGCCAATAGAAGAATCTTACCAAGTAGCATTTCTTTCACAGAACGCAATTTCATTGACAGATGATATTCAAATTGTTTTAAGATTTAATGGCAATGCCGAAGAAATACACAAGACCTTCGATTTCATACACGCAACAAACTATTTCACTTTTAGAGAAGGTCTTGTACTTAACCAAAATGCACTTGAAAGCATTCTCACTAAAGATTTAAGATATCAAGGCTCACTTTATCCTTTGACTTCTATTATCAGAATGAAGAAATTCTTGCTTCGTCATTGGCAGATTAGCGCAGGTGAAATCTTAAAAATCATGTTCCAGATTTCAGAATTGGACTTGCACGATATTGAGGTATTGGAAGAACAGTTGATTGGAGTTGATGTAGCTTACTTCGGTATTTTGATTGAAGCGTTGAGATCTGTAAAGGATAAAGAAAAAATAACAACAAGTTATATCTCTGCGCTCATTGATAAAATATTTAATGAATTTGAGGAAGAATAATTGAACCCAACACTTAAACAATTAATACACTTTGTAGAGCATACAGAGTTCAGTAACGAACCGATAAGATTGGATCAATGTACTATCGTAGAAAATCAGAGAACGTTCGCTGAATCTCATATAAACGCTTTATTGAGCAATAAGGGGAATAAACTTTTTTTACCGTATCACGCACGTTTAGTATCGTTTTATAATTTAATAACACATAAATAACACACAATGGGAGCAACAAGAGAATCATTCGACGAATTAAGACAACAGAACTTCGATATTGATATGTCAGGTCATCTTTACGCAGAACACGTAAATTCAGAACCGCAGAAATTAAAAGTTTCTATAACCAATTACGGCTACTTCTACAAAGCGTGGCTCAATGGGGAGCAAATCGACAAAAGAGAACTTTACAAACTACTGAAACTCAAAATAGGTCACTCTATGAGCCTTGAATTTCACGTAAACGAATTTGCTAAAAGGAACAAAGGCTATGAAGTCGATGTTTATGAAATGGATGTAACTTAACGGTGAGTATAAACGGTCGTTTTAATGCCGTTTATACATTGTTGTAGGTATGTAAGCCTACGGATTTGAAAACTAAAAACTAAAAACTGAAATTATGAATATTGAATTTATTGTAGAATTAGAAAACTCTGAAGAATCAATTGGAACATCGACAAAAAACTATGTGCCAAGAATTGGGGAAACGATATGGATGTTACCATATAATTGGGAGCGGAAAAACGAGTTTGGTACAAGGGCATTTTTAGTTGAAAATGTTTGCCATCATATATCGACAGAATTGGAAAACTACGACAGCATTGTTGTTTATGTATCTCCAATTGTAGCAGAAAGTGAGTAGGCTTATTACCTACAACGTTGATCGTGTATGAAGCGGTCTGGGCTAAAAATCAACTCGGCAAAACAGCCAAAAAAAAAAATAGAAGTGCAATTAAAAGACTAAATATGAAATGTAATCACGAATGGAAGACTATTGGAAACCAAAGAGGTTATTTTCAAATATGTATGTCAAAATGCGACACAGTAATAACTCTAAAAATTAATAACAAAATGGAAAATCAAAAAATATTATCACTCATTGAGGAATTAAAAAAAGGACTTTCAGAAAAGGAAATTAAAAAAATTGAAAAGGAAAAAGAAGATATTATTTGGTGGAATGTTGATGAAGAAACTAAAGATTTGTGGTATGAAACTTTAGGCGATGCAAAAAAAGGAATTTACAATTAAAAACATGAAAACAAACGAATTAAGAATAGGTAACTACGTAGTTGGAAATTATGAGAAAGGCCTTGAATGTGATTGGGATTATGAAAACTCTGAATTAGTAATGGATAAGGCAGTAGGCCAAGTCGTTTTATTAGATTATGTTGGATATACAACTCATTCAATCTGGATTGAAACTAAAGATACAAACGTTGAAATTTTTGAAAGTTTTGAGGGAATAATTTTAACCGAAGATTGGTTAAAGAAACTAGGATTTAAAGAAAACAGTTTTAGCCTTGTTTGGGAAAACAAAAGAATAGGCGTCTTTGATTGTGAAATTTTCAAAATAGCCAATTGCGATATTGAGTTTCTTATAAAATACGTTCATCAATTGCAAAACCTATTTTATTTTTTTGAGGGAGAGGAATTAACCGTAAGTAACTAAAAAAGCGCAATGGCTTTTTGTTTTTTCATCGGGAAAGGAAATGAGATTGCAGAAATGAAACGACCTAAAGACTGCTTTATACACGGTGTTATTGTTAGTGCCTTTTTTATAAAGCGTTCGAGTAAGGCATTAACTATAACTATTATATGTATTCAACATCTTAAAACACTAATAAAACCAATATAAAAACATGAACACGTCTGAACACAAAACCAAATTCATTCAGGAAATGAAACGTAGAGGGTATAGTAAAATTCAATCACCAATAAACAATATCCGACTATAACCAAACAATTAATAAATCTTAAAAATTATAAACAATGGAAACTACAAAACAATCACTTTACGACATCAACGAAGAACAACGGATGTTGATTATGGAAATCGAAGCAATGGAGGGAGAGCTTACAGAAGAAATGGAAGAAAAACTCGCATTGAACGAATCCAACCTAAAACAGAAAAGCATCGCTTATTTAACTGTTATTTCAACAAAAGATGCTATGAACGACTTAATCGACAACGAGGTCAAAAGACTTCAAGCGATGAAGAAACGAAACAACAACATTGTTGACCGATTAAAAGACAACTTACTTTCAGCGGTAAAAACATTTGGAAACTTTGAAGTAGGGTTGACTTCTTTTGGCACAAGAAAATCTACATCGGTAGAAGTGGATGAAGATATGGTCAATCAACTTCCTAAAGAGTATAAGACCGTAAAAGTAACCGAAGCACCGAATAAAGTAGCCATCAAAAAGGCACTCGAAAGTGGTTTAGAGGTTGATGGTTGCAGATTGGAAAACCACTTGAATCTAAAAATCAATTGAAATGAAAGTAGCATCATCTATCCAAATACCTGTTAAGATTACAAACGGAAAATTTGCGTCAAACCTAAATCTAATAAAACAGATTTTAGAGCATTACGAAGGGCATACGATAGATGTTGCGTTCAAAAAGCGTTCTAATAAACGGTCAAATCAACAGAACAAATATTATTTTTCGTGTATCGTTCCAATATTCCAAAATGCAATAAAAGAAGAATGGGCTGAACTATGGAGTATTGAAAGGGTACACGAATTTTTGTTGACCAACTGTAATTACGAAGAACTTGTAAACGAAAAGACTGGAGAAGTTTTAAGGAGAACGAAACGAAGTACAGAGAACACTACAACCGAAGCGGAAACATTCTACGAGCGTTGCAGAACACTTGCAAAGGATTTCTTTAATACTGAAATTCCAAAGCCTAACGAAGAAATAACACTTGAATTTTGATGATCGTAACAACCGCAATTTGCCAAAACCAAGAAACCTACTACATATTCCGTGAAGATGGCGTAGAGGTAGCCATAACATTCGTGAAAGGATTTATTCGCGGAGATAAAGACCTACTTCCGGCAGAACGCAAGTACTTTGAAAGAGGACATCATTTAGACCTTAAAAATCAACTTTAAATAACACAGAAATTATGAAACAATGGAAGCACAAAATTAAAATAAAACATCTATTTGAAGATGAAACTAGTAAAGAACTTATAGTTAAGTTATGTAACGAGCTTTTAAGACAATTAAACCCAATACTTAAAAAATATGAAACTTCTGATGATGGAGATACTATTTTCTATGAATTGGAAACTTTAGTAGATAACTTTGAATTTTTAAAAAATTTAGCAGACGGAACTATAAAATCCAAAAATTGGGATTCATAATGGTTTTGATGGAGATTTTCAAGAATTCTTTAACGACTACTTAAACCAACTATATGATTTAGGCGATAGCAATAAATTAATATGGATAGGATAAAACTTAAATAACAAATAACACACATAAACCATGAAACCTAAAAATCAACATCAATTAGCGATTTGGTATTTAATTACCTTTGACGCAATCAGTTTAAAGTTCGTTATTAACGATTCTATGTTCTTTAAATTCCAAACAAGGCTTTCGGAGATTGAATCCGACCTTATGAAAAATATTGCAACCCGTGAAAGGGTTCGTTTCACAAACCGTTTCGGACATTCATCAAGTTACAATGTCTATTCAGCTATTGATAAGGATTACCTTAAAAAAATATTTGATTCTTATGGTAATTAATTATTAATTTTGTAAATTACAGTGCAGTTCAGATTTAGCGGTCTGATTCAATGAGGTACTACGTCCTGCTGCACTTCTTTTAACACGTAGTATAAAAACGTAAAAAATGACAAGACTAATCGAATTTTCAATCTTTAAAAACAGCAAAACAATAACTAATAATTATGGATTAACTTTGTATAAAATTAATTCAAATTTATATGCATCGGCAAAAGAATGTTCTAGTGTTTTGGAAGATTACGAACAAATTAATCCGTTAGCTTCTTTAATTAGTTCTAATATATCAACAGAAGATGATTTACTGATAGATGTTTTAATTTTAAATGAGTCCATTGTTTTAAAAAACAAAATACCAACCAAAATAATCAAACCAGAATACTTAAATAAAACAATTTTTAAGACATATCTTATGTTTGACGAAAATACATTTTTAACCAAAATAGGCAGGTCGAAAAATCCAAGAGTTAGAGAACGTACTCTTCAATCAGAGAAACCAACTATAACACTATTTGCTATATGTGATTTAGATGTAGAAACAAAACTTCACAAAATTTTTAATAAGTTAAGGGTTAGAGGGGAGTGGTTTAAATTAAATAAAGACCAAATAAATTCAATAATAGGAAAATATAATTTCAAAATTATAACTGGCAAAGGTCAGGTTTACTTCTGAAAAAATCAAAAGATGAAAATCAGGTGCAATACTTATAGGCTATCAAAGAATTATATTAATGATATTTAGGTTGTGTTATGATTATAAATGGTTATTTGAATTTAACTAATGAGTGCAATATGTCTTTAATGGCTCGTTATCCTGATAATTATTTTGATTTGGCAATTGTTGATCCGCCGTATGGGATAAAAAGACTTAATTCTGGAGGCATGTCAAAAAATAGTGGTTTTAAGAAATGGGAAAGGAAAAATTGGGATAATGAAATACCTAAAAAACAATATTGGATAGAACTATTTAGGGCTTCAAAAAATCAAATTATATGGGGAGGTAACTATTTTACTAACTATTTAATACCAAGTCAAGGCTGGATTTTCTGGTTTAAACAAAAAGGGATGACGTTTGCAGATGGCGAACTTGCTTGGACTTCCTTTGACAGAGCAACAAGGCAATATGATATGAGTGGAATGGGTGGCGCAAATAGAATACACCCAACCCAAAAACCCGTTAAATTATATGAATGGCTTTTAGATAATTACGCAAAAGAAGGAAACAAGATATTAGACACTCATTTAGGAAGTGGCTCAATAGCAATTGCAGTAGACAGCGCAAACAAGATTGATGGAATGGGTTTGACTTTGACGGCTTGCGAACTTGATAAAGGATACTTCGATGAATCAATAAAAAGGGTTTTAAAGGAAACTGAAAAGACGATACGTTTTGCGCCAGAACCAATCATTGAACCAAAACAGGAAACTTTATTCTAATACCACATACAACTAATGTAATTATTTTGTATATTTGTTTTTAGTTATGAGGTCGAGAAACATAACGTTAAAAAATTCAAGGTAAATCTCTACAATGAAAACTGCTCGACCCAGTTGGATTTGTAGGGATTTTTTTATAGACTAATTTAATAGTTTACTGGTATCTTATAAACCTTTATTATCATGGCAAATGTTAGATTACTTTTTGAAGGCACTGAAAAAAGTGGAACTGAAGATTTTACTTTGGAAGTTTTTATTAATAATGAAGATGAAATATTTATTGAAGTGAATATGCAAGATAATGACAGAGCGCATATTTGTTTGGACAAATCAACTGCAATTAAATTCGCAAAGACCCTACGCGCTGAAATCAATAAAATTCAGTAGCTATGAACGGGTACGACTTGACAAGGTATTGGTATAATTATAAGTTTGAAAACCCAGACAAAGTAAAGGCGATTCATTCTGATATGTACTTCTATATTGTAGATTTATGGAATAGGCTTGGTCAAAAAGAAAAGTTTGGGCTTCCTACTATGATAACTATGGAGAATTTAAGTATAGGTTCAAGAAACACTTACTACAAAGTAATTAATGATTTATGTGATTTTGGCTTTATAAAAATGGTTTCTGAATCAAAGAATCAACACCAATCAAGAATTATTGCTATATCAAAAAATGAGCAGGCATCTAATCAAGCACTTGAGCAGGCACATATACAAGCATCTAATCAGGCACGTGAGCAAGCACTTGAGCAGACAACTGAACACATAGATAAACAATTAAACAAAGAACAATTAAACAAGTTAACAATAAACAATACTCTTTTGTCAGAAATTGAAATTTCAGACTTGGAAGATAATGTTTTAGAATATTTTCAAATAGCAAAAGCATTCCAACAACTTTTTATTAAAAACCTAAAAGAAAAAAATTCACCATCGAAAATTCAAGAGCAAGCTAAATTCAAAAATTATGTTGACCCGATACGTTTGATGATGGAAAACGATGGGGTTACAAAAGAACAATTAACAAAGGTTTTTAAGTATCTTGGAAGCAATGAAGGTGAATTTTGGAAACCAAATATATTATCCACAAAAAAATTAAGAGAAAAATTTTCACAATTAAGTATAAAATCACAAGAAAATGGAAACAGGAATAACAATATCCCAAAATCAGATGCAGAACTTAAAAGGTCAGCCAGTGATGCGGTTGATAGAATGTTTGGCAGAAAATGACAATATGAAGCTATTGATATTAGAGGGCGAACTTACCGTATCAAAAGCAATGAACAGTTTGTCTTTAAGAAAACTTGAAAAGTCAATCGACAAGATCAACATCGTAAAATCCATAACATACCTTGTTTTGAGATTATCAGACAACTTCAACGTAAAACAAAAATTCACGGAAGAACAGGCTTCGATTATGGCTTTAGACCTTTCGGAAATATTCGCCTATGAAACATTGGAAGATGTTGTCTTGATGTTCAAATTAGCAAGGCAAGGGAAAATAGGTGGCACAGAATATAAGTTGGACGGTCAGACTGTAATGCAAAAATGGGTTCCGCAATATCTCGAACTTAAATCCATTGAAAGGGAATCGCACCACAATAAATCAAAAGGAGAGAAGAACGGAATGAACAGTTTCAATTGGAGCAAGGAATCGTTTGATAAAATGGAGGTTTCGGAAAAACTAACGTTACCATCGAAGTTGGGTCAAAGAGCAAAGGAAAATTTAGAAGTGCCAAGTGATTATAAAGCACCGATTGTTGACCGTAAAACATTTTTGGATAATATGTTTATCTCTATAAAAAACCAAAGCACGGAATCGTTAAAAGACTATTTGCTGAATGTGGATTGTGAAAGCCCGAAGTTCGATGCTGAATTATATGAAATGGTTGAAAAAGAAATGGATTTAAGATAATGAAAACAAAAAAATTAACATTCAAGACCAGAAAGATGCACACCGATATTATCAAGCGTCTTGATTCAATAAAAAAGCCAAGATATTATCTCGAAAAAAAGTTAGGAATTTCACATACGGTATTTCAAAGAATGAATAAACAAAAGCATATCACTATGAAAACGTTTATAATACTTCTTGAATGGCTTGATAAGGATGCAAGCGAATATATCAATTAATTTCTATAATAAATTTGTTTTAAAACAAAATTAAATTATCTTTATACCAAATAACACATAGAAACCATGGGAATGTACGACAACCTCAAAATCAAAACAGAAATGCTTCCTATTTCTGATGATGACAAAAAACTATTGGGGGAAAATCCTGATTGGCAGACCAAAGACTTTGACTGTATTTTTTCTACTGCTGAAATTACGGAAGATGGAAAATTAAAATTTAGGAGTTTTTCTTACGGTTGGGATGAAAACGGAATCAGCACAATGACTAAAGTGACTGGTAAAAAAGGTGCTTTGATAGAAAAAAATGTAGAATGGATTGATTTAAAAGACTATCACGGTTTTGTAATTTTTTACAGTTCTGACAAAAATGACGATTGGTGGGAGTTTAACGCAAAATTTACAGATGGTAAATTGGTTGAGATTTTAGGAGGAAAATATAAAAATTAATAACACACAAACATTAAAAACAGAAACATTATGATATTAAATTTCAGTACAGTATTCCCAAATGACAAAGGCAAGCTATCAGGACTTCCAACAATGTTTCCAGAAAAGATTTGGAAAGGCATCGCAAAGAACCATTGGAAGGTACTGAACGAGAACAAAGAGTTCTTTGAGTATTTCAAAGACAACGACACCTACGCTATGAACGGTAACTTTAGCGGTAAGGAAAAGAACACCACAATCCGTAGAGATAGTAAAGACCGTTGGAAAATAGGGATGAAGATTCATTTTTACATTGGCGCAAGAACCAAAAAATCGTTCCGTTTTGCACCTGTTCTAAAAGTCAAGTCAGTTAACAAGATTCAGATAACCTACGATAGTGCCATTTGCAATCAGTTTAAGGCACTTCCTTGCATTTTAATCGATGATGTGGCATTACACCCCAAACATTACGAAAGGTTGGCGCAGAACGATGGATTTGACAGCCTTGAAGATTTCTTTGCTTGGTTTGATAAAGATTTTGTTGGGAAGTTGATTGGATGGTAACGTTAATCGTGGTTAAATAACAAAGGCAACTGTTCGGAAATTCCGAACAGTTCAAATGGAAGGCTATAACCTTACAAAGAACAATAAGACAACAATTAAATTGAAATGACAAAAGAAGAAGTGAAATTAAAAGCAGATAACTTGTTAAAAGAAATAAGTTTAAAAGCACCTTTATTCTACGATGAATGTATTGAGATTGCATTGCTAATTGTAGATAAGATTTTGGAAGAAAACCCAACAAAAACTTATTGGGACACTTACGATGATGAAACACCATCTGCTATTACAGTTTGGAGCGAAGTAAAAAATGAATTAGAAGCACTAAAGTAGTATTGGTGCTAACGTTCGGTCACTTTGTCTAGTGGCGACGATTTAAGACTAGACTTCACAAAAATACACTAACAATAAATTTAAAAATTATGATTTCAGAAAATAACCAAGCCCAGCCATTAGACAAAGCGACTGTTACAAGCAGTGTTTTGACTTTAGAACATTTATCAATAGCAATGGCTAATAGTTTTTTATTTCAATATTTTGACGATGAACGTGAGATATTACACAATGATTGCAAAATAGTTGAACTTCGAGAAGAAGAAATGACTATTGCTAACGGCGAGTATCAATACGATGTAAAATTTGATGATGTTAAAATAATTGTTAGACCAAAAAGTGATTTAACAAACGAAATAAACATTAACGAAAATTTGTTCGTACCTATTAATTACAACGCATTTAAACACTCAAAAGAAGATATTATTGAATTTCAAAACAATTTTATCCATTATAAAGGAGTAAAATTTGGTATAATTGAAAGGTTTCTTGAATGGAATTTCGATGTGTTTAATCACATTAAAGAAGGTCGAGGAATTTCTATTCATGATGTTGTGTAACATTGCTTGTAACGTCCATCGCTATAATTTCGGCTGAACAAACACAAAAGGCGTTTCGGTTGAAAAAGACTAAACCAAGAATTACAGAACATTAAATTAAACACTAACCTAAAGCTGAAATATAGCGATTGTTATAAGCTGTGTTTTTGATTTATAAAACAAATATAAATGGAAGATTTAAATGATAATTTACCTACAGTTGGTAAAAAATACTATATGTCACATTCAGAATATTTTTATTCAGAAAAAGAAAAAGACAATATTTACGCAAGTATGCCAATTTCAATTAGAAATGGAATTAACTTTTCAGAACCGATGAAGTTAACTCAATTAGTTTGTGCTACCAATATAGAAAAAGCACGAAAAGCCGTTAGAAATCAATTAGAAAAAGAAGGTAAATTCATTGTTACTAAATGCAGAATAGATTTTCTGATAGTAGGAGATTAACATAGCTTATAACGTAGATGGTATATGAATAGTAAATAATGCGATATGGGATATTTTCAACACAAACACGAAAACATAAGCGAAGCAGGTATTTTAAAGAACTGTATTTGGTGCAATGAAGAATTTGAAATGGATTCTGGAAACCAAAAATATTGTAAAAACCCTGCGTGTAGGGATGATAGATGGATTGCTAATATGACTAAACGCCAATATATAAAACATACCAATGGCGAGTGTTTGAAGCACGATGTTGATTAGCATTATTTATTATTTATATACCGTGTTGTGGTGTCGTTTTAATGCACCACAACGGTTTGTGTATGGCAAGTAGCCGAAGCACGAACCAACGAATTAAAAACTGAATATTAATAGGCTATTTGCTATACACTTTGTTATAGCTAGTGCCACAAACTAAATTTAATTATGAAAACTGGAATTGAATTAATTGCCGAAGAAAGGCAGCGACAAATTGAAAAAGAAGGATGGACTTCCGAACACGATGCAGAGCATAAAGAAGGTGAACTTGCTAATGCAGCAGCTTATTATGCAATGACCGAAGACACGATTGATTTTATAGACAATGAATGGGGGAACGATATGCACTTACATATATGGCCTTTTGAACTTAAATGGCTAAAAAGAACGCCTGAAAATCGTGTACGAGAACTTCAAAAGGCTGGTGCATTGATAGCTGCCGAAATTGATAGACTGAACTCTCTTTAGGCATTGGCTATAACGGTTGGGTGTATGGGTATGTAATTTTAAAAATAATTAACAGATAAAACTTAATAAAATGGAACAAAGTAACAGAATACAAAGAAGCGAGGTATGGGAACAAATCTACAAAGTGGTAAGTAAGATACCAAGAAAAGATGTTGATGGAGATGCAGCAGACGCACCGAGCGTTGCTACTGAATTGGAGGGACTATTTTTAAAATTATTACCTATACAACATGTTAGGCAGCAAAGCGAACTGTTGTTGCAAGCATACAAAGAAGGGTTTGATGCAGCAACAGAAAGTTTAATAGGTGCTAATAAAGTTGTACAAGACCGTAAATTGCAACAATAGTGCCTAACAAGTCAGTATGATTAATAAAAGTATTACTTATCAATGGCAAAGTCTATAAAATATACGAAAGTAAAATCGGTTAAGATTTCAGAAGTTCAATATAATACTTTGAAGAAACTTGAATCATATAACATTAATGTTTGTCAATTCATACGTGATTCAATTTCAGAAAAGCTAAAAAGAGAGCATCAATATCTGATACCTAAACCCAAAAAAGAATATTGTCCATTTTAAATAAAAATTAATCATGTTAGGAGAAACAATAAAAAAACTACGAAAAGAAAAAGGCTATTCACAGCAAGGATTCGCAAGGAAACTAAAGCTCAACAATCCATACTACAACTGTATCGAGAACGACAAGCAAGAGCCATCAATACCGACTTTAAGGAACATCTGCAAACACCTTGATATAAACATACATATACTTTTTATAATGTCTCTAAAAAGAGAAGATGTACCAGAGGAAAAAAGAAAGCAGTACGACTTCATTATGCCAAGTATTTTAGAAATGGCTATGAGTTTGGTAGATTGAAATAACAATTAATAACACAAAAAACTATGACACCACAAGAAGCATTCAACAACAAGTTCCCACAATTAGACCAATGGTTTAGTGATATGGACGAAGCCTTTAATAAGATAAAGGAAAGCCACGAGAAAGGCAAGATTAACAACTTGCTTTTTGATAATGATATTGATAGTATCAAGTAACAATAACCAAACACATTAATACTATGGAATCAAACAAAAATTTAGTTATGGCAATTTGCAAAACGACATTCCCTGACGAGGATGATATGGAAAGATACTGCAACGGTCATATTAAGCCTTGCGATGTTAAGATTTATCACAAAGGCAGAAAATATTTAGTACATCCTATGTATTTTGATAATACATACTTTCAATTAATAGAAAAAAATAAATAAGCTATGGAATCAAAGCATATAAGAGAATTTTTAGAGAGTTATAATTTAAATCCAAATGAAGTCATTTATGGTTCTGATGATTCAGCTCATTGGCTTGTAGATATTTTGGGCGGGTTTTTAAAAGAATCGATTGAAACTAATAACTCTGAACTATTGGAGAGATATAATGAAGCTATTGAAGTGTTGGAAGAACTTGTTCAAGTTAAAGAATGGAAAGATGAGTATGGAAAAGACGCTCAATATTTAAAAGCACAACCGATAGCTTGGAAAAATGCTCAATCAGTTTTAAACAAAGCATTAAAACAACCTAACATTAAATAAAATAATTATGAATATTTTTGAAAAATTTACCGAATTAATTGATATAGAAAATCCTGATTTCGATAAGTCAGGAAAAGTGCATGATTGGAGAAATTACGTACCTTACGAATGGCAGAAAAATTGGTTTGACTTTACTGAACGTGAAAGGCAAATTATTGCAGTAATGGCAGAAACACAAGCAGACAAAGAAGAATGGGATTAACCAAACACCCTATAAGGGATTAATATTTATATTATGGAAACAGCAAAAGAATTATTTGATAAAATGTTAATAGAAAATGACGAAACCACTTCTACAGAAATGATGATTGAGTTCGCTAAAAAACACGTTACAGAAGCATTACATAAAGCAAGTGAAAAGTTTGACCATTCGTCAAATAAGATAGCTGTTTTAGGCTCTTATTCATTAGAAAATATTAATTAACCAACCACATTAAAGGGTATAAATAGAATTGAAATTATGAAATTTGATAAAAATTATTTTGAAGCTAATTTAATTGTTGGCACTCAAATAAAGTTGGGCAAAAATTATGCTGATGAACACGGTTTTGAAGATGGTGAAATAATAGAATTGGTTGATGGTGATTTTGAATATGATAATGGGCTTTATACCACAAATAAAACAGCACCCGCAATTTGGAATCCTGATGCAGACGAATTTGATAGTATTTATCATTTGTTTGGAAATGATTTTGAGAATTGGATGGACTGTGAGATTTTAACCAATAACCAACCATTAGACAATGGTACAATAGATTGAAATTATGAAACTACACAAAGACATAAACGCACTTCTAATTGCTTATGATGACTATCTGTCTCACGTCAAGGAATTAGGTCTTAACAAAAAAGAAGTCAACGCAAAAAACTTCTTAACTTTTAATTGCCTTGAATCTGATGCACCAGCTAAAAGAACACCCCTCACCGAATCAGAAGTACAGTCTTTAAGAAATAAAGCAAAGTTGTTTAGGGATTCCGGAGGTGAATACTTGCAAGTGGTAGAATTGAAATTAGAAGTTTGTGAATGTAAAAAACACTCCATTAAAACACCTTATGGATTTGAAATATGCACAAATTGTGGTAATGAATTTGACGAATAACAATATCATTCCTTTACATAAATATCCGAAAGCACCGATTTCAGCGTACTCTTTAAATCCATATCCACTTGTCTGTTCTTTGAGAAGTGGATATTACTGTTCAATATACCGTCGTCAAACTCTTTTATAATGTTCCGTGCTTTATCGGTCAACTTATACAGTTTCTTATTTTTGTAAGTGTAATCTTCCGCTATATATTCGTTCTCCAAATACCTTCCAAGCCTTATAAACCTACCATGTACTTCCAATTGTAGGTTGAACAGCCAAAGTTCCTTTAGATAAAGCAGTATGTTCACATCGTCAACGCTTAAATTATACCGCATACGTATATCCTCATAACAGAAAATCAGATAACACAGTTTACTTCCGCTTTCGGATTCCACATCCTTCTCAACGAACAGATCAGACTTCTTTAGAGTAATCTTTTTATCAGAAGTAACCTTTAGTGGTTCACCGTAATAATCCATAGCATTTAATTTATTGCAATTTAAGAATATTTAATATACTTTTACATCGTGTTATTAGTTAAGAGAACCGAATCATGGCGGTTTTTAAAAGGCGCAAGGCTCTAAACTTGTGCCTTTTTTCATTCCACAACTTCCCACATTACCGACTTTCACACACTTTTTCTTTTTTCGTGTTTATCATTGTACCAATCTTTAAATAATTGGATAATGGAAAACAATCAAAGTGGCGAAGTTCAAGTGTTTGGCAATACCGCAACGGTAGAGCAAGCAACAGAACAAGCCGAAACACAGACACAGGCAACGCCAGAGCAAAGCCAAGAAACCATTACATACCCCAACACAAAAGCACCAAAGGAAACTGAAACGCAAGTAGTAGAGGAAGAAGTTGTAGTGGAACAAGTAGCTGAAACAAAGGCAGAGCCTAAAAAAGAAGAAGTCAAAGCACCAAAGAAAGACTTTGAAGTATCGTTCAACAAAGAACCTAAACAGAAAACCGAAACCCAAAAGGAAACTCAAACGGTAACGGAAGATGTTGTACTAAAGTTCTTAAACGAACAGGGCATCAAAGCATCCACATTGCAAGACATTCAAACCAAGGAAGAATTATCAGACCCCGTAAAACAGTTCAAAAAGTTTCACGAAGAAACGAACGGACGTGGCATCGAGGATTTCTACAACTCACAGAAAGATTGGGCTAAAGAGCCAAAAGATAAGACGTTAGCGGCTTATTACAAGTTCAAGAACCCAAATATGTCAGATGAAGACATCGCAGATACCATTGACCTAAAGACCGTAACGGAAGAAGACGAGGACACCTTATCGGAAAGAGAGCTTAAATCCCGAAAAATCGAGTATAACCGTACCTATGCGGAAGCATTGGCGTTTATGCAGGACAAGGCAAAAGACTTCAAGACATCCCTAAAAAGCGTTGAGCCACAGCAAAGACAACTTACACCAGAGGAAATCGAAAAGTACTATCAGCCGTATTGGGCAAAAAGGGATAAATCCCTGAAAGAACTCAATGAGATTGGAATATCTCTTGGAAAGATTGGTGACATAAACTTGAACATAACTCCTAAACAAAAGGAACTTGTTTCAAAGTACACCCAAACACAGGAAGCGTTCTTTGAGCGTTGGAAAGACAAAGATGGTGGAATAAACCCCGACACATCAAATCTCGACACCTTGTGGTCAATCCCAGAAGCAAGACAAGAACTCATAGCCGATATGCTTGACCAAGCCCATACATTGTTCATGGAAGATTTCAGCAAGACCAACAGAAACGTTGACCTTGGAGACATCAAAAAACAGGAACAACAGGCGAATGGGAAGACAAGAATGTTGGTTTTCGGAGAGGACGAAAGTTCAAGCAGCTTCGGTAAACCCATCTTAAAAAGATAAGAAAATAACCAAAAACAAAATTAATTATGGCTATAACAAGCACCCCAGTAAATCCGCACAACAACACTTCACCAATAAGGTTGACTACGGATAATTTTGCCGACCCATTTGACTTGGCGGCAGCAGTGGCGACCCAAGCAGGTCTTCCACAAGAAGTATTAGACAAAGTTCATACAGACTGTTCTGCATTAGTAAAGGACAATTGGATGGCTTTCTTGGACATGTTCCAAATGAACATCGGATTTGAAACCGATTATATCCAATTTATTGAATCCACATCACCTGATTATGTAATCGATGATACAGGAGCAGTTTCAAGAACAGCAAACGTTTTCACCATCGATTGGTCAGCAGTTGAAGGATGGGAAACAGGAGAAGAAGGTTTCTTTTTCAGAGTTGATGATGTAATTGCAGTTTATGATGCAACAAAAGAGGAAATTGGTGTAATCACTGCAATTGACCGTGCCAACAACACTTTCACAGCGGTATGTCGTAACGGATTAAATTGGACGGTAGCAACTACCAACCTTACAATCGACGTTAACGGTACTGATTTTGACAAAGCATCTTGCGGACCGGAAGGTCTTATGGAATTGCGTAAGAAAAAATCTGTAATCCTTAAAATGCAGATTGTAAAAGACGCAATGCAAACAGCGGGCGGGAAACGCTATGCGTTCTGCCTTGACAGTGGAGAAGTGAAATGGTACGATGATAATGTTATCGAGCTTACAAAACGTTTGAACCGTAAAGTAGCTAAAACTCTTTTACGTGACATCGAATCTACTGAAACATCAGGTGCATATCTTGCAGGTAAATATGGTACTAAAGGATTGTTCCAAAACATCAAGGAGAATGGTCTTGTGCAAACAGGTTATATTCAAACAGTAGCCGACCTTGAAGCTATCACTACCTATTGGGATTCTTTGGGTCTTATTGACCGAGAAATGATTGCTTATGTAGATAACGCTCAATACAGATATTTAGAGAAACTTGCCGTATTATTGGTACAGGCTCTTGGAGTGACTGTTAACGTTGACATCTGTTGTTTAAACAATGACTTGTCCAAAATCGGATTTATGTCATTGCAAAAAGACGGTTATGTAATTCACTTCTCTAAATGGGGAATACAAGATGGTAATAGTGTTTACGGTAAGAAAAACGTAAAAATTGCCAAAGGTATCATAATGCCGATGGGTACAACCAAAGCTATTATCAATGGTCAAGAGCGTATGGTTCCTTTTATCTTTAAAGCCTATAAGAACGAGAAACTAATGCCGGGTCAAGTAAGAACATTCCTTACGGGAGGTTTTGCAGGAGGAAACAACTCTGACTGTGAGTACTTAAAAATGACTAAATCGACTACTGTTGCATTGGCAACCGTCTGTCCTGAAGTTTTAACAATCATAATCTAAAAAAATAGATTAAATTATACTAAAACCTTATGTAATAATTTGCATAAGGTTTTTTTATTACTTATTTTTGACAAATCAAAAGCCGATAAGAGAAGCAACTCAAATGGCTTTTATTTTTTTTATTACATCTAATTTTATATATTTGCTTCATAGATATTCTCGGTATCTCAAAGACGACTTTAATACCGTTCAACTTTCATAGGGAGAGCGTTTCATAGCAAAGCCTTTTGTACCGAGAATACGAAAGGCTTTTTGCGTGAATACAGTTATCATATCAAACACAGAATACCACACACTCTATAATAAGGGCGGAGATACACTTGTTGCTATATTATCCACTTTAAGACTTGCACAGAAAGGAAAGAGTTCAATCAATCTTATAGGTCGTAAAAAGGCAACTGCAACACTCAAATCACTTACAAGCCTATCCATACCTACCATACAAAGATATTTACCGATACTCATTAAATTAGGAATGGTAAGCATTCAATCCAACGGTAACATTCAGATAAGAAGCATAAAATACAACCAGATACACCTCACCAAAATCGGCACGAAGCTAAAACTTATGCCGATGGTGGTAGAGGAAAAGTTAACAAGTACAAAAACACATTCATTTTTCATTAGATTGCACTCGAACATATCCTGTCAGCAAAGACGGATCGAAAGGAAAGGTAAACAAAGCCAACTATTAAAGCATCACGCACAGGGGAAGTTAAGGACTTTAAAAGAAATCAAAAGAGCCAAAGCGTTAATCAAAAAAGGTTTGACATTAAAAACGTTGAACCACTGTTCAAATACCATTCTATCCAATCAGTCGTTTGACAAGTTAAGACGAGGGCAACAATCAAAGCAATGTGGTAACTACCATAAAAAGAAGTTAAGGAATATGAACCTTATAAGAAGTTATAGGAACAAGCAACTGATGTTTCCAAACCTTTTTTCTTATAGAGCGTTGAGAAACCTTAACGAAAGTGTATTAAACGGTAAATACTTCATTGGGTTTGGTGGTATATATTTTGAGGGAGTATCGACAATATCGATTGATGCTTTAGTAGGTAAAAAGAAACTATAAGTTTAATAACACGTAAATATGGGAAAGCATAAATTTAATTATGAATGGACTTTAAAAGATGCAAAGTTCACAAAAGATAAAGGTAAAGTTTTTAGTTGTTTTGCCTGTGGTGGTGGTTCTACAATGGGATATAAACTTTCGGGATTCGATGTTATCGGGATGAATGAGATAGATCCAAAAATGGCTTCTGCATATATCACAAATCATAAACCAAAATACTCTTATGTTGAAGATATACGTACCTTTAAAGGAAGAACAGATTTACCTAAAGAACTTTATGATTTAGATATTTTTGATGGTTCGCCGCCTTGCAGTAGTTTTTCAATGTCTGGAAATAGAGAAAAAGATTGGAGTAAAGAAAAAATATTCAGAGAAGGTCAATCAGAACAGATTTTGGACACCTTGTTTTTTGACTTCATAGAACTTGCCGAGAAACTGCAACCAAAAGTAGTTATAGCTGAAAACGTAAAAGGTATTTTAATGGGAGAGGCTAAAGAGTACGTTAAGAAAATACTGAAAGATTTTGATAAAGCCGGATATTATGTAAAAGAATATTTACTCAATAGCATGGATATGGGAGTTCCACAGAAACGTGAGAGAGTTTTCTTTATTGCGATACGTAAAGATTTAGCAGAACTTCTGCCTAAAAATATCAGTTTATTGTTCAATGATTATCCTATAATAGACTTAACTTTTAAAGAACAGATAATAAAGTTTGGAAAAATAAAAGCCAATGATTATATAGATGAAAATGCAGAAATGACAGACTACAAAAGAAACATCTGGAACAATAGAAAAATTGGTGATTTAGATTTTAGTTGCACTTTGGGAAGAATAGAAGATAGACCAAACAGTATGTTCAACAACAACTACATTTACGATGATAAAGTGATGAATACGATTACATCAAAGAAAAACGATGTTCTTATGAGTGAACCAAGGCATTGTAATTTTAAAGAAAATATGAGAAGCGCCACATTTCCTATGGACTATGACTTTAAAAAGATGCCTTACAGATATTTATTGGGAATGAGTGTTCCACCAATAATGACAGCTCAAATAGCAAGTAGAGTTTATGAGCAATGGTTATCCAAACTAAACATTCCGCAATTACCCACTATAAGCAATTAAGCATTCTATAATAGCTACTATTGCATATCCATTATTTATTGTTTATTTGAAACCAAAACCGTTATCTGACTTGTTCTTTTAACGGTTTTTTCATTTATATTATTATTTTACATATATTTGTTAAAACATAACTTCAAATAATGGAAACTATCATCTTCAAAACACTTTCAAAATCACGAGCTGTTATCATAAAACAGAACGCACAGTATCTTCAAAAAGGCACAGGCAAAGACAAGGACAAAGTAGTAAAAAAACGTCTTATACGCTACGTAGAGGACGCTTCAAGCATCTATGTTGACGAACAGAACATCGTCGATAAAGATATGCAGGCATCAGTACTTATCATCAACAACGGAAAAATGACCGTCCGTGACGACAACCCAACCCTATTGGAGTTTTTAAGAGCGCACCCAGACAACCTTGCCAACGGTGGCGACATCTTCAAAGAACTCGACGTAGAGAACGAAGCAATCTTTGAAATTCAAAACTACGAGATTACCGATGAAGCCGTAAGCTACGCAATGAAAGGAAGTGAAACAGAAGTTATGGGCGCAGCGATTTGGCTGTTCAACCCATCATACATCCACAAGAAAATATACGATGTAAGACTTGCTTTGAGACAGAGAATCCAAGCCGATATTGTGTTTGCAAAATTGGTGAACGAATACTTTGCAGAAAAGAACAACGACGAGAAACAGATCATCACTCTTGCTCTTTCAAATAAAGTGATTGGAATGTCCAATGGAAAGGATATTGTATGGTATGGTACTGACAACAAGATATTCAGTGGTTCACAGGCAAACGATGTCATCAAGGAAATGTCCTTATGGGTGGTAAATGACGAAGAAGGGCGTACAACCATAAAAGCTATTTCACAGAAACTCGGTCAAGAAATTAAAGAAGCTAAAAAAGCAAAAGAATCCTAAAATCAAATATATATGGCAAAATCAAAAAAAGAAGAAACGAGAACAAGAACGGTAGAAAGTACCGAACCTACTATGAGAGGTACGGTAAGATTGAACTTTAAGGAAAAAAGCGAACAGCCATTGGAGTTGAGCGCACCTATATTCAACGCAGACCCTTATAAAAAAGGCGATGTGTACCCAAGAGAATCTAAAGAAAAGGAGGAAAAACCATCTGATGACAAAAAAGACTGATTGATAGCATTTGGTCAATTTTAAAAGTGCTTGCTTGATTGTAGGCACTTTTTTTGCTAAATACTTTGCCATTAAATACCATTGTATTGTTTTATTGATTATATTTGTTAACGGAATGCGTGTATGAGTAGTAAAAAATACGAAATAATTAAACTAACAATAATAAATAAGCAAAATGAAAAAACAATTAAGTAAACACACACAGATTTTAGATAATGATTACCAAAGATTAGCAGTAAATGGATTGCAGATAATCCAAATACAGATAGAACAAGATGGAGATGATGCTTTTATTGATTTAAGCCGAAATGAAGCGAGAAAACTGGCACAAACAATTATAGAGCATTGTGACGAAGCCGAAAAGTAGTATTTTTTATTACTTATACACGGTGTTATAAAATCGTTTTAATGTTTTATAACGTTTACGTATAAGACGTGTTGCCGATTAAGAAATCACCACAGCAAATAAGCGATAAAAAAACAAAACAGAAGTGCCAAACAACGCTAAAAACTTGAAATTATGAATGATACAAAAGAAATTATTTTAGACACAGACCCAAACATTGTAGAATACAGAACCAATATAGAAGGCTGGGTTGGAAAAGACGGACGTTTTTACGGAAAAGACAAGGAACAAGCTATTTACGGAAACTGCACTCACAAGAAATGTGATGAAGGACATATTTATAGAAAATCTTGGATTAATTGTCCTGATTGTGAAAACGCTAAAAAACCAAGCAAATATTTACAGTTAGAACTTAAAGAATGGGATTTAGAAACACCTTTATGCTTGTTTGATGATGATAAATATTTTTTCTCTATTGACGATATAGAAGATTATTTAGACACCGAAGATTTGCAACCAAAAGATTTACAACTTGTAATTTGTAATCCTAATTATTTATGGGAAATACAAACTGATTATTGGGAAGATGTTTATCCAGAAGATAGAGATTTGGAGGATGTTGCCTCAAAAGAACTTGTTAGCAAACTAAATGATCTGAATGAACTTATTAAAAAGGAATCTCCTGTAAGTTGGAACGCTGGAAAATTTAGAACTAATTATTTGCGTAAGTAGCTAAAAAGCGCATATTCTTAATGTTTTTGATTATATTTGAAATGGATTTGATTAATTAAGAACGGAATAATCTAAAGGTTTGAGAGGGCTTGAAAATTGTTCCGTTTTATTTTGAATATACTTT
>Ga0172380_10000584_pt1 | contig 68973 bp, 60 predicted proteins | sample Leawe162metaG_FD_119747 | JGI IMG/M metagenome (GOLD analysis project Ga0172380, IMG submission 119747) | Leachate microbial communities from a municipal landfill in Southern Ontario, Canada - Leachate well 162 metaG | ecosystem: Engineered > Solid waste > Landfill > Unclassified | place... | reverse complement strand
CCCTGCGCGCCGTGATGAAGCAGGACTTCGCGCAGATCCCGGCTCTGCTGAGCAACGCACCAGGAGCACCCCGATGACGACCGATACGCTCCCGCTGCGCGTGATCCCCCTGGGCGGCCTGGGTGAGATCGGCCGCAACATGATGCTGTACGAGTACGGCGAGGACATGATCGCCGTCGATGTCGGTGTGATGTTCCCGGACGTCGAGCACCTGGGCGTGGACCTCATCATCCCGGACATCACCTACGTCAAGGCGAACGCCCACCGCCTGCGCGCGATCTTCCTCACCCACGGCCACGAGGACCACATCGGCGGGGTGCCGTTCCTGCTGCACGAGGTCTCCGCGCCGATCTATTGCCTGCAGCTCACGCGCGGCCTGGTGCAGGTGAAGCTGAAAGAGCACCACCTGTCCGATGTCGCGGAGATCCACGTGGTGGAGCCCGGCGACGTGGTGGACGCCGGCGTCTTCAGCGTGGAGTTCTTCTCCGTGTCGCACTCCATCCCCGACTCCGCGGGACTGATCATCGACACGCCGCTGGGCGCGGTGGTGCACACCGGGGACTTCAAGATCGATCACACGCCGGTGATGGGCCAGCACACGGACCTCGCGCGCCTCGCGGACGTCGGCGAGGACGGCGCGCTGCTGCTCTGTGCCGACTCCACGTACGCGGAGATCGAGGGCTACACGCCCTCCGAGCAGCGCGTCTCGGAGACCCTGGACCGCGCCATCGGTGATGCCACGGGGCGCGTGATCGTGACCACGTTCGCCTCGCTGATCTCGCGCATCCAGGCGGTGATCGACGCGGCCGTGAAGCACAACCGGCGGGTGTTCATCACCGGGCGGTCGATGGTGAACAACGTGAACATGGCGCGCGACCTCGGCTACCTGAAGGTGCCGGGGAACATCCTGATGACCGTCAACCAGATGCGCGACCACCCGCCGCACCGGACGATCATCATCTGCACCGGATCGCAGGGCGAGCCGACCTCGGCGCTGACGCGGATGGCGTCCGGATCGCACCAGCAGATCGCGATCCAGGAGGACGACACGGTGATCCTGTCGTCCAACCCGGTGCCGGGCAACGAGAAGTTCGTGTACAAGAACATCGACCTGCTGATGGAGGCCGGGGCGAAGGTGATCTACAACCGCCTCGCGGATGTCCACGTGCGCGGGCACGCGGCGCGCGAGGAGCTCAAGATCATCCACCGCCTCGTCCGCCCACGGTACTTTGTGCCCATGCACGGCGAGTACCGGCACCTGGTCCTGCACCGTGAACTGGCGCTGGTCCTCGGCATGCCCGACGAGGACGCCTTCGTGATGACGGACGGCGACGTGCTCGAGATCACCGAGGACGGCGCCGAGCTGGTGGATCCGGTGCCCGCCGACTACGTGTACGTGGACGGGCTCGGCATCGGCGACGTGGACGACTTCGTGCTGCGCGACCGCCAGCACCTGGCGAACGACGGCATGCTCGTCTTCGTCGCCGCGATCGACCGGCACACGGGCAAGCTCGCCCGCCCCCCGGAGGTCATGTCGCACGGCTTCGTCGGCCCCGAGGAGGAGCCGGCCCTGCTGGAGGGCGTCGGCGCCATGGTCAGCCTGGCGCTGGGCGGCGCCGAGCGCGCCCTCGACTGGCGTGCCCTCCACGAATCGCTGAAGGGCGAGGTCGCGGAGTACCTGCACCGCAAGACGCACCGGCGGCCGCTGGTGATTCCTGTCATGCTGGAGGTGTGATCGAGAGCACTCGACAGCGACAACGGTCGTCTAGCCCGATACGTCGGTCGCACCTGCTGGCGGGGAGGTGCGGTCGAAGGAGTAGAGCGCCATGGCTCGAGCAAAGTCCCGCCGTCCTCGAGGAGCCGCCCGCGGTTCCGCCCCCGTCTTCCCCGACCTGGTGTCGGTGGGCCGCGTCGTCGCTCGCCCCGAGGTCGTGGGCACGGCGCTCGTGGTGCTCGCCGCCGCCGCCATCCCCTACCTCCTGCCCCTGACCGGCGTCTTCGGCGCCGCACGCGATTCGCTCGTCGCTCTGTTCGGCCTCCATGTCTTCACCGTGATCGGAGTGCTCGCGGGCTTCGGCGTGCTGCTCGCGCTACACCGCGAGTACCTGCTGAGGCGCCACCGCCGGCACGTCGCGGGATTCGCTGTCTTCCTCGTCTTCCTCGCGGGGCTCATGGGGCTGTGGCATCCGGCGACCCGCGTCGGCGAGGTGAACCTCCTGCAAGCGTCCGCCGGCGGAGCCCTCGGCGCCAGCATGACCTCCACGTGGTGGAGCACGCTGCTCTGGCTGGCGATGGTGCCCGTGGGCTACGCGCTGCTGTGGCCGCGCACCGCGTTGCGGCTCGTGCGCGAGGTACCGCCCGCGATGTGGCACGCGCTTGCCTGGCTGTGGCACCTCGGACTGCACCGGCTCGCCGCGCGCGGCGCGCTCCACCTGCTGCGCCGCGCTCGCGGCGCGACGCCCACACCGGCGGAGCCCACCCCCGTGGCGACGGCGATCGAGACCCGTCGGCGCCGGGCGCGGGAGGCGGAGCTGGCCGCGGCCGTGGAGCAACTGGTGCCGCTCCCGGACCCCGTGCTGCCCGGCCCCACCGACCTGGACGGGAAGCCCGTGGCGCAGCTGCCGATGGACCTCGACACGCCGGTGCAGGAATGGCGGCACGCGGCGGACGGCTGGCAGCTCCCGCCACTCAAGCTCCTGAAGAAGGTCGAGGCGCGCGTCAAGTCAGGGCCGGACAACCAGCGCCGCGGGGAGCTGATCACGCAGACGCTCGCCTCCTTCGGCGTCGACGCCACGGTCGTCGAGATCAACGAGGGGCCGACGGTCACGCAGTTCGGCGTGGAGCCGGGCTGGGACGTGAAAACGCGCCTCGTCACGGAGCGCGACTCCACCGGCCGGGCGATCCTGGACACGACCGGGAACGCGCGCCAGAACGAGGTCGAGGTCGCCCGCACGCGCATCCGCGTCAACCGCATCACCGCGTTGCAGAACGACCTGGCGCTCGCGCTCGCCGCGCCCGCGCTGCGCATCGAAGCGCCGGTGCCCGGCAAGCCGATGGTGGGCATCGAGGTGCCGAATGGCAGCACCTCGATCGTTTCGCTGCGCAGCGTGATGGAGTCCGAGCCGTACCAGAAGTTCGCGCAGAAGGCCGCGCTCCCGATCGCCCTCGGACAGGGGGTATCCGGCGATCCGGTGACCGCCGATCTCGCGCGGATGCCGCACCTGCTGATCGCCGGCGCCACGGGCTCCGGCAAGTCGGTGTGCCTGAACACGATCATCACCGGCCTGCTGATGAACTACTCGCCGGAGCAGCTGCGCTTCGTCATGGTCGACCCCAAGCGCGTCGAGCTCACGGCGTTCGGCGCCATCCCCCACCTGGCCTTCTCCGAGATCGTCGTCGAGATGGACCGGGTCGTCGGCACGCTGCAGGCCGTGATCAACGAGATGGAGAACCGCTACCGGCGCTTCGCGCAGGCAGGCGTACGCAACATCGAGAAGTACAACGAACACCCGGCGCACGGCCGCGCGCTGCCGTACTGGGTGGTGGTGATCGATGAGCTCGCGGACCTGATGCTCGCTGCGCCGTACCAGGTGGAGCAGCAGCTCGTGCGCCTCGCACAGCTGGCACGCGCGACGGGCATCCACCTCGTCGTGGCGACGCAGCGCCCGTCCGTCGATGTCATCACCGGGCTCATCAAGGCCAACTTCCCGACCCGCATCGCCTTCGCCGTGTCGTCGCAGATCGATTCACGAACCATCCTCGACCAGGGCGGCGCGGAGAAGCTACTCGGCAAGGGCGACATGCTCTACGTCCCGCCCGACGCGCAGAAGCCGAAGCGCGTGCAGGGCGTCTTCGTCTCCGACGAGGAGATCGAGGCGGTCGTGCACTTCTGGACCGCGGACCGCTTCAAGAAGCTCCGCCCCGAGAAGTACGACCACGAGCTCGATCGCGCGCTCGAACAGGCAGAGGCCACGCCTGACGCACCCGGCGGCGACGACCCGATGCTGGAGAAGGCGATCGACGTGGCGAAGGACAGCCACACGCTGTCCACCTCCATGCTGCAGCGCAAGCTCGGCATCGGCTACCCCCGCGCCGCGCGCATCATGGATCTGCTGGAGGATCGCGGCGTCGTGGGACCGGGCGAGTCCGGCGGCAAGCCGCGCAACGTGCTCATCGACCGCGATGGGGCCGTGGGCGGCATCGACGCGGCGGAGTCCAGCCTCGCGGCGCACGCGGCGGCCTTCGTCCCGCGCACCGCGCCGCCGCAGCCCTTCGACGCGGACGAGCGGTAACAGCACCGACTCGCCGGACACCCCGCGAGGGAATCGCGGGAGTCGCGCAGATCTCCCCGGTGATCACCAAATGCGTACGACGATCGTGCGCGGATGACGGATGTTCGCCGGAGCCGCCGAGCTATCATTGCAGTCAGGGAAGGGCGAGAGCAGAACCCCGGCACCCGGCCGGTACATCCTGGATGACGGAGGCCGCCCTTGGAGACAAATGCCCGAGCCAGCGCTTGCGGCCGAACTCCCACCGCGCCATCCCGCTGAGAGCGCCAGAGGTTCCGCCCCGGTGACTGGGTCCCGGATGACCCGCGGACGCGCCATGTGACGACCATCCGCAAGCGTGAACGCCCCGGCCAGCAACCGGGGCGTTTCTGTGTCCTCGACACGCTCGACGTTCCCGGCGTGACCCGCGGCGCTGTTCGCGCTAGTTGTGACCGCGGCGCATGCGGCCGCCGCGCTGGGCGCGCTTGTCGGGGCGGCGCGTCTGCTGCGAGAGCGATTGCAGCGCCTCGGGGACACCGTTGCCCTGCTGCTCGCGGCGCAGCTCGACGACCTGGTCGCGGAGCAGCGCCGCGCGCTCGAAGTCGAGCTCCTTCGCCGCCTGCTTCATCTGGCGCTCGATCTCTACGATCATGCGCGCGATCTCCTCCTTCGGGAGGTCCGCCGCGGTCGTGTACGTCGCAGGCTCCTCGGCGACCTGCCGCAGGCGATCGCCGATGTCGCGGATCGTCTTCTGGATGCCCAGCGGCGTGATCCCGTGCTCCTCGTTGTAGGCGCGCTGGATGGCACGCCGGCGCTCTGTCTCGCTCAAGGCGTAGCGCATGGAATCGGTGACCCGGTCGGCATACATGATCACCCGCCCCAGGGGATGACGCGCCGCGCGGCCCATCGTCTGGATCAGCGACCCGCCCGACCGCAGATAGCCCTCCTTGTCGGCGTCGAGGATGCACACCAGCGAGACCTCCGGCAGGTCGAGGCCCTCGCGCAGGAGGTTGATGCCCACGACCACGTCGTACACGCCGAGCCGCAGGTCGCGCAGGATGTCGATGCGCTCGAGCGTGTCGATCTCAGAGTGCAGGTACATAGACTTCACGCCCATCTCCTGCAGGTAGTCGTTCAGATCCTCCGCCATCTTCTTGGTCAGCGTGGTCACCAGGGTGCGCTCGTTGCGCGCCGTCCGCGCCTGCACCTCTGCGAGCAGGTCGTCGATCTGGCCCTTCGTCGGACGGACCTCGACCTCCGGGTCGAGGATGCCGGTGGGGCGGATCACCTGCTGCACGACCTGCGTCGAGACGTCCAACTCGTACGGGCCCGGGGTCGCCGAGAAGAAGATCACCTGGTTGATGTGGCGCTCGATCTCGGCGAAGTTCAGCGGCCGGTTGTCCATTGCGCTCGGCAGGCGGAAGCCGTAGTCGACCAGGGTCTGCTTGCGCGCGCGGTCGCCCTCGAACATGCCCCGCGCCTGCGGCACGGCGATGTGCGACTCGTCGATGAACAGCAGCCAGTCGTCCGCGAAGTAGTCGAGGAGGGTCCACGGCGTGGAGCCCGGCGTGCGCCCCGCCAGGTGACGGGAGTAGTTCTCAATGCCGGAGCAGTATCCGACCTCGCGCATCGTCTCCAGGTCGTACTTCGTGCGCTCCTCCAGGCGCGCCGCCTCCAGGATCTTGCCCTCGCGGCGGAACTGCGCGAGGCGCTCCTCGAGCTCCTCCTGGATCGACGTGATCGCGCGCTCCATGTGGTCCTCGGACGTCACGAAGTGCTTCGCGGGGTAGACCGCGACCTGCTCCGCCTCGCCGAGGATCTCGCCGGTGAGCGGGTCCAGCGTCGCGATGCGCTCCACCTCGTCGCCGAAGAAGTCCACCCGCACCGCCAGGTCCTCGTACGCCGGGAAGATCGTGATCGAGTCGCCGCGCACGCGGAACGTGCCGCGCACCAGGTTGAGGTCGTTGCGCGCGTACTGCATCGCAACCAGCTGGCGCACCAGCGAGTTGCGGTTGACGTGCCGCCCCCGGTACAGGTACGCGACGAAGGACTGGTACTCCCCCGGCTCGCCGAGGCCGTAGATGCACGAGATCGACGCGACGATGATCGTGTCGCGGCGCTCGAACAGCGCCTTCGTCGCGGCGTGCCGCAGCTTGTCGATCTCGTCGTTGATGTCCGCGTCCTTGGCGATGTAGGTGTCGCTGCGCGGGATGTACGCCTCGGGCTGGTAGTAGTCGTAGTACGAGACGAAGTACTCGACGGCGTTGCGGGGGAAGAACTCGCGGAACTCCTGCGCCAGCTGCGCCGCGAGCGTGCGGTTGGGCGCGAGCACCAGCGTGGGTCGCTGGTACTGCGCGACGATGTTCGCCATCGCGAACGTCTTGCCCGTCCCCGTCGCGCCGAGGAGCGTCTGGGCACGCTCGCCGCGCTGCAGGCCGGCCAGGAGCGCTGCGACCGCCTGCGGCTGGTCGCCCGTCATCTGGAAGTCCGAGACCAGCTCGAAGGGCCGCGCCTGCGCGGCTGGACGTTCTGCGGGCGGACGGTCGATCGCGGTCACCGGGGCTCCCTGCTGCCCGTCCAGTGTAGCGCGATCGAACCCGGATAGCACACATGTGCTGCTCGAAGCCACGCCGGCGCGGCGGCTACGACGAAGTTTGCGGAACCTCGATGGAGCCGGTCGCGACCCAGCGGTGCGCGCGGTTCTTGCCCGCAGCCTTTGCCGCGTAGAGCGCCGCGTCGGCGCGCCGCACCAGTTCCGTCTCGTCCTGCTCGGGCAGCACCGGCCCGCACGAGAGGCCCGCGGAGAGCGTCACCCGGTACGGGGGCGCGCCCGCAGCGGGGTACTCCGGCGAGCGGTATTCGAGGGCCTCGATGGCGCGCAGCAGCTTCTCGGCGACCGCCGCCGCTCCCGCCTCGTCGGTCTCTGGGAGCATGAGCACGAACTCCTCGCCGCCGTAGCGTGCGACCACGTCCGACTCGCGCGTGTTGCGCGCGATCACCTCGGCCGTTCGGCGCAGGACATGGTCACCGAAGAGGTGCCCGCCCTCGTCGTTTGCGCGCTTGAAGTCGTCGATGTCGATCATGACCACGGAGAGGTCGCGCCCGTAGCGTTGCGCGCGCCGGAACTCCGTACCGAGCGCCTCCGCAAACGCGCGCCGGTTCCGCACGCCGGTCAGCGGGTCGATGGTCGCGAGGCGCTCCAGCTGGGCCGTGGCGACGCGCAGGTCGGCGGCGGTAGCCACCAGCCTCCGCTCGCGGATGATCCCCGTGTGGCTCTGGAGCAGTACCTGCCCGCCGAGCCCCGCGATCGCCGCCAGTGCCGCGAGCGCCAGCGCGAGCGGGAACGCCGCGCCCAACACCGGCAGCGCCGCGAGGATCAGTGCACCGCCACCGATCCCCGTCAGCAGCGGCCAGTTCCGGCGCACCTGGTAGCGCATGGCTACGCCTGAGACCGCTGCTCGAGCACGACGCGGATCAGATCCTCCAGCGCGTCTATGCCGGGATGAGCGCGCATCGCCTCCATGACGCCGCGCTCCGCCTCGCGGCGCGTGTACTGCAACGCGACGAGCGCCTCGATGGCATCCTCGCGCACGCCGGAGCGGTCTCCGGCGCCCGCCGCGCGACCGCTGCCCGCCGCCGGGGCGAGTGCGTCCAGCGTCAGCTTCCCGGCGAGCTGCGCGACGATCGTTTGCGACAGCCGCTGCCCGATGCCGGGCAGCTGCTGGATCGCCTTCACGTCCTCGGCCTCGATCCAGCGGGCGATCTCGGATACCGGGAACGTCAGCGCACGCACCGCCTTCACCGGGCCGACGTCCGGCACCTCGATGAACTTGCGGAAGAAGTCGCGTGCGGCCAGGTCCGGGAAGCCGATGATTAGCGGCTGCGGGTTCCGCTCCGAGACGTGGTAGTAGGTGAAGATGCGCGTCTCCGGCTCGTCGCGCACGGACTCGATCCACTCCGCGGCGAACGCGGGGATGCGCACCTCGTAGGTGACGCCCTGCACCTCGATCCACGCGGTCGAGGTGGCGTCGTCCCAGTGCGTCACCGTGCCGCGCAGCGCCGCGATCACCGGCGCGCCATCGCGATCTCCATCCGCGCGTCGGCGATCCGCGCCAGCGCGACGGCGATGGCGTCCGTGACGTCCGTGGTCCCGGCCACCTCGCTCAGCCCGAGGTGGACCAGGACCATCTGCGCCACCTGCGTCTTTGGCGCTCCGCCCCAGCCGGTGACCGCCTCCTTCACCGAGGTGGGCGGGAACTCGAAGACCGGGAGTCCGGAGACGGAGGCGGCGATCATCGCGGCGGCGCGCGCCTCGCCCACGACCATGGCACTGCGCACGTTCTCGTTCACGAACTGCTGCTCGATGGCGACCTCGTGCGGGGCGAACTCGGCGATCAGCGCGCGCGTGGCGTCGAAGATACGACCCAGCCGATCCGCGCGCGGCATCTTCGAGGTGGACTTCACGGTGCCGCTGGTGACCAGCGTCCCGCCCGATCCGCGCTCGTCCACGACGGCGTAGCCGGTGACCGCGAGACCGGGGTCGATGCCGAGCACCCGGAGGGGCAGTGCCGCCGATCGCGGTTCGGGCATCTCGCCTCCCCAAACCCTGGTTCCGGGCGAGCCGCCAGTCGGGGCAGCGGGCTAACCGGCTGCCGCCTCCAGCACCTCGTCGTCGATCTCGGCGTTGGAGAACACGCGCGACACGTCGTCGAGGTCCTCGAGCCAGTCGAAGAGCTTCAATGCGGTCAGCGCGTGCTTCTCGTCCAGGTGCACCTTGTTCTGCGGCACCTTCGCGACCTCGGCGTTCTCGATGACGATGCCCGCCTGCTCCAGCGCCTCGCGGACCGGGTGCAGCTCGCCGGGCTCCGTGTAGACCTCCACCAGGCCCTCCGACACGTCGACGTCGAGCGCGCCGGCCTCGATCGCGGCGAGCTGGACCTCATCGGCATCGGCCTTCGTGGTGTCGATGGTGATCACGCCACGGTTGTCGAACTGCCAGGCGACGGCGCCATTGTCGGCCAGCGTGCCGCCGTTGCGGGAGAACGCCATGCGCAGGTCCGCCACGGTGCGGTTCCGGTTGTCCGTGACCACCTCGACCATGACCGCAGTGCCGCCGGGGCCGTAGCCCTCGTACGTGATCTCCTGCAGCAGGTCGGCATCGCCGGCGCCGGTCGCGCGCTTGATCGCCCGGTCGATGTTGTCGTTCGGCATGTTCGCCTGCTTCGCCTTCTGGATGGCGAGGCGCAGCGACGGGTTCATCTCCGGGTTGGCGTCGCCGTGGCGCGCGGCCATGGTGATGTCACGGGCGATCTTGGTGAAGATCTGCCCCTTCTTGGCGTCGGTCGCCGCCTTCTTGTGCTTGATGGACGACCACTTGGAGTGACCGGACACGCTGTCTCCCCCTGCAACCCACGCGATAACTGGAGCGGCCCCGTGCAGCGCGCGTACCGATGCGCGCGCGGGCAAGTCGCTCGTCATGTTCCCGTACATGCTAGCAGTGTCGAGGCGCTCCCGGAACCGGCTCGGACGACGAGTTATGGCTCCAGCAACGTGTTGTCGATCAGCCGCGTGGCGCCGAAGCGCACCGCGAGCGAGAGCAACGCGGGCGCCCTCACCGGCCCCGTGAGTTCCGCCAGCGTGCGCTGGTCCGCCAGCGAGACGTAGTCGATGTTCGCCAGCGGCTGCGCCTCGATCTCCTCCCGTACGCGGCGGCGGAGCGACTCCGCGTCGCGCACGCCGTCGGCCCAGGCAGCCTCGGCGGCCCGTAGGCCGCGCGACAGCGACAGCGCCTGCTCATGCTCCTCGGGCGACAGGTAGACGTTGCGAGAGGACAGCGCGAGGCCGTCGGGCTCGCGGACGATGGGGCAGCCGATGACCTCGGTCGGGACGCGGAGATCCACCACTAGGCGGCGGATCACCATCAGCTGCTGCGCGTCCTTCTGCCCGAAGTACCCGCGGTCCGCCTGAGCGATGGCGAAGAGCTTGGCGACCACGGTCGTCACCCCGTCGAAGTGCCCCGGGCGCGCGGCCCCCTCGAGGATGCGCGAGAGCGATCCGACGCTGACCGTGGTCTCGGCGCCCGCCGGGTACATCTCCTCCACCGCCGGGACGAAGAGGATGTCCACGCCCTCGGCGGCGCAGATCGCGAAGTCGCGGGCCTCGTCGCGGGGATAGCGCGTGAAGTCCTCGTTGGGACCGAACTGCGTGGGGTTCACGAAGATCGTCGCGACCACCGTGGCGCACTCGGTGCGCGCGCGACGCATCAGCGATCGATGCCCCTTGTGGAGATAGCCCATCGTCGGGACGAGGCCAACCGGCCCCGGCTGCGCGGAGCGGAGCGCGCGGTACTCGGCGACGGTGCGGGCGATCTGCATGCGGGGTGTGCCCCTGAACGCCGCGAGGCTACTCGCTGCGCGTGGGCGAGTCCTCCAGGTCACGCAGCACCCGCTCGGCCTCGCTCATGTCCTGCTCGCTGGATGGCGTCATCTGGCGGATGAGCTCCAGCGCGTGCTCGTCCATGTAAAACGACTCGTTGGCCGTGGGGAACGTGCCGGCCTCCACCGCCGCGCGGTAGGCAAGCATGGCGGCACGGGTCGCCTCGCCGATCTCGCCGAAGCGGCGCGCGTGCCTCGGCTGGACGCCGTCGTACAGGCCGAGGATGTCGTGCACCACCTGCACCTGCCCGGAGCAGAAGGGCCCCGCGCCGATGCCGATGGTCGGCACGGCGACGCGCTGGGTGATCATGTGGGCCAGTGCCGTCGGCACCAGCTCGAGGACGATCGCGTACGCCCCCGCCTCGGCGAGCGCCTTCGCGTCGCCGATCAGGTGCACGGCGTCGCGCGGGGTCTTGCCCTGCACGCGGAAGCCGCCGAACGCGTTCACCGACTGGGGCGTGAGGCCGATGTGCCCCATCACGGGGATGCCCGCCTCCACGAGGTGGCGGACCGTCTCCGCGGAGCGGACGCCGCCCTCCAGCTTCACGGAGCCGCACCCGGTCTCCTGCATGATGCGCGTCGCGTTGCGCAGCGCGTCCTGCCACCCGGTCTGGTACGAGCCGAACGGCATGTCGACGACGACGTGGGCGCGCTTCGCTCCGCGCACCACGGCCTTGCCGTGGTGGACCATGTCGTCCACGGTCACCGGCACGGTGGAGTCATAGCCGAGCACGACCATGCCGAGCGAGTCCCCCACGAGGAGGATGGGGATGCCGGCATCGTCCGCGGCCTTCGCGGTCGGGTAGTCGTAGGCGGTGAGCATGGTGATGGGTTTGCCCTGCTCGCGCATGCGCTGCAGGTCAAGGACGGTCACGGGCTTCGCAGTCACCGGGGGCCTCCGTCTCGGTCTCGCAATGGATCCAAGCGGTCGTTGCCTCGTTCGGACGTTGCTTCCTGTCACGGCGCACTTCATCGCACGCCGCCTGCTCAGTCGAACTCGTCTCTGCTGATCGTGGGTTCCGGCCGGGGCGACTTGCTGCCCGAGGGGGTCAGGGGTCGGGTCGCGGCCGTGCTGCCAGTCTCAGCACGCTCAGTATAGAAAACAAGTCAACGCGCGCGTGGGCGCCTCCTGCCGCTGCTTGCCGCCCATTCGGCGGCCGAGGGAACGCCCCCCAGCCCGGTCGCGGCGCGCACGCCGGCGATCACCGCGCGCTCGATGACCAGCGTGCACATCGCCTCGATCGCCGGGTATTCGTCGGCCTCAACGGGGTGCTCGCCCGTGGCCAGCGCGAAGATCACGTCCCCGTCCCCCCGCGTGTGCACGGGCCAGATCGCCCGTGCGAAGCCATCGTGCGCCACGGTGGCGATGCGGTTGACCTGCGTCTTCGTGAGCGCGGCATTCGTCGCCACCACGGCGATCGTGGTGTTCTCCGCGCGCTCCTCGGCGGGATGCGCGGCGGCGTCATCCGCAGCCCGCCGGCGCCCCCGGCCGGTGCGCAGCAGCCCGTCTACGTCGAGGAAGCCCGAGCGGTCACCGCGCGGGGCCGCGATCACCTCGCCGGTGCGCCCGTCGCGGATCGAGCCCACCGCGTTCACCGCGGCGATCGCGCCGACCACCACGCCCGTGCCCAGGACCTCGCTCGCGGTGCCGATCCCGCCCTTCAGGGCGCGCTCGGGCCCGCCGAGCTTGGCGACGGTCGCCCCGGTGCCGGCGCCGACGGAGCCCTGCGCCACGGCGCCGCCGGTGGCTCGCTCCACGGCGCGCCGGCCGGCCTCGGCGTCCGGCCAGGCGAGCCGCCCGGTGTTCAGGTCCATCAGGATCGCCGCGGGCACGATCGGCACACGGGCCCGCCCCACCTCGAAGCCGATGCCCTGCTCGGCCAGGGCATGCATCACACCCGTCGCCGCCTCCAGCCCGAACGCCGACCCGCCACTGAGGACGATGGCGTGCACCTCCTCGACGAGGTTCCCGGGGCGGAGCAGGTCCGTCTCCCGCGTGCCGGGCGCGGCCCCGCGCACGTCGACACCGCCGACGGTGCCGGGGGGGCAGAGGATCACGGTGCAGCCGGTGACCGCGCGGCGGTCCGTCCAGTGACCGACGCGGATGCCGCGAACGTCGGTGATGGCGTCGCGGACGGGCATGCGACCGGGCCGGCTATCCGGCCTGGACGGCAAGCACGCGCGAGGGCGTGACCTGCTCGATGAATTCCTGGAGGCGCCGCATGTACGCCTCCGGCACCTCCGCGTACGCCGTGGCGTGCCCGCGGCCGTCCGGGAGCACCCACACCTCGTCGCGCCCGTCCAGCGACGCGGCGGCGAGGTTGAGCGTGTGCGTCGCGGGGACGCGCTCGTCGCCCTCGTTGTGCACGAGGAGCACGGGCACGGTGACCTGGGCGATGGACCGCACGGGCTGGAGCGCATCCATGTTCGCGTGGTAGACGCGGCGTGTGATCACGCCCGCAAGCGCGAAGAGCGGGGCCGGGACGTGGTGCCAGCGCATGCGCAGGTATGCGCGCATCGTCAGGAACGAGGAGTCGGCGACCACAGCGGTGACATCCGAGTGGCGCGCTGCTGCCGACAGGGTGAGCGCGGCGCCGAAGCCGAAGCCGTGCAGCAGCACCGGTTGCGCTCCCGACCGGCGGCGCACGAAGGCGACGGCCGCCAGCACGTCCAGGCGCTCGTTCCCGCCGAAGCTGTCGCGCCGACCGGCCGACTCTCCGTGCCCGCGCAGGTCGAAGGTGAAGACGGAGATGCCGCGCCGCACGTAGTCACGCGTCAGGTTAAGCAGCCCCCGCGCGGGATCGGCCCGCGTGGCCTCGATGTCGTGGACGAGGATGACGGTGGCGCGAGCGCCGGGGGATTCGAGGAACCAGCCCCGCAGCGTCAGGCGGTCGGCGGTCAGGAACTGCACTTCTTCGTAGCGGAGACCGAGGTCGGCCGGGGTGCCCTGCACGCGGTGACGCTTGGATCGGGTCATCGCGTCGGCGAGATAGAACGCGGAGAACGCCACGCACGTGGACAGCGCCGCCACCGCGACGATCGTCAACCCCATCAGCATGGTGTCGCCCCGCCTTCCGATCCTCGAGCAGCCGAAGCGCGCCGCTGCCCGGGCCGATTGCCATACGGTAGCAACGTCTCGCGCGTCGGGGCAAGCATCGCGCAAGGCGCGCCATGATTATGTCTCCGGTGCGTTGGTTAGGCAGAGCGCCGCAACAGCACCCGCCGCCACCCTCCGGCCTGGTCGAGGTGGACAGCTACCGGCGCTGGCACCTCGGGCAGAAGTGGGTGCCGCGGCCGGCCACGCGCGTCTTCTCGATGATCCCGCAACAGCGGGCGCAGGGCTGGCCCTCGCGCCGGAAGACGTGCACGCGGACGTGGTGCAGCCCTTCGCCGCCGAGCCCATCGCGGTAGTCGCTGAACGAGGATCCGCGATCGCCCAGCGAGTCGCGGAGCGTCTCCAGTATCGCCGCGTGGAGCCGCTCCGCTCGCTTCGGGCCGATGCGCCGGGCGGGCGTCCGCGGGTCGATCGCCGCGATCCAGCACGCCTCGTCGGCGTAGATGTTGCCCACGCCCGCCGCCACGCCCTGATCGAGGAGCACCGCCTTGACCGCGGCCTGGCGGCGGCGCAGGCAGTCGAGCAGCCACGCGGCGGTGAACTCCGGCGAGAGGGCGTCCGGGCCGCTGCGGGGCATGGCCTCCCCGGCGCCCGCCACCAGGTGCCACGTGGCGAACTTCCGCAGGTCGTTCAGGCGCAGGGTCGTCCCGTCGTCGAGGTCCACGCGGGCGCGTTCGAAGCGATGCGGCGGGACATCCGGCGCCGCGTGGATCAGCGATCCGGTCATGCGCAGGTGCATCACCCACGTCCGGCCGTCGTCCAGGGGCAGCAGTAGGTACTTCCCGTGACGCCCGACCTCCTCGACGCGACGCCCGGCGAGCGCGCGCTCGAGGATGCGCGGGGGGTCGGTGACCGCCAGGCGCTCCGCTCCGGGGTGGATGCGCACGCGGGTGACGCGTCGGCCCCGGATCAGGGGCTCCAGGTCGCGGCGGATCGTCTCGACCTCGGGCAGCTCAGGCACGTCGGGCCGCCATCCGGCTCACTTCTCGAGCTCGCCCCACGTCCTGCCGACCTTCATCTCGATGTCGAGGGGGACCTCGAGGTCGAGCGTGGGCATGAGGCGGGTCGCGATCTCGCGCACCTCGTGCAGCTCGGCGCGGGGGAGCTCGAAGATCAGTTCGTCGTGGACCTGCAGGACCATGCGCGCCTCGCGGCCCGTGGTGCGGCGCGCCAGCAGCTCGGCGTCGATCCGGTTCATGGCGATCTTGATGATGTCCGAGGCTGTGCCCTGGATGGGCATGTTCATCGCCACGCGTTCGGCCGCCTGGCGGAGATTGTGGTTGCCCGCCCGCAAGTCCGGGATGTACCGACGGCGCCCAGTCACCGTCTCGGCGTAGCCGCGCTCGCGCGCCTCGGCGACCGTGCTCTCCCGCCACGCCGCCACCTGCGGGTAGGCCTCGAAGTACGCCTTGATGAAGGCGTCGGCCTCGTCGCGCGGAATGCCCTCGCGGGACGAGAGCCCGAACGCGGTGAGGCCGTACAGCACGCCGAAGTTGAAGACTTTGGCGCGGCGACGGTCCTCCGCGGTGACCTCGGACTCCTGCTTCTTGAAGACGCGCGCCGCCGTGGCGGTGTGGATGTCCTTCTTCTCTTCGAACGCCCGTCGCAGCTCGGTGTCGCCCGAGATGTGCGCGAGCACGCGCAGCTCGATCTGCGAGTAGTCCGCGGACAGCAGCACGGGGTCCTCGCCACAGTCGCGCGCGACGAACGCGCGGCGCACGAGGTTGCCGATCTCGGTGCGCACGGGGATGTTCTGCAGGTTCGGGTCGTTCGAGGAGAGCCGCCCGGTCGCCGCGGTGACCTGCGAGAAGACCGAGTGCACCCGCCCCGTCCTCGGGTTCACCTGGTGGGGCAGCGTGTCCACGTACGTCGACTTGATCTTCGTCAGCTCGCGCCAGTCGAGGATCGCGCCCACCACGGGGTGCAGCGGGCGCAGCGGCTCCAGCGCGTCGGCGTCCGTGGTGTAGCCTGTCTTCGTCTTGCGCGTCCGGGGCAGCCCGATCTCGTCGAAGAGCACGGTCGAGAGCTCCTGCGGCGACCCGATCCTGATCTCGTGCCCCACCGCGTCATACACGGCGCGCTCCGCCTCGGCGATGCGCTGCAGCAGGACCGCGTCCAGGTCCGCGAGGACGCTCCGGTCCAGGGCCACGCCGAACTGCTCCATGCGCGCGAGCACTGGGACGTGCGGCAGGTCGATCTCGTGGAAGACGCGATCGAGGGCGCTCGCTTCGAGCTCCTTCGCCAGCACGTCGGCGGCGCGCAGCGTCACGTCCGCATCCACGGCGGCGAAGCGGCCCACGTCCTCGATCCCGGCCTGCGCGAAGGTGATCGCCTTGCTCGCGGTGCCGAGGAACGACTTCGCATCGACGGTCTGCACGCCCAGGCGTCCGAACGCGAGGCGCTGCAGCGAGATTCCGGAGTCGCCGAGCAGGTACGCGGCGATCTGCGTGTCGAAGTCGATCGAGGCGGGCCAGATGTGCGCGGGCGACTCCGCCAGCGCAAGCGTGGCGTACTTGCCGTCGTGCGCGATGCGCCGGATCGCCGGGTCGAGGAGCACGGGCCGCAGCGCCTCCAGCACTTCGCCCGGCGCGAGCTGCGTGGGGCCGGCAGCCTCGGCGCCTTCGAGCTGCATGAGCATCCCCTGCCCGTGCGCGACGTGGCCGAACGGGATGTATGCGCCGTGCCCCGGCTCTGCGCTGACGGCGATCCCCACCAGGCCGTCCGCGGCGCGCATCGGGTGGGCGTCCGTGGCGATGACCTCGATGGCGAAGCGCCCGCTGGTGCGGATCGCGGCCATCAGGGCATCCAGCTCCGCGCGGCCGGTGATCACCTCGTAGTGACCCTCCGGCGCCACCGCCGGTTGCGTGGCGGGCGACGGGGCCTGGCTGGACTCCGGCAGCCGGGTCACCAGCGAACGGAACTCCAGCTCGTGGAAGAGATCGATCACCGCCTGCCGGTCATAGTCCTTCAGCACCGCCGATTCGAGGTCCAGCGTGACCTCCGGGACGTCGCAGATGATCGTCGCCAGCTCGCGGGAGAGCTGCGCCTCGTCCACGCCGTCCGCGAGGGCGTTGCGGAGGCGCTTCGGCTCCACCTCCTCGATGCGCGCCAGCATCTCGTCGAGCGATCCGAACTGGTCGATGAGCGTCTTCGCGCCCTTCTCGCCGATGCCCTTCACGCCGGGGATGTTGTCGGACGTGTCTCCGACCAGCGCCTTGTAGTCGATCATCTGGCGCGGCTCGAAGCCGAAGCGCTCGCGCACCGCGTCGACGTCGTACATCACGTAATCTCGCTGGTACGGGCGGTACATGTAGACGCGGACGCCCGGCTGCACGAGCTGCACGATGTCGTTGTCCAGCGTCACGATGACCACGTCCAGGCCCGCGTCGATGGCCTGTGTGGCGAGCGTCCCCAGCACGTCGTCGGCCTCGTACCCCACCTTCTCGACGACGGGGATGCGGAACGCGTCCAGCAGCTGGCGGACGCGCGCGAACTGCGGGATCAGGTCGTCGGGCGTCTCCGCGCGCGTGGCCTTGTACCGCTGGTCGCGCTCCTTGCGGAACGTCTGCTCCGAGGCGTCCCATGCCGCGATGACGTACGTGGGATGCAGCTCGTTGAAGACGGTGAGGATGCTGTTGGCATAGCCGAAGACCGCCGCCACCGGCTCGCCCGTCCTCCGCACGGTGAGCACGTCGCGCAGGGCGAAGTACGAGCGAAAGATGATGCCGTGCGAGTCCAGGATGACCAGCAGCGGGCGGTCCCCGGCCCCCCGCTCGGCAGCGGGGGGCGCGGCGGGAGCCCTCGAGGCTCGGGGACGGGTGGCAGGCGAGGTAGTCACGACGGCCAGTGTATCCCGCCTCGGGGTGGGCGGCCGGAAGCCGCGGGATCGCCGTTCCGCGCAGGCTTCCCCGCGTATCCGTAGAATGCCGCCGCATGACCACATTCCGGTCGCTCCCGGTGCTCGCCGTCCGCCGCATGCTCGGCAACTGGCGGCTGCTGTCCAGCGTGGTGGTCGGGACGGTGGTCGCGGCGGCGATCCTCTCGGCGACGGCCATCTACGCCGACGCGATCCGCGATCTGGGCCTCCGGTACGCGCTGCGGGAGCAGCCGCCCGCCGCGCTGGACGTCTCGGTGGTCACGGCGAACGTGACCGTATCGGGTGCCGCGTACCAGCGCTCCGTCGCGAGGCAGGACGCGGCGGCCGCGAGCGCGCTGCGCGGCACCGGCGGCGGCGTGGTGCGGGTGGCGACCAGCGCCACCTTCTTCCCGGCCGACGCCGGGCGCACGCCCGACTCCGAGGATCAAGCCCGCCCTCGCGCGAACCTCGTCGCGCGCTCCGGGCTCCAGGATCATGTGACCGTGGTGCAGGGCGCGCTGCCCGCGGCGGCTGGACGCGGCGGGAACACCCCGCTGCCCGTCGCGATCGGCGAGGAGACCGCGAGGCAGCTGAACCTGCGCGTGGGATCGACGCTCGACCTCTTCCCGTTCTGGGACGACAAGGTCGCACCGCTGCGCGTGCAGGTCTCGGGGATCGTGCGTGCGAACACGCCGGGCGACCGGTACTGGGGACCGAAGTCCACGGGCGTCGATGCCGCGCCCGGGGGCTGGCCGACGGTGTGGTTGTTCGTGCCCGAGGGGACGTTCTTCGGCGCCGCCGTGGAACGGGTGCCCACGATGTCCGCCGACTACGAGAACCGCTACATCGTGCGCACCGACGCGCTGAACGCGCGGATTGCGAACGCGATCGCGGACGGCCTTTCGCGGCTCACGGCGGTCATCGCCGCGAACGAGGCGCGCCCGTCCGTTACGAGCACGCTCGAGGGTGTGCTGCGCAGCTTCGACCAGAAGCTGTTCTTCACGCGCATCCCGCTCTTCGTGCTGCTGCTGCAGATCGGCGGCATCGTCGCTTACTACCTCGTGATGGTGTCGACCATGCTCGTCGAGCGGCAGGCCGCCGAGATCGCGACGCTCCGCAGCCGCGGCGCGGCCACGGCCCAGCTGCTGGCGCAGTACGGCATCGAGGGCGCGATCCTGGCGTTGCTGGCCGCGGTCGTGGGGCCGCCCGTGGCGGCGGCGGTCGTCTCCGCGCTGGGACCGACCCCGGCGTTCTCGTCGCTCTCCGGGGGCGGGCCGCTCCCGGTGCACGTCGGGAGCGGCGCGTATCTCCTCGCGGTCGTCGGCGCGATGCTGGCGTTCGGATCGCTGATGATCCCGGCGTGGCGTGCGACGCGTGTCACCGTCCTGGAGTTCAAGCGCGGCGCCGCGCGCCCCCGCCCCACGCCGCTGCTGCTGCGCTACTACGCCGATGTGCTGGCGGTCGGCATCGTCGCGCTTGCGTTCTGGCGTCTCTCCCGCGAAAGCACGCTCGTCACGCAAACGCTCTTCGGGGGCGCGAAGGTGGACCCGTTCCTGCTGGCCACGCCGGCGGTGTTCATGGTCACGGTCGGCATCGTCTTCCTGCGGCTCTTCCCGCTGGCGATGCGGGGCATCGGCTGGCTGGTGAGCCAGACGAGGAGCGCCGCGGTGCTGATTGGCGTGCGGTCGCTGGTGCGCAACCCCACGCACTACGCGCGGCTGATTCTCCTGCTGATGTTCGCGACCGGCGTCGGGATGTTCGGCGCGACGTTCTCGGCGACCCTCGACCGTTCGTACGAGGAGCGCGCGGGCTACGAGTCGGGCGCGGACGTCCGCGCCTCCGGCGTCACGCTCCAGGGCATCGCGGGCGACCGCGAGTTCCTGTCGCGCATCGCGGCTGTCCCCGCCGACGCCCGCACCGCGATCGCGCGCGTGGACGGCTCCGTGACCAACGGCACGCGCTCGCAGACCGTCCAGGTGCTGGGCGTGGATCCGAAGACGTTCGGTGACGTCGCGTTCTTCCGCGAGGATTTCGCCGATGCCAGCCTCGAGGCGATGCTCGGGACCCTCGACCAGAACGGCGCGACGCTGGCGCCGGGGCCGAAGCTCCCCGCGAACGCGCGGCAGCTCGGCGTGTGGGTGCGCATGACGGACATCCGGGGTCGCGTGGCGCTGGGCGTGAACATGCGCGATGCCACCGGACGGGTGACGTCCCGATTGCTCGGCGACGCGCGCCCGGGCGATCCCGCGACCAGCGAGTGGACGTTCTTCAGCACCGACCTGCAGCAGCCAACGGCGCTGTCCGGCGCGCCCCTGCGGCAGGCCACGCCGGTGCCGCCGTACGAGATCCGCGGGCTGTACTTCCAGCCCGTGGGCGCGATCGCCAATCAGCGCGGCGTGATCGAGTTCGGCCCCGCGTTCGCCTCGGCCTCCGCGCCCGCGTCGACGCCCCCCGGTGCCGACCCGCCGCCGCTGAGCACCGCCCGCGCCGCCTGGCCGGACGCGGTGCTGGTGCAGGACTTCACCCGCCCCGGGTTCGAGGTGATCCAGGGGCTGCGCCCGGTGGCGCTGAAGGACGTCCTCGGCCCGGCGCCGGACGGACCGCCAGGGTTCGCCTCGTCCCTGCGCTACGAGTGGCAGGACACCGCGTCGCCGCCCTCGCTGCGCGGCCTGCGCCCCACGGTGGATGTCGCGCCCGCGCAGGTGTTCCTCTCGCGCCACACCGCGCAGGAGCTCGAGATCCGGCCCGGCGACACGGTGACGCTCGCGGTCAGCCAGCGGCACCTCAACGCGACCGTGGCCGGGTTCCTCGACTACTTCCCCACCTACCGGCCGGCGCCGGATGCCGGGCTGGTGGTGATCAACGGGAGCCGGCTGGCCACCGCCATCAACGGCGCACTCACGGACCAGCCGCTCGGCCCGAATGAGGCCTGGTTCTCCACCGCCGAGCCGGGAGCGACGAGGGCCGCCCTCGATACTCTGAACCCGCGCTCCATCGTGGCGCTGGAGGCCGTGCGCGCGCAGCAGCAGGAGGACCCGCTGATCGCGGCCGGCTGGGCGGGGATCCTCGCGATCGCATTCGGCGCCGTGCTCCTGCTCTCGGCCATCGGGTTCATCGTCTACTCGTACCTCACGGCTCAGCAGCGGGCGCTGGAGTTCGCGATCCTGCGCACCCTCGGGTTCTCGCGGCCGCAGATCTTCTCGCTCGTGCTGTTCGAGCACCTCTTCGTGATTGCGGCGGGGATGGGACTCGGGACGCTGGTCGGGCTGCGCGTCGGGCGGCTGATGCTCGCGTTCCTCGGCATCGACGAGCACGGCGGGCAGGTGGTGCCGCCGTTCGTGCAGCGGATCTCCTGGGGGGAGGTCTTCGTGGTGTGGGGCATACTGGGTACAGTGTTCGTCGCGACGATCGCCGCAGTGGTCGCGCTGTACTTCCGTCTCGCGGTGAGCCGGGCGCTCAGGATCGGGGACGCGTAGCCCATGCAGTACCACCCCGCCGCCCCGCTCCCGGCGCCGGCCGATCCGCCGTACATCCACTGCGAGGACCTCTTCAAGATCTACAAGACCGAGGACCTGGAGGTCGTTGCGCTGCGCGGCCTGGACCTGCGCGTCGCCCGCGGTGAGATGATGGCGATCGTCGGCGCCTCCGGCTCCGGCAAGTCCACTCTCCTCAACATCCTCGCGGGGCTGGACCAGCCCTCGGCCGGCCGCGTCACCGTCGGCGACCGCGATCTGCTGACCACGGAGGAAGCCGACCTTGTGCGCTACCGCCGTGTCGAGGTGGGCTTCGTCTGGCAGCAGACCGGCCGCAACCTGATCCCGTATCTCACCGCCGAGCAGAACGTCGAGGTCCCCATGATCCTCGAGGGCCGCCCGCGCCACGAGGCACGGCGGCGGGCACGAGCACTGCTCGAGCAGGTGGGCCTGGGCGACAAGCTGGCCCGGCGCCCGCAGGAGCTCTCCGGCGGCGAGCAGCAGCGCGTCGCGATCGCCGTCGCGCTCGCCAACGACCCCCCTCTCCTGCTCGCCGACGAGCCCACCGGCGAGCTGGACAGCGCAACCGCGGACGAGGTGTTCGGCGTGCTGCGCGATCTGAACCGCGACCTCGGCGTGACCATCGTGATCGTGACGCACGACCGGCAGGTCACCCAGCGGGTCGACCGCGTGGTCGCGATGCGAGACGGCCGCACGAGCACGGAGCTTGTGCGCCACGTGCAGTTCACGCGCGGCACCGCGCCGAGCGTCGATGAGTTCGCGGTTGTCGATCGCAGCGGGCGCCTGCAGATTCCGCGCGACTACCTGGATCAGCTCGCGATCGGCTCGAGGGCGCGCGTTGAGCTGGCCGGGGATCACGTGGAGGTTCGTCCCGAGGCTCGCCCGGACGAACCGCGGCGCCCCTCATGACGCACGCGTCACACAGCCCGAGCCGCGGCGAGACGGGCGGCGGCGGCCCGATCGTCATCGCGGAGCACCTCGTCCGCATCTTCAGCGGCGGCGGCGCCGAGGTGACGGCCGTCAACGACGTCTCGCTGACGGTGCCCCGCGGGGAGTTCCTCGCGATCATCGGGCGCTCCGGGTCCGGCAAGACCACGCTGCTCAACCTGATCGCCGGGCTGGACCAGCCGGACAGCGGCACGGTGTGGGTGGACGGCCGTGAGGTCTCCCGCCTGGGCGATGCGGAGATGACGGACTTCCGGCGGCACACCGTGGGCTTCGTCTTCCAATCGTTCGGGCTGCTGCCGCTGCTCTCCGCCGCGGAGAACGTGGATCTCGCCCTGCGCATCGCGGGATCGGGGATCCGCGAGCGCGGCGAACGGACGCGCGAACTGCTCCAGCTCGTCGGCCTCACCGAGCGCGCCACCCACCGCCCGTACGAGCTCTCCGGCGGCGAGCAGCAGCGGGTCGCGGTGGCGCGCGCGCTGGCGAACCGCCCGCGCCTCGTGATCGCCGACGAGCCGACGGGCGAGCTCGACAGCACGACGGGCGCGCAGATCTTCTCGCTGCTCCGCGGCGTGGCCGCGGAGGGCGTCACGGTGATCGCCGCGACGCACGATCCGTTCGTGATGCAGCACGCCGACCGCGTGCTGGAGATGTCGGACGGGCGCCTGCTGCCCGAGGGCGAGGGATCGCTCGTCGCCGAGCACCGGCCGCGTGCCGCTGAGCCGGCGACCGCTCCGCTGCCGCGCCTGCACATCCCTCCCTCACACCCGCCACGCCGCTAGACTGGCGCTCATGCCGATCGTCCACGTCATCTGCGCGACGCTGAGCAGCGAGGCCTCCGCGGAGGCCATCGCTGGCGCGATCCGCCTCGGGCGCGCGCTGACCGGCGCGCACGGCGTGCAGCACGCCGTCCTCGGGCGCTCCGCGGACCGCCTGGTGGCCGTGACGTGGCTCGATGGCCGCGACGCGCTGGAGCCGTTCGCCGCCTCGCCCCTGCACATGGCGTTCATCATGCGCGGTCTCGCCCCCTGCATCCGCGGGATGTGGAGCGCCGCCGTCGAGAGCGACGTCGCGCCGCCCGCGCTCATCGAGGCGATGTGGGTGTTCGCGCTGCAGTCGGCGGAGTCGCTCTTCGAATGGCAGGTGCGCGACCTGCTCCAGTCCGTGGCGGCCCTCCCCGGCGCCGCCGCCGCGGGACCCACGGTGGAGGAGCGCGAGCGCTACCGCGCGGGCGGCGTCGTCTGCCTCACGCCGGGCGACAAGGCGGCCTTCAAGGCTGCGCTGCCGGCCGCGCGTGCCGGCTGGGGCTCGCTCGCCGGCTCGCTGGTGGAGGCCAAAGTCGAGGTGATTCCCCTACGCCCGGAGGAGGACACGCGTCCCGCCGCGGCTCACGATCGGTAGATGCAGGAGATGCCCCGCTTCTACTCGCGCTCCGGCACGAGGACGCGACCTGGCCGCCGCCGAACGGCGCCGCCGTCGATCCCGGACCTTCGCCGCGCCAGCCGCCGGCTGTCGCGCAGCTTCGTGACCATCGCCGCGTTCATCGCGATCGTCGGCGCCGGGAGCGCCGCACTGGCGCGGGGCCGCAGCGCCACGGACGCCCCGATCGCCGCCAGCGCGCCCGCGGGCGCGGTCCCCGTCGACGTGGCCCGGGTCATCGATGGCGACACGATCGACGTGCAGTCGGCCGCCACCGCACTGCGCGTGCGGCTGTACGGCGTGAACGCGCCCGAGCGCGGCCAGCCCTGCGCCGACGAGGCGACGCAGCGGCTCGAGGCGCTCGCCGGCACGCGTGTCCTGCTGCTCCCCGACGCCCGCCAGACCGACCCCTACGGCCGAGAACTGCGCTATGTATTCACCTCGAACGGCCGCTCGATCGACGAGACGCTCGTCCGCGAGGGGCTGGCGCGCGCCTGGCGCGACGACGGGAGCCGCCGCGCGGCGCTGATCGACGCGGAGGACCAGGCACGCGCGTCCCGGACTGGATGCCTGTGGGGCGGGGCCCCGGCCCGGTAGCCCGGCCCGGCAGATCAGGGCCGGGAGATCGCGACGGCGCGCAACCGCAACAGCACTCGCCTAATCGACACTGCGAATCATCAGGAATCATGGCCCGAGGGCGCCACTTGGGGCAATCCGGGTGTCATTAGGCGCTCGTGAGCTCGAAAATCACGTCTCCGTTGTCCCAGCGGACGACGGGGAACGGCGCTGCGGAGCTAATCCACGCGGTGCGGACGGCCCTCCCCGTACGCACCAGGATGCGCCACGTGTCGAACGTGCCTGCTGGAACCGTGATCTGCTCGCGCTGCGGGACGCGCAGGATCACGACCTGCTCGGTGCGTTCGAAAGGATTGACCGAGACGTACGTCCCGGCCACCTGCACGTCCTCCCCGGACCGCTCTTCCTGTTTGGCGAACGCGATGGCGCGCCACAGCCACAGCGATGACTCGTTGTCGTACGCGTGCGCGGAGACGTCGAGGCTGGCGTCCTCGGGCGCGGCGCCCTCCCGCTCCACGTGCGTCGACAGGCGCGTTCGTTCGCCGTCCACCCGGTACGTCCACGCCGTGCGCACGCTGCGCGCCACGCCCGAGGCGTCCCGGTTCACCGTCTCGCGGGTACCCTGGACGGGCCGCAGCGTCTTCGGATCGACCGTGACCGCCACGTTGTCGCGCGCGGGCGTGGCCCCCTCCGGGGTCTTCGCCTCCATGTATGACTGCTGCAGGACCACGCGGTCGCCCTCCTGCACCGTGCTCAGGACGCCACGCCCCACCTCGTCGCCGCCGGCGGTGCGCAGCCGGTACTCCAGCCGCTCGCCCGCGCGCCACGGCGGCGCGGTGAACACGTCGATGGTCATCCCCCGCGGGGATATCGTGGCGCACCCCGCCAGGAGCACAGCGGGCGCGGCGACGAGGAGCGCGATCAGTGCACGCAGTGCCTGCCGCCGGCGCGGGCGGCGTGAGCCACGAAAGCCGATCACGAAGCAGCCGGGAACGACCGGAGCACCGACGCGATGATCGGGATCGCCGCGTCGATGTCGTCGCGCGTGACGTCGAGGTGACATGCCATGCGCACGCGCTGCACGGACGTTCCGGTGCACAGGACGCCCTGCGCGGCCAGGCGCTCGCGGAACTGGTTGCCGTCCACGCCGTGCAGCCAGAAGAAGACGAGGTTGGAGTCGGTGCCAGCCGGGTCCATCGTGACGTGCGGCATCTCCGCGACGGCCGCCGCCAGACGCTTCGCGTTCGCGTGGTCGTCGGCGAGGCGCTCGACGTTGTGCTCCAGCGCGTAGAGCGCGCCTGCCGCGATGATCCCGGACTGCCGCATGGATCCGCCGACGAGCCGGCGATTGAGACGCGCGCGGTCGATGAACTCGCGCGGCCCTGTGATCACGGAGCCCACGGGGGCGCCCAGCCCCTTCGAGAAGCAGAAGTCGACGGTGTCGGCGCGCGCGACCAGCGACTTCGCGTCGGTCTCCAGCGCGGCGGCGGCGTTGAAGATGCGCGCGCCATCCACGTGCACCTGCACGCCGGCGGCGTGCGCCGCATCCGCCACCGCGTTCGTCTCGCTGGCGGTGAGCACCGCCCCGCCGCAACGGTTGTGCGTGTTCTCCAGGCACACCACGTTCGTGCGCGGCCACGCGGTGCGGATCGTGGCGGTGACCTCCGCGGGATCGATGCGCCCGCGCGCATCGTTGCGCACCGCGCGGATGGAGATGCCTCCGAGCGCCGCAGACCCCATGCCCTCGTGGTTCAAGATGTGCGACTCGTGCCCCGCGATCGCCTCGTCGCCGCGCCCGCAGTACGTGAGGAGCGTGACGAGGTTGCCCATGGTCCCGCTGGGCACGAAGAGCGCGGCCTCCTTACCGATGATCTCGGCGGACTTCGCCTCCAGCGTCCGCACCGTAGGATCATCGCCGAGCAGGTCGTCGCCGACCTCGGCATGCGCCATCGCCTGGCGCATGCCCTCCGAGGGGCGGGTGACGGTGTCCGAGCGGAGATCGATGACGCGAGCCATGTGTCGCTCCCTGCGCGTCCCGGCGCAGCCGATTCGGCCCGGGACCGGTCCGAGGTGAGCGTAGCAGAGGGTGCCGTCACGTTCGCCCGCCGGGCATGCGGGGGGCGGGCGGCGATCAGCGCGGGCGCTCCCAGATCGTCTCGTACCCCTCGCCCCCGCGGATGGCGGCGACGACGTCTGCCCGCTCCAGCCGCAGTCCGTCGCGGAATGCGCGATCGGCGGCACGGCGGGAGGCCTCGCCACCGATCGCTACGAGGCGGTCCTCGATGAACCGCCACACGCCGAGCTCGCGCATCACGGCGATCGGGCGCGGCCACTGGAAGACGGTGATCTGCGCCGGGGGAAGCACGTCCGGGCGCTCCCTGCGCAGGAAGCGGTAGCGCTCTTCCGATGAGTTGACAGGCGGCACGATGGAGATGTACGGGCGCCCCTGCCCGTCCGGCCGCGTGTCCACGAGGAGGCGCTGCTCGATCATCGCGAAGCGCACCACGAAGACCTCCGCGTCCTCGATGATGCGCCGGATCGCCTCGATGTCGATGTCCATGTGCACAGTCTAGCGCGCTGCCGGGGGGCCGGAGCGGCGGTCAGCCGGCGCGCCCGGCGTGCCGACCCTACGTGCCCACCTGGTAGGTGCGATCCAGGTACGGGATGTGGATCAGCCCGGACATCTGCATGCCCAGCACCATCAGCACGATCCCGCCGATGCGCGTCAGCAGCTCGCCCTGGCCCGAGGCAAGGTCGCCGAGGAACCCCGCCGAAGCCCCCGCGATGGCGAACACGGCGGTGAACCCGACCACGAACGCGGCGGCGTGCCCCATCACGTGGGCGCGGCTCCGCTGGACGTCGCCGCGGCCCAGGACCGCCTCACCCGCGATGTTCACCAGGTACGCGGGGACGAGCGGCAGCACGCACGGCGACAGGAACGACACCACCCCGCCGAAGAACGCGACGGCCGGGCCGAACCAGCCGCCGACGCTTCCGCTCAGCCGCTCCTCGGCGTCGGCCGTGGTGGAGAAGGCGAAGCCCATGCCCTGGAAGTACGCATTGAGGCGCGTGAACTCGCCCAGGAACATCAGCGCGCCGATCACGATGAAGAACACGCCGCTCGCGACCATCAGGCGCGGGAGGTACGGGTTCAGCCGCCGCATCCTCGGCGAGAGCCAGCCGAAGAACGCGCCAAACGCCATGAACCACAGCCCCAGCCCCAGGGAGTAGGACGTCAGAAGCACCGCGCCCTGGAGCGCCTGTCCGGACGCCGCCGCAAGCGTGAGCACCACGCCGAGGATGGGGCCGATGCACGGTGACCACGCCAGCGAGAAGGCGGCACCCAGCGCGAACGATCGTGGCAGGCCCTGGGCCACCACGCGGCGCAGCCCGCGATCCGGGGCACCGGAGGCGGGTGCGCTCATTGCGCCTCGTCGATGCCGAGGAGGCGGCGGCGGGCGGCGTCGTAGCGCTCCTTGGCGCGTGACTCGCGGTTCAGGAGGCCCTTGATCTGCTCGGGCGGCAGGCGCTGCCCCTCCAGGAGCAGGGCGTGCACGCCGCTCAGGTGCTTCTGCCACTGGTCGTACGCGTCGCGGTACGCCCGCTTCGGGTCCTCGCCAGGCGCGCCGCCGGCCGGGGCGTCGTGTTCGTCCACCATGCGCCCAGTGTACGGCAGCGCGCCGCTCCGGCAGTGGGGCGCGGCGCCTCGCGACACGAGAACGGCCCTCCGAGGAGGGCCGTGCAACCGGGCGCTGGATGGTGACCCATACCGGATTCGAACCGGTGATCTCCACCTTGAGAGGGTGGCGTCCTGGGCCGCTAGACGAATGGGCCACGGCGTCGGAATAACGCCAGACAGCGTATCGAATCCGCGGGCCTCGCGCCAATCGCGGCGCCGCGTCCGCGCGGCGTCAGTCGCGGAATGGCATGGCCTCCCCGGGGTACGCCAGGAGCACGCTGGCCGCGGCCCCGAGGAACGGCGCGAACGCGACCCCGGCCCGCGCGAAGACCCCCGGTGGGATGCCCAGGTCGGCCAGCCAGAGCTCGCCCGCCGTCTCGCGCGTCAGTCCCCGCTTCGGCAGGCCGAACGTCAGCGTGCGCGTGGGGCGCACCGCGTCGCCGGGCGGGTCGCCGGGCGCGTCGCCGGTATCCGCGTCCAGGCCCGAGGGAACATCCAGCGAGAGCACGGGCACGCCTGCGGCTGCGGCCGCACGCGCCGCCAGGATCAGCCCGCGCTGCACGGGCAGCGCCTCGTCCGCAGGCTCGCAGCCGAGGATCGCGTCGACGACCACGTCCGCGGCGGCCACGTCGAACGCCTCGTCCCAGCGCGTGACGCGCGCGGGCGCCTCGGCCAGCGCGAGGAACGCCTCGCCCAGCGCGCCGTCGGCGCGTTGCGGCGGCACCACCGTCACCACCTGCACCCGGACGCCGCGATTCGCCAGGTGGCGCGCGGCGCAGACGCCCGTGGCGCCGGTGCGTCCGGTGCCGCACAGCACGATCGCCCGGCCGTCCCGCCAGCGCGGCCCCAGCAGGTCGATCGCCGCGAGCGCCGCCTGCTGCCCGGCGATCTCCAGGGTCTGCAGGGGCGACGGCCCGGTGTCCTCGGTGGCGATGCGGTCGATCTCACGCATCTCGGCAACGGAGACCGCGGGCACGCGCTCCCCGCTCGGGGCGGAGAACTGCATGCGTTGCGAGATGGTCATGGTCGACCGTTCGGCGCGCCGCGCGGGGGCGTTGAGTGCAGCTCGGAGCCTGCCCGCCCCGTCTCGGCAGACGCCCCGGCTCCCCCGGTGCAGACGCCATTATCCGCCCGCCAGTCCACCTGGCGCGCCGCGGGGGGGCCGCCTCCGGGCCGCTGACAGCCGGCACGTCGACCCGATGCCTCGATGAGTCCGGGGGCGCGGCGTCAGTCCGGGGAGGGTCACGGTCGAGATTGCGCGCTCCGGAGTGTTATAACGAATGGGGTGTGCGGCGGGGCGGCGTGCACCCGCGGGGTTGGAGGCCAGTCGTGCTGATGCCGGTGCTAGAGCCACAGGAACACTGGGACCTGGTGCGGGAATGTGCCCTGTTCCAGGAGTTCGGGGACTCCGAGCTGTCCCGGATCCTTCCGATCGCCCGGGAGCGTCACTTCGCATCGGGTTCGGCGATCGCCGACTCCGGTGAGCACGCCGAAGCCCTGTATGTCATCGCCGACGGCCTCGTGAGGGTGCCGTCGCTCATGGGCACTCCATCGAGCCTCATGATGAGCAGCCCGGAGGTCTTCGGTATCTCGGGACTGGTGCCGCCCCACCGCTACCTGAAGTCCGCCATCGCCAGCACCGACTGCCGTGTGCTCGAGATTCCGATCCCCGCACTGCGGGCGATGGTCGAGCGGGACCACTCGCTGTCGAGACGGCTGATGGCACGCACCGCCGCGTACCTCCACCAGCGCCTCGTCGAAGCGATCTCCGACGCGCACGGACACCCTATCGGGAATTACCTGCGCTGACCCGCCGCGCGACCCACGCCACGAAGCGCCCGCTGCATCCCGGTGCACAGTGAGGCCCGGCACATGGCCGGGCCTGATGTCGGTGTGCCAGATGTCGCGTAATGGTGCCCCCAAGGGGAGTCGAACCCCTGTTTGTACCTTGAAAGGGTGCCGTCCTGACCGCTAGACGATGGGGGCGTCGGCCCCCCGAGGATACCAGCGCTCCCCGCACCGGTCATTGGGCACCGGCGTGATCGCATGGCGCGCTCCGGTCGTGATCAGCCGGGGTCGATGCCCACCGATGCGAGCCGATGCCTGTCGATGCGCTACCGAGGCAGCCACGGTCGGCGTGCGTTGCCGGGAAGCTCCACGCGCGAGGCCGCGAACGGCATCTGCTGCGAGCCAGGCAACCCGTGACCAACGTCCGCCGTGCGCTCCTCGCGCGCGTCGGGGAAGCCGAAGTGCGCGCGCGGCGTGGAGGCGAACTCGCGCGACGGCGCGACGTCCGGGACGTCGACGAACGGGCTCGATGCGCGCTCGGGGGCGGGCTCCGGCTCTGCCGGCCCGGCCGAGGGACTGTCCGAGGGCGGTGTGCCCGCGGGCGTGAGGTCGGGCAGGTCGGGCGAGTGCATCAGGTACGCGGGTTCCTCGTCGCGGCGTTGCCACAGCAGGTACGCGATCACGGCCGCGACGGCGCTGAGCGCGAGCAGGGCGAGCGCGATCTGCGGCTTGCGGCGGCGGCGGCGGCGCTTCGTCGCGCGCTCGATCATCGGCACCGCCCGCTCGATGATCGGCGCCGCGTCCTGCCGGAGCTCCTCGATGAACTCGGCGACGCCTTCGTTCGAGATCGTCTCGGCCAGCGATTCCATGCGGGCGCGACCGCGCTCCACGGCGCGCTCCAGCGGCCGCGTGTCGAGCGACCGCATGCTCGGGATCGAGGACATCGCGGGAAGGGTGCGTCGGGAGCGAGAGAATGGCATGCGCATCGGAATACCCCCGGGAAGGGTTCCGTGCCGGGACTGACCGGCTCGAACCCTGTGGATAACGTGGGTTCCCCCGGTTGGGAGGCGAAGTGTAGCAGAGCGGGCACGGCCCGTGGGTACCCAAAGCGCCCGAACCTGCATGAATGACCTGCGGCGTTTCGTGTGCCATCGCCGCCGAATCCCGATCGACGCGATCGAGGCGCCGGGGGCTCGTGCGAGCGGGAGCGTGTCAAGGGGCGCCGGGATTACCCGTATCGCTCCTCGGTCCACGGGTCGCCGTGCATGTGGTAGCCGTACATCTCCCAGAAGCCCGGGCGATCGTTCGCCACGAACTCGATGCCGCGCACCCACTTCGCGCTCTTCCAGAAGTACAGCGCCGGCACCAGGCCGCGCAGCGGACCACCGTGCTCGGGCGCCAGCGGCTGGCCGTTGTGCGTGTGCACGAGCATGTTCTCGGGGCCCTGCAGTTCCGCCAGCGGGACGTTCGTGGTGTAGCCACCGTACGAGTGGAAGATCACGTGGTGCGCCTCGGGCCGCACGCGCACCAGGGCCTGCAGGTCGATGAAGGGCACGCCGACCCAGTCGTTGTCGTACTTGCTCCATGTGGTGACGCAGTGGATGTCGGAGCGGCTGCTCCGCTGCGGGAGCGCCATGAACTGCTCCCAGGAGAGCGTGACCTCCTGTTCGACGAGGCCGGAGATCTTGATCTCCCACGAGGCGAGATCGATCTTCGGGATCGACCCGTAGTGCAGCACCGGCCAGCCCTCCGTGAGCCGCTGGCCCGGGGGCAGCCGGGGCCGCCCGTCCGGTCGCATCTCGCGTGACTGCGATCCGCCAAACAGGGCCATCGCCGGGGCTCCTCGCATCGGTACGGGGGTATCACGAGTGTAGCAGCCACGGACCGCGCGCCTCGCCGCAGGTACGCCGAGGATCGACCCGCGCCACCCGACCGGCGGCCGCGCGGCGGGCCGCACGACGTCATCACGATGCGTGCTTCCGGATGCGTGCGTACGATGGGTGTGCCATGACCTCATCGCCCTCGACCACCGTCGCCGTTCCGGAGACTCGCACCCGCCGCGTGCTGCATCGCCTGCGCGCGTTCCTCGTGGTGGCCGCGCTCGTGGTCGTCGCGGACCAGTGGACGAAGTCGCTCGTGCGTGCGCGGCTGGACCTGGGCGAGCAGTGGCCCGAGGGCTGGTGGCTCATCCACCTCACCCACACGCAGAACACGGGCGCCGCGTTCGGTGTCCTGCAGGGCGCGGGCGGAGCGCTGACCATCGTCGGGTTCGGGGCCATCGCCGGGATCACATTCGTGCTGTTGACGCTGCCTGCGCGCAACCGCCTGTACACGATCGCGTTGAGCGCCATCCTCGGCGGTGCCATCGGCAACCTCATCGACCGCCTCCGGCTGGGCGCGGTCACCGACTTCATCGAGCCGACACACTACCCGGCGTTCAACATCGCCGACTCCGCGATCGTCGTCGGCGTGTGCACCCTGCTCGCGCTCACGTGGTTCGAGCGGGAGCCCGCCGATGCGCCCGAGGCGGCCTCGTGACGTCCGAGGTCTCGATCGTCGCTGTCGCGGAGGACCGGCTGGACCGCGTCGTCACCGCGGCGATCCCCGCGCTGTCACGGTCACAGGTGCGCCGCCTGATCGAGGACGGGCACGTCACCGTGGAAGGCGTGGTCGCCGGGCGGGCGAGCACCACCGTGGCCGCCGGCACGCATATCAGCGTGGACCAGCCCGTGCTCCGCAACCTCGACCTCGCGGCCGACGAGGTGCCGCTGCGCGTCCTGTACGAGGACGAGGAGACGCTGGTGCTGGACAAGCAGCCCGGTGTGATCGTGCACCCGCGCGAGGGACTGCACGAGGTCACCCTGATCAACGCCGTGCGCTCCCGCTACCCGGAAGTGCGTGAGATCGACGACTCGGGCCGCGGCGGCGTGGTGCACCGGCTGGACCGCGACACCTCGGGCGTGATCGTCTTCGCGAAGTCGGAAGCGTCGCAGTACGCGCTGAAGGAGCAGTGGCGGCAGCGCGAGACGACGAAGCAGTACGTCGCGATCGTGGAGGGCCGCCCCGACCCCGCCGAGGGGATCATCGACGCCCCGCTCGGCCCGGACCCGGCCGATCCCCGGCGGCGCGCGGTGGTGGAGCGCGGACAGTCCGCGCGCTCCGAGTACCGCGTGCTGGAGCAGTACGGGGACGAGGCCGCGCTGGCGCTGGTGCGCATCTACACTGGCCGCACCCACCAGATCCGCGTCCACATGGCGGCCATCGGCCACCCGGTGATCGCGGACCGCCTGTACGGGCGCCCCTCGCCGCGCATCGCGCGCCAGGCGTTGCACGCATGGCGTCTCGGCGTCACGCTCGCGTCCAACGGCGAGTGGCGCGAGTTCGTCGCTCCGCTGCCGGAGGACCTGCGCGCCGCGATCCGCTCGCTGCGCGCGAGCCACGGCGTCGCCCCATCCGAGATCGGAGCCCTGGAATGACCGCCCCCACCCCGCCCGCCGCGCGACCGGTGCGCGTGCGCTACGCACCGAGCCCCACTGGCGATCCGCACGTGGGCAATATCCGGCAGGCGATCTGGACGTGGCTGTACGCGCGCCACACGGGCGGCACGTTCATCGTGCGCCTGGAGGACACCGACCAGACGCGCATGGTGCCCGGTTCGCTCGAGCGCATCCTCGACTCGCTGCGCTGGCTGGGGCTGTTCTGGGAGGAGGGCCCGGACATCGGCGGCCCGCACGGCCCGTACGTCCAGTCGCAGCGCCTCCCGCTGTACCACGCCGCCACCGACCGCCTGCTCGCGGAGGGCAAGGCCTACCGCTGCTTCTGCACCCCCGAGGAGCTCGATGCGATGCGGCGGCGCCAGCAGGAGGAGAAGCGCCCACCCGGCTACGAGGGCCGCTGCCGCGTGATCCCCCCCGCCGAGTCCGAGGCGCGCGCGCAGTACGAGCCGTTCGTGATCCGCTTCGCCGTGCCTCGCGAGGGCTCGACGACCGTGGAGGACCTGCTGCGCGGGCCGGTGACGGTGGAGAACCGCACGCTGGACGACTTCGTGATGCTGAAGTCGGACGGCTTCCCCACGTACCACCTTGCCCACGTCGTGGACGACACCGACATGGAGATCACGCACATCACGCGCGGGGACGAGTGGCTGCCCTCCGCGCCTCGCCATGCTCTGCTCTTCGACGCGCTGGGATGGCAGCGCCCGGTCTTCGTGCACATGCCGATCATCCTCGCGCCCGGCGGGGGCAAGCTCTCCAAGCGCCACGGGGCGAAGTCCGCGCTGGAGTACGCCGAGGCCGGCTACCTGCCGGACGCGCTCCTGAACTTCCTCTGCATCACGGGCTGGGGCCACGGCGACGACACGGTGCTCAGCCGCGAGCAGCTGATCGAGGTCTTCGACATCGGCGACGTCAGCATGTCGCCCGCGACCTTCGACACCGAGAAGCTGAACTGGCTGAACGGCGTCTACCTCCGGCAGATGCCGGAGCCCGAGCTCGCCGAGCTCTTCGCCCGGCGCCTGGAGCTCGACCTCCCGCCGGACGTCCCGCGCCCGATCGATCGGGCGCTGGTGCTGGAGTTCACTCCGTTGATCCGCGAGCGGGTCCAGCTGCTGGCGGACGTCGCGCCACTGGTGGACTTCTTCTACCAGTCCGAGGTTCCCACCCCGCCCGTGGAGCAGTTCCTGGCGAAGCGCTGGCGGGGACACGCGGGCGAGGCCGCGGACGCGCTGGAGGCGGCCGCGGCGGACCTCGACGCGTGCGCGGAGTGGGAGGCCGAGCCGCTGGAGGCGGCCCTGCGCGCCACCGCCGATCGCATCCAGGCGAAGGCGGGCGACCTGTTCACCCTCGTGCGGCTCGCGGTGACCGGCAAGGCGGTTACGCCGCCGCTGTTCGAGTCGATGGCGATCGTCGGTGCGGGCCCGTGCGTCGATCGCGTCCGGGCGGCCGCGGCGGCGATCCGCGCCTCGACGTAGCGCGCCGCGGGCGGTGCGAGGCCGGCGTGCGCCGGCGATCGACTGATCGCGGGATCCCTTGCTACACTACGAGACACCGCTGGGGATTCGTCTAATGGTAGGACAGCGGATTCTGGATCCGTCAGTCGGGGTTCGAATCCCTGATCCCCAGCCAGCCTCACCCACCAGCCCCCGCCCGGGGGCTGTTTCGTGTAGCCCGGCCTTCACGCGCGGGCCCGCGTTCACCTCGCCCCGCCGAACGCTATGACACGCGGCGCGCCAGGACCGATGCCCGCGGGCCGGGCGCCTGCGCACCGGCGGGAGCCACCACCGGCAGGTAGATCGTGAACGTGGCGCCCTGTCCGAGGCGGCTCTCCACGCCGGCGACGCCCCCGTGCCGCCTCGCGACCTGCGCCACGGAGGTCAGCCCGAGGCCGGTGCCCGCGCTCCCCTTCGTCGTGAAGAACGGAGCGAAGATCTGCGAGACGTGCTCCGGCGCGATGCCGCTCCCCGTGTCCGTGACCGAGAGCGCGAGGTACGACCGCGCGGGTCGCGCCTGCCCGGCGACGGCATCCGGCAGCTCATGCACCAGGCGCGATCGGATGGTGATGTTGCCGTCGCCGTCGATCGCCTCGGCGGCGTTGAGCACCAGGTTCACGAGCGCCTGCTGGATCAGCGGGCGCTCGCCGGGCACAGCGGGGACGTTCGGGGCGAGGTCGAGGTCCACGGACACGCCATCGCGGAGCGCGCGCGACATCACCTGCTGCATCGCCAGGGCCACCTCATTCACCGAGACGTCGCCGCGCTCCATGGTGCCGCGCACGAAGTTGAGGAGCCCCCGCGCGACCTGGGCGGCGGCGCTCGCCGCTTCCCCGATCCGGCGCAACGGCGGCGCGACGGGATGCTCGGCCGGGACCAGGGCCACCGCGATCGAGGTGTTCCCCATGATCCCCGTGAGCATGTTGTTGAGGTCGTGCACCAGGCCCGCCGCGATCTGGCCCGTGACCTCGTAGCACTGAGCGTCCAGCAACATCGCTTCCAGCCGGCAGCGCGCGGCGACGCCGGAGAGCAGCACAGCCGCCGTCTCGCACGACGCCTCGATGTTGCGCGGGGTCTCCGCACGCCCGTCGGTCACCACGGTCAGGAGTCCGACGGCGTGGCCCTGATCCAGGAGCTCGCACCGCATCTGCGACGCGGCGTGGTCCCACGCCCCACCTCCGCCGTGGATGACAATCGGCGGCCGGCCCGCACGCTCGGGATACACCTCGATGGTGACGGCCGACACGCCCGGCCACGTCGCCATCAGGCGCGCGACGCCGCGCAGCGCCTCGTCATCGCCCGGCGCGGCGGCGCGGATCAGATCGGTGAGCACGCGACCCGAGTTCAACGCGCCGGCGAGGTGCTGTCCCGTGCCGCCCTGACGGCGAGCGAGCATCGACGGTGCGCTTTCTGGCGGAGCAGCGGGCGCCGCCAGCTCGCATCTTCGCCGGACGGAGGGGCCACCACGTACGCGTTGGGGCGGATGTGGAGGAATCTCAGCCGGTCTTCACATTCCTCGCACCCCCGTCAGCGTCTCGCGCTCTCTCCGTCAGGTGCACGGAGAGAGCGCCGCGCGCCGCTCCGCGCCGGGGCCCGCGGCGACCGGCGTATCCTGATACCGTGCCCTGGGGAGACGACACATGCACGAGGCGCTTCGAGCCACCGGTGAGCTGCGCCCGCTGCGCGATCCCGTGCTGCTGGCCGCGTTCACGGGCTTCACGGATGCGCATGGCGGCGCCGTGGCCGCGGTGCGCTACCTCGCCGAGCAGTGGAGCGCGCAGCCGATTGCCTCGATCGATCCGGAACGCTTCTACGACTTCACCGTGCAGCGCCCACGCATCCGCCTGCAGGATGGCGTGCGCGTCACGGACTGGCCCGAGAACGCCTTCGCGGTCGCGCGCCCGCCCGGCATCGATCGCGACTTCGTGCTGTTCACCGGCATCGAGCCCCACCTGCGCTGGAAGACATTCATCGCGGCCTTCGAGGACCTGCTGCGCGCGGTGGGCTGCACCACCAGCGTGACGCTGGCCGCGCAGCCCGCGGCGGTGCCGCACACGCGCCCCCTTCCCGTGACCCTCTCCGTCTCCCATCCGGAATTCGAGGACACCTTCGCGCTGAAGGCGCCCGCCTCCCGGTACCAGGGACCCACCGGCATCGTCGGCGTGCTGAACCTGCACCTGCGCGCGCTGGGATGGAAGAACGCCAGCCTGTGGGCGCTCACCCCCCACTACCTCACCATCGGCCCGAACCCGAACGTGTGCGTGTCGCTCGTCGATCGCATCGATCGCGGCTTCGGCACGGCGACCTCACGCAGCGGCCTCGAGGAGCAGAGCGCGATCTTCGAGGAGCAGGTGCGCGAGGTGCTGGAGGAATCCTCGGAGGCGGGCGCGTACGTCCGGCAGCTCGAGGAGCAGTACGACACCGAGCGGAGCGGCGAGCCCGAGCCGCCGAGTGCTGCCGGCGCGCCCGGCGACCTGCCCTCCCCCGACGAGCTGCTGGACGACCTCGAGCGCTTCCTCCGTGATCAGCAGCGCGGCGGCGAGTAGGCGCACTCAAGCTCCGCCCGCACTCCGCACCGCCCGGCGCGCTGCCTTCAGCGCGCGAAGACCAGCACCGCGAACGCGAGCACGGCGAAGGCGATCACCGTGAGCAGCAGCAGCGGATCGCGCACCAGCAGCTCGTCCGCGTTGCGCTCCGGAGCGCGCCGCGCGGCGATGCGATAGCGAACGAGGCCCAACGCCACCAGTGGCACGGTCAGCACCATCGCGTGGTTCGGGGGCAGGTTCGACGCCGTCCACGTGTACGCCGTGTATGCCAGGACCGCGGCGACCGCGACCATCGGCGCGAGCCGCCCGGCGCCGCGCTCGCCGTACGTGCGCTGCGAGGGGCGGTGCCGCGCGGCCGCCTCGTGCAGCAACGCCCGCTCCTGCTCGCGCTTCACGAGCACGACATACGCGGCGCCCAGCGCCGTGCACACGAGGATCCACGTGGAGACGGGCACGGCGATCGCCTCGGCGCCCACGACCGCGCGCAGGGCGAAGCCCCCCGCGACGGCGATCACGTCGAGCCCCGCGAACCGGCGCAGCAGCAGCGAGTACGCCAGCGTCAGGGCGGCGTACGCGCCCAGCGCGGTGAACAGCGGCGTGCTGGTGAACGCGGCGATCGTGAGCCCGGCGAAGATCAACCCGGCGCCCGCCGAGATCGCGCCGTCGATGGGCAGGCGCCCGGCCGCGACCGGGCGCAGGCGCTTCGTCGGGTGCAGGCGGTCCGCGCCGGCGTCGTGCGCGTCGTTGAGCAGATACCCCCCCGATGCCGCGAGACAGAGCAGAACGAATCCGAGCGTTGCCCGCCCCAGGAGCTGAGCGGCGACCGCGCCGTCGCCGGGGTCCCAGGCGCTGCCTGCCGAGAACAGCAGCGGGGCGTACGCGATGAGGTTCTTCTGCCACTGCCCGGGGCGCATGCTTCGCCAGATCGCGACGGTCCATGCGTGCTGCGCGGTCATCGGCTCTCCCGCCTGCTTCGCGGCAGCGTACCGCGTGCCTCTCGTGCGCGCGCGCCCGGTGCGCCCTACCGTGGGGGCACACGCATGGAGCGGCCGATGTTCGATCGCCAGACCGCGTCCGCCCCGGAGCGCCTCACCGGCTGGGGACGCACCGCGCCGTCCGTCGCCACCGTGGTGCGCGTGCGGTCCGCGGCGGACACCGGCGCGGCGCTCGCGTCCGCCGGTGTGCGGGGCGCCACCGCGCGCGGCCTCGGCCGGTCCTACGGCGACGCGGCGCAGAACGGTGGCGGCACCGTGCTGGACTGCACGTGTCGCGAAGCCGCACCCGGCGCGGGGGATCTCGCCGCCATCGATGCCATCGACGCTGCGCGGGGCACGATCGCCGTGGGCGGCGGCGCGAGCCTCCAGGCGATCCAGCGCGCGGTGCTGCCCAACGGCTGGACGCTCCCGGTGCTGCCCGGCACGTGGCACGTCACCGCCGGCGGGGCGATCGCCAGCGACGTGCACGGCAAGAGCCACCACGTGGACGGCTCCTTCGGCGCGCACGTGGAGGCGTTCACGCTCGCCCTGCCGGGCGCCACCGGCGACGCCGGCGAGGTGCGCGAGGTGTCCCGTGCCTCGGACCCGGCGCTGTTCGACGCGACGACGGGCGGGATGGGACTCACCGGCGTGATCGTCGCGGCGACGCTGCGCCTCGCGCCCGTTGAGACCCGCTTCGTGCGCTTCGACAGCAGGCGCACGCCCGACCTCGACGCGACCATGCGCGCGCTCGTCGAGGGGGATGCCGGGCACCGCTACTCGGTGGCGTGGATCGACCTCGCCGGCAGTCGCGGGCGCGGCATCGTCAGCACGGCCGACCACGCACGCCTCGACGACCTCCCCGCACCGCTGCGGGACGCCCGGCTCGATGCCCCGGAGCGACGGCTGGCGGGGCGCCCGATCCCGCGCCCGGCCGTGCCGCCGATCGTCCCCGTCAACCTCGTGACCCGTGTCGCCGTGCGATGGTTCAACGAGGCATGGTTCCGCCGCCCCGAGGCGCGTGGCGTGCTCCAGCCGCTGGCTGCCTACCTTGCGCCGCTGGACGCCGTGCGCGGGTGGAACCGGCTGTACGGCCCGCGCGGGCTGATCCAGTACCAGTTCGCGCTGCCCCGGGGCGAGGAGGCGGAGCTGCGCGCGATCGTCGAGGCGATCGCCGGCGCCCCGGCGGTGCCCGCGCTTGCCGTGCTCAAGCGTTTCGGCCCGGGACGCGACGCCCCGCTCTCGTTCCCGATCGAGGGCTGGACGCTGGCGGTGGACTTCCCGGCGGTCCCCTCGCTGGGCCCGTTCCTGGACCGGCTGGACCGGCGCGTCGCCGCCGCCGGCGGGCGCGTCTACCTGGCGAAGGATGCGAGGATGCGCGCGGAGATGGTGCCCCTGATGTACCCGCGCATCCGCGAGTGGCGCGAGACCCGCGCGCGCGTCGATCCGCGGGGCGTGCTCACCTCCGACCTGGACCGGCGGCTGCAACTGACCGCGGCGACGATGGGAGGCGCACCATGAGCGACGCCACCGGACGCCCTCGATCCGTCGTCGTGCTCGGCGGGGGGTCGGAGATCGGACTCGCGATCGCGCGGGCGCTGGCGGAGCGCGGGGCACGTGCGGTGGTGCTGGCCGCGCGACGGCCGGAGGCGCTCGAGGCGCCGCTCGCCGCCCTGCGTGCCGCTGGCGCCGTCGCGGAGGCGGTGCCGTTCGACGCGGAGCACATCGCGACGCACGAGGCGGCCGTCGGTCGGGCCTTCGAGCGCGCCCGCGCCCTCGGCGGTGACGTCGACGTGGCCGTGGTCGCGTTCGGCCTCCTCGACGATCAGCGCACGATCGACGAATCCCCGGAGCGGGCCGGGCGTGTGGCCGTGGTCAACTACGCGGGCGCCGTCTCCAGCGGCCTCGCGGCGGCGCAGCGGATGCGCGCGCAGGGCCACGGCACGCTGGTGGTGATCTCCTCGATGGCCGGGCAGCGCCCGCGCCCCTCGAACGTCCCGTACGCCTCGGCGAAGGCGGGCCTAGACGCCTTCGCCGACGGCCTGGGGGAGGCACTGCGCGGCACTGGCGTGCGCGTGATGACGGTCCGCCCGGGGATGGTGCGCACGAGGATGACGGCGGGGATCGCGCGTCAGCCGCTCGCCGTCAGCCCGGAGCGGGTGGCGGCGGACGTCCTGCGCGGCCTGGACCGGGGCGCCCGCGTGGTGTGGACGCCGCGGGCCATGGTCCTGATCGCGGCGGCCATCAGGTGGGCTCCGCGCGCCCTCTTCCGCATCGTGGCCCGGTCGCGGTAGGCTACGGGGCACGGCACGGAGGGTTCCGTCTCGGCTCATCGGTTGCTAGACTTGTGGCAGGCCGCAGGAGTGTAGCTCAGTTGGCAGAGCGGCGGTCTCCAAAACCGTAGGTCGGGGGTTCGAGACCCTCCACTCCTGCCAGCCAGACAATCGGCGCCCAGGTGGTGAAACTGGCAGACACGCTGTCTTGAGGGGGCAGTGCCCTAACGGGCGTATGAGTTCAAATCTCATTCTGGGCACCATCCTCTTTCCACTGGCGAAAGAGGTGACCAGGCGGAAGTAGCTCAGTGGTAGAGCACCTCCTTGCCAAGGAGGGGGTCGCGAGTTCGAGCCTCGTCTTCCGCTCCATTCACAACACCCCGACCGGCCGACCGGACCTGAACGCCGCGTCCGGCGGTCACCGGCCCCGGTGGTCCCGGGCCAGGTAGCCAAGTGGCAAGGCAGAGGTCTGCAAAACCTCCATCACGGGTTCGATTCCCGTCCTGGCCTCCATCACCCACCCGCACGCCCCACCACGCACCCTGCGACCACCGGCGCGGCCCTCGCACCCCGCGCGACACCTCCACTGGCTACTATCGAGGCGAGGCCACGACGCGCCGGGGTGGCGAAATGGCAGACGCAGCGGGCTTAAACCCCGCGGCTCGAAAGAGCGTGAGGGTTCGACCCCCTTCCCCGGCACCACCAGTACACACGGGCGATCCGGGTGCGCGAATCGGCCTGCGATCGAGATGCAGCGACGCGCTGGTGACCCACGTGGTGACCCGCGAAGACAAGGGACGAGCGAGGCAGTTGCAGTACCTCATCGCTGGCGGCACCTGGATGCGCGAATCCCACGCGCGTGAACGTCAGCCCTCGCCCGTCGAAATCGACACGCTGGAGGCTATCGTCGGCCCGGCGTGGAACATCGCGGACGCCGAGGGCGGGCGGCTCGATCGCCATCTGCTCCTGGATATCAGGAACGTCGAGGCTGACCGAGTGGCGGAGCGAGTCGCGGAGGCATTTGGCTTCGCGGTGACTCTCGTGTACGGGACCTGGGGCGACCCGCCGTCCCCCATCCGCGTCGACCCGCCTCGGAACCTTTGCGCACTCGCCAGTCTCGAAGACCTCTCGCACTCAGCCTGGTCCGTCGTGGAGGCGCGCCCGCTCGACGAACTTGAACTGCGCATGTCGCTCAGCACGCACTGGATGATCCCTCTCGATGCTCTCCAGATCGCGATCGACCTTCTGCCGGCTGTGGTAGAGGAACGGCACTTCCGGGCGGCGTCCCTCTACGCCGCGAGCGAGAAGCAGTTCTTCGTGTCGCCCGGCGATCTTGGCCTCGTGATGGAGGACGAAGGCGAACGCCCGCGGCGCGGCGCGGATAGAGCCCGCCTTGAGGGTGCACTTACGAACGCATACAAGGCGGTTGAGTCGCTGATCGGGGAGCCCTCGTCGGACGATCGAAGACTCCGCCGAAGCATTGAGCAGCTCGGGATCGACCCGGAGATTGAGGTCGGCTTCGATATTCCGTACGGGGTAAACACGGTCCAGCCGCTCATCGAGAAGATTCGATCGTTCCAGACGGCGCGCGACCGTAGAGGTGCACACGCGGCGCGTCTGAGCGAGCCCGCGCCGACCTACGTCGAACTCACGGACCTTCAACGCTGCTCCCGTTTCGTCGTTCTACAGGCAATCCAGAGTGCTCTCGGGCGCGATGCCGGGGAGCGGCACGACTAAGGAGATCCGGCTAGGAACTCACCCATCCGGTCCGCTGCGTTGCGCTGCAACTCTGGCATGACATGCGTGTAGATGTTCATCGTCACGGCGATCGTCGAGTGCCCCGGGGGCTCCATCACGACGCGGGTCGCACGCCCTGGGTGAGCAGAGGCGTCGCGCGGGCGCAATGCCATTGGGGAACCACGAGGACGAAGTACGGGCCCCGGGCGTCCTCCCCCGGCACCAGCGCCTCCTCAGGGCGCGCCAGCCGGCGCTGCGCCCGCTTCGTCGACCCGGGGCTGCTCCGAATCGCCCCCGCACCGGTCGTCGATGGCGGCTGGCGGGCCGGCGTCGCAGTGACCATCGGGGGTCGACCCTGGAGGCGCGCTCCATGCTGACGAGGCGGGCCCCTGCCCCGGTTCCGGGGGCTTCGAGGTGGTGTCGAGGGCGATCGGCAGCTTCACGGTGAACACGGACCCCGCACCCTCGCGGCTGTCCGCGGTCACCATTCCGCCGTGCGCCTGCACGATCTGATGAACGCTGGCCAGGCCGAGCCCGGTCCCGCGCACCCCCGCGGCATTCGTCGCGCGAACATACGGTTCGAAGATCCGCTTGAGGTACGGCCTGGGGATGCCGATGCCGAGGTCGATCACCCGCACCACGGCCCACTCCCCCGGGGGCGCGGGATCCGGTTCCACCTGGACGATGACCGGCTCCGAGGCCGGACTGTACTTGAGCGCGTTCGATAGCAGGTTGTCGACCACACGCGCCAGCCGCTCCCGGTCCCAGTGGCCAGTCAGCCCGTCGACCGCGGGCTCGAAGCGAATGCCCCGGTCCGGGTTCGCGTGCTCCGCCAGTGCCACGACGCTTCCGGCGAGCTCCACCAGGTCCACCGTGCTCAGGTTGAGGGGGAGTTGCTCGTCGCCGTGCTGGAGGTCGGTGAAGTCCTCCACCATGCGGTCGATCGTCATCGCGGCGCGGCGGATGTCGTCTGCGCGATCGCTCGCGCTGGCAGTCGCTGACCGGCGGAGGTCACGCTGCAGGAGGTCGGCGTTCGCGCGAATGATCGTGAGCGGCGACCGCAGGTCGTGCGTCAGCGTGTCGATGAATGTGTCGTGCAGCGACCTCGCGGCGTCCACCGCCTCACGGGCGGCGCGCTCGGAGCGCATGCGGTGCTCCAGGCTGATCGTCGACCAGGAGATTCCTGCGAGGCTGGCGATCACGAACACGGCGATCGCCTCGACCTCCGTGCGGAACCGCCGGTATGGCGCCCCGTAGACCGCCTCGGCCGGGCGATCCGAGAGCACCAGCCAGCCCGCGGTACGTGTGGCGGCAAACCCGACAACGTGGCCGGGCTCGCCCAGGAGCCCCGGCACTCCGGTCAACACGCCGTTTCCGCCCGAGCGCGCCTGCGCGTAGCCGGGCCACGCCGTCACGTCGCGCACCTCCTGCACCGCGTGACCCACATCGATCAGCAGGTCCCCGGCGAACCCGATCACCCTCAGGCCGGGGATCCCTCCGAAATGGAGCGGCCCCGCATCGCGTCCGTTCAGCAGGATGCCGCCGAGCACCACCCCGGTGCGCTTCCCCTGGAGATCCTCCGAGGCCACGGCGATCGGCACGGTGAGCTGCCCGGTGACGGGACCTGCGACCGCTCTGCCGACGAACACCGTCCCGGGGCCGACGAACACGGTCCCGCGCGTCCCGGCGGCGCCGGTGAAGAAGTCGCTGTCACGGACATCGGGCATCCCCTCCGCGGGGATTCCGCCTGACACGACACGCACGCGCCCGTCCAGGTTGCTCCACGAAACCGCACCGAGACCGGCGATCTCCGGGAGGCTATCGAAGTACGCCTGCATCTCGTCCAGGGCGAGGCGCCGGACCGCGGGCGACGCCGCGATCGCGCGCAACGCATCGGCGCGGCCGTCGAGGAATCGATCCACCTCCGCCGCCGCCGCGGCCGCGCTCGCTCCGACGTCAGATTCGGCCGCAGCCCGTGCCTGCTGGTACCCGCGCCATGCGAGCATGGAAGAGACGACTGCGAAGACGGCGACGACGCCCAGCGACACGACAAGGAGCACCAGCGCGGACCGGGAGAGACCGAGCCGCGCGCTCCCGAAGAGCCGGCGGAGGAGTCGCATCATCGCGAGCCTCGCGCATCGAATCGATGCGTCTGCGTTGCCGCGCCCGTCGATCGCCGCACGACCGCCACTCGGCAATGTCCGGGGGGCCGGGACGCTACCACCCGCCGCCTGAGTAATGCAAATGTAACCCCCCGGCCATCGGGTGCCCCGCTCGCACCGGCGCGCGCCCGGTCAGGGCGCTCCCGCGACCTCCGCGCCCCGCCAACCCGGCACCTGTATGCGTCGATGCAATCACTCGGCCTCGACAATGGTGGCAAGAGGCTCCGGGAGGAGAGGAGGACCGTCATGGCTCGCCTGGACCTGATGGCACTGGAACGCGGCTTCTGGGACGCGATGAAGCGGCGCGATGCCGACGCCGTGGGGCAGCTGACCGATGAGTCCTGCATCGTGGTCGGACCGGAGGGGATCGGTGAACTCGATCCGCAGACCGCGGCCGCGATGCTGCAGGACATGCCGTACGAGCTGGAGTCGTACGACTTCGGCGCGAACTCGAAGGTGCGGATGCTCAGCCGGAACGTGGCCATCGTCGCGTACCCGGTGCATGAGACGCTGCGGCGCGACGGGCACCCGGAGTCGCTCGACGCGATCGACGCAAGCGTCTGGGTGCGGCGCGACGGCCGATGGGCGTGCGCGATGCACACCGAGACACTCACCGCCCCGCCGGGGGCGACCTCGGCCGGCGCCGCGGACGGGCACGCCGCCGCCAGCCCGCCGGTCACCCGGCTTCCTCGTCCCGCATAGGCCCGGGCGGGAGACCCGCGCGCCACGAGGAGCACGGCGCCCCGGTCGCGACCACGCGCCGGGGGCGCCGCCACGGCACACCTGAGCACGGGGGCGCTCCGGCAGTGCGCCGATGCATGCACGCGAGTGCGTGCGCGCTGGTGATAGCATCGGGCGCATGAGGATCCTCGCCGCCGCCGCCGTCCTGGCCTGCGCTCTGCTCACGGGGTGCGGGCGGGGGCTGGCGCGGCTGAACGGCGCGACACCCGACTACACGGTGGTCGCCAGGAACATCTACATCCAGCCGGGCGCTGCCGGGGGGCGCGCGCCCGGGTACTACGTCACGATCGTCGTCGGTGGCATCGGCCGCGAGACCTATCTCGGCGACTACTTTGCCACGGGGTACGACGGGACCGCCAACGGGAACCCGTGCTTCGAGAAGGCGAAGATCGGGACGATCTTCCCGCCGGAGTGCCGCTAGGACCGCATGCGCCGCCCACGGCGGGCGCTGCGCGGCGGGCGTTGCGCACGCCTCGCCCCCGGGTACGATGCCCGTCGAGCCGCCTGCGCGCGTGGAGGGACCGGATGCTCGAGGGCACACGCGTTGTCGAACTGAGCACGGACGTCGCGGGGGCGTTCGCCGGCCGCCTGCTGGCGCTGTACGGCGCGGACGTGATCGTGGTGGAGCCGCCGCGGGGGCACCCGGTCCGTCACCTCCCCCCGTGGGCCTCCGCCGCACCCGCACCCACGCCCGATGACAGCGTGCTGTTCGCGTACCTCGGCGCGGGGAAGCGGAGTGTCGTGCTCGACCTCGCAACGCCGAACGGCGTCGCCGAGGCGCGCCGCCTCGTCAAGCGCGCGGACATCGTGATCGACTCCGGCGCTCCGGGCCGGCTCGCCGCGCTGGGCCTCGACCTCGCGGCGATCAGCGAGGCGCACCTCGCGCTCGTGGTGCTCGCGATCTCCCCGTACGGGCAGGACGGCCCGCGCGCGGGCTGGCGAGCCACCTCGCTGACGGCGTTCGCTTCGGGGGGGCAGATGGCGGCGTGCGGCGACCCGGACCAGCCCCCGCTGAAGACCGCGGGACACCAGTCGTTCCTGTTTGCGGGGCTGCACGGCTTCGCGTCCGCGCTCGCCGCCCGGTACGCCGCATGCACGAGCGGCGTGGGGGACCGCATCGACCTGTCGGTCCAGGAGGTGCAGGTCGCCACCATCGAGGCGCAGATGGCGAACGCCCTCGGCCGCGCGTCCGACAGCGCGCGGATCACGGGCAACAACATGTACGCGCAGTGGGGCATCTACGAGTGCGCCGACGGGTACATCGGCGTCACGGCGATGCCGCGCCAGACTGGCGCGGTGTACGAGGCGATCGGTCGCCCGGATCTGAAGGACGACCCGGCGCTCGCCTCGGGGTGGGCGCCGCTGGCGAACGACCTGCTCGCCGTGCTCATCCCCGAGTGGACGCGACAGCACACCGCCGAGGAGATCTTCCGCATCGCCTCCGCCCAGCGCGCGCCCTTCTCACGCATCCTGACGCCCCGCGAGCTGTACGAGTGGCCACACCTCCGCGAGGTCGGCTTCTGGCAGGACGTCGATCACCCGCGCCTCGGACGCCACCCGCTGCCCTCCGGGCCGATCCAGTTCGACAGCGCGACCATCGGCGGCGACCGCGGCACGAATCGCCGCGCCCCGCTTCTCGGCGAGCACACGCTCGAGGTCCTGAGCAAGGCGGCCGGCGAGCCGCCTCACGACACCCCGCCGGCCCGGGCGCCCTCGACGCCCTCGACCCCGGGGACACCCCCGCTGCCGTTCGCCGGGCTGCGCGTGGTGGACGTGACGCAGGTCTGGGCCGGGCCGTACGCCACCCGCCTCCTCGCGGACATGGGCGCCGAGGTCGTGAAGGTGGAGGGGCCCACCTACCCGGACCCGCTGCGCACGATGTCCGGCGTGCGCACGGTCCCCGAGATCAACCAGAGCGCGTACTTCAACGAGTACAGCCGCAACAAGCTCGGCATCAGCCTCGACCTCAAGCAGCCGGAGGGGATGGAGGCGCTGCGCCGCCTGGTCGCCGCCTCGGACGTGTTCATCGAGAACTGGAGCAGCGGCGTTGCGGATCACCAGGGACTGGGCTTCGAGGATCTGCGCCGCATCAACCCGCGCATCATCTACGTCTCCATGCCCGGCTTCGGGCACACGGGCAGTGACGCGGAGCGGCTCGCCTTCGGACCCACCATCGAGCAAATGGGCGGCCTCGCGGCGCTCCAGGGGTACGAGGGCGGCCCGCCTCACCGCAGCGGGATCTCGTACGGCGACCCGATCGCCGGCACGACCGCGGCCGCGGCCGTCGCCATGGGGTTGCTGCGCCGCGAGCGCACCGGCGAGGCCGCGTACGCCATGGTGGCGCAGCGCGATGGCATCGCCGGGCTGGTGACGGAGTTCGTGATCGCCGAGGTGCTGGGCTGCCCGCTGCCGGTGCGCATCGGCGATCGCGATCCGTACTTCGCGCCGCAGAACGCGTATCGCGGCGCGGACGGGCCGCCTCGACGGATCGTGGACATCAACGCGCTCCCGATCGGCGCGGTCAGCGACCGCTGGCTGGCGATCACCGTGGACAGCGACGAGGCGTGGCGCGGGCTCCGCCGCGTGATCCGCGATGCGCGCCTGGATGATCCCGCGTACGCCACGCGCGAGGGCCGGCGCGCGGCGGAGGCGGCGATCGATGCGGTAATCGCTGCGTGGAGCGCGACGCGCGATCCGGACGAGGCGGCGGCGCTGCTGCAGGCCGCGGGGGTCGCCGCGGCCCCCGTCCTCTCGCCCCTCATGCTCGCCGCGGACGCCCACCTCGCCGCGCGCGAGGCGTTCCTGTGGTACGACCACGCGGAGGCGGGGCGCCTGCGCACCACGCGTCCCACGTGGCGCATGTCGCGCCGACCGATCACCACCGTGCGCGCGGCGCCGCGCTTCGGCGCCGACAGCGAGGACGTCCTGCGGCGCGTCCTCCGCTACTCCGCCGCCGAGGTGCACGCCCTCGTGGAGCGCCGCGTGACCTCGATGGCCCTCGTCGAGTAGCGGCTGCGCCCCTACCCGGCTTCGCCGGCGTCCGCGGCGCCAGGCGTGAACGACCAGCGCGTGTTGTGCGTGAGGTACGCACCTTCGAGCCACGCCCAGCCGGTGTCCGGGACCACGTGATAGAACGCCGGCGTGTCGCCCAGCGCCGGGTAGACATCGAACGGCTCGCCGGTCTCGCCGTCCGCGTACTTCGCGCGGAACGCCTCGGCGGCGCGGGCGATGCGCCCCACGTCGCGCACGATCTCCACGCTCCCCTGCACCATGATCACGTCGTCCGCGCTGTCCAGGTGGACCACGGCGTACGGCCTCGCCTCGAGGTTGCGCACCTTCTGCCCCATCGTGCCGAACCACAGGCCGTCGTCCAGCCAGACGCCCCACACCGGCGCGGCGTGCGGGCGGCCGTCCGGGCGCGTGGTGACGATCCAGTAGTTCATGGCGGCGCGAAGACGCGAGAGCGCGCGTCCGCGCAGCATCGGTCCATGGTCTGTGGTGCCGTCAGCCACGGGGGCCTCCTCGCCGGGCTATGCGCCGAGCGCGGCAGCAGCCGCCGCTTCGCCGGCGGCGCGACCGAAGACCGAGCCGGCCATCGGCGCCGTGCCGCCGAGGTAATGGTGCCAGAACAGCCCGCCGATCAGCTCGCCGGCGGCGTACAGGCCGGGGATCGGCCCGCCCTCCGTGTCCAGCACCTGCGCCGAGCGCGGCTGCACCCGCAGTCCGCCGAAGGTGAACGTGACCCCGCACGTCACCGCCACCCCCAGGTACGGCGGCCGGTCCAGGGGCAGCGCCCAGTTCGACTTCGGCAGCGCGAGGCCCTCGGTGCGCACGCCGTCGAGGCGCGTGGGGTCGAAGGCGCCCGGCCGGCAGGTGGCATTGTAGGCGGCCACGGTCGCCACGAGCGCCTCGGCGTCGATGCCGAGATCCGCCGCCAGCGCGGGGATGGTGTCCCCCTCGGCCTTCGTGATCTCGCGGATGCGGTACTCATCGCGCAGCAGGGGCGCGGTCTGCTGGTCGAAGATCTGGAACGCGATGCCCATCGGCTGCTCCAGGATGCGCCGGCTGTACTCGGCGAAGGTGCGCTCGCGCAGATCGGCGCCCTCGTCCACGAAGCGCCGGCCGCGCACGTTCACCAGCAGCCCCAGCGGATACGAGAGCTTGCGATACAGGTCGCCGATGCGCCGGTTGCCGGTCGGGGGTGCGCCGTAGTCCCACGGGATCGCGTGTGCACCCGACCACTGCCCGTACGACTGCGCACCGAGCGCCAGCGCCATGCCGATGGCGTCACCGGTGTTATGTCGTGTCCCGGTGACCCTCGCCGACTCCCATCCCGCGCCGAGGTAGCGCGTGCGCATCTCGCTGTTCGCCTCGAACCCACCGGCAGCGAGGACGACGGCCTTCGCCTCGATCTCGCCGAGGCCGCCCGGATCGCGGACACGGACGCCCGTGACCGCACCGGACCGGGGGTGCGTGAGCAGCGCGAGCGCCTTCGTGTCGTAGCGCACCTCGATACCGGCGCGCTCGCAGGCCGCGAACTGGAGGTCCGAGAGCCCGGCGCCGCCGCCGACGGCCTCCACGATGAGGCCGCCGGAGAACCGGAACTTGCCGTCCACCTTGCGCGCGCCGCGGCCGTACATCAGGGACCAGCGCACTCCCACGCGCTCTGTGAGCCAGCGCACAGTGGGGTACGCGTCCGTGATCAGGCGCTCCATCAGGTCCGCATCCACGCGGTGCTCCGAGGCACCCACGAGGTCGGCGCGCATCGCGCTCGCCTCGTACGACCCGGCGTCCATCCCCGCGAGCTCGCTCTCGCCGAGGTCGGGGATCAGCGGGCGGATCTCATCCAGCCCCGCGTACGGGAAGCGAAACGCCCCGGTGGTGTAGTACGTGTTGCCGCCGCGCTCATCGATGCCGGACTTCTCCAGCACCGCGACCCGCGCGCCACGTTCACGCGCGGCCAGCGCGGCGCAGAGCGCGGCATTGCCCGCCCCGACCACCACCACGTCGTACGGGCCCGCCATCGCGCGCTCCACTCCACGAGGCCGGGATGCCTCGCCGTCCGGTGCCCGCGGCGGCCCGCGCGCGCCCTCAATCTAGCGGCCGGTGGTCGCAGGATCATCTGCCCGGAGGAGCGGCACCAGCGCACAGGGCCGGCCCCGCATGCTGCGAGCGTCCGGCCCTGCTCAACGGGCCCGGGTCATCGAGGACCGGGTGTGGGGTCGTCGGGACGCGGCGTGCGGCGTGCCGCCCAGGCGGCCTCGATGCGTGCCTCGTGGCCCAGTGTGCCGGGGCGATAGTACACGTGCCCCTCCGCCGGGGGCGGGCGGTGCGTCTGGCCGAGGGCGACGTGGCCCGGCTCGTCGTGTGCGTAGCGGTACCCCTGCCCGAAGCCCAGGCCGCGCATCAGCCCGGTGACGGCGTTGCGCAGGTGCATGGGCACTGGCTCGTTGCGCGTGGCCTGCACGTCCTGCAGCGCCCGGTTGTACGCCGCGTACGCGCTGTTCGATTTCGGCGCGCGCGCCAGGTAGACGGTGGTCTCCGCCAGCGGGATGCGCCCCTCGGGCATGCCGAGGAAGTGCACGGCCTGCTGGCACGCGACCGCCAGCGGGAGCGCATTCGGGTCCGCGAGCCCCACGTCCTCGCTCGCGAGGATCACCAGGCGGCGCGCGATGAACAGCGGGTCCTCGCCTGCCTCGACCATGCGCGCCAGCCAGTACAGCGCGCCGTCCGGATCGGAATCGCGCATGGTCTTGATGAACGCCGAGATGGTGTCGTAGTGCGCGTCACCTTCGCGGTCGTAGAGCAGCGTGGGGGCCTGTGCCGCCTGCTCCACCGTCTCGCGCGTGAGCACCTGTGTCCCGTCGTCCTGCGGCGGGGTCGAGTCCACGGCGAGCTCGAGGATATTGAGCGCCGTGCGCGCGTCGCCGCCGGCGAGCAGCGCGAGCGTGTGCATCGTGTCGGCGTCAATCGCGATCGGCGTGCCGCCCAGGCCGCGATCGGGATCCTCGATCGCACGGCGCACGATTGACTCGATCGCCGCCTCGTCCAGCAGGTCGAGCCGGAACACGCGCGATCGCGAGAGGAGCGGCGCGACGAGGTAGAACGACGGGTTCTCGGTCGTCGCCCCGATCAGCGTGACGGTGCCCGCCTCGACGTGGGGGAGCAGCGCGTCCTGCTGGCTGCGGTTGAAGCGATGCAGCTCATCGATGAACAGGATCGTGCGGCGTCCGCTGGCCCTCAGGCGCTCCGCGGCCTCCGCGATGATGCGGCGCACATCCGCCACGCCGCTGTTGACGGCCGAGAGCTCCGCGAAGTGGCGCTGCGTTTGCGCGGCGATGATCGTCGCGAGCGTCGTCTTCCCCGACCCCGGCGGCCCCCACAGGATGATCGAGGGCAGCCGGTCCGCCTCGATCATCTGCCGCAGGGGGCGCCCGGGGCCGACGACCTGCTCCTGCCCCGCGTACTCGTCCAGGTTGCGCGGGCGCATGCGGGCGGCCAGCGGCGCGTCGCGGACCCCCGCCGGCGCCGAGGGGTCGACGAAGAGGCCGGACTGCACGCCGGGCGGCACGGGGCGGGAACGACGCTCGGGCATGCCTTGCAGTCTACGCGCTCCCGGGCGTGCGCCGATCCGGCTCCGGAGGCCCGGTCGGGAAGGGGCACGGACCCTCGGCCAGCCGAGGTCGCCACCGCCCGACAGCGTCGCCCTCGCCACGGGGGGGGGAGCGGGGCCACCAGGTCGCGCCGTGTCCTGGACGCGACGCTACCGCCGATCGATGTGCGCCTCGGCATGATGCTCCCCGGCGCCGGACAGCAGGCCCAGCGGATCGGGGAGCGGAGCGTCGTGTGCCGCATCCAGTGGGCGGTCGCTCATCAACGACGCCGCGACCGAGGCTGCGAGCACGGTACCGATCACCCCCAGCGAGATCCAGACCGGGAAGTGGTAGACCTCGACGATCAACATCTTCACGCCGACGAACGCCAGGATCACTGCCAGTCCCGTCTTCAGGTGCACGAAGCGGTGCGCCACGCCGGCCAGCAGGAAGTACAGCGCGCGCAGCCCGAGGATCGCGAAGGCGTTGGACGTGAACACGATGAAGGGGTCACGGGTGACGGCGAAGATCGCCGGGATCGAATCGACCGCAAACACCAGGTCGGTCGCCTCCACCATCACCAACACGGCGAACAGCGGCGTCCCCATCAGCATGCCGTTCCGCCGCGTGAACAGCCGTTGGCCGTCGTACTCCTTCGACATCGGCACGAGCCGGCCGACGAGGCGCAGCACGCGATTCTGCTCCGGATCGAGCGCCATCTCACTGTGCCGGAACATCTTGAACGCCGTGAACAGCAGGAACGCGCCGAACACGTACAGGATCCAGTCGAACGCCTCGAGCAGCGCCGCGCCAGCGAGGATGAACGCGCCGCGCATCACGAGGGCGCCGGCCACGCCCCAGAACAGCACGCGGTGCTGATACGCCGCTGGCACGGCGAAGTACGAGAAGACCATGACGAAGATGAAGACGTTGTCGACGGACAGGCTCTTCTCGATCAGGTAGCCCGCCAGGTACTCACCCGCGCTCGCCGGTCCGCGCCACCACCAGATCAGCCCGCCGAACGCCAGCGCCAGCACGATCCAGCCGAGGCTTGTCGCCGCCGCCTCCCGCAGCGAGACGACATGCGCGTGCCGGTGCAGCACGAACAGGTCCACCATCAGCGCTGCGATGATGAACGCGTTGAATGCGAACCAGGCCCGGAGATCAAGACGCGCAAGGAGATCGAAGTCCACAGGGGCTCCCTTCTGCCAACGAGTTCGCCAGCAGAAGGTCTGATCCACTCCGCAGTTGCAACGGAGCGGCGGCGCCGGGCCGTGAGGCCGTATTGGCGGCGACGCCTGACGGGACTACTCCCCTTCGTCGCCCGGGATTGTAGCAGAATCTGCCATGTCTCCGTCTCGTGCGGCTGACCTCTCGCTGCGGTACGGTGGCCGCGAACCGGAAGCCGTCGACCACTGCGGAGCTGTGGACAGCGCTCCGGGGCACCGGCGCCACCACCGGCCCCCGGGGGGCGGCGCGACGGCCAGCCGAGGTACGATGGACATTCGAATGTGACCGCAGGCACGAGGTGAAGCGCGTGACGACGCAGACCCGAACCCAGTCCGGAACGCAGTACGAGGCGGTAATCGGGCTCGAGGTTCACATCCAGCTCAAGACGCGCTCCAAGATGTTCTGCTCCTGCGATCGCGAGTACTTCGACGCCGAGCCGAATTCGCACGTGTGTCCCGTGTGCCTCGGGATGCCGGGGATGCTGCCGGTGATCAACCAGGAGGCGGTCGCGGACACGATCCTCGCGGGCCTCGCGCTCGGCTGCGACATCCCCGCCTACGCGAAGTTCGATCGCAAGAACTACCCGTACCCCGACCTGATGAAGGGCTACCAGATCTCGCAGTACGACCAGCCGTTCTGCCACAATGGCACCCTGGAGATCGAGGTCGACGGCGTACGCCGGCCGGTTCACCTGGAGCGCATCCACCTGGAGGAGGACACGGCACGCCTGCTCCACCGCGACAACGGGATCGAGTCGTACTCCCTCCTGGACGTGAACCGCGCCGGGTCGCCGCTGATGGAGCTGGTGACGAAGCCCGACATGCACTCCGGCGAGGAGGCGCACGCCTTCCTGCGCACCCTGCGACAGGTGATGCGCTACCTCGGCATCGCGGATGCGGACATGGACAAGGGTGGGATGCGCTGCGACGCGAACGTCTCGCTCCGCCCGGCCGGCCAGGTGGAGCTCGGCCGCAAGGTCGAGGTCAAGAACATGAACTCGTTCCGCAGCGTGCAGCGCGCAATCGAGTTCGAGATCGAGCGCCAGTCGAAGCGCCTCGACGCCGGCGAGCGCATCGTGCAGGAGACGCGCGGCTACGTGGACGCCACGAGCGAGACCGTGTCGCAGCGCTCCAAGGAGGAGGCGAGCGACTACCGCTACTTCCCCGAGCCCGACCTCCCGCCGATGCACATCGCGCCCGAGACCATCGAGGCGCTGCGTGCGCGACTGCCGGAGCTCCCGGCGGCCCGCCTCGCGCGGTTCCAGGCGCAGTATGGCCTGACGGCGGACGAGGCGCGCATCCTCACGGAGTCGCGCTCCGACGGCGATGCGTTCGAGGAGGCAGTGCGGATCGCGGGCGCGGATCACGCGCGCACGGTGGCCCACTGGTTCACCGGCGACGTGGCGAAGCACCTGAACGCGCTGGGCGGCGAGGCGGAGCTGGGCGACACGAAGGTCACCGCCCGCCACATCGGCGAGCTGGTGCGCCTCGTCGCCGCGAACGCCGTCACGCCCGCCACTGCGAAGGACGTGCTCGACGTCGCGTTCGAGTCGGGCGAGCTGCCGGAGGCGATCGTGGACGCGCGCGGCCTGCGCCAGGTCACGGACGCCGGCGCGATCGAGGAGATCGCGCAGCGCGTGCTCGCCGCCAACCCGAAGGCGGTGGACGACTACCGCGGCGGCAAGCAGTCGGCGATCGGCTTCCTCGTCGGCCAGGTGATGCGCGAGATGAAGGGGCGTGCCGACGCGAATGCCGCGGCCGAGACGCTACGGCGGCACCTCGACGCCGGCGCGGAGTAGTCGCGCATGCCGGTTTCGGACGCCAGCGCCGGGCGCGCCGAGGCATGAGCGCCGGGGCGCCCCCGGCGCGTCGGTTGACCACGGCACCGCACGAGCGTTTACTGATTGCGGCGGGCAGCGAGCGAGTCAGCGATTGAGTCGCGGCAACATCACCAAGTGGCTGTACCTCGGCCTGCACATCAAGCGATGGCTGGCGCTGCTCGCGATCGCCGTCGCGATCATGGGGATCGGGTTCGCGTACATCCTGCGCGAGGTGTACGTCTCGTACACCTTCCCCGCCTGGGCCTACTACCTGACGCTGCAGTTCATCCCGCGCTGGCTGCGCGGCCTGCTGTTCATCAGCTCCGCGCTGATGCTGGCGATCTTCTCCGGCTGGCAGCTCAACCGCTCGCTCGCGCACGCGCTGCTGCCTGACTCCAACCGTCCGCGCGACATCGTGGACCTGGTCTACCAGAACCGCACGCGCGACCGCGGCCCGAGGGTGGTCGCGATCGGCGGCGGGACCGGGCTGTCCAACCTCCTGCGCGGGCTCAAGCAATACACCTCCAACCTCACGGCGATCGTCACCGTCGCGGACGACGGTGGATCGAGCGGGCGCCTGCGCCGCGAACTGCACGTCATTCCGCCGGGCGACATCCGCAACTGCATCGCCGCCCTCGCCGACGCCGAGCCGCTGGTCACGCAACTCTTCCAGTACCGCTTCGACGAGCGCGCCGGCGAGGGCATCGCCGGGCACTCCTTCGGCAACCTCTTCATCACCGCGATGGCCGAGGTGACCGGCAACATGGAGGCCGCGATCACCGAGACCTCGCGCGTGCTCGCCGTGCGCGGACAGATCCTCCCCTCCACGCTGGACGACGTGACCCTGGCCGCGCGCTTCCCGGGCGGCAAGGTGGTGCGCGGCGAATCGATGCTCCCCGAGGAGGGCGTCCCGCCCGCCGAGGTGTGGATCGAGCCGCGCGACTCGGCCGCCCACCCGGGCGCCATGCGCGCGCTGCTGGAGGCGGAGCTGATCGTGATCGGCCCGGGCAGTCTCTACACCTCGGTCCTGCCGAACCTCCTGGTGCCCGGGATCGGCCGCGCGATCAGGGAGTCGCGGGCGCATAAGGTCTTCATCAGCAACGTCGCCACCCAGCAGGGCGAAACGAACGGGTACACCGCGGCCGATCACTACGCCGCGCTCCGCCGTCACCTGCACGACGACGCCCTGGTCGACGTGGTGCTGGCGAACAGCAACCTGCCGGGCGAGCCCCTGAACCCGGAGTGGCACTCCGAGCCCGTCCTGGCCCCCGGCGACGCGGATTACGGCGTCGCGCGCCTGGTGTTGGCTGACCTGGTGGACCACGAGCGCCGCTACCGGCACGACGGCGATGCGCTGGCGGCGGCCGTGATGCGCGCCTACTTCGAGCGCGACCTGCGCGTGCAGGCGCCCGCGGCGTACACCAGCCGCTAGCCCCGCGGGGGCCGGCGCTTGCCGTCGTCGCTCCCGCGGCTTAGCCTTCCTGTTCATGGAACTGAAGGATTTCTTGAGCCTGGCGCAGATCCTCGTCTCGGGGCTGCTCATCGTGCTCGTGCTCATGCAGGTGCGTGGCACGGGCTTTGGCGCGGCGCTCGGCGGGCAGGACTACACCTTCCGCACCAAGCGGGGCCTGCAACGCCAGTTGCACCGTCTCACCATCGTCGTCGTCATCGTCTTCGTCGCCATCTCCGCAGCGAGCGTCGCGGCCAGCTAGCGCCGCGGCGGGCGTCCGACGCATCATGGCCGCCGCCCGCCGCCGCCTGCTCCTGACGCTGCTGATCGCGGGGTTGGCCGTGCTCGCCCTCGGCGGGCTCGGCGTGACGATCCGCGAGGGTGCTCCGGCGTACGTGGAATCCACCGTGGGGCGCCCGTCCCGCATCAACCCGATCACCGCGCACGCCAGCGACGCCGAGGACGACCTCGCAGCCTTGATCTTCAGCGGGCTCATGCGCGTGGGCGCGGACGGCGTGCCCCAGGCGGATCTCGCCCGCTCGTGGGAGCTGACGCCAGACGGCCGCACCTACACGTTCCACCTGCGCCCCGGCCTCACCTGGCACGATGGCTACCCGGTCACCGCCGCCGACGTGTCGTTCACCATCGCTCGCATCCAGGCCCCCGGATCGGGCGCATCGCCCGCCCTCGCCGCTGCGTGGAGCGGGATCGAGGTGGTCGTCGCCGATGCGGACACCGTGATCATCCGCACCCCGGAGCCGCTCGCCGACTTCCTCGTGCGCGCCGCCGTCGGCATCCTGCCGCGCCACCTGGAGGCGCAGATGACCGCGAGCAACGAGTTCGCCGTGCCGCCCTTCGATCGCCGCCCCGTGGGCACCGGACCGTACCGGCTGCACGCGCTGACGGCCGATCACGCGCTCCTCGACCGCCACCCCGGTTTCGCGCTCGGCGCCCCGCACATCGCGCGCCTGGAGTTCCGCTTCGCGGCCGATGCTGCCGGGCAGGTCCGGGACATCCGCGATGGCACGGCCTCGGCCGCGCTGCTTCCTGACCAGTCCGTCGAGGGCGACGAGGACGCGCTGGCGCGGCGCCCGCAGCTCGTCGCCACGCCCCTGACGCGCACCGGGTACACCGCGCTGTATATGAACACGGCCCGCGAACCGCTCACGGACGTCGCGCTGCGCAGGGCGATCGCCGCCTCCCTCGATCGCGTGGAGGTGGCGACCGCCGCGGGAGTGCGCGGGATCGCGGGCGACTCGGTGATCGTGCCCGGGTCGTGGGCATACCAGCATGTGCCCGCGGCTCCGCCGGACCCGGAGGCCGCGTGGAGCGCCGCCGGCTGGGCGCGGACTGCCGATGGCACCCGTGCGAAGGCGCAGCGCCCGCTGGCGCTCGACCTCGTGACCAACGACGACCCGGCGCGCGCCACGCTGGCGGACCGCGTGGCGGCGCAGCTGGGCGCACAGGGCGTGCTCGTGCGCGTCGTCACCCTGCCGGCGGCGAGGGTGATCGCCGACCGCCTGCGCACGGGCAACTTCGACCTCGCGATCTTCGGGTGGGAGGCCGGCGGCGATCCGGACCCGTACCCCGGCTGGCACGCCTCGCAGGCCGGGGACGGCGGCAACATCGCCGCCTTCCGGGACGCCGAGGCGAGCGCGCTCCTGGAGGCGGCGCGCACGACCATGGACACCGCCGAGCGCGTGGAGCTGTATGGCCTGTTCCTGCGCCGCTTCGCGGACCAGGTGCCCGCCATCGTGCTGTGGTACCCGGCGCGCGCGTACATCCACCCGACGGCGCTGCGAGGTGCGCAGCCGGGGCTGCTCGTCACATCCGGCAGCCGCTTCCATGATGTCTACAAGTGGAGGCTGAACTGATGCGCATCGTCTTCTTCGGATCGCCCGAGTACGCCGTGCCCTCGTTGCGCGCCTGCCTCGACCTCACCGGCGCGGAGGTAATCGCAGCCGTCACCCAGCCGGACCGCCCGCGCGGGCGCACCGGCGCGGCGCTCGCGACGCCCGTGAAGCAGCTCGCCGTCGAGGCCGGCATCCCGCTGATCCTCCAGCCCGAGCGCGTGCGCCGTGAGACCACCGAGGCGCTCTCCGCGCGGCGCCCGGACGTCGGCGTGGTCGCCGCCTCCGGTCACATCCTCCCCACGCACCTGCTGGAGGCGTTCCCGCACGGCGTGGTCAACGTGCATGCGTCGCTTCTGCCGCGGCACCGCGGCGCGTCCCCGATCTCGGCGGCGATCCTCGCGGGCGACGCGGAGAGCGGCGCATCGATCATGCTCGTCGTGCGCGCGCTCGATGCCGGGCCGGTGCTCGCGAAGGTCGCCACGCCGATCGGCGCGCTGGACACCACCGGGGTGCTGACGGAGCGCGTGGCCCACCTCGGCGCCGCGCTGCTCTCGGAGACGCTCCCCCGGTGGGTCGCCGGCGAGATCACCCCGATCGTGCAGGACGAGTCCCTGGTCACGTACGCCCCCCGCCTCGCCAAGGAGGACGGGCTGATCGACTGGACCCGCAGCGCCGAGGAGATCGGGCGAGCGGTGCGGGCGTTCCACCCCTGGCCGCTCGCGACCACCGGGCGCGCCGGCGAGCCCCTCGCGGTGCTCGAGGCCTGGTCGATCGCCGGCGACTCCACGGCCGCACCGGGCACCGTGGAGGCCGGCGACGGCGCCCCGCTCACACCCCTGCTGCCGGGGCGCCGGGCGCGCGCTGTGGTCGCGTGCGGCACGGGCCGGCTCGCACTGCTGGCCCTGCAGCGCCCGGGCCGCCGCGCGCTGTCCATCGAGGACTACCTGAACGGCGATCGCGCGCTCATCGGCAGCGTGCTGAGCTAGCGGCGCGGCGCCTCGGCGAGTCTGGCCCCATCAGGATCGGCGGCCGCGCCGCCGGGCCGTACCATGGTTGCATGCGTCACCTGCTGGACCTGTCGTTCGAGGCGATCGAGGCGGAGCTCGCCGCGTGGGGTGAGCCGCGCTACCGCGCGCGACAGGTCACCGAGTGGGTGTTCCACCACGGCGCGCGCGATTTCGCGGCGATGACCAACCTGCCGCCGGCGCTCCGCGCGCGGCTGGCAGCCGAGTTCACCATCGCCCCGCCGCCGGTCCTCGCCGAGCGCATCGCCGACGACGGTGCGACGACGAAGGCGCTCCTCGACCTGGGGAACAGGGACGCGGTCGAGACCGTCCGCATGGACTACGACCCGGACGAGGACGGCGCGCCGGATCGCGTGACCGTCTGCATCTCGACCCAGGTGGGCTGTGCCATGGCCTGCCGCTTCTGCGCGACCGGGCTGCAGGGCTTCACGCGCAACCTCCGCCCGGCCGAGATCGTCGCGCAGGTGCTCCACTTCAGCCGCGAGTGCCGGGTCACCAACATCGTGTTCATGGGCATGGGCGAGCCGCTGGCCAACTACGCGGGGACGATCGCCGCGATCCGCTGGCTCACGCGCCCCGAGGGGCTCGGGTTGCGCCAGCGCGGGATCACCGTCTCCACGGTGGGCCTGGTGCACGCCATCGACCGGCTGTCGCTGGAGGGCCTGCAGGTCGGGCTGACCATCTCGCTCCACGCCCCGGACGACGACCTCCGCCGCCAGCTGATCCCGACGGCGTCGGGCACGACCATCGAGGAGCTCGTGGCCGCGGCGCGACGCTACATCGAGCGCTGCGGGCGCCGGGTCACCTTCGCGTACGCCCTGCTGGATCGCGTCAACGACGAGCCCGAGCAGGCGCGCGCCCTGGCGCGGCGCATCCGCGGGATCCAGGCGCACGTCAACCTGATCCCCTACAACCCCACAGCCGGGCCGGACCTGCGCCGCCCGAGCGCCGCACGTGTCCGCGCCTTCCAGCGCGAGCTGCAGGCCGCGGGCGTGAACGCCACCGTGCGCATCGAGCGCGGCATCGAGATCGCGGCCGCCTGCGGCCAGCTCCGGACCGACGTCCGCCGCGCGGCCGGCATCCCGGCAGCCTCGCCGGGCCAGCCGGCACGAGGCCGCGGCTAGCGCACCTCGAAGGGGACGTGCATCCCCGCCTCGTAGTGGCCGACGAGGCTGCCCGCCTCCCCCTTCGCGATCAGGCAGGCGAGCTCGTACTTCCCGGCGGGCAGATCGAGCACGATCTCGCCGGTGGCGCCGGCGTCGAGGTCCTCCACCTCGCCCGCGTTCTGCTTCGTGCCGTCAGGCCTGATGCGGAGAACGGCGAGCTCGTGGACGTCCTTCGCGTGGATGTTCCTCGCGATGAACTTGACCGGCCCCTTCGGCGCCGTCGCCTGGCTCGGCTTCATCGTGAACGAGTCCATGTCCACGCTCACGGTGGCTACGGGCGGCTTCGTCGTCACGAACGACTCCTCGCCCGGGCCGCACGCGACCACTGCCAGTCCCAGCGTCACGACGGCTACCACGCTCCAGCGCCCTGCTCGATGCATCCTGACCTACCTCGATCCGAAGCACTGTCGACACTATGTCTGATTATTAGTGTTCACTAACATGCTGATTACGTGCAACCAGGCACGACGGCAGGGCAACAAGAGGGCCGGCTGCCACCAGCCGGCCCGTTCAGACCCCGTGTGGCGGCCGGGGCCTACGCCTCGGCGGCGGGGGCCTCCTCGGCCGGTGCGGCGGCGCTGTGCTGCACCGCGACCACCATCGAATCCCCCGGGGTGACGACGCGGACGCCGGCAGGAGCGCGCACGGCGCTCAGCAGCAGGTGGTCGCCGATCTGGGCGAGGCCTCCCACGGGCACCTCCAGGTGCAGCGGCATGCTCTGCGGGAGCGCCTCCACCTCGACGTGCTCCAGGCCCTGCACCAGCAGGCCGTTCCACCGCGCGACGGCCGGAGCCGTCCCGGTGAGCACGATCGGGATCTGCGCGGTGATCAGGCGGGACAGGTCCACCTGGTAGAAGTCCAGGTGCAGCAGCGACCGGGTGACGGGGTTCTGCTCGATCTGGCGCACCACCACCGGGCGGGGGTCCGCCTCGCCGGCCACCTGCACGTTGATGAGCGTGCTCCGGCCGTGCTGGTTCATCAGGTCGCGCGCGTCGACGTACGGCATCTGCACGGCTATCGAGGGCAGCCCGCGGCCGTAGATGACGGCGGGCAGGATGCCCTCGCGGCGCAGGCGGGCGACGGCTTTGCCGGTCACGGTGCGGGGTTCAACGGTGTAGGTATCGGGCATGGTCGGTCCTGAATGTGGGGCGACGCCGCACCCTCTCGGGCAGGCGGGTGGCGCTGCTGGCTCGGGAAACAACACTCCGACGCTACCAACGCGCCGCTGGAGGGTCAAGACGGGAGGGGATATTGCGTCGACAGGCCTGCGGGCGGTTCGTGGAACACGCCTGGCGCCGTGCTGAGCCGCGGTCCTGCCCTTGGCATGCGGTGGCTGGAACGCCGGATTCGTCTGGCGACGGCAGGGCCGGGACGAGGAACGCGCCGGCGGCGTTGAGGCCGAACTCGTACCCGGGCGCTCGGGTCCACCTGGACAGAAGAATAGTGGGGCTATCCCGATGCTTCGGCGGCCGGGAAAACGTATGCTGCCGTTAGCAATTGGGACGGCTCGCGCCCCCGGAGCCAAGGCGGCGGCTATGGCACGTTGGCTTCGTCCATTCCTCCGATATCCACCGACATGGTTGGCTGCTGTGTTCGTGCTCGCCTGGGCATCCTGGGCCACGGATCGCTTTGCCAGCGGACTGCCAATGGCTGCGGGCATCGGAACACTGGCACTCGCAGTCTTCGGGGGGTGGTTCGTCCTCTTCGTGTCTGTTGGCCTCATGCGAGAGGCGTCTCAGCGGCTCCCTCGGGTGGGCAACCCTGCACTCGAGCTGGCCCTCGAAGCGGATTTCCGACAGCTGGATTTCACGCGAGGGGCCTCTCAACTCACCTCGCTGAGTGAGGCGTACCAGAGCCTGACGGAAGTCATCCACCTGCGGCTGAACGTCGGAGAGCTTGCATTCGACCGATACATGAAGGCTGCTGAGAGTGTCTACCAGGCCTCGATGCAGAACCTCCAGGAGGCGGTCATCGCCCTCCGAAGCGTGAGCGCCATTGATCCCGACCACGTCGAGGGTCGACTGACGGAGATCGCGGCAACGACGCCCCGGAGCGACGCGAGTCCGACGGAAGCTGCGCTTGCTTCGCGGATCGCCTTGCGAGGGCGACAACTTCACCGAGTTGAAGACTTGATGGCCATGAACGAGGAGTCGCTCACCGCGCTTGGGACGACTGCCTCGGCCCTGGCCGACACAAGGACGGGCGCACGGGAGATGCCTCTTGACGCGCGAGCGGCCATCGACCACCTGGAGTCCCTCGCTCGTCGTACGAACCAATACGCGGCCGCCGGATCGAGAGACGCTTCAGGGAGGCAACCAGAATGACCATGAGCAGCCCGAACCCCGGCAGCCCGGGAGACGGTGCCCTGAAGATGAGCCTGGATGTCGATGCCGTCAGAACCGAACTCTCCCGGCAGAGCGGTACACCGGGGTCCGTCGAAGCCGACGTCGAGCAGCGGGCCAGCCAGTACGCCGAGACGCTCCTTGAGTTGGCCACGGCGGACATCCCCGCACCCCGAGACGTTGGCGACGCGGTCGACACGCTCGGACGTGAGCTCCAGCTCCGAGCGGCACAGCAAAGTCGGATGTTGCTCGGTCCGGTGAAGGATCTCGCCAGTCGGGGCGGCGACGGTGGAACGGTCGCATCAGCCCTCGCGAGTCTCCGCGTCGAAGTTGCGGCGCTCGACCCCAACCGATTGGACTTTGCACCGGGGTGGCCCACTCGACTATTCGGCTTCATTCCGGCTGTTGGCACACCCCTGAAGCGCTACTTCTCGAGGTATGAAAGCGCGCAGGTGATCATCGACGACATCATCAAGTCACTCGAAACGGGCCGAGGGCAGCTCCGGCGAGATAACGCAACCCTGGCCGATGATCAGCGCGAGATGGCTGGCGTGGTTCAGCAACTCAGGACGGAGATCCTGTTCGCCGAGGCGCTCGATCGTCAGCTGGATGAACGGGTGACGCAGGCGCAAATTGGCTCGCCAGACCGAGTGCGCTTCATGCAGGAGGAACTTCAGTTCCCCATCCGTCAACGTGCCATCGACCTACAGCAACAGCTTGCCGTCAGCCAGCAGGGCATCCTCGCGAGCGAGATCGTGATCCGCAACAACCGTGAGCTCATACGCGGTGTCGATCGCTCGATCAACGTCACTGTGACTGCACTGCGGACCGCCGTTTCGGTGGCGTTCGCGCTCGCTCATCAGAAGATCGTCCTCGAGAAGATCTCGGCGGTGGGGCAGACGACGTCAGACCTGATCGCGGGCACGGCCGCGCGACTGCGCACTCAGGGTTCGGAGATTCAGGCACAGTCCGCCCAGGCGACCCTCGACTTGGAGCAGCTGCGGGCTGCCTTCACGGACATCAACGCAGCTCTCGATGAGATTTCGCGCTTCCGGCGAGAGGCCCTTCCCGCGATGGCGCAGACGATTCTCGAGTTCGATGAACTGTCAGCGGGAGCCGAGGTGAATATTCAGAAGCTCGGGCCGTTGGAGCCCACACCGCGAACAGCCGGGGAGTAAGGCGTGGTCGCTCGGGTGTTGCCGCGGCTCGACTACAACGCAGCCTTCGGCATCTGGCTTGTCGTCGCGCTCGTGGTGTTCGGTGGCCTCACCCGGGCGTACGGACACGCCCAGAGCGAGGCGGCGGCGCAAGCTCGCCTGTCGTGGACAGGCGTCGATTCTGGCAAGACAACAGTATTCGAGGTCGGACCTGGCTCGTGGGAGTACTGCCCCGTACTCGCAAACTCATCGGTCGACACTCAAGCGCTCCCACCTGGGCAATACCCTGGGAAGCCCGGCATGCGCGTCTCCCTGTACTCAGAGGGCGGAATCTGGTTGGCCTCCACTTCAGGGACCGGGCAGACCGGCACACTCAAGTGTGCCGCCTGGCAGGGGCCCGGCCGCTATGAGCTACGAATCACCACGCAGCTCTTCCTGACTACCCAGTGGTCGATTGCCGTCCATCGCGCCCGTACGCCCAGTCCGGCCGGATCGAGCCTGGAGACGGGTCGCGCAAGCGCCGCGGAACTCGCACCGTATGTTGACTACAGCAAGCGTGCGGACCCCCAAGTTGACGGTGACGGGGTTCTGCATTTCGAAGGCCTCAATAGCCTGTCCACGGCCTTCTTCCAGCCGGTCGGTGACAGCTGGAGGATTTGCAGTGAGCTCTATCCAACTCCTCCCGCACCCAATGTCGTGTCAAGCACGCCCTACTTCAACGTCGCACTTCAGATCGAGGATGAACCCACGAGATTCGGCTACTGGGACGATCCGGCTACCGGATCGTCGTCGTCCTGTGTGGATGTCCAAACCACTCAGCCCGTTGGCCGCCACTGGCTCATCGTTCAGGAGGGGAGCCACGTCCGGGGATGGCGGCTCACCATTCAGGGAGTCAAACTGATGAAGTGACACGGTGTCCCGGGGCTGGGCTCCGCCGTCCGAGCACCAGGGCACGGGCTAACGCTGGCCCCACTCCGCGCGCTGGTCGCGACACGACTCTGGTCCGCACCAACGACTCTCTGCGCCTCGGGTGAGGGACCGATTGGCCCCCCCGAGTTCGTAGCATTTCCCCGAGGCTGTCCGGAGGCACTTCGCGCCCTGGGAGATTTCGGCCTGGAGCCGGTCTCCCGCTCGAATCGCCGGGCGAGCCTGCCGTTCCGGACATTCCGGGCGGCGCCAGATGCCGTCCGCTGCCCCTCAGGCTGACGGGAGTCTCTCTCCCAGCAGCCGGGCCACAGCGCCGATCCGGGCAGGCGTGAGGACGATCCGCTTCTCGAACATCTCTACGAGTACCTTCGGCCAGGTGACGGTGACGCCGTCAAGCTCGATCGGTCGCGCAAACCATGACCATTCCGCGCCCACGAAGCAGAGGTTCCCGGTGAGCGGAACGTCGGCAAGATCGGTCTGAGTCGCCAACGCATTCCGGACGACCGCCAGCTGTTTCTGCATCCCCGCAAGCAGCCGTGAACAGTCCCTGCGTCCCACGTACAGGCGTTCATCCTTCTTGAAGAATCCCCCGACATCGCGCTTCTCGACCTTGCCGGTGTACTTCTTCGCATCCACGACGAATACGCCTGCCGGCGCAACCACGATGTGGTCGATGTTCGCGCGCGTGTCCGGAATGCGCCGATCGTGCAGGGCGACTGCGCCCCGGGCTGCGACCTCGTCGAACCGATTGCCCAACGCCCGCTCGCCGTCGGCACCAGCGGCCCATGCCCGGGTGGACTGTGGATCATCCGTGAGCGCGAGGATGAGCCCCCCGATGTGCGGGTGAGCGGTACGGATGCGCGCTTCGCGTTGTGCCCGGCGCCGCTCAAACTCACGCTGCGCCGAGGCGCCGGCCACGCCGGAACGGAGGTCTACCTCCGCCTCATCGGCATGTGGCGGACCGGCCTCAGGTGTTGGCCCGTCCGCGACTCCGGCCGAGACCTCGACTGCAGGGGAATGCTCGATGCAACGGGCCTGCTTCCGAGTTGCGTCCCACCACGCTCCGGTCCCGGCGGCGAGCGCCTTGCCGCACGCGGCGCAGACGGCCGGATAGCGAAGGCGGAGACTCCGTGACTCTGCCACGACTCAACTCCCCGGCTGACGCAGGCAGTATGCGGCGCGCCTCGGCAGGAACCTGCATGAAACGGGTCGGATTCTGGCAGGAAGGGCGGCCTCACGTTTCGACGAGCCGTTCCTCTGAAGGCGGGCCGCAGCAGTCGAGGGAGCCCGGCGCGTTCATCGTCGGCCCAGGTGCGCTGCTGGTTGGGGTGCTGCTGTCGCTGGTGCTCGTTCAGCCCGAGCAGAGCTGAACGAGCACCGCTTGCGCGCGGGCGGATCGGGGGAGTCTCGCCGAATCGTGCTGCGACACCGCGACTTGCGCGCTACTTCAGCGTCAGGGTGAACATGTCCCGAGTGACCGTGTGGTTGACCTGGTCTAGGCCATCCCACACGCCGAGCGTAAACAGGTAACTCTGGCCCGCCACGAACTGAATGTCATCGTCGTGCGTGGTGTTCAGCTTGCGGTGCATAACGACGGTCCATTTGCCGTTCGCGTATGTCGCCTTCGAGGCGATGTCGCCCTCACTGCCGACGAGCGGCGCCACGAGCCTGCGCGGGATCTGATCGCCCGCCTTGACCTTCGACATGTCGAGCGCTACCGCATCGCCTGGGGCGAGGTAGCCGCCGCCGTAGGTGGGCTTCTTCGCCGGATCCTGCATCTTCAAGGGACCCACGCCGGGCGTCGGAACGGCGTTGGCAATGGCGCCGCCGCTGTCCAGCTTGTCCTTAACGATGGCTGAGCCCAGCTTCTTCGGGTCGGCGAGCGAGCCCTCCAGCCGGAGATCATCCACCTGCCCAACCGGCGCTGTGGTCTCGGCAGTCCACTGCCAGTTGTCGGCCCGGTCGCCCTTGTTCGGCATCAGCATGTACGCGTTCTTGTCGACGGGGGCCGACTTGTCCGCCTTCTCGCTGTGGCACGCGGCGTAGCAGCCCTGGATTTCGAATTCAGCGATGTTGCCGATGGGCCACAGGAGCGAGAGCCTGTCCGACATGCGCTCGGACAGCGCCCATTTATTGCCGTCGTAGACATACGGTCGCCCAATGTCCTGGGTCGTGTCCGCCCATTGGAAGCGGAACCAGACGTCGGTGCCGTTGTACAGCGCCTGCGCGTCGATTGTCGGGGCCGCGGTGGGCTTCGTTCCCTTGACGACTTCCATCGTAGCGGTCATCACGGGTGCGCCATTCCACGCCGGATCGTCGGTCGCGAGAGAGGCCGGCGCCTGTTTCTTCGCCGCGAGCGTCTTCGGATCGATCTTGCCCACGGCTCCCGAAGCCTGCGTTCCGGCTGGAGCAGACGCCTGATCGCCGCTCCCTCCGCACGCGACCGCAGACGCCCCTACTAACGCAGCGACAGCGGCCAACCACACGAACGGCACCCGCATCTTCAGTCCCTCCACTCAGGGGTCCGATCGCGCCGAGATCTTGTGTATGTGCTCGGCGGAACGGGCGCCCCGAAACCGACCGTAGTCGGAGCGTCGCGTGGTCGCCCCCACCGGAAGTCGTGGTGTGCATCCGTCTTCACGCGGATGTCCGCCGAGATCGTGGGCGGTGGCCGACGAAGCGCCATGTCGGCATTTCCCGCAACACCGGGACATCAGCAACGGCATCTTCGGCGGCGGGGGAACCTGGTGGAGCTGCGCTTGAGGGGTCCGGTTAACGGCGCTCGCTGTTCGGCGGCGATCGATCACGATCTCCAGGTAATGGTTGGCGAACGTGCTGCCGCCGACCCCTGTGGGGCGTCAGAACCCCGATCAGGCGGCTTTCCGTTCGTAGCAATGGTGGAGTCCACCCAGGATGGGGCACGCGTCCTACGCCTCCGACCGGTCCTCGATCTCCCAGGCGTGGTCGAGGACGTGCCAGGCGATGCGACGCACCGCGTAACGAAGCGGCCAGCCGCGCCCCTCGACCGGGCGGGCAGCGCGCACCGCCTGTGTGATCGCTTCTCGCGCTGCGGCAATCGCGGAAGGGTCGTCGAAGGCCGGCTCGCGAAGACGCACGCCGATCGTCCGCGCGTATCCCGCCTCGGACCCGAGGACGTGCGCGAGGACGGTGTCCCGGTCGCGTCCCCCGCCTCGTGGCCCCTTGCGCAGCGCGGCGGGCGCGGTGGCGGTGACGCCGTCCAGCGTCGCCCAGCACGCCCGCAGCAGCGCGACGAAGCGGCGCGCCTCGGCCGCGGTGAGGGGTGCGTGCTCGGCGGAAGCGACGATCCCCGGCGCGCCGAAGTCCGTGGTGGCGTTCCCGGCGACGCGCTCCACGACCTGGAACGCGGGGTGCGCGGGGAAACGCACGTGCGCCGCCCGCGTGACGGGGGCGTACCGCGAGGCATACGCGGCCAGCGCCTGCACCGCGCCCGCCTCGTCGCGCGCGGACCGCGACCAGCCCGGCCACTCGAGCGCGCTGGCGAAGACGCGCCTCGCCCCGGCCTCGACGACCACGGAGACGGCGGCAGACCGAGCGCGCGTAGCCACGTCCTCAGGTTCGCAGAGCCACGGCCGCGGGACAACTGCGCAACAACCGTGCGATTCTCATGGCGCGGCGACCGAAAAGGGCACACAGCGACGCGTATACTGATCGAGCGGTGAGGCTCCCCCCCACCCGAGATCGACGGGCCAGCGAGGACATGTCCGACTCAAACCGCCTCGAACGCGAAATCGAAGAGATCCTCGGCAAGATCGAGCAGTTTCCGGACGCCCAGACTCGCCGGAAGCGGTCGCGGAGCCGCGTGCTCCAGCAGATCGGCGCGGCGATCTCCGATGGCCAGCGCGCGCTGGTGCGCGAGCTCGCGCGCTTCTCCATGTCGCAAGTGATGCTGCTGTCGTTCCTGCTGATCCTCGGCTCGCTGTTCTTCCGCCGGGCTGCTCCGCTCATGATGTCGTGGGTGCTGTACGCGGGCATCGTGCTTTTCGTCAGCAGCTTCGCGTTCATGTTGTTCAGCGGCCGCGGCTCATCCTCGACGGAGCCCAAGTGGCGAGGCCGCCCGGTGCGCTCCGCCATGCCCACGCTCTCGCAGCGCCTGCGCGGGTGGTGGAGCGCGCGGAGCCGCTAGCCCCGCATCGCCCCGACCTGGCTGCATTCCACCGTCGCGCCGTAATCGCGTTCCCGGGGGACGAATGACCGCACCGCTGCCGCCCCTGCGCGTGGGAGGCCTCGTGGTCCTCCTCGTGGTGCTCGCGGCGTGCAGCGGGCGGCCCTCGGCCGTCGCGCAGAGTCCCTCCCCCGCCGCGAGTGCCTCCGCCAGCGCATCCCCGGTGGCCACCGCCAGCCCGCCCGCCTCGGTGCCCGCGGGGACGGCGGACGT
>Ga0172380_10000583_pt1 | contig 68989 bp, 62 predicted proteins | sample Leawe162metaG_FD_119747 | JGI IMG/M metagenome (GOLD analysis project Ga0172380, IMG submission 119747) | Leachate microbial communities from a municipal landfill in Southern Ontario, Canada - Leachate well 162 metaG | ecosystem: Engineered > Solid waste > Landfill > Unclassified | place... | reverse complement strand
GGTTCTCAACAAGCTATTACGGATGGCGGTATTCTTCCTGGAGTTCTTGAAATAGGATCTACCATAGCACAGACTCCATCTCTCCGAGATAGAGGTCTGGTAGGCTATTGGACCTTTGATGAAGGATCAGGAACAACTGCTTATGATCGAAGTGGAAAGGGGAATAATGGGACACTGACCAATAGTCCGACCTGGCAGACAGGAAGTAATTGTAAGCGGGGGAACTGTTTGAGTTTTGTAGGAGGTGCGAGTAATCAATATGTTAATTGTGGAGCGAATCTACAGATAACTTCTTCCCAATATACTGTCTCTGGTTGGGTTAAGATTCCGTCTACTGCACCAGATTCGACCCGCCATGCTTTTGTTAGAATGGGTTCCTCATATCCTTCGTTCTGTCCAAGTTTTTCTAATACGCAGAAACCATTAATGTATTTAAATGGTTCGAATTATCGCTATGGAAGTTCCGATGTAAGAAATAATCAATGGTCTTTCTTTTCTTTTGTGGTTGTGGGTAATCAAATAAGCGACGTTTTGAATGCAAAAATATATTTGAATGGGGTAATTGAGTCAGCCTGGGCAACGTCAATTGGCGCTACTCCTATAGTACCAGATGGCAGTTGTTCTATTGGGTCTGAATATTTTGATGGTTTTGTTGATGACATTCGTATTTATAATAGAGCTCTTTCAGAACGAGAGATTCTTTCTATTTATAATTCTACAAAGTAGAATTATAAATATCACCTCATTTAAGTGAGATATGAATCTACCCAGATAGTACCTGCCTGCCGGCAGGAAACTTTTGCTTGTTATACAAGTGCATGCACCAAAAGTTTACTACTGGGCAGGTAATGCAACTTGGTAGTAAATATATATAGAATATAATGTGATATTCTTTTTAATATAAAATAAAGAGAGAGCACATGCTCTCTCTTTATTTTATATTGTACTTTATATAATTTTACTTCTTGAGTTTTAAGATAATCCGTTTTTCTGTTGGTTTTACTGAAGTAATAACAAATGTATATGTTTTTCCTACCTCAATATCTTTTTTCATTTGTTCTACATTTTCAAATTCAGAAATGTGGATGAGTCCTTGTAATTCATGTCCGAGTGCGACGAGTGCGCCAAAGGGATTGAATTTTGTGACAATTCCCTCTATTTCTTGATCTACGGTGAAGAGTTTTTCTGCCTCATCCCATGGGTTGTCTTTCAAGGCTTTGAAAGAGAGAGAAACTTTTCCATCTTTTAATTCAATGATTTTTGCACGTAATGCATCTCCTACTTTTACTACCTCCTTTGGAGAATCAATGAGTTTATGATCAATTTCTGAAATGTGTACCAATCCTTCAATATTAGGATCTTCTACAAATCGTACAAATACTCCAAAATCAGCAACTCCTGATACGATAACTTCTATTGCATCGCCTTCTTTGTATCCCTCTAAGCTTTTACGGACACTTTCTCCTGTAACTTCTTTTTCAGAGAGAATAAGCTTTTCTCCTTTTGCGTTAAAATCTAGAACGCGAACCTCCATAGTCGTGCCAATAAATTTCTTCAATTCTTCGAGAATCTTATTCTTATTTCCGTCTTCTACATGTGGGTAATTCTCAGTACTTAATTGAGATACAGGAATAAATGCTTTTACTCCTTGTACATCAGTCATTAATCCACCGCTATTTGCCGCGTTAATTTTAACTGAAAATGTATCACCGCTGTCTTTGAGTCCTTTAATGTCATTCCAATTTTGTTGACGCATTGCTTTACTGAGTGATAATTCAATAAACCCGTCTTCATTTTCTGCACTTACAATAGTTGCGGTAATGGATTGTCCCGACTCTAAATTCTTAATACTGTTTTGTGCGTTGGCGTATTCTATACCAAATACAATTCCCGTTCCCTTGCCGGGAATATCGAAAAACGCTATTTTTCCACTCCGTTTCATGAGATATACCTCACAGGTATCACCCTCTTTGAGGGGATTTATCAGTGTGGGATTATTCTTGAGCGCTTTGGTGAGCGGATGAGTCTTTTTTGATTCGTCTATTATTTTGCTTAACATAAAAATATAAGAACGGTTCTACCGTTGTGTTGCTACCATATCAAAAAATGTATTGCAAATCAAGTAAAAGTGAGATAAAATATAGTCTGTTATAGTGTTTCATATGGTGCTCGTGTATCCATTCTATCTGCTCTATAACGCTCTATTTTTAATCTGCATCTAATTTTTATGGTTATTTCATGGTATGGAGAGGGATGTTTTCGTATTCAAAGTGGTGAGAGATCTGTTTTACTCGATCTTCCTGATAAATCTACTGGGTTAACAGCTCCTCGAGGGAAATATGATGCTCTTATTAAAACGTTGACTCCGTGGCCCTTTGATTTTACACAAACAGAAGAGGGGGGCACTATTATCCATGGAGCGGGAGAATATGATGTGAGTGGTATTGGTATCAAAGGATTTGAATTATCTCAAGAATCGTCAGCTCATTTTTTTAAAACGGTGTATGTGCTCACCTGGGAAGACATTTCTATTGGTATTTTAGGACATCTGAGCGGCGATCTTCCACCCCACGTTCTCGAATCCTTTGAGGAGGTTGATGTTCTTATTGGTCCTGGGGGAGACGCTCCCTTTATTACCCACGACGCTATGACGAGACTTATAAAACAGATTACTCCTAAAATATTTATACCTTCTTTTTATAAAATACCTGGTTTGAAACGTGAGGCTGGATTAGTAAAGCCGTTATTAGAACGAGTGAACGGGGGGGAGATTGAGTCGCAAGAAAAATTTGTGTTTAAAAAGAAAGATTTAGGAGAGATAAAGAAGACACAAATTATATGTTTACATCCATAAAAAACTGGATTCAAGATGTTCGATCTTCTGATATCTCACGACAGCGGCGTGTACTTGTGTGGATGGTGGTTATATCTTTTATTTTAATTTGTGGAATTTGGTTTGTTGCTATGCAACTAGGTTTCATAGATTGGGAGGGGGATTGGATAGCGGGTACGCGCACATACGATGCTTCTGGAAAGATTGAATCATCTATGCCAGATACAGAGTCTATGGGGCAGAAATGGAACGAAACGAAGCGTGCAGTTGGAGATGCATTTCGTAATATAGAGAATCTTTTTGGAAGTGCGGTTCAACAAATGGAAGTTTCTGCGTCTTCTACAGCATCAACATCTTCTCTAGTACCTTCTTTCGCAACAAGTACCCCCGAGTAAGATGATAAAATATAACTATCTACTATTGTAATCTATTACGCATTATATGAAACAAAAAAATCAAAAGAACAAAGAATCTGAATCCGATATCTCTCAACGAGATGCCCAACTCGTGCAAACGGGAATTACGTCTGAGTTGGAAAAATCATATCTTGATTATGCCATGTCGGTTATTGTTTCTCGTGCACTTCCTGATGTTCGTGATGGTTTGAAGCCGGTACACCGTCGTATTCTATGGGGTATGTGGGATAGTGGTGTTACGCATAGTGCAAAACTACGCAAGTCTGCAAATGTAGTGGGAGAAGTTATGGGACGATACCATCCTCATGGGGATAGCTCTATTTATGATGCTATGACTCGTATGGCGCAAGATTTCTCTTTACGATACCCCTTGATTCAAGGACAGGGAAACTGGGGTTCTATTGATGGAGATAGTGCGGCGGCTATGCGTTATACCGAATGTCGACTCACAAAGATAGCGGAAGAAATGTTGATGGATATTGAAAAAAATACCGTTGATTTTATTCCCAACTATGATGCTTCTCGTCAGGAGCCATCAGTACTTCCTTCTAAGATTCCTCAATTGTTATTAAATGGAACTTCGGGTATTGCGGTAGGTATGGCAACTGAAATTCCTCCTCATAACCTGACTGAGGTTATTGATGCAGTGTTGCATCTGATTGAAAAACCAACCGCAACAACAACCGACCTTATGAAATTTATACAGGGCCCTGATTTTCCGACGGGGGGTCTTATGTATGATCGTAAAAATATTATAGAAACGTATGCAACGGGACAAGGGGCTATCGTGTGTCGTGCACGTACTGAAATTACTGAGCGTAAACCTGGTCAGTTTAATATTATGATTTCTGAAATTCCGTACCGAGTAAATAAATCTGAGTTAATTCAGAAAATTGCTGCGTTGGTAACAGATAAAAAATTAGAGGGTATTAAAGATTTGCGTGACGAAAGTGATAAAGATGGGCTCTCTATTGTGATTGAACTAAAGAATGATGCCGCGCCTCAAAAAATCTTAAATCAACTGTTTAAGCTTACTGAATTACAGAAGAACTTTAATTTGAATATGATCGGGTTAGTTCAGGGTGGTACGCAACCTCAAGAACTTTCCATTAAAGATGTTTTAGAAAATTATATTGCTCATAGACAGATAGTTATTCGTCGTCGTACTGAATTTGATTTAGGGAAAGCAAGAGACAGAGAACACATCTTGGAAGGATTGGTTACTGCCCTCGATCATATTGATGCGGTTATTACTACTATCAAAAAGTCAAAAGATAGAGAAGAGGCGCATACTAATTTGAAGAAGAAATTTGGACTTTCTGATTTACAAGCAACTGCGATTTTGGAAATACGTCTCCAAACACTTGCTTCTTTGGAACGTCAGAAGATTGATGATGAGTTAGCAGAAAAAAGAAAGCTTATTAAAGAATTAGAACGTATTTTATCTTCCGTAAAGAATATTCTTCTTGTGGTTGAAAAAGAATTAGTTGATATGAAAGAATCGTATGGAGATGCGCGTCGTACCAAACTTGTCGATAGTGGACTTTCTACCTTTACTGATGAGGATCTTATTGCACAAGAAGATGCAATAGTAACTATGTCTGCGGGAGGATATATCAAGCGTATTAGCCCTACTATATTTAAGGTGCAGCACCGTGGCGGAAAGGGACTTATAGGATCTGATGTGGGGGATGACGATTTCCTTACTCATCTGAAGAATGCACAGACGCATGATAATGCCCTCTTCTTTACCGATTCGGGAAAAGTTTTTCAAACAAAAGTACATGAAATTCCACAAGGATCACGTACCTCCAAGGGAAAGATTATCCATAATTTCCTTGATATTCCCGCTTCAGAAAATGTACGTGCGTTTGTGACGTATAATGCCAAAGATTCTGATATTAAGTTTTTGGTTATGGCAACAAAAGATGGGGTGATTAAAAAAACACCTATTGCAGACTTTGAAAATGTACGCAGAAATGGCATTATCGCGTTGAATCTTAAAAAAGGAGATTCTCTGAAGTGGGTTATGCCTTCGTCAGGAAAGGATGAGGTTATTATGATTACTGCACTTGGACAAGCAATTCGTTTTAAAGAGAGTCAATTACGTCCTATGGGACGTACCGCCGCAGGAGTACGAGGTATTAAACTGAAAAAAAATGATGAGGTGGTGGGTATCGATATTGTGAAACAAAATGCGGATAAGAAACAACTACTCCTTGTTGTTATGGGAAAGGGTTTTGCAAAACAAACCTCTATAAATGAGTACAAGACTCAATCACGAGGAGGTCAGGGGATCAAGACGGCAAAAATAACTCCTAAAACCGGAAATATTGTATCCTTTAAAATTATTGCTGACGAAGAAGAAGTGATTGTGCTTTCAGCAAAAGGACAAGTAATTCGTGCAAAACTTGCTGATATTCGTCAGAGTTCTCGCGCCACGAGTGGGGTTCGTGTCATGCGCGTTGAAGAAAAAGATACTATTGTTTCAAGTACGTGCCTGTAATGAGCCGCAAATTGTGAGTGGTTTGTAACGAATAAAAAATAAAAGCCTCAGGTAATTGAGGCTTTTATTAAAATTTCATATTTCTACCTTTCCGTTTTTATGTATAGTTATGGGGGTTTATACTTACTACCTAATACAGTATACTTGTTCATATGAAACTACATTTTTTAGGAGGGGCTGAAAGTGTCACGGGATCGAATTATTTATTAGAACATGAAGGGAAACGTATTTTGATTGATTGCGGGATGTTTCAAGGAGATGAAACATTAGAACAGAAAAATGCAGAGCCACTTCCTTTTGATGTGCATACCATTGATGCGGTGTTTATCACTCACGCACATATAGACCATATTGGACGAGTTCCTTTATTGGTCAAAAATGGATATCATCGATCTATTTATTCAACGGCTCCGGCCAAAGATGAGGCATATGAATTGTTGCTTGATGCGTATACACTCATGACGCATAAATATAAGGGAGATATTAATCCTCCAAAACCGTTGTTTGAAATATCTGATATTGATGATGCGATGACTCAATGGGATGTTATAGCGTATCACCAAACCATACACGTTGGTCCCTTTGAGGTTACGTATTATGATGCGGGGCATATATTGGGATCTGCTTCTGTGGTTGTGCAGGCTGGGGGTGTACGAGTTGGTTTTTCTGGTGATTTGGGGAATGTTCCTGCGCCCTTGGTAAAGGATACTGAATACCTTCCTGCCGTTGATTATGCACTTATAGAATCAACCTATGGGGGGCGGCTTCATCCTCTTATCGGAGAACGAAAAGAAAAATTACGCACGATTATTCAAGAAACTGTTGCGGTTGGGGGTACCGTGCTAATTCCTGCTTTTGCGATGGAGCGTACTCAGGAGTTATTGTATGAATTAAATGAATTAGTGGAACATAAACGTATTCCTGAAGTACCTATTTTTATTGATAGTCCACTCGCCATAAAAATGACGTCGGTATATAAAAAATATTTAAATAATCCATCGTTTGTGGATAGTGAAACGCGCGGCCTGGTAAAATCAGGAGATGAAATTTTTGATTTTACGGGATTGAATTTTACGGTAACCACAGAGGAATCGAAGAAAATAAATTCAGTACCTCCTCCTAAAATTATTATTGCTGGTTCAGGTATGTCGAATGGAGGTCGCGTGCTTCATCATGAATTACGATATTTATCTGATCCGCAAAGCACTATTATTTTTGTGGGGTATCAACCCGATCATTCTATTGGGAGGCGTATTATAGACGGTGCTCAAGAGGTATCTATTATGGGAGACGTTGTTTCTGTGCGTGCGCGGGTAGAAGTATTAGGGGGATATAGTGCACACGCTGATCAACCACTGCTTTTAAAATGGATACAAGCAATACAACCAGCACCCAAGACTTTGTTTGTGGTACAGGGAGATAGTGAAGAGCAGAAGGCGCTTCAGGATGTGGTTATAAAAGAGTTAAAAATACAAGCTATTATCCCAAAAGCAGGGGAGGTAGTTGATCTTGTGTAGATTTTTTGAAAGTCATTTTGTGTATGTTTACAAGAAATACTCAATCATTTACTCTTATTGAATTACTGATTGTTATTGGTATTCTTGCTATTCTAACCGCAGCGGTGGTTGTAGTGCTTAATCCCTCTGAATTATTACAACAAAGTAGAGACTCATCACGCATGACTGATCTTGCTGTTCTCCATAAAGCTATTTCACTATTACAACTTGAACAGTCTGTGTCTTCTATAGGAGTGAATAATGTTATCTATATATCAATACCCGACACCACTCTTGTCGGTAATGCAACCTCTACGTGTGGGAGTTTGGGATTACTTCCTCCTCCTTTTGGGTGGAATTATGAATGTCATTCTCCTGATTCTTATAGAGATATCGATGGTACAGGTTGGATCCCTCTCGTTGTAACTCAATCTTCTGCGGGAACACTCCTTTCTACGCTCCCCGTTGATCCAACTAATACAACCTCGTCTGGTTCGTATTATATGTATACGACGGTGAATAATGCGTGGGAATTAAATGCACGATTGAGCTCTTCAAAATATGGATTTAAGGAAGATTTTTCCGGGAAGCCGTCTTCTGATGGAGGAAATAATGACTATTTGTATGAGGTGGGATCAAATCTTACGGTGTTCCTTGATAATGAAAATTTGGTACGCGATGGAGATATGGAGGTAGTAGGACGGGGTTCTTGGTCTGATTATAGTACTCCTCTTCTTGTTGAGAAGGTTTTTGATGGTGTTGGTGGGGGGTATGCGCTACATATTATTACTGATAGTACAACCCTGAATGAGGGAGTTTATTATGGATTTGGTTCGATATTAAATCCAGTGAGTAAAAAAATATTTGTTCAATTATACTATAAGACTGCTCCTACGAAGACATTTGGATGGAATTGTGAGTGTAGTAATACATCTTGTTGCTGGTTGTTTCATTCAGTTGGTATCAGTAGCACCGACTGGAAAAAGAAAACATATGTTGATGATACTACTGGTACTACGAATGTGAATGCGGCCTATTTTTCACAACCAACCTCCATTCCCAGTGAATTTTATTTGGATAATGTTATTGTTCGTCCTATGTATTAATTGATTATGAATCTAAAAAATTCCACATATGTGGAATTTTTTAGATTACTAGACTTCAATAATAACGGGAATAATCATAGGACGACGTTTCGTGATACGATAAATATATTGTCCTATTTGATCTCGTAGCATTGATTTTAAGTAGTCTGATTCTACTGACTGAAAATGAGGGATGCGGCCGATAATGGCTTTAATTTTCTTACGCACTTCTTCTATAATATCTTTATTTTCCTTTAGATAAATAAATCCTCGGGAAATAATATCTGGATTTTTTAAGAATCGTCCCGTACGTCTATCAAGCGTGAGAATCATCACAAACATTCCTTCCTGAGAAAGGGCTACGCGGTCACGTACGACCACCTCTTCAACATCTCCTACACCGAGACCATCTACCATAACATATGAGGTGAGGGCTGTTTCGTGAGTTATAACTGCTTTTGTTGAGGTGAGTGCAAGTACCTGTCCGTTATCGAGAAGGAGTGTATTTTGTTCAGGAACTCCCGTTTCTTGTGCGAGGTCTGCATTTGCAGCGCGCATAAAATACATACCATGAATCGGTACAAAGAATTTCGGTTTGATTAATTGGATAACTAATTTTAGGTCTTCTGCGGGACCATGCCCACTTGCATGAATATCAATATGTTGTGTCTGATACACACGGGCCCCCTGGCGTGTGAGATTATCCTTGAGTGTTTGAATGGGACGCTCATTTCCTGGAATGACCGAAGAGGAGAAGATGATGGTGTCACCTTTTTTAATGGTAATGTTTTTATTTTCTCCACTAACAATTTTATTTAAACTGGCACGTGCTTCTCCCTGTGCGCCTGTACTGAGTACGAGAATATTGTCATCTTTATATTTATGGATACTTTCCATAGGAACAATAGTATCTTTTTTTGCTTTTAAATATCCAAGATTTTGAGCTATTTGTACGTTATTTTTTAACGAAAATCCACTCAGAACTACTTTGCGTCCATGTTGTTCTGCAAGACGGAATATATCTACGACGCGCGTAATCAAAGATGAGAAGAGTCCAATGATGATACGTCCTTTTGCGTGTATGAAGAAATCATCTAGATTCTTTATAACTGTTTCTTCTGATACAGACTTTCCTGGCTTCCATGCGTTTGTGCTTTCGAGGAATAAGGTATGGATATTTTTTTCTCCTACATATTTATATAAATCTGTGTGGTGTGGTTCTCCATCAATATCACGCGTGATTTTAAGATCAGAACAATACACCATATTTCCTACGGGCGTTTGTAGTACCATAGAGAGTGAATCGGGGATTGTATGATCGGCGTCAAAAAATTCTGCGTTGAAGTGTTCAGATATACGAATTTTTTCTCCCGGTTTTACGACTATAATATGTAATTTTCCTCCATTGTTAAATTCATCTTGTCGTTTGGTAATAATAGCTTTACTAAAAGCGGCTGTGTAAATAGGGATATCGTTTCCTAGTTTTGATATCAAATAGGGTATTGCCCCAATATGGTCAAAGTGACCATGGGTGATAACAATTCCTTTAATATTTTTCTTTTTAGGGATAAGGCTGGTGATATTGGGAATGATAAAATCTATTCCCGGTGTCTCTTCTTCGGGGAATTGTAGTCCCATATCAACAATAAGAATTTCATTCTCATATTCAAAGACAGACATATTGCGTCCTATCTCTTCTAATCCTCCTAAAGGAGTAAATTTTACCGTCTTCTCTTGTTCGTTTGAAGTACTACGCACTGAATGTTGAGCGGAGTATCCTTGATGAACTGTATGTGGGTTGTGTCCTGTTGATCGTGTGGGTGTACGACGAGAGGTCGTCGATGTGACTGCACGACGAGTCGTAGAAACGCTTGGGCGTCCTTTTGTTTTTTGTATTTGTTCCATAATGTATTTTTTTGTGTATGAGATAATTTAAATATATCTCTATTCACGAATTTATTTTTATCAATTTTATAATTTTCTAACAGAACTTATTCTCGTGTTATAAGTACTATTATTTACTTTATATTTCTTTTATTTTTTTGTGCCGAGGACAGGATTTGAACCTGCACAACCTTTCGGTCGCTAGCATCTGAAGCTAGTGCGTCTACCAATTTCGCCACCTCGGCGTACAAAGTTTTTCCTGTATATAAACTGTATTGTTGTGGGGGGGTATTTATCAATTTCGCTCCTTCAGTTTCATGTATGCTGTTCTGGTCTTATATGAGATATCGTTCAGTAAATAGACGTTCTATCTATGGGTGCAAAAATAGTAAACGAGCGCCTCACATGCGTTAAGTAAAGTAAGAGAATTAAAGTACTGGTACTATAGCATACCTAAGATTTAAAGTAAAGGGTGTACTCTAGTAAGAGTTCTTATTTCAATACTCTTTTCGTTTTGATATGCCAGTCAGTAATATTTTTAAAGCGTTCGTCGGGAAGAGAAATGGCTTCTTGTATAATACCCTCAAGTGATGTTTTAGTGATATACGTATAATACGGTGAGATCAAAAAGATTGCGGGAATGTCTGTATTAATTTGGGAGGCGATGTTTTCTAAATATTGTGTTCGTCTTGTATCGTGGATACCGATGCGTTTCAGAGCGGTAATGCTTCCATCAACAGCTTTATTTTCATAGAGTGAATAATTTAATCCGGGATAAAATTTTTCGCTTGAATCCCAAAAATGAAAAAGATCTGGATGAGAAAGTAAAATATTTCCGAAGAGTAACATTTGATAATTGCGCGTTTTTATTATTTCATCAGCAAGTGTCTTTGGGTCACGTGCGTCTATAGTAATATTCATTCCTACATCTTGCCATTGTTGTACTATTTTTTTTGCGAGTGTTTGTAGCGGTTCACTGTTGGGGATACTAAGTATTGCCGATAATGAGATTGAGCCTTTTTCCCATATGCCTGTAGTTTCATTTTGTTTCCATCCCGCCTGTGAGAGTGTTGATTCGGGAGATCCTGTGGGATTATTTCTTTGCTCAATAGTAAGTGCGTCTGGAAGGGGTCCTTTCATAGAAGTTGCTTGTCCATGAAAGATTTCTTCTATAAGAGTATCTTTATTAAGTGCTTGTGCGAGTGCTTTGCGTACTTCTGGGTATCGTAATAATGAGCTTGAATTTTGGTTTAAGAATACTGCGTAGTATTTCATACTGGGGATAGCATATTCTTGTGTACGGAGTGTTATGGCGTCTTTTAGTGTTGGATTTGTAGTGCAAATACCATCAATACGTCCCTTATTATATGCTTCGATCAATCCTTCCTCATCTTCAAAAAATTTAAGAGTAATGGTATCTAGATACGCAAGGTGTCCAATGGGTGTGTAGAGATTATTTCGTTGTACTTCGTATGATCTTACAAATCCGGTATCTTCTACTTCTGATCCCACAATTGAGAAGGGTCCACTTCCAATTGGTTCGAAGTTATATTTTGAGAGACGCATATTTGCGGGCGAGATTGATTCAAATATGTGTTTAGGAATGGGGCGTAATTCAGCTAAGACCGTTTCAAATGAAGCATAGGGTTGTTCTAATTGAAAGGCTATTTCACGTTCGCTGACTCGAGATATGGTTATGTGTTGCCAATCTGGATATAGAGGGGAAAGTGTGTCTGGGTTTTGTATGGTTTCTACGGTGAATACGAAATCATCACTGGTAATAGGTTTGTTATCATGCCACACCGCCCCCTCTTTTATGCGTATATTCCATTTTTTAAAATCGGTGCTGTTCTTGATTGTTTCTGCAAGGTCAATAGTATTTGCGAAGAGAAGCGCTATTAAATCTTTATCTGATGATCCATCTTTTGCAAGAATTGGATTTACATATGATATTTGCCCCACAATACCTTCGCTGTAATCACCCCCAGAATCAGGAACGACTATAGTAACGGATTGTATAATTGAGGTTCCTATGAAAAATCCAGAAATAAGGAGCGCTCCTACACAAATACCAAATATAAGACGTTCTCTTTTTGAAAAAGCGAGAAGGATGCGAATAAACGTTTTTAACGTTTTTTGTATAGATGTAAGCATAACAGGTGATGCTAATAATTAAGAAAAACGATGTTATCGTACTAATAGATTTGCAAGAGAGGTTGCAATGAAGAGTGCGAGTGCTACTAAGGTGAGAACAAAAACTCCTCGTTCTACGCCACGACGTTGATGACTAAAACCAGAGGTGTCTCCTCCGAGTGCTTCTCCCATACCCGATCCATTCCCTTGTATAACGACGAGGACAACGATAATACAGGCAATAACTACTTGTGCAATTGAAATAATGTTTTTCATAAGATTAAGAAATTATGTCTTATTAAGAGATTTTTCTCTTAGTTAGATGGTATATATTCTTTTGTGATTTATGCATTTTCATCTTCACGGACCTTTTTTGAGATAACCGAGAGAATTGCATTCACAACACTAATGAGTAACGTAGCATAGACGAGCGGATAAAGTCCAGCAACGGTGAGTTCTGGAGAAAATGAATCAACGGCATATAAAATGACTGCATTCACGACTAAAACACCTATACCCAGAGTAATAAATATGAGTGGGCTTAGGATAGCTTTGAGAAGCGGACGGATGAATATATTGATTATAGTTAAAATAAGAGCGACTTTTGCATATGACTCCCACCCAGGAGCGATACTGAACCCATTTACAAAGTATACCGCCGCAAAGAGTGCGATCGCGTTACATATGAAAAGGATTATGATGCGTGTTAAGAAATGCATATATATAGAGGATATATATAAGTATACGGCATAAATAGGGGTGGGTAAAGTTGTTTATAAAAAGCAAATGCCCCCTTGAGGGGGGCTACGGCGGTTTGTCTACTCTTTAAATCTCTGAATGTGCTTTGGCTCTCTCAAACTCTCTGTGTCGTAGAAGGCGCCAATAAATGTTGTGTGATGTGTTCCGTGTTGTGACAAGGATGATACACTTGTTCTCTGAAAATATATAGTATCTCCAATGCGCATGTTCATCGCGATTGCCATGGGGGTAATAACAGTAATGTCCGATATCCGATCGTTTTCCATCTTATATCTACAAGACAGAAATGATGATCCAGAAAAATTTTCTGATTCCGACTTTACAATAACTCCTTCGTACAGAATCACCAATGAGTCGGGTGTATTTATAAGAGCTATCTTCTTTCCCTCGGGTTCTTTTGAGGACGGTCTTAAATATATGACGAATAAAAGTCCAACAATAACGAGTAAAAATATTAATAATGCAGTTTTCATCTTCTACTCCACTTTCAATTTGAGATTAGTTTGAATTACTCACATAAATAGCCAAAAAGGTGATCTATATGAGTAATTCAAGGGTGTTAAGTTTCTGTTTATATTGTACACTTATATATGTAATATGTCAAATGTAATAGTAGTAGATTTTGAGGGATATTAGCGATATACTAAGAGTACTATTAATTTAACATCATAGTATATGAGTTATTCATTATTGTGGACTCAAAGCATTGAACATGCATTTAGTAATGCGTGGATGCTTGTGGCGAGTTTTATTCCGTCGCTCATTGCGGCGATTATTGTGTTGTTGGTCGGATTATTTATTGCTTCGCTCTTTCGTTTGGTTGTTGAGCGATTTATTTCAGCGATCAAGCTTGATGCGGCGCTCAAAAGAATGGGTATTGCCGAATTTGCACAGCGAGGAGGGTTTTCTTTGAATAGTGGCGTGTTTATTGGGGGTATCGTATATTGGTTTTTTGTTATCGTTTTGGTACTTGCGGCGTCAGACATTCTTGGTTTATGGGGACTTTCTTCATTTTTGAGTCAGGTTCTCTTGTTCCTTCCTAATATCATTGTAGCTGCATTTATTGTGTTGATTGCGGTGATCGCAGGAAATTTCTTACGTTCATTGGTGCGCGGTTCAGTTAAGGGCGCAAAGTTACACGCGGCCCATTTCTTAGGAACTCTTGTGTGGTGGGTGACTGTTATCTTTGGTATTCTTGCGTCTCTTCTCCAATTGGGAGTCGCAACGCAAATTGTTGAATCTATTATTATGGGTGCTATAGCCATGATTTCCCTTGCGGGTGGTATTGCTTTTGGATTGGGGGGAAAAGATTATGCGGCGGATTTGCTTAAAAAATTACGAGAGAGAGTTGAATAACGATAATTCTCTTCAATATAATATGAATATGAAAGAGCGGAGAAATCCGCTCTTTTTATATCTTGTAGGGGTTAATGGATCTTACCCACATATTTTTTGTACAGATTGGGGCGATATTGTTTTAGATAATCTACTACGGTTGCAATATCTTCTTGTGATGTTATCTCTGTTTTTAGAAAAACTTGTTCTGCGTCTGTCTCGCTTATGTTAACGAGATCTTTCATGGCGAGCTTAAAATTAAGCAAATGGTCGTCTTTTTCTAAAACGGGTATTGTCATTATAGTATCTCCTTCATAGTTTTTGTGGTGGGTTCTAGTTAAATCCTTCCATAAAGTACGTCGTTTGACAAATATGCTCCCGAGAGTATACTATAAGCATCTGTTATATCCGCCTTGAGCGGATTTTATTATAAAACTAAATAGAGAAAAATATGAATGGGGTATAAATTTAGTACCGTGTTCAAGATCAAAAAATATGTTTGATATAAAAGTATTACAAAAGGCAATTGAACAATTAGCCTCAGAAAAAGAACTCGATGCAGCACAAATTATTGAAGCAATAGAAGCTGCACTTGCTTCGGCATATAAAAAAGAATACAACAAACGTGGTGAAGTGGTGCGTTGTGCGTTGAATATGAAAGATGGTTCAACTCAATTTGTGCAAATAAAAACAGTAGTAGATGAAACGACGGTGCGTTTTAAACAAGAGGGAGAAGAAGAAAATCCTGAATATTCCGATCGGCGTTCTTCTGATCGTATAACGCACACAGAAGAAGAGGGAGAGCCTTTATTGCCTTTGTATAGTCCCGAACGTCATTTATTATTAGCTGAAGCACAGCTTATAAAATCTGATGCGAAGGTGGGAGATGAAATTGAATTTGATTTAGAATCTCCCTCGTCAGAGTTTGGACGTATTGCGGCACAAACTGCAAAACAAGTTATCTTGCAAAAATTACGTGAAATTGAGAAAGATTCTATGCGTAAAGAGTATGAGAGTAAAATAGGCGGTCTTGTGTTTGGTATTGTTCAACGCATTGAACGAGGAAATATATTTGTGGACATGGGTAAGGCGTCGGGTATTATGTTCCGCACCGAATCTATTCCGGGAGAACATTATCGTATTGGTGAGCGCTTAAAATTCTTTTTGCTATCCGTACAGGATAATATGCGTGGTCCTAATTTAGTGCTTTCACGCTCACACCCTCGTTTTGTTGCGAAATTATTTGAATTAGAAGTTCCAGAGGTGGGAGATGGAACCGTGCAAATAAAAGGAATTGTGCGAGAAGCAGGAAGTCGCACGAAGATTGCAGTTGCTTCAACTGCAGATGGAGTTGATCCCGTGGGATCTTGTGTCGGACAGCGAGGTGCGCGTGTACTTGCGGTGAATAGTGAATTGGGAAATGAAAAAATAGATATTATTGAGTGGTCAGAGGATATGGAAAAATTTGTAGGAGCGTCTCTTTCTCCCGCGACGGTAACGAGTGTAGAATTAACGGGTCAGCGTGAAGCTCGGGTATTAGTTCCTGAAGATCAAATTAGTTTGGCGATTGGAAAAGGGGGTCAGAATGTGCGTTTAGCTGCTTTATTGACTCATTTTCGTATAGATGTTCGTTCACAATCTAATCCTGATCAAGCACAGGAAGGGGGGGTTGTTGATGCTGAAGAGGTTACTCCTATTTCTGATGAAACAGAGGAAGAATAAAATAGATGTGTATACTATCGAATATATACAATTAGTATTATTTTTAATATATATACTTGTATGAATTTAGTACCTATGGTTATAGATCGTTCACAATATGGTGAACGTGCCTACGATATTTATTCGCGATTATTGAAAGAACGTATTGTCTTTTTAGGCGGAGTGATTACTGATGAAGAAGCAAATTCCATCGTGGCCCAATTGCTCTTTTTAGATCATGAAGACCCCAAAAAAGATATTCAACTCTATATTAATAGTCCCGGAGGATCGGTGACGGCAGGATTAGCTATTTATGATACCATGCAACACATTAAACCAGATGTTTCTACAATCTGTGTGGGTATGGCGGCTTCTATGGGGGCGGTTCTCTTGGCCTCAGGGGCAAAAGGAAAGCGGTTTGCGCTTCCCAACGCTGAGGTGATGCTTCACCAGATTATGGGAGGTACTGAAGGACAAGCAACCGACATTGAAATTGCGACCAAACATTTATTGAAATTAAAAGATCGTTTAAATCAAATTTTAGTAAAGCATACAGGTCAACCAGTATCTCGTATCGAGAAAGATACAGATAGAGATTTTTTCCTTTCTGCTGAAGATGCAAAAGCGTATGGAGTTATTGATAATATCATCAAAACGAAAGCAAAATAAGTTTTTAATGTAGTATTCTTTGAATAAAGTTTTCTAAAACCCCGCGGATGCGGGGTTTTAGGAAGAAGGTGTATATAATAAGTAAATTTTTCGTAATAGATGTTTTGTGTTATTTGTGCGAGAGAATTTATTTATTGTGGAGTGTCTTGTTGCATTGCCTCTTCATATTCTTTTTGTTGTTGTTCGTACGCCGCGTATTGTTCCTCCATTTGTTTTGTGTCTTGGGCGGCGGGGCTAAAGTACTGTACCCAAATAGCATCTACAATAATGCCGAGTGCGATAATAACTAAAAATCCAATCGCAAATTTCCACCACGGTGTTTGATGACGAGTGGGTGTGGGGTCTTGGGGGATTGTTTGTATAATAGGTTCGTCCATGTGTTATGTTTTAATTAAATTATATTTATTTTTTAAAATAGTTTTGTTTTTGGGTGGGGTACCGGGTATATTATAAAAAAGAACCACTCACTTATGCAGTGTAAGTATGGTGCTATAAAAGTCGTAGCAATAGGTCGGCGTGTATGATGAGGGAAGATTCTTCCGGTTATCCTCACGAGAGGTGTAGATGAGGACTGAGAGAGAGGGCTGTGACGCAGAGGAGAGAAAATAAATTGTATGATTTGAGAGAAATAGATTTTTTTATTTTTCTTATTCTTTTGTTTTTTTATAGTATCTCTCTCGTATGGTTTTTATTATATCATTCTTATTTTTTGATATTTTTTTATCTGTGTATAACTTTCCATATTTTTTCGCGATCGCGAAAAAATATGGAAAAGGTTGGGAGGTTTTTTATAACAGTGATTTTAGTAAAAATGATAAAAACACGAAAACAGTAGGAATGATATCTTCACTTGACTCCTTGGGTGGGGTGGTATATTTTTAAGTCAATTACACGTTATGAACTACCCAAGTGAATTTATAAAAAAGCGTTCTTTTGAGGTGGTATGGGCTGTGTTTCGTGTGGCTCAGGTTGTTCCGCATGTAGGTCTCAAACAACTTCTCGAAGACCGTGCTTTACAGTATTTTTCTCACAAAAATAGTGAGACGTTAGATGCTCTTGAGGAGGTAGTTCAGCTTGGTTCAAAATTGGGAGATATTACCGCAATAAATTCTGCGGTGCTCTTGAGAGAAATAGGTGCCTTACAGGTACTTCTTATAGAAGCCAAACAAACTCTTGAAGAAAACTCTGGAATCCTTGAACAGGAATCAATAGAACATATGTTTTCCGAACCCCCTGTGCTTTTTTCCGACTTCGCCCAGATGATACATTCTGATGCCAACACAAGCGAGATATATCCCCATGGTGAGAGTTCTCATATAGACGTTAATCCGGCAAACGATATTTCCGAGTCTGGCAAAGTCCTTTCCGGAAAAGCCACCCAAAATGGCTCTTTTACTGATTCTTACAATGCCCTATCATTTTCCGGAAAAAGTCCGGCAAACGATATTACTGAGTCTGGCAATGTGTTTTCCGGAAATAAGTCGGAAAAAAATAGGGGTTCTATTTCCGGAAATACTGGCAATGAAATATCGAGAGAAACAGCTCAAAATGATCGCGTTGTCCTTTCTTCTGCAGAGCGTAAGGAGCGGATCGTTTCTATATTGAAGAGTAAGAATTTTTGTAATATTAATGACATTTTAGAACGTCTTCCGAAGGTGAGTGATCGCACGGTGCGATATGATATTAAAACCTTGGTGGATAGTAAGATTGTTGAGCGTGTGGGGAATGGGGGGCCGAATTCGTTTTTAAGACTACGAAAAAAAGAGCAATAATAAGCTTTTATATACGATTATATATAGAATATATAGATAAAACGCCATTATAGGGGCGTTTTTGGTTGGTTTTTCCTCTTTGGGTAAGACTTCCATATTTTTTCGCGATCGCGAAAAAATATGGAAAGTTGTGTACAGGGTGTGTGTGCGAGGGGTATCTGTTATATATATATGGATGTGTGCGGATATAGATATTATGTGTATATTTTATGTGTGTATGGTGCGCTTCATTGTGTGCGTGAAAGTGTAAAATGAGGGTATATGTGGGTATGTATAAGCAGAATAATATCCCCCAGAACTCCCTTGAGATGTATTCTTGTAACGTTTTGGAGGGTTGCTCGTTTCTTATAATAAGCCCTGACGAAGACAGATATGTGACGGGGTAGAGATAAGTATAAAAGGTTTATTGGACATTTATGCCAATACTTGCTATACTATCTTTGTACTATATAAATCAATAAAAGTTTTTCCGTGTGAGGCGGAATACGAGCTCTGTATATATATTGTATGATTCAGTATTGTATACTGTTGTTTTTAACGCCTCATCTCTATGAGGTTTTTCTTTATCTCATCCGGACTAAAACTAAATAGGGGATTCGCGCGCTGGTATAATACTTGTCTATTATACAAGCGCGTGGCTTCCTTATGGGAAGTCAAGATTCTCGCACACAAGCGTGATCACTATTATTAACTTACTTATTCGTCCTCACCGATGGAGTAGTGGGTCGGTAATAAGGGTAGTCACCGCTGCAAGAATTTTCTAACAATTACAAAAATCACTTAATTCAGAACAAACAAAAATTCGATATGAATAAATTTTCAAAAATTTTCGTATTTGCTTTGTTGGCTGTAGCAATTGTTGCTCCGTCAGCGTCCGCGCAGACTGACATCAACGCTCAAATCCAAGCCCTCTTGGCTCAGATTCAAGCATTACAGGCACAAGCAGGTACAACCCCAGCAACTTCAGCAACTTACACCAGCAACCTCACTGTTGGTTCAAAGGGAGCAGAAGTAACCGCTTTGCAAGGATTCCTTAATTCAAAAGGATTCTTGTCAGTAGCACCAACCGGATTCTTTGGTCCTATGACTAAAGCTGCGTTGGCCGCTTATCAAAAATCAGTAGGAATCTCTCCTGCTGTTGGATACTTTGGAGCAGTAACTCGCGCACACTTCAATTCAATGAGTGTTGTTACGACCCCTACTACCCCAACCACTCCTACTACCCCTACTACTCCAACCACTCCTACCGGAATGACCAAAACCGAAGGAACTTTGACTGTTGAGTTGAACCCAACTCCAGCCGATGGACAGAAGGCTTATGAAGGAGCAACCAAGTTTGCCTTAATTGGTTTGAAACTTAAGGCAACCAATGGTGATGTAAACGTAGAGCGCGTCAAGATTGATCTTGGTAGCTCAACTGCGCTTTACAACAAAATTTTGAGCACCTTGTATGTCATGGATGGTTCAACCGTCTTGTCATCATCTGCTTTGAATTCAAACACTGTGGTTAAAGATGGAACCAATTACTATGTTACTGTTAGTGGACTTTCATTCCTTGTAAAAGCAGGTGAATACAAAGTTCTTACTGTAGCTGGTGATTTGTACAGCACCATTGATACTGCAGATGCAAACGCAGCAAATCGCACCGTTACTGTTCCTGCAAACGGAGTACGTGGAAAGGATGGTTTGGGAATTGATCAATACGGCCCAGCTTCAGCTATCAGCCGCACATTCAATCCTGAAAAGAGCCAAGTTACCAATGCTACTTTGACTGTTTCCAAGAACGGAAATTCACCAAAGGCAGCAAACATTGTGTCTGATACTAACGGAGATGTAAAAGAAGCAACCTTATTGGCTGTTGATTTGCGCTCTGAAAAGGATCAAATCAAAGTTACTGACTTTGTAGTAACCTTGGGAGGAAATGCTTCAGAATCAACTGTATATGCATATGATGGATCAACCTTGTTGGGTTCAGCGACTGTTTCAAGCAATCGTGCAACCTTTACCAGCATGACCCTCTATGTACCAGCAGATTCAACCAAGACCATTACGATTAAAGCTGACTACACTGGTGCTACCACCACTGCAGCAACTTCAACCGCAAGCTTGGATTCTGCAGCAGGATTCGTAGCAGAAAACTCACGTGGCGATTCAGTCACTGGAGGATACTTGAGTGGTTCAGCTTTGTCTGACACCATGACTGTATTGAGCAAAGGTTTGGTTGTATCATTGACCTCAGCTTCTGGTATCACTACTCAGAACACTGCAGGAGCAAATGCAACTCCTACCTATAAAGGTATGGCAACCTTCGTATTGAGCGTAACCGCAGCAGGTGGAGATATCTACTTGAGCGATTCAACCTCAACGAATCTTACCTATGCAACTTCAGTCAGCGCAGGTGCAACTGGTTCATCAACTGCTAATAACAGCTTGGTTGTAACCGGATACAATGCGTACACTGGTGGAGTTTACAAAGTTTCAAAGGATACTACTGCAAGCATTACTGTAAAGGGAGAAATTCCTTCAACAGTAACTTCTGGTTCTTACATGATGTTTGTTAAAAATATCATTTGGAGCACAGATTCTGCTTTAGCTTCTCCTGTCACTACATCACTTGATTCAAGTGTGTATAAGACCACAGGAGCTGGTGTAACCTTACCTTAATAGTTTAACTATTCGTGTGTTATCTTTTGATTTCACATAAGAGGTAAAAACAAAAAACAGCCCTTCGGGGCTGTTTTTTGTTGGCAAAAATCTTATTTACTATCTTTCCATTATACTTAAATTAGGTTATACTGCTTCATATTATTAATTTTTATAATATCGGTTATAGAAGACCGCTATTAATTTTCTTGAATGAAAAATATTATAAAGTATTTTCTGTATGTATTGGCGTTTATCCCCTTGGTCATTGCGAAGTCATATTTTTTCCCCTATATTAGTGGGAAGAATTTATTAATTCGTTGGATTGTTACTATTGTTGTCTTGTTAGTTGGGGGCTATCTATGGTATAACAGAGAGTTTCGTGAAGATATTGGTCGTAAGGTGCATACGTTATTAAAGAATCCTTTGGGTATTGCGATTTTTTCTTTTATTGCTCTTAATGTGGTGAGTACTCTTTTTGCTTTTGATTCATATCGTGCTTTTTTTGGAGACATTGAACGAGGGGAGGGACTTTTGGGGCTTCTTTTCTTTTTTGGATTTTTTGTGTTTTCATATCTTTTATTTGAATATAAAGATTGGGTTCGTTTTTTTCAGATTTCTTTAGGTGTGAGTTTTGTTTTATTTTTTGATGCGCTTGTTGATTTTTCCCGTGGTGTGATACGCCCCACCTCATTTACCGGAAATCCCATTTATCTTGCGGAGGTATTTTTATTTGCTTTATTTTCGGCGGGAATTGTTTTTTGGGAATACTATCGACAAAAAGAAAATAAAACAGGTGTACGCTTGTTTTGGATTATTGCATCTATTGTTGTCGGCATAACTTCGTTTTTTGGTATTTTTATTACTGAAACGCGTGGTGTTATTGTAGGTGTGGGGGTTGGTATTATTCTTGTATTTTTATATGTGTGGTATTCAGGAAAGAACGTACATATTAGTTCTCGTTCACTTTCACGTATTGCAGGATATATACTGCTTATTCTAGTTTTTTGTGGAGTATTTTTCTTTTCAACAAAAAATGCTCAATTTTGGCAGAAAATTCCTGGATTTGATCGTCTTGCCCAGTTTACTCTTCAAGACAACAGCACTCAGACTCGTTTGATCTCCGCGGGGGTGAGTTTGGATGCGGTAAATCCTTCTGAGTATGGAGTACAGAAGTTCTTATTGGGTTGGGGTCCTGAGAATTTTAATATTGCCTACAATGCAAACTATAATCCTCGATATTTTGAATTTGAAAATAAGTGGTTTGATAGAGCTCACAACAAGATTTTTGATGTATTGGTTATGAATGGAGTCATCGGATTACTCATTTATCTGAGTATATGGGGACTTCTATTGTGGTATTGTATTCGAGGTCGTGCCTTCTCTTTTGTAAAAGCGATGATTTTGTTTTTTGGAACCGCTTATTTTATACAAAACCTTACGGTATTTGACTCAATTATTACCTATATTTTATGGTTTGGATTCCTCGGTTATGTAGTAGCTGAAGTGACGAGAAACAAGGAACGAGGGGAAGAAGGAGATATTAGAGATAGGGGCTTGAGAACGAGCAAAAATTCAGGAAAGAAGACTTCTTCACTTAATACTAATTACTACGCTCTAACCACTGTTTTTAGTGTCGTCGCAATCTTCTTCTTCTATACTCTTATCTTTTGGACTGTTATTCCGTTTTCTCAAATGAGTTCGTACCTTTCTCTTATTCGTAATTCACAAGCATCAGTCTCTTTAGATGAATTTAAAGAAAATATGGATTCAGCACTCCATCCTTATACATATGCGCAGGATGTTATTCGTACTAATATGTTGGATAATGTAAAGGATTTGTATAAAGGAAAAGAAAGTGAAAAACAATTAGTACTCTTTGCTATTGATCAAATAAAAGATTTACTTGTGCGTGAACCCTACAATCCTCGCTACTGGGCTAATTTAGGGGGTGGATATGATGCGTTGGGGAAAGGGGGATTAACTGAATATCTTCCTTTGGCACAAGAGGCGTATCAAAAAGCGCAAGAATTATCTCCTCAGCGTCAAGATTTATATTATATGCGCGCGTATAATCTTGGATTTCAGAAGAGATATAACGAAGCCATTACTGTCTTAAAGGATGTGGTTGTGCTTGATGATAAAGTGGCTCAATCTCATCTATATCTTGCCTTAGTTCAGATATCCGCAGGAGAAATCTATTATGATGATGGATTTGATTCGTTAGAATTTGTTCGAAAACTTAGTCCTGGTATTTATCAACAAGAACAAGGGATGGTGTCTGGATACTATATATTGTTACAGCACTATTATAAAATACACGACAAACGAGCAAAGATATGCGCCGAAGCACTACAAATAATGGTTCCTGAGAAGAAAGATGCACTTGATATGATTATCAAGAACATAGACGATAAAATATGGCAGCCCATTAATTTTCAATAGATTTCTTTATGTATGCAGATAATTTTTCTTTGATTCTTGATGCGGTGGAGCACACAACTGTTAAAAATAGAATAGGGCGGTTATTTTCTGTATTTTTAAAACATCCCATCAGATTTGTTGTGGGTATATATAGTAAGGTTAGATATAGGTTTTCTAAAAAGGTAACGTTGATATCGGGTCCTTTGTTTTTTGGGTGGCGCATGTGTATTCCTGCTCCCATTGGCTTAGAATATTATCTATATGGGGCGAAGGCGCATCCGTCTGAGATTCGTCTTGCAAGATTTTTATTAAACACCCTTACCGAGGGAGCTGTGTTTTTTGATGTAGGTGCTCATTTTGGATTCTATTCTTTATTAGCTAGTTTTCTTGTTGGTAAAAAAGGACGCGTCTTATCATTTGAACCAAATGTAGAGGCTTGGGAATATTTAAATATTAATAAGAAATCTCACGATAATATTTCACTTTTTTGTGGGACTGTTTCTTCTCATGAAGAAGGTGAGTCTTTTATTAAACTCCCCCTTCTTTATTCTGAAAATAGTAGTACAGAACAAAGCATTGTTGACCTTAACGAGCAGTTTAGAAGTATTCAGGAAGAGATATGGGTACCATCATTTACTCTTGACGGTATTATACAAAAATATAATATTGCTCCGTATGTAATAAAAATAGATGCTGAGGGTGCTGAATTTAGGATATTACAAGGAGCTCACCGGTTGCTTTCATCACACAATCCTATTATTGTTATGGAATATAATCCTGATCTTCCTATGCACCAAGAGGCACGAGCATATTTAGAACAGGTAGGATATGCACCGTCTTTTATAGATTCTCAGGGAGGATTGTGTGTGGTGGATAGCACATCCGATGGATTTATTGTCTTTAAAAAGAACATATGATACACAAAGATTTTTTAATAAAGAAATTTGAAAAGATAGAAACTATTTGGCGTCGAGGGAGATGGTCTCAACTTATGTATAATCCTGTACGTGTTTTCATGGCTTCGTGCGTAGGAAGAATTTCCAATATTTTTTATGGAGGTGATTTTATTTTTCCTCAAAAAAGAAAAATGTTTTTTGGCTCGACGATGACAATCCCCGTTCCATTGTGTGCTGATATGTGGAAATTTGGAGCCTTTCTTTTGACCGATCCAGAGATTCGACTAACTAAGTTTCTTTTACATCAAGTGAAGGACAATGAGATATTTTTTGATGTGGGGGCGCATATTGGATATTACTCATGTTTAATTGCAGAGATATCAAAAGACTCCCGTGTATATGCATTTGAACCAGATCCACACACATTAGTGTATTTAAGAAAGAACAAAAGGGACAATATGACTATTGTTGAGAAGGCTGTTTCTGAGAAGAATGATGTAGTGTCTTTCTTTTCTCGCCCTCTTTCTGGGTCGTGGATTTCTACTCTAGTTCTTGATAATTTTGATGGCACTCAGAATGAGGATGCCCCCTTTGAAGAAATACATACATCGTCAGTAACCCTCGATTCTTTTTCTTCTGATCATGTAATACAACCTACACTTATTAAGATAGATGTTGAGGGCGCCGAATCATTAGTGCTGCGTGGTGCGGAACATATTCTGGCGCAGGAGCATCTTGTTGCTTGTATAGAAATTCGTTTTAGACCATTTTCAGAAAATTATAGTACGGTGTTGGAATTTATGCAGAAGAATGGATTTTCTATGTTCTCTATTTCTCACGATGGTTCTTTGCAACAAATTGAGTATTCTCAAATTTCAAAATATTTTTTGCTTATTCAGACGCAGTATGATCGTATTGGTGATGTTTCTGATTTTGATAATATTATCTTTATAAAATGAAGAAACTTATTTGGATCACATACGATTGGATGAGCGATTTTGGTGGAAAGGGTATAGATTCAGCTCACATTATTACACATCTTGCAAAAAGCGATTTCTCTGTTTCTGTACTCAATTTTGAATTACATACATCTTCTCCTCAGTTAGATCGACGCACTGTGCTGGGAGAAAATGTTCCCCTACATAGTATTTCTGTCTCGGGTATAATTAATTTATTGTATCGTTGTTTTTGTTTTTTTAAAAAACACGCGTATGATGGTGTTATTTTAAGTGCAAGTCCGAGTATTGATCTTGCAATTCTCATTTTGTTATATATTTCACGGTTGTGTCTACACACTCCAATAATTCGTATTGAGTATACTAATATTTTTAAATTTTTTTCTGCTTCACAATTTTCTGCAATATATTTTCATTTAGCAAAAAGATACTTTCCGAAATTAAAACTCACCATAGTGAATAACCAAGAAGCTCTCACAAGAATGCAGGAAGAATTTTGTATTCATTCACGAAACATAATAACCATTCATTCTCCCGTTATTGATGCTGAAAAATTTCCATTGTATATGAGAGAGCCTGTTTCCGAGGCTGTTTTCGATGCAAAAAGAGAATATAAGATTGTTATTAGTAGTATGCGTCTTAGTCGTGCAGATAAGGATTTTGATACATTATTTACTGCCTTTGATTTTGTTAGGAAAAATGTGTCAGCTGTTTTGGTATTGTTGGGGTCAGGAGATCCTCGTATTATTTCCCCCTTACTTGAAAAATATAATCTTATTTTACAAAAAGATGTTTTTTTGTTTGGATTTAAGGATAACCCCATAAAGTATATTGCTCAAAGTGATGTTTTTTCATTTGCTTCTCGGTATGAAGGAAATCCTCGTGTTATTACAGAAGCACTTGCCTGTGGAATTCCTGTGGTAGCAACCGATTGTGATTTTGGTCCGCGGGAATCTATTCGTGACGGTTTAAACGGATTTCTTATTCCTGTGGGTGATGGTATGCTTATGGGTGAAAAGTTACTAGCCGTCCTGTCTTGTCCACGGACACTCCCTAGCCCATCTTCCGTTCAGAAAGATATTGTAGAATCCTTCTCTATAGAAAAGTCTGTACGAGCCTATGAACAGGCTATAAAGCGAGTATATATCACATGAATATGAAAGGAATTATCTGGAGAATAATATATGTATTTAAGTCGGTGTATCGATCTCTTACTAGTACTGTTTTTGATTGGGGGAGTATGCTGTTTTTTCTTTGTGTGGGGTCTTTACGCAATAGATTTTTTGGGGAATATTTTCTGATACATCGTTTTTTTAAGAAATTTCCCATTGGATCAATTACGAAAACAGAAACAGAAATTTGTATTGTTATACGTGGGTTAACATTCTATGCTCCCTTGCATGGATTGGAGCAGGGTGACTTTTTTGATATTATCGTTCCCTATCTTGTTTCTATAGAGAAGGAGGGGGATGTGTTTGAAAAATATTATCACATAAACTTTGGAGACTTTTTTGATGGCCCCTATATTACTTCTTTAGAGATGTTACGAAATGGAGATTATGTTATTGATGCTGGCTGTAATATTGGCTTATTTTCTGTTGTTGCGGCGAAACTCACGGGGCCCTCTGGAAAAGTATTTGCGTTTGATCCTATCGCAGAAGTTCTTTCATATGCTCAGCGCAACGTTCATGTCAATGATTTACAGAATGTACAGTTTATCTCTCAAGCGCTTGGAGAAAAAGACACAGATATTTCCATGAGTATTGACCTCGCAGATTCTTTTGAGGGATCTTCAAAATATATACGTCGCTCGGGCGTGACGAGAACCATTATTCAAACGAAACTTGATTCTTTTGTTTCCAGTTATGCAATAGAAAGAATAGATTTTATAAAAGCAGACATAGAGGGCGCAGAAAATGATTTATTATTAGGGAGTAAATCCGTTATACAGAAATTTCTTCCAACACTTGCCATTCGAACGTACCATTTTCCCCATGATTATAATGTGATTTCTAGCACCATACATGATCTGGTGCCTACGTATACCGTGTCTTCTTTTAGAAAAAATACGATATATGCGCATATATAATGTTATTATTGGTCTCATTTCTGATATTGTAAAAATAGTTTTTAAAACAGTTATTTTTTTTGGTCTGTTTCAATTCTTACGAAAGGTATCTTTATTTTTATATCGTCGCTTTGTCATTGTTCAGCCTCAAGATAAAAAAATTCTTATTATACAACTTGATAATGTGGGTGATGTAGTTTGCTCAACTTCTGTATTCAAACATTATCGGAATGCATTTCCTGGGTGTGAAATTGTTTTACTAGCCCATCGATCTGTACGAGGATTGTGTGAATCGTTCTTTGATCGTGTTATATATATTAACCGAAATAAGTTTTTATGGAATATTTTTTATAGTGTGGGGGTTCTAAAAAATATACATCAAGAGGGTTTTTCGCGAGTGATTTACCATAGTACAAATCAACTTTCTTTTGTGGAATATTTCGGTATCGTTTCAAATATCTCTGCAAAAGAAATTATTGGATATGAGGGGGAAAAAATATTTTTTGATGCTGCGGTGAATACTGTATATAATCGATATCTTATCTCGGTCCTTTTTCCTATGTATCGTCGTGCGTTATCAACCTGTGTTTCGAGTATTGATTCATGTGCGCCTAGAACTGTTCCCATAACATCAATTTTTAAACACCTTATCTCTTTTTATGAGACGGTTACCCACAAAGAAGAATTGGACTATAGTACCCATATTAAAATTATTTCCTCGTATACAATTCCTCAGACTCCGTATGTGGTTCTGGGATGTGGTGCTGCTGTTATGTATAGACAATGGCCCGTAGATAGATTTCTTGAGGTTATACACCATATATATAAAAAGGGATGTACTGTTATTCTTATTGGTTCCGGTGAACAAGAGCTTGCTTTATCTCAGTATATTGTGCAAAAAGCTCCTTTTGTACAGAATCATGTAAATAAGACCTCCTTATTGGATGTGTGTGCTCTTATACAGGGAGCTTGTATGTGTATTAGTAACGAAACATCCTTTGTTCATTTGGCTATAGCGCTGCGCGTTCCTACGGTTTGTGTTGTAGGAGGAGGGCATATAGGAAGATGTTCCTTATATGGGTATCCATCGTATACTATGTGGGTGTATGATGCTCACGCTTCTTGTTTGGGAGATAATTGGTTATGTGGTTGGGGGGTATCTACTGCATCTCCTTGCGTGGCCTCTATTGCGAGTACAGATGTGTGTGCTCGAGTAGACGAACTTCTTTCGCACACAACCTCTCATATTCCTTCTTCCATTTTATTTTCCACTACATATGAAAGATAGCCTTAATTATTATGTATATCAGAATCCTGTGTTTCGTATTATTGCTCGCATTATTGATAGTGTGGGAAGTTTTTTATTCTTCTGCATAAGGAAAAATGTACCTATTAATACTCAATTGGTTAAAAGAATTCTCGTTGTCCGATTTGATCAGTTGGGCGACGCATTTTATATTTCCCCCATATTCTTTCACCTAAAGGAAAAATTTCCTCAGGCCGAAATTGATGTTCTGTGTACAGAAGCCACACGGCCCATTTATTCTCACAACCCGTACATACATACTATACACACATTTCCATATACTCGATTTAATCAAGGAAGGACGTCTCCTTCTCGGCGTGTTGAGGCATCTTTTAAAAATATATGGCAGTTGATACGCACACTTCGAAAAGGATCGTATGATGTATATATTGATCCACGGGGAGAGCCGTTTATTAGTTTTTTAGGAATATGTATAGGGGCTCGTTATAGAGTGGGTATTTTGTATGAGGAGGTTCTTTCTTTCTTATATACTCATGTTATTCGATATCATCTACAGGATCCCGCATGGCATCGTTATCGAAATATGCTTGCCCTTTTAGGGATAAAGATTTCCACATGGAAGCCGCAAATATTTCTTACTCAAGAAGAAAGCAAACAAATCTCATCTCTTATTACAGATATCACCCCAAGACATTTTGTGGCTTTTCATATATCCGCAGGACACTATTTCAAAATGTGGCCACTTGATTATTTTTCTCATTTAGCTCATACACTGTATGGTCGTGGGTATGACATTGTATTGTGTGGATCTGCCTCTGATAAGAAATTTGCAAAAACTGTTATATCGTTATGTCCTACAATCCCCATAAAAGATATGACGGGGAGTCTTTCTTTACGTTTATGTTATGCATTTTTAAAATATGCTTCTTTGTTTGTGGGAAATGATTCTGTTCTTGCTCATTTTGCCGCTTCATATGATATTCCGACAGTTCAGCTTCTGAACGGGGGTACTTCTGTTCAAAGTTGCTATGCTCTAGGACACCACGTCGTTACTTTACATGGCACGGACACCTCTCACCAGTGTTCTCTTGTCACGTGTACATATCCTTGTCCGCACATGAAAAATATACAACCAGAAATCGTATTTGATGCTTTACGTCCTTTCTTGAAAGAGTGATATAATCAACACACTCTTTATGGAAACTTCACATGCTACTGTTTCGGTGATATTGCCCACATATAATGGCGAGCGTACTGTTGCCCGCACTATTCGGAGTGTTCTTGCTCAAACTTTTTCTAATTTTGAGCTTATTATTATTGACGATAATTCATCTGACACAACAAGAAATATTATCTCATCTTTTACTGATCAACGGATCCAGACCATTTTTTTAGATTCGAATATGGGTGGTCCTGCAATTCCTCGAACGCAGGGGTGCAAAATTGCGCGAGGGGATTTTATTGCGTTTATAGATCAAGACGATCTCTTCTTTCCCGAGTATATTGCCAAGAAGCTACAATTTTTTAAAGATCATCCACACATTACTATTTTAAGTGGTTTCAGTTGGGTTTTTGATTTAGATACCAGAAAATTTATTGATTGTGCGACATTTGTTCCGCTTAATCTTATGATGAAGAAGGACGTTCTTGTGTCTGGTCAATTTTTTAAAGCAGACCAGAATGGTGTTGATGAAATTGGACTGTTAATTCGAGATACACAACAGAAAAAAACGAAAACACATATAGCTATATATACTGAGCCACTTACTATTTATAATCGACATCGAAAGCAAAATTCTCACATTGATTTAATCCACAATAAAATATTTATACAACGTATTCAGTCACTACTTAATGATCTTTCCGATACTACTCTATTTCCGGAAGACGCAGTTTCACTCTATTCTCGTCTGGGAAATTTCTATAGTCGTACCGGAGATCTTTCTATGGGAAGATGTTATTTTAAAAAAGCGCTTAGAGTTAAGTTTTCCATATTTTCGTTATTACTTTACTTTATTTCTTTTTTTGGAACTCGTGTATACTTAGTAATAGAAAGCCTTCTAAGATTTATTCAGAGGACTCTTCTGTGGAGATTTCGATTATATACGTTTCGTATACGTTTTCCAGAATCTTTTAATATTTTCAAATCAATAATTCAAAAATATGAAGCCTAAGATTTTTGTTATACATTCGAGTGGTTCTCTGAGTGGGGGAGAGCGGGTTTCTTTGAGTATTTACCACGGGCTTCATTCTTTTTTTACTTTTGTATTTTTTTCTCCCCAGCGGGCTATTTTCTTAGAAGACATGGGTGTCATTTCCTATTTTCCGTCTTCGTTAAATATTTTAACTACTGTGTTTACCCTCTATCGTTGCGTTATTCGAGAATCTCCAGATATAGTACATGCACATGGGGTACGGGCTGGTTTTCTTATTAAAATAATCACCCCCATTCTCCTTATAAGAGGAAAGAAGCCACGCATCATTTACACCATTCACGGACTGCATTTTTTGCACAGAAAAACTATTATTACCGGATGTTTGTTTCTTTTTGAGAAGATAAGTAATTACTGTGTCGATCGGATTATTTGTGTCGGTCAAGATGATGGAAAATTGTTGATATCAAAAAACCTAGCTCCTCTTGAGCGAGTGCAGGTTATAGAAAATGGTGTTAAAAATACTGCTGTTTTACCTCACATTCTCCGAAAAGAGATAAAAGATTTTATTTCAAAAAGATTTGTTATTGGGACTATTGCTCGATTGCATTATCAGAAAGATATAAAAACGCTTCTTCGTGCAATGAATCTTTTAGATCAACACCTGTTTTGTCTTCTTGTTATTGGCTCTGGTCCTGATTTGAATATGTTACAAAAAGAAGCAAATAATTTGCATTTAACCAACATTCTTTTTCTTGGTGATGGGCAGAATACTTTATTCTTTATTAAGGAAGTTTTTGATGTTTCTGTTCTTTCTACTCGATGGGAGGGTCTTCCCATAGCACTACTAGAATCCATGATTCTTAAAAAACCAGTCATAGCATCTCGAGTTCACGGAGTGGTGGAATTAGTACATAATAATCAAACTGGATTACTTTTTGAAAGGGGAGATTTTAATGCTCTTGCTCGGTGTATACGGTTCATACAAGAGCATCCTAAAGACTCTGAGTATATGGTTCAGCGCGCATACCAGCTGGTGACCGAACGGTATTCTATCTCAGGTATGGTTTCTCAATACCACGTTGTATACAATTCACTTATATCACACACAAATCATGAAAATTCTTCAAATCAATAAATTATATGCTCCTTGGGTTGGGGGAGTCGAGACTGTGGCGCGTGATATCGCCTCTGGTTTGTCTATGAAAGACGGTATATACATAGAGAATTTAGTTTGCCAGTCGCGGGGTTCGTATGCTCGGGATATTATAGATGATGTTGTTACTCATCGCGCAAAAAGTTTTGGTGTATTTATGGGGATGCCTCTTTCTTTACAGTTTTTTTCTTTATTTAGGAAAATGGCTCAGGATTTTGATGTAATTCTTATACATCATCCATTTCCCCTTGCCTGTGTTGCATATTGGTTATTTGGAAGACGAAAACAAGTTGTTGTTTGGTATCATTCTGATATTATTCGACAAAAAATAACGCGAATATTTTTTCAGCCATTTTTATTGTTTATGTTGCGTCGCGCTCGTCATATTTTTGTTTCAAATTCTCGTCTTGTTTCATATTCACCCATTTTAAAAAAATTTTCTGATTCATGCCGAATAATTTATTTTGGATTAAAGCCAGAGGCGTACGCCCAAACCCCTGAGATCGTACAAAAAGCTCAGGATATTCGGAATATATACGGAACACCTCTTATTTTAGGGGTTGGAAGACTTATTTATTATAAAGGATTTGAATATCTCATTAGATCAATCGTTTCAGTTCCTTCTGTCCATGTATTAATTATTGGATCGGGGATTCTCCATGATAAGCTTATATCTCTTGCCATCCATCTTGGTGTTTCGGATCGTGTTCATATTATTCCTTCGCTCATTTCTTCGCATGAACTCGTTCCATATTATTATGCGTGTGATATCTTCGCATTCCCTTCTTGTGGAAATGGAGAGGTGTTTGGTATCACACAAGCGGAAGCTATGATGTGTGGTAAATGTGTGATAAATACCAATCTTCCTACAGGAGTTCCTGAGGTCAGTGTTGATGGTGAGACGGGCATTACGGTTGCTATACGAGATGTTGAGGGGTTTGCTAAAGCAATAATAACTCTTCTTAATGACGATGTATTAAGAGAGAAATATGCACAAGCCGCATGTCAGAAGGCTCACGCTCTATTTATATATACTCGATTTATTGATGAGGTGGAAAAATATTTAAAAACCATGTAATGTGGTTTATATATGATACAGCGTGTAAAGTCTTTCCTCTTAGAAAATAAAACTACTGGACAGACTATAGCGAAAAATACTTTTTGGCTGTTTTTTGGATCTATTCTATCTCGTTTTCTTAAGGCGGTTATTCTAATATATGCCGCCCGGGTTATGGGAACTACTGAATGGGGGGTGTTTTCTTATGTGCTTAGTTTAGCGGCGCTATTCACTATATTTGTAGATTTTGGTATTAACGCGATTATCACGAGAGAGTCTGCTCGTGATATTAGTTTACAGCATAAATATTTTTCTACTGCTCTCTTAGTAAAGATTCTATTTCTTTTTATTGTTATTTGTGCAGTGGTTCTCGGTGCTCCATATTTTGTTAAACAACATGAGGTGCTGATCCTTATTCCACTTACGTTGTTCATGCTTGGATTAGATGGACTTCGGGATTTTGGAGCAACTCTCTCTCGTGCATGGGATCGTATGGAAGTTGAGTCATTCGTTCAGGTCTTTACGAATGCAATAATTGCTCTTGTTGGATTTCTTTCTTTATATATTTCTCGTACTGCATATTCTTTAGTGTGGGGGTATGTTGCGGGCACAGGGCTTGGTATGATAGTCGCATTTTATCCATACCGATCTTATTTTAAGAATCTGTGGAATAATTTTGATAAAAAACTCGCGAAGAAAATATTAGTTTCATGTTGGCCGTTTGGTATGCTGGGAGTTATGGGGGCGATTATGCTTAACACGGATACGATTATGGTTGGATGGTTTGGTACCATAGATGATGTTGGATACTATGGTGCTGCTCAGCGCATCATACAAATTATTTATATGATCCCCGCGTTGCTTGCCACCGCCTTTTTTCCTTCTATGTCTCGGGCTATTAAAGATAGCGAACTACTAAGAAAATTATTAGAACGAGGTGTCTCATTATTGATGTTATTTGCGATTCCTCTTACGGTTGGGGGATTTCTTCTTTCGCGACAAATCATTCAGCTTCTCTATGGTTCTCTATATTACTCTGCCGCTGGTCCGTTTGGTATATTGAGTTTGACTTTTGTTCCTGCTTTTATTGCTATTATGTTTGGTAACGCCTTTTTTGCTCTTAATAAGGAAAAGAAGCTTATTGCCTATGTTCTTATTGGTATTTTTGGAAACTTTCTATTTAATCTTCTCTTAATTCCATTATTTGGTATTGAGGGAGCAGCGATTTCAACCGTACTTAATCAGGTTATTCTCACGCTATATCTTATTCATTTCTTACGCAAGGAGTTACAATTTCGTATTCTACATCAAATTGAAAAATTGATTGGGGCAACTGTAGCTATGGCTCTCATACTTTTATTGTTCCGTATGTTGGAAATTAATTTATATATAAATATTTTTATAAGTATGGTGGTTTATGCTATTGCGCTTTTTCTGTTGCGCGAAGAGAGTGTTATATTTGTATGGAATAAGGCTATGGCATTGCGAAAAGGGAATGTTCCTCAAACTGAAATAGAATAAAAAAATGGAGCGTTTTGCGCTCCGAACTTGTTTTTAGAAAAATTAATTTGGTATAGTTCCTAATGTAGCCAGTCTCTTTGCTACGTCTTTTAGTTTCCTTCCTGTTGGCTGTAAATCCTCCGACAGCACGGAAATAAATTTTGGAGATAACATGCTTATTCCTGTTGGTCCTATATTTACCTCCGATATTTCCGCAAATTTTATAGTGATTCCTCCTGGAGTCTTAATTTCTCTATATCCTATTAAGATTCCAGAACAATATTTTTCTTCATGCCAGAAGATCATCTCTGGTTGATCCATTGATTTTGATGGCAAGAAGTCAACGAGCCATGCGGTCTTCTCGTTTTCCTTTAATTTCCGTGAGAGAAGTCCAAGAATGAGTATTATACCAAGAGACAATAATATTTGAAATAATTCATTGTTGGTTATGAGTACGATTGGTGCGAGTACTTTCATAACTACTTGGATGAGCAATAGGATCACTCCTATGGTGAGGATGAGTATTACTCCTGCGCCAAAATCTTTTTTAAGGGCAATATATTCTCCTCTTAAAAAGCCTTTCATTTTTATTTTTTGCTGTTCTATAGCCCCCCGCTTTTTTTCTATGGATAATCTCATTTCTAGGATATGTTCCCTAATCCATGTTTTCATTTTTCCTTCCTAATTGTTATTATGAACTGACTATATGATACCATAAAAATACGCCCTAATCAAGGGCATATTTTAAAATAAGTAAGGTAATACCTATCTATCTATAATTAAAGAGAAACATTTTAATTGTTTTTAATATGGTGAGAACATCAAATATAAAGGATCGTTCTTGAATATAAAACATGTCGTATTGCAATTTATGATAGGTGTCTTCTACTAAATTTACATTTGCTCGATAGTTTACCTGTGCCCATCCGGTGATACCGGGTCGCACGAGATGTCGTAACTCATAGTGAGGAATTTCTTTTTTGAGCTGAATAATAAACTCGGGACGTTCAGGACGAGGTCCTACGAAAGATAGGTCTCCGCGTATCACATTAAAAATTTGAGGGAGTTCATCGAGGTGAGAAAACCGTAACCAGGTGCCGACTTTCGTAATACGTGTGTCATTTTTCTGTGCAAAGACCGCTCCATTCTTTTCTGCGTCTACGCGCATGGTACGGAATTTATATATCCAAAATTTTTCTTCTCCTTTTCCCACTCGTATTTGTTTATAAATCCCTGGTCCTCGAGAGGTGCTTATAATAAGTATGTAGATAGCGAGTAAGAGAGGTGAGAGTCCTATACAAAGTAATAGAGCGGCTATAGGCTCATACACCTGCTTCATGGTTTCATGTACTCGTTTTGCACGAGAGAGTCGTGTAATAATCCACAATTCGTGCATTTGTGAAAGAGGTAGTTTTTTAAATATTATTTGATAGGCGGTCGTGCTATCAATAATTTCTATTCCGTGCATTGCCTCCGATGATAATTCTTTCATAAGGGTTGGCGCGTGCAGTGTTTCGCTGATGATAATGGTATCTGGATGGTGGATAGCTTTCAATTCTTGGGCCGTCTGATTTTCTTGGAGGGTGGTGATATGATGCACTACGTGGTATCCAATCTGTGGATTTTCGCGCATATGTACAGCGAGTTCATTTAATTCTTCTCCTTCTCCCATAAGTACGACGCGTCGTTGCGGTACGCGAATGGTACGATTAAAAAATAATCGCCACATTCCTCCTACTATAATAAATATACCTAAAAATAGCGCGAGATTTCTTTTGGGAGAAATATGGAAGTACGGAATGATATAAAATAATGTTATGGAACTTACGGCACCCGCGAGAATGCTGACGCCAAATTTTCTCATAAATGAGAGCGTATTTTTTAAATTGCGGATATCATACAGTCCTACGATATAGAATATAGCAATCCATAGTATGAAAATAATTGAAAATGGACCGAGGTGTGCATGGCTATATTCTTCATTTATATACCCATACCGCATGAGCAGCGCCGCTATTAAACTGAGATATAATGCGATAATATCTCCTATTGCCAGCAATGTTTGCTTTATTTTTACGATCATTTATACTCTTGGTTAGTCGATTTGGTAATATATATATCGTATGTTATGCAAGAAAAAAATACAAATAAAAAGGAATCTTCGTTTGAACGGATTATTATTGGAAGTGCGGTTGTTTTGGGTATAGCTATTATAAGTATAGCTCTTATTTTTGGAAAAAATTCTTCTCCTCAACCTATTGACGGGAGTGGGGACCCTGTGACTGATGGTCGTACTGGCCTCGAAATACGCTCTGAGGAAGTTCTCGGAAACCCCGATGCATCTTCTACTATTGTAGGGTTTTTAGATTTTCAATGTAGTGCCTGTGCCATATTTTTTGCTCAGATAGAGCCCCAGATACGGGCACAGTATATTGATACCGGAAAAGCAAAAATGATTGTTAAAACACTTTCTTTCATTGATGGATACAGCAAGAGAGGAGAATCATTTGCTGCTGCGCGTGCTGCACAATGTGCACGAGAACAAAAAGGTTTTTGGAACATGCATGATGCAATTCTTTCTGTGGAGAGCTCTGAGATTATTGCGAAAAAGAATAATGAAAATAATAACAATCTGACACGAGATACTTTTATTGGATTTGCAGAACAGGGGGGGTTGAATATTCCTGCATTCACGACATGTTATGACTCTGATTCGTACGCCTCTATAACTGATGAATATTTGAAAGATGCTCAGGTACTTCTTGGTAATAATATCTCGACTCCCACGATATTTATTAATGGAACCCGTTTGGAAAATGCGTTTGATCTGAAGGAATACGAAGCACTCATTCAATAAACAAGTTCCAATTTTTGTTTTTGAGATTTCATCCTTCATGCATACTATTTAAATACTTATTTATGAAATGTTTTCTTAAAATAGCTGATGGGGGATGATAGAATAATTTCTAATTTTTAAATAATGTTTCAAATGCACCTATTTAAAAATTGAGAGTTGGAATTTATTCATAAAATTACAAAATTAAAAACTTTAAATTCATGATTACTATATACTCAACAACATTTTGTTCTTACTGCAAATTAGCAAAGGCATACTTAGACGAAAAAAAGGTTTCGTACAAAGAAGTAAATGTACAAGAAGATGATGCGGCGGCAGCAGAAATGATCCGTAAATCGGGTCAAATGGGAGTTCCCGTGTTAGATATTGATGGGAAAATTATCGTTGGTTTTGATCGGGGGGCGATAGATGAGGCACTACAGTCATAAAGCCATCAAATTCTCACGTTATAAAGTGTTGTTTTATACATTGAGTTTTATGGTATTTAATCTATACTTACTTTATACTTTTTAACTTTAAATTTTAACTTACACATGCTATCACTTGAAGAAATGGTTTTGCGCTTTATTATTGCACTTGCGGTCGGATGTCTGATTGGGCTTGAGCGTGAATATATTGGAAAAGAGGCTGGAATCCGTACTTCTATGTTGGTTTCGGGAGGAGCCGCTCTTTTTTCTTTAATTGCTCTTTCTTTGCCGTATCTTGTTGCTCTTTCTCCTGAGGGTGTTTCTGATATTATTGCGCGCAATAGTGGTTTTTTGAGTGTGATTGCGAATGTGGTGGTGGGTATTGGTTTCTTGGGGGCAGGAATTATCATGAAACATGAAAATAGAGTGCATGGACTTACGACCGCGGCTGTGATTTGGGCAACGGCGGGAGTGGGAATTTTGATTGGTATCGGGTTACTATGGTTTGGGGTGATTGCGGGATTTCTTATTACGGTACTCCTTTTTCTTCTTAAGGGTATTCGTATTCACCCGATCACTCCTACAGAAAAATAATTTATTCAAAAATTGATTATGTATGATCTTATTATTATCGGCGGAGGTCCTGCGGGTGTTGCAGCAGGAATTTATGCTGCGCGAAAACGATTAAAAACAGCTCTTATATCCCAAGATATTGGGGGACAATCAGTTAATTCGGGATCTATAGAAAATTTTATTGGCATTGAGACTATATCTGGTTTTGATTTTGCTCAACAACTAGAAAAACATCTTCGCGCACAACAAGATATTGATATTTTTCTCGGGTCTACGGTTTCTGAGATTACTACTCATGAAGGAGGGGGATTTGACGTACGGGTACATACCGGAAAAGTTTTTTCCACAAAGACAATTCTTGTTGCTTTGGGAAGTTCTTATAAACGATTGGATATACCTGGAGAAAAACAATTTGAAGGGAAGGGAGTATTCTACTGTTCTATTTGTGACGCACCTCTTATGAAGGGAAAAGACGTTATTGTTGTGGGAGGGGGGAATAGTGGACTCGAAGCCGTATTGGATTTGATTCCGTATGCGCAACACGTGACGTTGTTAAATCGCTCTGATGTGTTGAGGGGTGATCCGGTGTATCAAGAGAAAATAACTTCGTATCCTCATGTGTCTATTCGTATGAATACCGTGGTGACTGAGTTTAGCGGAGATGTTTTCTTACAACAAGCGCATCTTCGTAATACGAGTACTGGACAAGAAGAGGATATGGCTATTTCTGGGGCGTTTGTGGCGATTGGATATAATCCAAATACTGCTTTGATAAAAGACTTAGTTACTTTGAATGAACGAGGACAAATTGTTGTTGATCATAAAACAATGCAAACCTCTCGTGAAGGTATTTGGTCTGCTGGTGATTGTACGGACGGACTCTACCATCAAAACAACACTGCCGCGGGAGATGCGGTAAAGGCGATCCTTAATATATACGAAACTTTGAGGTGAGTCGTGAGTTGTGAGGAATGAGGGGTAGGAAGGGAGAGAGGGGTGCTTCTTTTTTAGCTATAATTTCTCTGTAGATAACTTTCCATATTTTTTCGCGATCGCGAAAAAATATGGAGAATTGAACATAACATCATGATGCCCGTATAATGAAATACCCTTGCTTTCTGTAAACTGTGTGATATGGTCAATCTTACTTAGGTGATCGTCGTAAGCCGTCTTAAATAATTACATAATACTATTATGGATCAAAATACAAACATAGTACCTGACGAAATTGTAGGTTCAACCGAACCCGTTGTGGCTTCAACAGAAGAAAAAAAGGAAGAAGAAGTAACTACTACAGAAGCTCCGGCTTTAGATGCAGTTCCTCAAGAGGAAACTCCAGAACAGGTTTAGTCTCTCTATATGAGAAGGTTCTCATTACAAGATTGTATAAAAGACCGCCTTTAATGGCGGTCTTTTATACATGTATAATTGGAAACAGAGAGGAGTTTTATATTTGTGATAACATTTTTATCTGTTTTTTGATATACTTATGTATATGGAAATGGTCTCGCAAGTCGTTATATATCTCTCAAAGACGTTCGTGTTTCGTGTGGGTGTCTTTTTTCGTCATTGGTATGTAGATGGCTTTTTCGCTTTCTATGGGGTATGGATGCGTTTTTTGCGTATGTGTGAGCGAAAACTCGCCATTCGTATTAATGTGCGATTTTTATTCCAGCCTCTGTATCAAGAACGTAATATTGTGGGGTATGTGCTTGGATTCTTATATCGTTTTATAAAAATTCTCTTTGGGGGAATTTTATATGTGGGTACTGGAATTGTAACCTTTGGGATCTATATTGTATGGGCGCTTTTTCCTGCGATTCTTATCTATAGGGGAATTTTTGGTTCGTGATATATTTCGATATGCATATTTTTTCTAAAAAACAATTTTCATTTATTGATCCCTCTCAGTTTACTTTTCATAGGCGTCTTTTTCTTTTGTCTCCCATGGCTCGTTCTCTTGTACGTATTATTTCGAGTATTTTTCTTATTGTGTGGTGGGGGGCAACCATAGCATTTCTTCTTTCTGATGTTTCTCGTATTCAGTGGTTTGGTATGTTATTGTTTTGTTTCTTTCTTGATTATATTGTGCATATACGACGAGCTCATTATACCCTTGATGAATTATATGCGGGGCAAGTGCCTCAAAATAATGTGGCTCTCTGTATGAATAGAAAAACACTTCGCTTAACGCTTTCTGCTCTTGAACGTACTGAAACACGAGGGGGGGATTTATGGTGTTGGCTTGCTCATCAACTTGCCGTAACGCGTCATCCTATCCGTGTTATTATTGAACGACTTGATATATCTTTTGATGAATTTATTCGTGAACTTTCTCAGGAATATGAAAAAACAAAAACCGCACCACAAGCGTCGGCTCCTACTTCTACTATGGCACCGCACGAATATCGAGCACAACTTACGGACCGTATTGGAGTTGTGTGTATAGAAGCTGTTCAGATTGCCCGTATGTTGCGTAAACCTATCGTAGACGAAGAATCTTTTTTCGCCGCTTTAATGAACATCTCTCATCCGCGCATCACTAAAATATTAGACCTCTTTCATATTACCGGATCTGATATTTCTGAGGCCGTAGCTTTTGGTGGTTTTATATCACGATCATCTATTCCCGCTTCTTTAAGTGGATTTGCCCAGGCTCAATCTCGTGTTCATGCGCATAGAGTCAATCGAACTCTTACCTCTCGACCCACCCCAACCCTTGATGAATTTTCCGAAGATATTACTGAGTATGCTCGTATGGGGTTAGAGGGGTTTCTTATTGGTCATGAAGATGAGTATCGACGCATGGTTGATATGTTGTCTGGATCTACAAATCGTAATGTACTTCTTGTGGGAGAACAGGGAGTTGGGAAGGAATCATTGTTGTATCACCTCGCCTTTGAGATTATTTCTGATTCAGTGCCTGGATCGCTCTTTGATAGGCGTGTCGTTTCTCTTTCGTTGAGTCAATTAATTGCAGGGGCCTCTGCTGAAGATGTTTCAGGGAGACTTTCTCGTGTTGCTGATGAAATTCTACGAGCAGGAAATATTATATTATACATTTCTGATGTTCATGTTCTTGCACAACCGCAAATAGGAGGCGTTCTTCTTGTAGATATACTTATGCCTATTCTGCGTAATAATATATTCCCTGTGGTTGGATCTACCTATCCTCGCGAAGAAAAAGAATATATACAATCAAACACCGCTATTTCAGGACTCTTCCAATCGATTCGTATACAAGAATTATCGGTCTCCGATACGGTACGTTTATTAAGTTATGATGCGTTGGTGATGGAGAAAAAACACAAAGTAACTATTTATTTTTCTGCGATTCGTCAAGCGGCGGTATTGGCTGCAAAATATCTTCACGCGAAACCATTACCCTCGAGTGCTCAAGAGTTACTAGCTGAAGTTATTTCGGGTATATTACAACGAGGAGAGCGAGTCGTGAAGGGGTCTGATGTTATTGCGACTGTCGAACGACGGGTCCAAATTCCTATTCATGCAGTTTCTGGAATTGAGGCTGAAAAATTATTGCATTTAGAAGATGAAATACACAAACATTTTATTGATCAAGAAGAAGCAGTAACCGCTGTTTCTCAAGCATTGCGTCAATATAGAAGCGGGCTTTCTCGCAGCGGAGGTCCTATTGCTTCGTTCTTGTTTGTCGGCCCCACAGGAGTTGGTAAAACTGAACTCTCTAAATTACTTGCAAAGATCAATTTTGGATCGGATTCCTTAATGGCGCGTTTTGATATGTCTGAATATCAACAAAAAGAATCCATCACTCGATTCATTGGTTCTCCTGATGGTCGTGTTTCTGGTTCGCTTACTGAAGCAGTACTCGCACATCCGTATAGTCTTGTATTGCTTGATGAATTAGAAAAAGCCCATCCGGATATTTTAAACTTATTCTTACAGGTCTTGGACGATGGCCGTTTAACCGATTCACTCGGACGGGTGGTTGATTTTCAAAATACGATTATCATTGCAACATCGAATGCACACTCAGTATTTATTCAGGAGCGTATTCAAGCAGGGGAGCATGTTTCTCAGTTTGGTGATACACTCAAGAAGAAATTAACAGAATTATTTAAACCTGAATTTTTAAATCGTTTCTCTGATATCGTTGTGTTTCGCCCTCTTGCTCAAGAACATATAGAACAAATTGCCCGACTTAATCTTGCTACATTACAGAAGTTATTGCAGGAAACGAATGGTATCCAAATGGAAATAAGTGATGCAGCGGTACATCGTATTGCAGAATTAGGATATGATCCCTCGTTTGGAGCGCGTCCTCTTCGCAAGGTTATTGATAATTCTCTCAAAGCGGTATTTGCTCAGAAAATATTATCAGGAGAAATCCATCGGGGAGCAACGATACAAGTAGATATTGATGCACAGGGAACTTTTGTGTTTCAGTAAGTGATTAGGGATAGCATAGTGACCTTTTTTACTATACTTTTTTCTCAGTTTGAGAAGAAGTCTTTTTTATGTTAGTCTCGTACTATAGTATATGATGGTTCCGAATCATAAAATCATACGGGAAAAAACTCCTGGGCATGTCCCTCGTGTTGAGCGGCGTGAAATATCTTCTGGGGTTATTATTTATAGGCGCGTGAATAATGAGGCTCGTTTTTTGGTGTTGTATCATGGTAGAAACCAATGGGAGATTCCTCGGGGTAAAATAGAGGCAGAGGAGAGAAGTTTTGTAGCAGCATTGCGAGAAACGCGTGAAGAAACTGGATTTACTCGTGCCGACTTACGTTTTGCGGATCATTTTAAAGCATACGAAAATTGGACATTTCTTAAAAATGGACAGAAAGTTTTTAAAACCATTATTTATTATCTTGCAGAAACGAGCAAAAAACACCCCCGTATTGAACCAAGTTTTGAAGGATATGGTTGGTTTACCTATCGGGAGGCATTGCAAATATTTGTGGGTCCTAAAAATAATGAAAATAGAAAAGTTTTAAAACAAGCCCATGATTTTCTGGGAGCCAAAAATAAAGCCCCCTCTCGGGTACACCAAACCTCATCTGTCACGCATACCCCTCGGGTAACTCATACACCTCAGAAGCATACAGAGGGAGCATAGGGGAAATATCTCATATCTCATCTATTATATTAAAAACCCCGCGTTTTATGCGGGGTTTTTTTATATGTGATCTTTAAAACGTTATTTCATTGCCATGGTGTATACCATCTTAAATGCTGCGGGATGTTTTTGTGCGAGTTCAGCAAGAATTTTTCTATCGATGACGATTTTCTTTGCTTTCAGTGCAGCAATAAATTTGCTGTAGGTAGTTCCTTCTAAGCGTACCGCGGCATTAATACGCACTTGCCATACACGGCGATAGTCGCGCTTCTTTTCTTTGCGTCCACGCAACATGCGAGATTGCGCATGTAAGAGAGCTTCTTTTGCTGCCTTTTCTTTTGATTTGCGACCCCACTTATATCCTTTTGTTTTTTTGAGGACTTTTTCTCGTTTTTTATGAGCAATCGTTCCTCGTTTTACTCTAGTCATATGAATTAGTGATTAGTAAATAGTGATTAGTGTTTAGAGTGTTCCGGGTTTTGATTTTATGCGTCTCGTGACGTTTTTGTCTGCTACATAATTACCATCTTTACGACGTTGTTGGAGGGATGTTTTCTTTGCTCTGAAATGACATTGTGCCATCTTACGACGCATTCCTTTTCCTGTTTTGGTGATTTTAAATCGTGTGGTGATTGATTTTTTCATTTTTCTAAAATAATTATTTGTTCTTAATAACTTGCATAACGATACCTCTCCCTCCCTTTTTAGGAGCAACACTTACTTTGTGTTCTGGGGTAATCATGCTTATAAATAATCGTAATCGTTCAAATGCCCATGCCTCATTTGCTTTTTCGCGTCCGCGGAGCGCAAGCATAATCTCAACCTTATGTCCTTTTTCAAGAAAATCATCAACTTTTTTTGCTTTGATGCGTAAATCGTTTTCTGCAGCGCGATTAGTGATGCGGACTTGTTTTAAATCAGTTTGTTTCTGACTCGCGTATTGTTTTTTGTACTCTTTTTCCTGTTGATAGCGAAACTTATCATAACTAATCAGTTTTGCGATCGGAGGATTCGTGGTTGCGGTTACTTCGATTAAATCGAGTCCTTTTTCCCGCGCGAGTGCAAGCGCTTCTTCACGTGAAATTACGCCAATATTTTGTCCTTGATCATCTATGACGCGCAGTTGCGTTGCTCGTATCTGCTCGTTGATGTTTACTCGTTTTATAATAATATGTTTTAAACGTTACTTACCACAAAACAATACCATTTTATGCGAGTAAAAGTCAAACACACCTCTATTTTTGGGTAATAATAATCCCCGGCAAGCCGGGGATTGGGGAGAGGTCTTATAATTCCTCTTTTGCTAAGAAATGTTTTAATTTTTCAATGTTTTTTTCTAGAAGCTGTGGTCCCGAGATAGTTTCTATAAATCCTTTTTCGTCAACACAGAACCACAATCCGCCGAGTAAAGGAGATACATCTGGGATTTCTTTTGTTCTGATTTGGGTATGGATAATTTGAACTATAGTGAGGAGACTAATAATCTTTTCTCTGTAATAATTCAATTCTTTTTCTCTTTCTTTTCCCACTAGTTCATATAGATCAAGAATAGCATGTTGCTGATCTGTGTTTAGAATTTTTATTTCCTGTTCTCCTCCTTCAAGGCTTCCTTCAAAAGAGTTTCGTAGGGAGAATTTTTCTAATATTGATAATCCTACTAAGGCTGTCTTTAAAAATTCTTTCAAGAAGTTGAACGAAACAAGGTTGGTTTTCGAGATTTCTTCTATATACGTACCGTTTTTCCTGTGGTTATCCCATTTAAGAACGGTGCTTAAGCTTTGGGTAAATACAGTTTTTAAATCTAAGTCTTCTTTGTTGAAGAAGTGATTCATTTTATTTTCCTCTTTGGCTGTTGTTAAAATTTCTAAGGATATCGTATACAGTTTTTATTTTTTAAGCAAGATTCTGGCAATTTATCTCCTACATGAGATATACTTCTTCTATGGAATCAATACAGAATAGAAAGGCGCGCATGGAATATGAAATTCTTGAAACGTATCAGGCGGGGTTAGTATTGTCTGGGGGAGAGGTGAAGTCCATACGTACCGGTAAGGCGTCTCTTCTTGGTTCATATATAAAGGTGTATGGAGATGAGGCGTGGTTGGTAAATGCGCATATTACTCCCTACCAAGAAAAAAATACTACTTCAGAATATGATCCGCTCCATGCTCGTAAACTACTGTTACACAAGAAGGAAATAGGGGAATTACTTGAGAAAACACGCGAAAAGGGATTTTCACTCATACCCTTGCAGATACGTGAAAAAAGTGGTAGAATAAAAGTTGAGGTAGCATTAGCGCGTGGTAAAAAACAGCGTGATAAGCGTGAAACCATCAAAAAACGTGAAACAAAACGTGATATAGATCGTTTCACTAAGAGCAGATAAATACTGTGGACATTGAGAATTATATATGGGGGCGTACGCTTTGACAGAGGTACTCCTTTGAAAACTTGCATGCCAAGCCGATTGTCTTGTAAACCAATCAAACCAATAATTGCCAAACCTATGGCTCTCGCGTTTGCCTAAGAACGAACACGGGTTATCCTTTCTTTTATGAAAGGCATCGGTCCCCGATTTCTCATAGGGATTTTACCGGTGTTATATATGAGAATCGCTATGGTTGAGTGGTTCGTAGATCATGGTTAAACATAGAACTAAATCATTGTTGTTTATCAACTAAGCGTGTAGACGGTTTTTGAAGATATCTATGGACGGGAGTTCAATCTCCCCGCCTCCACTACCAAACAAAAACACCCACTTGTTGGGTGTTTTTGTTTGGTAATAAAGTGGACGGTGTTAGGGAGATTGAATCGGAGGGGGTCGGGGAACTTGTAGTTCACCGTGTAGGAAAACAATCCGAAGGATGTTAGAAACCGAGGGTTTCTAAAGAGCACGAAGTGCGACGTGAAATCTCCCCGCCTAATTTTTAAAGAAGAGTGGTGTAACGACGTGAAATCTCCCCGCATTTCGTGTTTTGCGACGGCGCGACGAGAGGTGAGACCAATCTCCCCGCTGTTTTAAATATTGACACAATTATATTTTGGTGTTATCGTTATTTTAGTAAATCAAAGCTAAACAGACTTTTATTTTATAACTATAACTAAATAAGAAAGGTGGTTGTATGAAAAAAGTGTATGTATTATTTATTGTTTCTGATAATCCAATAGTTCCACCAACGAATATGGATGGTGTACAGCATTTTATCCATGAAGAGTTGGAGCTTGGACATAATGATGGATCTCGTGGAGGATGGGTAATTGGGAAAGATGTTCCCCACCATGGACGTCAGGACCATCTCCTTGTTTCAGCAGGCGGTGAAACTATTTCTATGGCCGTTGTAAATTGGGTAAAAAAATTAGTTGAAGACGTTTTTGGGTATATTCCATTCCGCGATAAGAAATAGAGGTAAAGTTTATAGAGCCGGGAACCCCCGGCTTTTTTATTGTATAAGACTTGCTTTTTCCCCACTTTTATTTCAGAGTATAGGCAGTAAATATTGAAAATTTTATTCATAATAATTCCGTGGAGGAACTCATGGAGTACAAATCAAAGCAATATAAGACTCAGGATGTCTTTCTGTCTCTATTCAAAATTAATGTACTTCCGCAAATACGTAAAATATTTGAAAATATCCCTAGTCTTGCGGAAAATATTTTTGAACATGGACTCATTAATGCTGTTACGGTTGCTTGTCTCGACTATCGTGAGATGAAAAAATACATTGCTCATTTTAGCGAGATATTTAAGACCCACCTTGATGATTCTCAGTTCGTTTTGTATCAGGGACAATACTGTTTTTTAATCGCGGGAGAACGACGTCTTCGAGCTACCCGATTACTTATTGAACAAGGAAGATACGATAAAGAATTTAGAAATCGTATTAAAGCTGTTTTATGCGTGGGTATTTCAGCTGAGGAGGCTATCAAGTTACAAATATCTGAAAACGTGCGTGACCCAGTCCGTCCAGATGAAGAAGCTTTGTTCATCACGCGATGCTTTCGATTCTATAAAAGAAAGGACATGTCTCTTGCTGAATTTTCTCGGATAATGATGAAATCCCCTGAGACGATAAAACAGGCATTACGATTCACAAACGTCCCTCGGTATATTCAAACCGCAACTGAAAATAATGTCATTTCTTTTGGCGTTGCCTGTGAATTAGGAAGGTTGCGTGATCATAGAATTCGTGGACAAGAATTGCGTGACTGGTTTGTGTCTGCTGTCTTACAAGATTATCCGGTTAAGAAATTTCAAGATCTTGTGAGGAAGCATCTTCGCGAACGTGATTCACAAGGAGATCTTATTAACCTCTTTAAACTTGAGGATGATAAAGAATTTAAGAAAGAGCATAGAAAACGAATTATTGATAGTAAAATTTCTGAGGCATTTCATTATCAATCCCGCTATTTTTTAAAGGTTTTATATTTATTTGACCAGGGATTTCTGGGAATGGATGATTCGCCGTTTTCTTTGCGAGGACCACTAAACTCATTCCAATCGCTTATAGTGCTTTTAGAAGAAAGAATTATTCCGCACCTTCAGCGAGTTATTAATGATAAAAAGGGTATGTATATAGTTGCTCATGGAAAAGAAGTTGTGACGACTACACACAGCCTTGTTTCTCAAGTTCAAGTGACGTTGTAAAATAAAAGCCCGTCTACACGCGTATCATGTTTTTCATATGATACGCGTGTGGCGGGCTATTTTGTTGAAAAGAGATTGAGTTGTGGATGGTTATTTCTTTCTCCGCGGATAATTATCTTTCCTTGTCGGTAATAATATCCTGCTGGTATGAGATACTTACACGTTTTTTCTATAGGACATCTTCCACACGTTGCCTCATAAGTGAATGCGTTCTTCTGCGTCCACCTACTTTTTTTTGAAACTCCTATGTGAGTTTTCCTTCCGTGATATATACCAACTTCACTTGCATTTCCTGGGTGAAGGCTACACCACGTACGTGAGAGAAGCCACAATGCGCCACATAAGTCGAGTGGGCTTTCATTGTGTTCTAAGCAGAATTTCACTGATATATCTCGCGCCGCTTGTAAATATTCTGGTGAAAGAATATTTGTTTTGGTATTTGTTTCTGTATCAAGAATTTCGTGTGCCGTTATGATTCTCAATGCGTGGAAATCAATGGGCACAGGAAAATGTAGAGGATCTATAAATTCCGCATCTACGAGAAAATAAATGATCATACTGACCATTTTTTCTCTAAAACCAAAGAATCCATGTGGATTTTCTGATTTTATTTTTCCGCTATTCATAATGCGTTCTGTGATTTCTTCATAATCCGCATCTTGAATGAGTTGTGCTGGATTATCACCCCAAAATGTATTGATTTTTTTGAAATTATCAATCCAAAACTGTGGTATTACACTTGCGTTATAATTCAGCTTCACTTCCTGCAGATGTTGTTTTAAAGACTGGAGTAGTGATTTTTCATCTGCTTGTGCGACATACGCTGAATCAAAATATTCAGGATGGTTTTCGTATAATACCGCTAAACTTTTCATAGCTGTATCACTTCGAATACCTCCGCGCATATAGTAACAACAACAGAATAGAAATCGTGCATGTTCTGCGGATTTCTTTTGTATCTGTGTGGGGGTGAGTATCTGAGGGAGTGGTGCAGTATCATAGGGAGGCAGTTTATTTTTAAATGCCTCTACTAATTTTGAAAAGACCTCAACCGCTCTCTTTTCATCTACTAAAATTTTCAAGGTGCCTCCGTTATTTTTTGGTGTGTTTAACGTACATCTTTTATTTATATGTGTCAATATTTTTATTTTACTTCACTTCTCCTCCTTTTTTTTGTATAGTGAAGTTCTATATGTTACGAAACATCAAATCATTCAACCTCCCTGAAATAGAGGAAAAAGTACTCGCACTTTGGAAAGAGCGGGGGATTTTTAAAAAATCAATAACTCCTGCAAAAGGAAAAAAAGTAAAGCAGTTTAATTTTTGGGAAGGTCCTCCGACGGCGAATGGACGCCCGGGAATACACCATGTTCTTGCGCGCGTTTTTAAGGATGTTTTTGTCCGCTATAAAACGATGCAAGGTTTTGTGGTACCCCGTAAGGCTGGGTGGGATACTCATGGACTTCCTGTAGAATTACAAGTTGAAAAACAATTAGAACTTTCTTCTAAAAAAGATATTGAGGCGTATGGTATTTCTGCTTTTAATCAAAAGTGCAGAGAATCGGCTGGGGTGCATAAATCTGAGTTTGAAAAACTAACTGAGCGTATTGGATTTTGGTTAGATATGGAAGATCCGTATGTTACCTATCACAATACCTATATAGAGTCATTATGGTGGATTATTAAACAGTTGTCGCTCAAGGGGCTTCTTTATGAAGGACATAAAGTGGTACCGTGGTGTCCTCGTTGCGGAACCGCTCTTTCTTCCCATGAAATCGCACAGGGTTATAAAACAGTGACTGATAAATCGGTATATATAAAGTTTAAACTTCTTGTAAATAACAAACAACAAGCAATAAACAACAAGCAAATTCACATAGGAGAGAATACCTATATTCTTTCGTGGACGACAACGCCGTGGACACTTCCAGGAAATGTTGCGTTAGCTGTGGGAGAGGATATTTCATACGATGTGATTCGTGTAGATGGAAAATCTGAATTATATGTTATTGCGTCAGAGTTGGTTCGTGCTGTGTTTCCTCATGAACAAATTGAAACTATACATAAGAATATTTTAGGAAAAAATCTTGTGGGTCTTTCATATGAACCTTTGTTTGATATTGCGGAATTCAAAAAATCAGAGACCGCATATAAAGTATATAGCGCTGATTTTGTTACTACGACTGATGGAACAGGGGTTGTGCATACCGCAGTTATGTATGGAGAGGATGACTATACATTGGGTAAAAAAATAGGATTACCCCAGTATCATACCGTAGATGAAGCGGGCAAATTTATAAAAGGTGTTCCTGATCTTGCAGGACGGTTTGTGAAAAGTAATGAAACTGAGAAAATTATTTTTGAATACCTTGAAAAACAAAAGAGGCTCGTATCTACTGTTCCATATGAACATGAATATCCGTATTGTTGGCGTTGTGGAACTCCCTTGTTATATTATGCGCGCACCTCATGGTTTGTGGAGATGACTCAACTGAAAAAGAAACTTATTGCTTCAAACGAGTCTGTGAACTGGGTTCCGAGTCATATTAAGCAGGGGCGATTTGGAGAATGGCTCAAGGAGGTAAAAGATTGGAATTTTTCTCGTGAACGGTACTGGGGGACTCCACTCCCGGTGTGGCGATGCACCCACTGTACCCACATTCAGGTTTTGGGATCGAAAGAAGAATTAATTGCTACACAACCTAAAAGTATGACTCGATTCATACTGATGCGTCATGGAGGAGCACTCCATAACACGAAACACATTATTAGCGGTGATGTAAAAAAGAGTGTACAATTTCCTCTTACTAAAAAGGGAATAGGGGATGTAAAGCGAACTGCTCAGAAACTTGTACAGAAGCATATTGATATTATTATTTCTTCTGATCTTTATCGTACTCATCAAACTGCTGAAATTGTCTCACAGTTCACGGGAGCAAAAGTAGTTTTTGATAAACGATTGCGGGAGATATACCTAGGAGAACTTGAGGGGCAGTCGGTTGATCGATATGATGCTCTCTTTCCTACCTACGAGGATCGATTTCTAAAATTCCCAGAAAAAGGAGAAGCGCTTATAGCTGTTGCTGCACGTATGTATGATTTTGTGAAAGATATTGAGAAGAAATATGCCGGTAAAAATGTTCTTGTGGTGAGTCATGAGTATCCATTATGGATGCTTGAGTCAGTTCTTTCGGGAAAGAGTCAAGAAGAAAGCATTACGTATAAGAAACAGAGAGGGGGTGATTTTATAAAAACTGCGCAGAGTATGGATGTTTCTTTTGTTCCTTTTCCTCGAAATGAACAGGGGTTGGGGGATTTACATCGTCCGTATATTGATGAGATTACTTTTGCATGTGAAAAATGTCATGCGCCCATGCGTCGAGTAAAAGAAGTTGCCGACGTTTGGTTTGATTCGGGATCCATGCCGTTTGCACAAGGACACTTTCCCTTTGCTCAAAAGAATTCAAAGTCACAGAAGATATCAAAACCAGAACTGTATCCCGCTGATTATATTTCTGAAGCAGTGGATCAAACTCGAGGGTGGTTTTATACGCTTCTTGCTGTTGCGACCGCATTAGATCTTCCTACTCCGTATAAAAATGTTATTTGTTTGGGACTTATTCATGATAAACATGGACAAAAAATGTCTAAGTCAAAAGGAAATATTGTTGATCCGTGGGCTTTAATACAAAAATATGGAGTGGATTCTATTCGGTGGTATTTTTATACCGTCAATGCGCCAGGAGATCCAAAGAATTTTGATGAAGAGGAGGTGGGAAAGGCATTTCGTCGTACGCTTATGGTTATCTATAATTCGTTTGCATTTTTGCAAATGTATGGATTAGATAAAAGAAATCTTATTGATATGCCTTCTACTCCGTATGTATTAGATAGATGGATTCTTGTGCGTCTTGCTCTTATGACGCGTGAAGTGACTACTAACATGGATATGTATGATCTTACGAAGGCAACTATTGCTATTGAATCTTTTATTGATGATCTTTCTCGATGGTATATTCGTCGTTCACGTCGTCGATTCCAAAAACCAGAAAATATAAAAGATCTACAAAGTGCTTCTCAGGTTTTAGCCTATACACTGCTTCAATTTTCAAAAATAATTGCTCCCTTTACTCCATTTTTTGCAGAGAGTATTTATCAATCGCTTAAAAAAGATCATAGTTTCTCAAAAAAGGATTCTGTTCATTTAGAACTTGTTCCTACATTTAAGATAAAAGCTTCTGATGAGGGATTAGTATCGGTTATGTCGTGGGCGCGTGATATAGCGAGTAGTGTTCTTGCAAAACGAGCAGAATTACAAATTAAAGTACGCCAACCACTTGCAAAACTCACTCTTCAAGGTAAAAAACCAAAAGGATCTTTTGTTCCCGATATTCTTGAAATTATTCGTGATGAAGTGAATGTAAAAGAAATTACCTTCTCTTCAGAGCTTGTTGATGGAGAGATGTTTATTCTTGATACTACTATTACTCCTGAGTTAAAAACGGAGGGATTATTGCGTGAGTTGACTCGGGCAGTACAAGAATTACGCCAAGATGCCGGATACGTACCCAAGGATAGTATTATTCTTGCACTCTCAAGTACCTCGGATATTGAAGCAATGGTACGCATACACGAAGCATTTATTAAGAAGGAAGTGGGGGCTCGTGTCCTTACCATTGGAAAGATGGAAAAATTTGATGCAGAGATAGATACCAAATTAGACGGGAAGCGTTTATGGATGGGAGCAAGAAAAAAATAAAAGAGATATCTCTTGCGAAAAAAAACAAAATAGTTCATACTGTGCATATAATCTTTGTCTCGTGAGGAAACAAAGATACTATAGAGGAAAGAGTGCCTACGCACTCTTTTTTCTTTTTGTATCTGTTGCTTTTTCAGCTTTTTGTGATATGTTATTTTTAATATGAATAAACGAAAAGCGTCACTTTTGTTAGCGGTCGTCTTCGCAATAACTATCGCAGGAGTATTTTTTGTATATCCCGCACCATGGTCAGCATCTATAAGTTCATGGTCTCCTTGGAAATTGGGATTAGATTTAGTCGGAGGGTCTCATCTCACCTATAAAATAGACACTTCCGCAATTGAACAAGCTCAAATCTCTGATACTTTGGCGGGTCTTCGTGATGTGATTGAAAAACGAGTGAATACCTTTGGAGTAAAAGAACCACAAATTGCTATTTCACAATCAGCGGGGGAGCAATTTCTTATGGTTGATTTAGCGGGTATATCAGATGTGAATGAGGCCATCCAACAAATTGGACAAACTCCGTTCTTAGATTTTAGAACGGTGGGTGCTCTTGATGCTTCAGGAACTCCTGCGTGGATTCCGACTGAGTTAAAAGGACAATATATTAAATCCGCCTCTCTTTCTTTTGGTCAACAGACCTCACAACCACAGGTACAATTGCAATTCACGACTGAGGGAGGAGATATCTTTGCACAATTAACAGAACAGAATGTGGGAAAGCAAATCGGTATATTCGTTGATAATGTTCTTATTAGTGCTCCCGTGGTAAATGAAAAAATTCCGTCTGGAAGCGCGGTTATTAACGGTCAATTTACTATCGATGAGGCGAAATCTCTTGCTCAAAATATAAATGCAGGTGCTCTTCCTGCTCCTATTACTTTGGTGAATCAGCAAACTGTGGGAGCAAGTTTAGGTACTCATTCATTGAACGCCTCATTGTTTGCGGGACTTATAGGTACCATTATTATTATGTTGTTCATGATATCGTATTATCATCAACGCGGATTTTTAGCCTGTATCGCTTTGTTGGTATATATTGTTCTTTCTCTTATTATCTTTAAATTATTTGTGACTATGTCATTGGCTGGTATCGCGGGATTTCTTCTTTCTATTGGTATGGCAGTAGATGCAAATATTCTTATATTTGAACGCACAAAAGAGGAAATGAAGAAAGGATTAGAAAAGACAGCCGCAATTCGAGAAGGATTTCATCGAGCGTGGTCTGCTATTCGAGATTCGAATGTGAGTACTATTATTACAACACTTATTCTTTTCAATCTCACCTCTGGATTTGTAAAGGGACTAGCTCTCACACTTTTACTCGGTGTATTGGTGAGTATGTTTACGGCAATTACGGTTACCCGCGCACTTATGATTATTTTCCCAGGGAAGTCGATAATTCAAAATAAAAATAAAATTTAATACTATAAAAATTGGGTATGAATATTATAAAATATCGGGGAATATTTATTTCTGTATCAGCTGTGTTAGTTGTTGCGAGTATTGCGTGTCTTATTATTTTTGGATTTCGCCCCTCAATTGATTTTACGGGAGGAACACTTTGGCAAGTGCGTGTCAGTGATCAGACACAAATAGTACAGGAACAAAATATTCAAGATGTTCTTGTCACTGTTGGGGGAGTAGAGAGTCCTGTTGTATATAAAGAATTAACCTCTGACTCTTTCTTAATAAAAACACAGACCTTGAGTGAAGTAGATCATGCACGACTTTTAGAAATCTTAAAAAATAAATTCTCTTCTGTTGAGGAGATACAATATCAATCTATTGGTCCTACCATAGGAGATCAATTGCGTTCGCGGGCTATATGGGCATCTATTCTTGTCCTCTTAGGAATTTCTCTTTATATTACTTTCTCATTTCGTAAAGTTTCACACCCTGTTCCTTCTTGGAAATATGGTATTGCAACACTCATTGCTTTGTTTCACGATGCAATTATTCCTGTGGGAATATTAGCTGTTCTAGGAAAGACACATGGTATAGAAATAGATACAAACTTTGTGGTCGCGGTACTGGTTATTATAGGATTTTCTGTTCACGATACTATCGTTGTGTTTGATCGTATTCGTGAAAATCTATTAATACATCGTTCAACAAAACAGTCTTTTGATTACACGGTTAATGAAAGCATTACACAAACAATGGCTCGTTCTATTAATACCTCACTCACTCTCGTTCTTATGTTGGTTGCCCTTATTATCTTTGGACCCGCTAATTTGCGCGTATTTACTGGTGTTTTACTTATTGGTACCGTCTTTGGAACATACTCCTCGATCTTTCTTGCGAGTCCGCTCTTGACTCTTTGGCATAAATTTGATATAAAGAATTAATCAAAAACCTTGCGGTGTACCCTGGTATTGTGGTATACTATAACGAAAGGATTGGTTATTATATACATTAAACGTATTACATTGTTATGACACTTAAAGTTTTATTAGATGCTATTGTTGCAACGCTTCCGAAGCGTCAAAAAGATATTATCGTACAACGATTTGGATTGGGATCAAATCAAGTGCGTACGCTTGCGTATCTCGGAGAAAAATATGGTATTACGCGTGAACGCGTTCGTCAGATTGAGGCTGCTTCATTACGCACTCTTTTAAAAGTGGCGCAAGAACAAAAAGAAATTCAGGGGATTCTGAAAGAGGCTGTTAATCATGTCGTTTCACTCGGAGGTGTTCGTCGCGCTGATTTTTTGGTTGAAGATTTAAAAGTGGTATTGAAAGATAAAACAATAAGTGGTTCATATCTTACCTTGCTTTTCTCTCTTTTTAAATCACCGCTCTATTTTTCTGAGACAGATGAGTTGTGTGCGTTTTGGTATACTGATACAACTGCTCTTAAAGAGGTAAAAACATTTATACAGAAGATGGCTCTTTTTCTTAAAAATAAAAAGGAAGCTCTTATTGAACGGAATGAATTTGATATGTTATTTGCTCAAGTCACGAAACAACATAACGTGAAAGAATTTGTTGCATTGAACTTCATCTCTAACTCTAAAGAATTTCGTGTGAATGCCTATGGTAATTTTGGATTAGCAAAGTGGCCAGAAATAACTCCCAGCACGATTCGTGATAAAGCATATCTCGTGCTTAAGAAGCAAAAAGCTCCTATGCATTTTCGTGATATTGCGCAAGAAATTAATAAGGTAAAATTTGATACAAAGAAGGCTCACCCACAAACAGTTCATAATGAACTTATTAAGGCGAGTGATCGTTTTGTTCTTGTGGGACGTGGGTTATATTCATTGCGTGAATTTGGTATTGAACCAGGAAACACCAGAGATGTTCTTCTTCGTTTATTGAAAAAGAACGGTCCCATGGGACTTGATCAATTAGTACAATTAGTTTCACGTGAACGGGTGTTAAAACACAATACCATCTTTCTTAATTTACAGAACAAGAAATTCTTTAAAAAGAATAACGGTAATTACCACCTTGCTTAATAACAAGTACTTTTTTTCTGATCGTACTCTCTTATCTTGTGTGGGGGTGTTATTTTGTTATAAAAATGGTACTATATTTCTATTACGAAACTGATGTCTCATACGGATATGGTGGACTTTATACAAATTGCATTTTCGAGTCTGAATCAGACCCTTTCCACGGTTGCGTGGTTTATGGTTCCCGTATTTTTTATTGCGCTTTTTTGGAAAGTGCGCTTGTTTTATATTCGAGGAGAATTTTTAAAGAATGTAAAATGGGAAATGCTTGAGATACGGTTTCCTGCTGATAACGTACGCACCCCAAAGTCCATGGAACATGTATTTACCACGCTCTATGGTATTTATTCGTTTGGTATTAAATCATTTGATAAATATTTAGATGGAAAAGTTGAACTCTGGATTTCTTTTGAAATCGTAGGACGTGCTGATGGTATTCATTTTTTTATACGACTTCCTACCGCACGTCGTAATATGGTTGAAGCCGCTTTATATGCCCAATACCCAGAGGCCGAAATTGTTCCAGGGACCGACTATACCGCGGAAATGCCCTCTCTTCTTCCGAATGATGCGTATGATATATTTGGCGCAGCGTTTGAATTAGCAAAAGCAAATCCCTATCCCATTCGTACGTATGATTTTTTTGAAGAGCGAAATGATATGAAGAACGAAAAAGGAATAGACCCACTTTCTCCGTTATTTGAAATTATGTCTAAATTAAAAGGAGAAGAACAAATTTGGATTCAACTTCTTGTTAGTCCTACGGGAAAGCCAACGGGCGTAGATATCGCAAAAGAAGCAGAAAAGGAAGTAAAAGAATTATTAGAAAAAAAGGGGGTGAAAGCAAATGAGGCGGGGATATTAAATATGTCTGGTGTTTCTGCTAATACGAAAGATATTATTAAAGCTGTAGAGAATAAAGTTTCGAAGCATATATTCGAAATGACCATGCGTTTTATTTATATTGATAAGAAAGATACCTTTGATGGTCAAAATTGGGGAACTGTTATGGCTGCATTTCAACAATTTAATACGCAAACCATGAATGCATTAAAACCTACCTCTATGCCGTTCTATGCGGGGATTCCGGGAAAAATTTTTCCTTGGTATAAAAAATCAGTCGTTCTTTCAAAAAAGCGTATGATTTATGATTCATATGTTGCTCGTTATTTTGGTATGTCTAATAGAACGGCTGATGAAAAACTTCCTGTGTTAAATACTGAAGAACTTGCTACTTTATTTCATGCTCCTGCGAATGTAACGCGTGCACCCCGTTTGCAAAAAATTGATTCTCGTCGCGGTAGTCCTCCTCCCAATTTACCCCTTGAATAATTTTACATATTTCATCCGTGTGGATAATATATTTTGAATGAGAAAACTATTATGGCAGATTCTATATTATATTTAGGAAAAACTAATTTTCGTAATCAAGAGCGTACGTTTGGCATCAAACTAGCAGATCGTCGTCAGCATACGTATATTATTGGAAAATCAGGTACTGGGAAAAGCACCCTTCTTTTAAACATGGTTATTTCTGATGTGAAGGCGGGACACGGTGTCTGTTTTGTGGATCCTCATGGAGAAACAGCTGAAGAAATTTTACATTTTATTCCTGAAGATCGAGTTGATGATGTTATTTATATAAACCCCGCAGATATTAATTTTCCTGTTGCGTTTAATCCTCTAGAACGGGTTGATTTTGATATGCGTCATTTGGTGGCATCGGGGCTTATGTCGGTTTTTAAAAAAATATGGCCAGATGCATGGTCTGCGCGTATGGAATATATTCTCAATAATACCTTGTTGGCACTCCTTGAATATCCTGGGTCAACGTTACTGGGGGTTATGAAGATGTATTCTGATAAAGAATTTCGTCGTAAAATTGTGAATGATCTGCAAGATCCGAGCGTCCGTTCGTTTTGGGTTGATGAGTTTGCAAAATATACGCAGAAGTTGGAAACAGAAGGAGTTGCCGCTATTCAAAACAAGATTGGACAATTTGTTACCAACCCGTTAATTCGTAGTATTGTTGGACAGGTAAAATCTTCCTTTGATTTTCGGCAAGCAATGGATGAAGGAAAAATTATTATTATCAATTTGTCTAAAGGAAAAATTGGAGAAGATAATTCTAATTTATTGGGAGCTATGTTGATTACGAAATTGCAGTTAGCTGCTATGTCTCGTGTAGATATTCCCATGGCGGAACGTAAGGATTTCTTTCTCTATGTTGATGAATTTCAGAACTTTGCAACTGAATCATTCGCGACAATTCTTTCTGAGGCTCGTAAATATCGTCTTTCTCTTATTGTGGCGCATCAATACATCGCTCAATTAGAACAGGATAAAAATACGAAAGTGCGCGATGCTATTTTTGGAAACGTGGGAACTATGATTTCATTTCGGGTGGGAGCGGATGACGCAGAATTTTTGGAGAAAGAATTTTTTGAAGAATTTTTGGCAAGTGATTTTGTAAATTTACCAAACGCACATATTTATGCGCGTATTATGGTAGATGGTGTTTCGTCGCGTCCTTTTTCTGCAAAAACCCTTCCTCCACCTCCACTGCCCGCACCCTCACTTTTTGATGCTATTTTACAATCGTCACGTTCAAAATACTCTATTTCTAAAGAACGAGTTGACGAAAAGATTCGTACTGATTATTATGGCTCTGTAGGAGATAAGGCGGGAGAAATGGTATCTCGTCGAGATGAACGTTCGTTACACGAAGTGCTTAAGAAAGATGTGTCTTCTGATATACAGAAAAAACGAGACCATGGTCATGTCTCGTCGGCACCACGGGAGCGAAAGCCTATCGAAGAACGAATGAATGTGGACGCATTAAAGGATTTAATTCGAGGTTCTCTTCAAAAGTCTCATGATTCACATATAGATCCATCTCCTGAAATTAAAACCTCAGAAGAAGAAACTCAAGAATAATTTTAATCAAAAAATCTCATGTTAGCATATAATGAAGTACGAAAAGGACACGTGATTGTGTATGAAGGATCTGCATACGAAATTTTATCAGCGGATTTTTTGCGTATGCAACAACGCAAACCAGTTATGAAAGTAAAAATGCGTGAGTTGGCAAGTGGTAAGGTAAAAGAAACATCATTTCAATCAAGTGATGAATTTGAAGAAGCTGAATTGGATCGTGTGCCTTCATCCTTCTTATATAAAGGAAAGGGAGAATTTTGGTTTTGCGAAAAAGGAAACCCAAAGAATAGATTTATGCTTTCCGAATCTGATTTAGGAGTTTCTGCTCAATTTTTGAAACCGAATAGCGAAGTAACGACGGTGAAATTTGGAGAAAGGATTATTACTGTTCAGCTCCCTATTAAAATGGAATTTTTGGTGACCGAAGCGCCTCCAGCGATAAAGGGAAATACTGCGCAAGGAGGGAATAAACTAGTCACTTTGGAAACGGGTGCAACGGTTAATACGCCGATGTTTGTGAATGAGGGAGATATGATACGCGTGAATACGGAAACAGGGGAATATGTAGAACGGGTGCAGAAATAGATAATTTCGTGGATAGCTTCAATACTCTTTTGAAAGAGACTGATGAGCGAGAGTCCCGACCTTGTATCAGGATAGATAGAATTAGTATATGGTATTGAGAGTAAAAATAAAAAACAGCTTGAGGAGTTGTTTTTTATTTTTATAATGATAAAAATGGTGAGTCTCTTGACTTTCTATCTTGTTGTGTCTTATGATATTTTTGTTATCGAAATGATAATTATCTATGAGATATCCTTGTAGATAAACCTTCAGTAATTGGAGGACTTATGAAAGTAGTACTTTCAAAACAAAAAATGCTCTGTGTTCGTCTTACTCACATGGCACTAGAAGTATGGTTTCAAAAAAGAATTATACTCCTTGATGTATCTATGAAGAAAAAACAAGATCTTCGAGGAATTTGTTCTTATTTTATTGATGAGGTTGTCCACTATCTTATTGAAGGGGATGGTGTTGTATATAGTGCTAAGATAAAAATTCCTTTTTCCGAAACAACGCTTCCTCATAAAGGGCCTCAAATTATGAGTGGTTATCAAACAGATGCTATATTCGATATTTGTTCTTATGCTGTCTGTTTTATATGGTCTCCAAAATCGTTTGGTATGTACTTCTGTTCCATAAAAAGAAATCATCCAGAAAGCACATGGCGTTCTGGGACGAATCATCTCGATTCACAAGATGATTTGCCGTTTTAATTTTTGTTTTCTGTTTATATTATGCCTTCCTCTTTGAGGAGGGCATTTTACATTTGCACGAAATTATCTTTTCTTATATGGTGAATTTATGGATATATCATCTTATTTGTTACAGGCAAAACATATTCATTTTATTGGTATTGGGGGAATTGGTGTATCCGCTATTGCGCGTAAGTTTTTGTTAGAAAAGAAGATTATTACTGGATCTGATATGGTTGTTTCTCCATTAGTAAAAGATCTTCAGTCATTAGGAGCGCGGATTTGGCAAGGACACACTGTTTCTCATATAACAAAGGATGTGGATGTGGTTATCTACACGAAGGCAGTTTCAAATGACAATCCAGAATTAGTACGCGCGCAAGAACTAGGGATTCCAACTTTCACGTATTCGCAGGCACTGGGAATTATTTCGGCGGATATGTACACGATTGCAGTTGCAGGATCTCATGGAAAAACAACGACGACGGGGATGATTGCCTGGGGACTTCTCCAAGCAAAAAAGGATCCTACAGTAATTGTGGGGAGTCTTCTTACTGATATTCCAACCAACTTTATTGCTGGGAAAAGCGATTATTTTGTGGTTGAGGCGTGCGAATATGGGAAATCTTTCTTAGACTTAAATCCTCGCATTGCCGTCATTACGAATATAGATAATGATCATTTGGATTACTATAAAACGAAGGCAAATCTTGTTAAGGCATTTACTGCATTCGCACAAAAGATTCCCCAGAATGGATATTTAATTACAAATTTGAAAGATTCTGCGTGTGCCCGTATCGCAGATGCTGTTTCGTGCCATGTGATTGATTACAGTTCTCTTATTACTCCTGCGGATGCAAAATTAATAGGTGATCATAATGCTATGAATATGCGCGCGGCGTCTGCCGTATTACGCACCCTCCATATTCCCCAGGGTACTATTTATAAAGCACTCGCTTCGTTTTCGGGAACTGCGCGACGGTTAGAATATAAAGGCATAACAAAACAGGGGATGATTATATATGATGATTATGCGCATCATCCGACTGAAGTTATCGCAACTCTACGCGCAATACGAAATCATTTTATTGATAAGAAAATTATATGTGTGTTTCAACCACATTTGTATTCGCGCACGAAACTGTTATTCAAAGATTTTGTAAAGAATTTTTTGATTCCCGATGTACTCATTATTCTTCCTATTTATGCAGCGCGAGAGAAAAAAGATCCTTCCATTTCTTCGCAAAAACTTGTTGTAGCCCTTCGCGCAAGACGGAAAGAAAAGGTGACTGTGTATGCTGATTCGTGTGAACGTGCGGTACGAGAAGTTTATAAACACATAGACAAAGATTCACTGCTCATTACTATGGGTGCGGGAGAAGCATATCGTGTGGGGGATGCATTCTTGGGTAAGAAATAAATCATGTATGTTTAAGCATTTTCAGAAAAAGAAGAAAATATGCGTAGCTCTCTCGGGCGGAGTTGACTCGTCTGTTGCGGCGTATGTACTTAAAAAACAGGGGCACGAGGTGTTTGGTGTTTTTGTGCGCGGGTATAATGTGGATGGATGCCAAGATAGAGAAGCACATGATGCGCGCCGTGTGGCTGATACATTGGGTATACCGTTTTATGTATTGGATTTTGAACAAGAATATTATAATCGGGTTGTACAATATTTATTAGATGGGTATGCGTGTGGAATTACACCTAACCCTGATGTGGTGTGTAATTCAGAGATTAAGTTTGGACTACTCTATGATGCGGCAATGAAATTGGGAGCAGATGCGGTGGCGAGTGGACACTACGCACAAACGAAACTAAAAACTAAAAACAGAAAACTTATAATAGGAAATAACTATGCACTGAAGGCAGGAAAAGATGATAATAAAGATCAATCCTATTTTTTATGGCAAATTCCTCACGATAGATTCTCTAAAATATTATTTCCTATTGGGGGGCTCACAAAACCACGCGTACGTGCACTTGCAAAAAAAGCTGGTTTGTTTACCGCAACTAAAAAGGATTCGCAAGGGGTTTGTTTCTTAGGAAAATTTTCTTTTGTTGATTTTCTTAAAAAACATATTCCGTATGGTCCCGGAGAAGTGTTAGATATCAACGGCAAAAAGGTGGGGACACATGATGGGGTTTTATTGTATACCCTTGGTCAACGGCATGGATTTATAAATACTGCGGGACATGAACTGTTTGTCATAAAACGTGATATTACTTCAAATACACTCGTTGTTGCTCCTGAAGGAGACGCAGCTCTCTCAATGAATGTGTTTTATGCTCAACAGATAAATTTTCTTAATGCTCGTTTTGAGAAAAAATTACGAGAGGGGAAAGAGATGACCGTTCTCGCTCGAGTGCGATATCGTCAGTTATTATTTAAGGCGCGTGTTTCTTTGAAAGATGGTATTCTAACTATTTATCCCTCACGCACCTATAAACTATTTCCTACAGCGGGTCAGTCAGTCGTGTTGTATACAAAGAGGGGTGTGGTTCTTGGGGGAGGGGTGATTACTGAATAGAATGGGCAAAAGATACAATATTATGAAATATAACTGCTTAATCAGCGGTTTTTATATAAATTGACATTTTGCGTATTTGGTGATATAATGTATTTGTACCTTGAAATTTATTATATAGAAAATAAGGGTTTAAATTATAGAATTAAGTTAACTAATTGAAGGAGTAATTCGTGAAAAAACTAACATTTCTTCTGAAATTGCTTGTGTTTACGATATTTTTTGTAAATACAGGTATTATCTCTGAAATGTCTTCTCGGATTGCCTCTGATAAGAAGGTTAATTTGAGAAACATTCCAGTTGCAAATCGTTTGTCTATAGAGATTGCAGATCATGCGCGAGAGCAAGTACGAAGGGGAATTGCTTATTCTCCAGATAATTATTTTCGAGACATAAATAAAATCTCTCGTCTTGAGGATAGTTTGTCTGTTTTCACTACGTTACCTTCGGTAACAAGTGAATTGCAGGCATTGCTTATTGCATCTATTGATAAGGGTAAATATTCACACGCCGACATAGATCGTGCGCGAAGAAACCTCGCTGATAAGAATAGTTATTTTCGCGAGAAGTTCTTTAAAGAAGTAAAACATACTCCTATAATGGAGATTATATGTCCTACTTTTTTATGGTTTTTAAAACAATATGTTTTAGGCCTTATCCCCGCTTTCTTGCTTATATTATTATGGGCGTATGAAAAGAAACGATTTAAAAATCCTTTGAGTATTCTGTTATCTCTTATTTCTTATCCTATATTCTTTTCCGTTGTATTTTTCCAATGGACGAGAGAAAAAGGAAGAGAAATGTATGCAGAGACTCAATTGAGGAGAACCAAAGATAAGTTTTTGTCTATTCTCTCTGAAGATGAAGTTGCCGCGGTAAGATTATTTGCTCAAAGCAATTTGTCTTTAAAAACATGGAATACGTCACTTTCGAGTTCTTTTAAGAGATCGTTTGCTCTGGGGCTTGTCGCATTCATCCTTTGTTCTTTGTCTACTACGCAAGCCACTTTCTCGGAAATACAAAATCATACGGTTACTTCATATGAAACCGTTGCTGATTCTGGGGGACTTCATTCTGTAGATTACGATGTTGGGATCTGTGCGCTTGTTCCTGTAAATGAGTTTAAGATTTATTCTGATTTCCCGTTTATGCTTTCTTATGAGGAGCACGAATCTGTTCCGCAGGAGTTTATACAAAAGATTGAACATATTCCTCTCTCTGGATTATTGTATTCGTTTTTTAATTTAAACAATTCAATAATCAATAATAAGGAGAAAGGAAATGAAATCTGTTTGTGCAATAATCGTAATTATGTTTTTATCTGTTTGTAGTATTTTTGCCCAATCTTTTGGATTGAAGTCCGTAGCGGCGTCTATCGGAAAAGGGGCTCTTTCTAGTGGATATGACATTAATCTGGGGTTCTCTAATGGAACTAACAATTTAAATATTGTTGGTAATCATCAGAGGGTCTATGGTACTTTTTCGATTCCGACGGGAACTTCGTGGTTATCTGCTTCAGCTAGTGGTGGGTTCTTTAAAAACTGCCCTTGGGTTGGTCCCATGGTGGTTGTAAAACCATTCCCATTCATTTCTACAGTTCACTGGTACGGGATTTCTGCTGGACATCCTGATCAACCAAGTTTTACAGCAAATATTCTTATTGTATATAATGCTGTTGTTCTTAGAGTTGGTAGTTTCTCAGCAACATATGCCGTTTGTAAGTTTGATAACGGTCACGCCGATCAACTTCCTGAGCTTCGATACGACGGAGACCTGAATCCATCTTGGAATTATTCCCTATCAGTTGGTTATACTGTTGATGGGGAACAACCTTTATTTGTCTTTGGTCTAAAGCATACATTTTAGATTTTGTTAGCTTTAGCCAAGAATCCCGGTTACGACCGGGATTTTTTTTATTTATTCAATGATGAGCGTCAATCGTTGAATTGTTTTAGTTTTGAGTTTTTTCTTTTACGTTGTATCTTGTGTGTATGCGTATCTTGGCTATTGAAACAAGTTGTGATGAGACCTCTTTTGCGGTTGTTTCTATTAAGGAACAAGCTAAATTTCCTTTAGTAACAGTTGAAAAAAACATTGTGGCATCTCAAATAGCACTTCACGCCCCATTTGGTGGTGTAGTTCCTATGCTCGCAAAACGAGAGCATATTAAGAATTTACCTATCCTATGGAAGGAGATACAGAGGGTATCAGAGGTACGAGATAAAAAAATAGATCTTTTAGTGGTAACGGTTGGTCCGGGACTTGAACCAGCGCTGTGGACAGGAATTCAATTTGCACAAGAAATTCATAAAAATTATTTTAATGAAACTATTCCTCTTGTCGGTGTAAATCACTTAGAGGGACACTTATACAGCTTCTTATTAACTGAAAACAAAAAACTGAAAACTGAAGATATATTTCCGATGATTTCTTTAGTGGTGAGTGGGGGACATACCATCTTAGGTGTTTTAGAGTCATTCACAAAATACATAAAGTTAGGAGAGACGCTTGATGATGCTGTTGGAGAGTCATTTGATAAAGTAGCACGATTGCTTGATCTTCCGTATCCTGGGGGTCCATTAATTGAGCAACTTGCGAAAGAGGGGGATGCGCACGCGATTGTGCTGCCTCATCCGATGATTCATCAAAAAAATTATAATTTTAGTTATGCGGGGTTAAAAACAGCAGTATTATATTACCTAAAATCGCAAGGTATTGTTTCTCAAAATTTTTCTCCGCGTGCGGTTGCAAAAAAAGCAAAAATATCTTCTCAATTACAAAGAGATTTATCAGCTTCTTTTCAAGAGGCAGCATTTGCTCCCCTCGTTGCAAAAGTTTCTCGTGCTGTTCAGGAATATGGTGCACGAAGTGTGTGTATTGGAGGTGGTGTAGCGGCAAACAAAAAACTCCCTGAATTATTAGAAAATAAACTGGAAGCTAATGTCTCTGTTGTTGTTCCTCCATTTGCCTATTGTCAGGATAATGCCGCGATGATTGCGGTGGCTGGGTATATGCGGTATAACTCAAAAAGGAAGCCGTACCTTCTCAAAGCCGATGGAACGATGAATATATAATGATACTATGGTAATTGGATATTGATAATCTGAAATTTTATTTTTTTATGTCTTTATTTAAAACACTTTCTCGGAATATAGATTGGAAATTATGGGTCTCTCTATCTCTTCTTTTGGCGGCTGGATTACTTTCTTTATTGAGTTCTCGCCCAGAGCTTTTTTATAAACAATTATTATGGATTGCTATTGGATTTATATTTATTATAGTATTTTCCTTTTTAGATTTTAGATCATTTTTTAGTCACACGAGTGTGAGCGTCTTTTTTTACATAGGGACGATTATTTTATTACTTATTACCTTTATTTTTGCTCCCAGTATTAATGGAAACCGTGCCTGGTTACTTATGGGGCCATTTCAATTTCAACCAGCAGAGCTTGCAAAACTCGCTCTTATTTGTGTGTTGGCTGTATTTTTTGCAAAGAGACATGTAGGTATCGCACGGTGGAGAGTTATTATTGGATCATTTTTATATGCGCTTATCCCTGTCTTAATTATTGCTGCCCAACCAGATATGGGATCTGCTCTTATGGTGTTGGGTATTTGGGTTGGATTCTTGTTGTTATCTGGTATTCCTATTCGACGACTTGTTGTTGCGGGAGTATTTTTCTTGTTTGCGTTTGTCCTTCTTTGGACGTCGGTGTTTCAGGAATATCAGAAAGATCGTATTGTCGGGCTCTTTCAACCACAACAAGATCCTTTGGGGGCAAATTATAATGTTATTCAATCACGTATAGCTCTTGGGTCAGGAGGGGTATTTGGACAAGGTTTTCGACAGGGGACTCAAACACAACTTGGTTTTTTACCAGAAGCGCAAACTGATTTTATTTTTGCTGCCATTACCGAAGAGGGAGGGTTGGTGGGGGCGGGTGTTGTACTCGTGGCGTTTCTGTGGTTTATGATGCGATTATTGCGTATGGGTATGTTAGTTGATGGGAATATAGCTAAATTTCTTTGTTTAGGAACGGCGGTATTATTTTTTATACAGTTTATTTGTAATGTTGGTTCGGTTACTGGTATTATTCCTGTTATTGGAGTCACGTTTCCTTTTGTGAGTTATGGAGGGTCGAGTATGCTAGTTAATCTTATGCTTATTGGATTAGTACAGTCTTTTTATGTAAAGAAATAGTTGTATAAATATTTTATATCTAATTTTTAGCATTCAATCGAAATATCTGATATATCTCTCTTGTTAGAAATTATCCTCATTATGTTATCTCGTCGTTTTATTATTATTTCAATTCTTTTTATTATATTAGTTGGGGGTACTGTTGCCGTTTTGGCGGACGTTACTACTCCTATGGTACGTACTCATTCGACTGTCTTTGAAGTTATGTCGGGAGATAGTGTGTGGAATATAGCTCATAGATTATCAGAGCAACAGATTATTCGTTCCCCTTTATGGTTTGTGGTTCGTGCTTTATTTTCTGGTCATTTTAGTGCTTTTAAACCTGGGGTATATGAAATAACGTCTACTTCTCTCAGTGATATTTCTCGTGCGCTCTCACTCGGTCCTCAAGAAATTCGTATTACGATCGTTCCTGGTATGACTTTGCGGGAAATAGATGCGCTCTTTTCTGAACGGGGTATTATCCCCGCTGGTTTGTTACAAACGATCATGCCTACTTTATTAAGATCTTCTTGTTCTCCTTGTACGTATGCAACAAATTTAGAGGGATTATTAGCCCCTGATACGTATCAATTTTATAGAGGAAGTAATCCAGAAACAGTTGTGCGGACTCTTATCGAAGTTTCTGAAAAAAATCTTCGTTTAGCAACTGATAATAAATCAATAACCGATCGTGATTTATATGAAAAAATTATTGTTGCGTCGTTGCTTGAAAAAGAAGTGCAGAGTTATACTGATAAACAATTAGTTGCGGGAATTATTTATAAACGATTATCTCTTCATATGCGTCTTCAAATTGACGCATCAGTATCATATGGTGCGTGCCTATCAGATATGGGGAAGTGCGTTCTTACGAGAGATAGTTTTAAGGTGGATACTCCTTTTAATACGTATACACGTGAAGGACTTCCACCTAATCCTATTGCGAGTCCTTCTCTTGATTCACTGCGTGCTGCCTTTTATCCTCAGACAAGCTTGTATCTGTATTATCTCTCTGATCCTTTGACGGGAACAACTTATTTTAGTAAAACATTTGATGAACATGATACTAAGAGAGGGATCTATCTTCGATAGTTTTCTCTCATGTAGTTTATTTTTATATAACTTCATCTCTTTTTTTCTTTCTTCCATTCCTCTCTTTTACTATATTTCTCTTTTCTTATTTCTTATCTTCCATATTTTTTCGCGATCGCGAAAAAATATGGAAAAGTCTATAAAGCAACACAATACTCTGTTTTTAGTTTCTGATGCAGACACACCATGAGAAAATATTGTATACTATAGCTAATCTCATCGTGTGATTATCTCTTATGCAATCTTTTTCAAATAAATCTTCTTTTACCCCGCTCAGAAAGATGCCCCGCATCTTCTCATATACCCCGTCACAACAACAGGTTTCTACGGGGCAGGGTACATCAGTACGTTCCTTCACCCTCATCGAACTCCTCATAGTCATCGGTATTCTCGCTATCCTCACCGCAGCCGTCGTCATAGTCCTCAATCCCACAGAATTACTCAAACAAGGCAGAGATAGTACCCGTATGACTGAT